>Ga0197142_1001172_pt1 | contig 24278 bp, 18 predicted proteins | sample GBS60_MetaG_FD_148614 | JGI IMG/M metagenome (GOLD analysis project Ga0197142, IMG submission 148614) | Sediment microbial communities from Great Boiling Springs, Gerlach, Nevada, United States - GBS 60_MetaG | ecosystem: Environmental > Aquatic > Thermal springs > Hot (42-90C) > Sediment... | reverse complement strand
AGAAGGTGGCGTTGTGTGCGGTGGCTCGTCAGTTAGTGGTGGTGTTGAACGCGATGGTGCGCGATGGGAGGGCATATGAGCGGGTGCAGGCGTAGGCAGGACTTGACTTTTCAATACCCTTGCTCCTAACCTCCCCCGTGGACGGGGGAGAAACCGCGACTCCCTCCCCGCCCACGGGGAGGGTTGGGGTGGGGGCTATGTTTAAATCTCACTGCAAAGACACTTATAATATGCATGTGGGTGACTAACTCACGGCATGTTTTAGTCAGGAGAATTGCTTATGCAAGTGAAACGGAGATGCTTTGAACACGCGCGCTCGATGCGCGTCGGGGCGGTTGCGGCGACCTTCACCATCGTGATTAATGCGCTTGTTGCCCAAACCTTAACTTGGCTGGGTACCTCTGACAACCAAGCGAGTATCGCTCGTGGCGTGTCGGCAGACGGGACGGTGGTTATCGGCACAACATACTCGCCTTACGATGAACCTGTTGCCTACCGTTGGACAGCAGTCGGCGGAATCAAGTTTCTTGGCTCGCTGCCGGGAGCGCCTAGCTATAATGTTGCTCGCGGTGTGTCGGCGGACGGCTTGGTAATTGTTGGCTGGACGGAATCCACCACACGCACCAACCGTGCGTTCCGTTGGACAGTCAGCGGTGGCATGCAAGACTTGGGCACGCTGGGGGGTTTAAGCAGCTTTGCCCATGCCGTGTCATCAGACGGTCGTGTCGTTGTGGGCGCTGCGCAAAACCCCAGCGGACATAACCGTGCTTTCCGTTGGACAGCCAGTGGGGGTATGCAAGACTTGGGCACGCTGGGCGGCAATCACAGCTGGGCATTTGGCGTATCAGCAGATGGCAGTGTCGTTGTCGGCAGGTCGGATACCGCCGGTGGGTTTGGACGCGCGTTTCGGTGGACAGCACAAGGCGGGATGCAGAACATCGATACGATAGGCGGTTTGTCGAGCGTTTCTGCGAGTGTATCGGCAGACGGGAATGTGGTTGTCGGATGGGCGCACAACAGGAATCAAAATCGTCGCGCCTTTCGATGGACGGCAGCCACTGGCATGCAAGAGTTAGGCACGCTGGGTGGCGATGAGAGCCATGCCTATGGTGTGTCCGCAGACGGAAATATAGTTGTCGGATGGGCATCCGACGCCAACGGTCGAGGGCGTGCCTTCCGCTGGACAGCGTCCAGAGGAATGGAAGATCTGAACCAGACCTACGCCGACCTGCTGGGGCGATCGGTTCTTTGGAAAGCCTATGCAATCTCGCCCAACGGTCGCTACATCGTGGGGCACGGCTATAACGCCGCGACAGACAGATACGAGGCGTTCTTACTGGATACGGGCGTGCTACAGGGCGATGTGAACGATGACGGGCGTGTGGACGACACTGACTTACTGACAGTGCTATTCAACTTTAGTAGCGGATGTATACGCTGAGTAAGTGTGTATCTTGAGCCTGGGACGGACAGTGATTGGGCGTGCGCGCGGCTGCGCTTGCGCCCAACACTGTTAGTCCACCAAGTGTTGCAAGTGTTGGGATGTCCCTGAATACGCCCAATCCGACTCCAAACCGTTTGCCCGTGTCGTACCAGGTAGATTCGGAGCATTCACTCCCCAGTGTACCCGCTTGGTTCCCGAAAACGCTCTCGAAAACGGCAGGAATCGGAGGCTTGAAGGCGTACTTGCATACAGTCCCGACGAAGTCGGGGTATAATAGACGGTGGAGGATACGCCACTCGTGCAACAAAGGAGCTATGATGGGCGATTATCGTATCCTATAGGAGGCAGGCACGAGCGATGGGCGACCCGAAACAGCTGATTGAACAGGCGTTTGCGCTCAAAAACGAAGGGCGCTATGAGGAAGCAGAGCAGCTATTGAAGCAGGCGCTGCAGCGCAATCCGAACTCGGCAGAAGCACATCACCTGCTGGGCTTGGTCTACTGCTTCACAGGGCTGTTTGACGAGTCAATACAAGAGCTGGAGACCTCCGTGCGTCTGAATCCCGAAGCAATTCAACCGCGTCTGGATCTTGCGCTCACCTACTCCATGCTCGGCTACGAGCCTGAAGCGAAGCGCGAGTTTGAAGAAGTATTACGGCGCGACCCTTCCAACGAAATGGCGCGACGGCAGATCGTCTACTTCAAGTAAGACAAGCGTCCCTGACCGCTCAGGGACGCTTGTTGGCGAAAGGGTACAGGTATTTTCCTTTGTTATTAGGAGACCCCGGCAAGCTCGCGCTCTTCGGCAACGCCTTCAGGTGTCAGCGTGTAGTTCAGCGAACTCCCAAAGAGCTTATACAGCACATTTAACGAAGCTTGTTCGACCTGTTCTGTACTGATTCCTAACTGGTCGGCAATCGCTTCGGCGTCGTGCCCCTGCGCAAAGAGGTGCAGAATATTCCGCTCACGCTCTGTCAGTCTCGTGTCCATCGGCATAGACCTCCTTTGGTGCTGCAGAGATTATACCCGCTGGGTGGGTGCGTGTGTCAAGTCGAATTGCGCATGTTGCGAAAACTGGAAGCAGTGCGTGTGCCGTTGCGGGGCAGTGGGGTGACGACAGTCTCGTAGCCGTTGCTGGTGCGCCGAATATAGCCACGCGACTCCAGCTCCTGCAAATAGTTGTAGAGCGTTTGGCGCGAGCAGCCAAGCATTTCGGCAAGCTTCGTGCGCGACAGCGTCGGCTGCTCGTACAGCAGCCAGAGGAGTTGCTCCAGCGTGGCTTCCTTGGTGTGTCCGTTGCTACTACGCTCCATCGGCTGCACCAGCGCGTACACAGGCTCGGAAGCAGGTGGCGCATCCTTCTCAACATCGGCAGCCACAGACGCTGCGAGCGTTTCCACAGACGACTGCGACCGCACCTGCAGCGCATAGTTCCGATCTTCGCCAATAATCTCAATCAACGCGAACATAATAATCGGCAGCGTCACCGACAGCAGAAACGGACGCAGGAATACCACCATCTGATCAAAGGTGCTTGCGGTCTCCAACGGCTGCTGATGCATAATCCCGTACAGATAATTCGCATATGCACTAATAAAAGTCACCAGAATCAGCACACTCCACAGAGGCAGTGTCGAGCGTCCCTGTCGCTTGCGCAACTGGATGCCATATGCCAGCCCCAGAATGCCCAAGTCAATCCCTAACGCTTGCACATAGCCCCACACGAGGTTGCCGCCCTCCAAGGTGCTGAAGGTATACGCCACATGGTGGACGCTTCCCGCCAGCACAAATAGTGTGACGACCACCAACAGCGCGGTGGACATTGGCATGTCTTTCAACTGATCGCGCATTGAGGTAACCTCCCTGTTTGTGCGCCCCAGAGATGACTCTTGTTCGGGGGAGACTGTTCGATTCCTGCCCCCGACGCCGATTCCTGCCGATGGGATGGCGGTTTACGCCCTAATCCGCCAACACATGCATATACAGTTCGCTGGAGTCTGGGTCAGGGCTTTCATCGGCGAAGCGTGCGGCGTCAGCGACCTGTTCGCGCGCCTGCTCGTCCCAGAGTTTCAAGTCCGCCTCTGTCGCCAGCCCGTGTGTCAGCAGGTAGTGCTGCAGGTTCGTCAGCGGGTCGCGCTTACGCCACTCCTCGACCTCTTCGCGTGTGCGGTACGAACCAGGGTCAGTGATGTCTGCCGCGCCATGCCCTACAAAACGGTACACAATCGCCTCCACAAAGTACGGCTCTTGATGCGCACGCACATGGTCAATGATCGCCTTCGCCTCCTCCAACACACTGAACAGGTTCATCCCGTCAATTTGTTTGGAGGGAAAGCCGTAGACGCTGGCGCGCTGCGCAAGGTTCGTTAGGGCAGAGTGCAGTTCGACAGGCGTGCCCATAGCGTACTTGTTGTTCTCTACGATGTAAATTACGGGCAGTTTCCACAGTCCTGCCATATTGAGCGATTCGTGGAGCAGTCCCGCGTTCATTGCGCCGTCGCCAAAAAAGCAGAGCGTTATGCCGCCAGTCTCCAAGTATTTCTGGGCGAAGGCAACCCCTGTGCCGATGCCCGTCACATCTCCAACAATCCCATAGCCGCCGAGGAAGTTCCTCGCCTTATCGTACAGGTGCATCGAGCCGCCCTTGCCGCGGCAGAGTCCTGTAGCCTTGCCATACAGCTCTGCCATCACTGCGCGTGGGTCGCTGCCAAGCGCCAGCACATAAGCATGGTCGCGGTAGTGCCCCAGCACGCGATCTTCGGGGCGTAAGTGATGAATAAAGCCCAGCGCAAGCGCTTCCTGCCCAATATACAGGTGCAGATAGCCGCCGATTTTGTCTTGGCGGTATGCCTTGTCGCAGTGTTCCTCAAACCGACGGATGAGAAGCATCTGCTTATACAAATCGACAATCTCCTGTGGGGTCGGGGTGTACGCCCGCTGCGCCGATTTTGAGTGCGTGGCGGTCTTCGCGCGTTTGGTCGTCTTCATACCAGCCTCCAGAATCGGCGCATAGTGTACCCGAAAAGGGTATGCTATGGGCATGCCAACGGATACCGATTTGACAGGGCGCGTGGCAATTATCACGGGCGCAAGCCGTGGGATTGGGCGGGCGATTGCGCTGCGTCTGGCGAAGGAGGGCGTTGCAGTAGTCATCGCTGCCAAGACCGCTGAGCCGAACCCGCGTCTGCCTGGCACGATTTACACGGTTGCCGAAGAGGTCGCTGCTCTGGGCGGGCGTGCGCTGCCCGTCCAAGTGGATGTGCGCGACGAGAACGCCCTGCAGCATCTGATAGACACCACGCTGAAAACCTTCGGGCGCATCGATATTCTGGTCAATAATGCAGGTGCCCTTTGGTGGTATCCCGTGCTGGAGACGCCGCCTAAGCGGTTCGACCTCGTGATGCAAGTGAACCTGCGCGCAAGCTTCGTCGCCGCGCACCTCGTATTGCCCACTATGATTGAGCAACGGTGGGGGCATATCATCACCATGTCGCCGCCGATTGACCTGAGCGTGCTATCGGGCAAGGTCGCCTACATGATTTCCAAGTTCGGGATGACGATGCTGGCGCTGGGGCTGGCGGAGGAGGTTCGCGAGTACAACATCGCCGTGAACGCCCTCTGGCCCCGCACGCTGATCGAGAGCCAAGCGACGATTGCGTGGGGGCTAGGCACGCCGAAGCAGTGGCGCAAGGCGGACATCATGGCGGACGCCGCGTACGAGCTGGTGCGTCGCGAGCCACGCACCTGCACGGGCAAGGCGTGGATCGACGAGGACCTGCTGCGCGAGGCGGGCATCACGGACTTCTCCGTCTACAACTGCACGCCTGATGGTGAGCCGATGGAGATCGTTTGGCAGGGCGTGCAGGCAGGACGACGCGAAGGGAGCTAGCAACGCGGCTCGGGCACGGTGGCGGCGCACACGCCCACTGAGCCGAGTCCATGACGCCTACACGCCCATCTGCCCATAATCGCGCAGCAGTCCTATGACCTTGCCGATGACGCGCGCTTCTTCAACAGGCGCGTAGATCGGTTCATAGGCAGGGTTCGCCGACTCCAAGCGCACGCGCCCGCGTTCGAAATAGATGCGCTTGATGGTCGCCTCCTCCCCAATCAGCACCGCGACCAGTTCACCGTTGTAGGCAGTCTGCTGCGGCTTGATCACCACTAAGTCGCGCGGCAGGATGTGTTCGCCCAGCATACTATCGCCCTTGACGCGCAACAGGAAGGCGTTTTCTACATTGCGCACCATATCTGCGGGCACAGGAATAAGGTCTTCTACATTCTCGTAGGCGAGTAAGGGTGTGCCCGCAGCAATCGTTCCGACCAGTGGCAACAGCCGAACACGCTCGCGCTGCGGCTGATAATCGGGATGGATAATGCGAATTGAGCGCGCCTGACTCCCGCGCTCGATATAGCCTTTGCGCTGGAGCGCGTCTAAATGGAGGGTAATCCCCCGCAGGCTCTTGATAATCCCAATCCCGCGCTGAATCTCGCGGATGGTCGGTGGATAACCGTTCTCCTGTGTGAACTTCACGATAAACTGCAGAACTGCTCGTTGCGATTTCGTGAGTGCTTTTGCCATCGTCACCTCCTGATAGCGGGGAGGGCAACCTCTGCCTGTCCCACGCTCTGCCCAGAAGAGCCAGCGCACATGGTCGCGCATGCGTAGAATATTGTACACCATTATTTGTCTACAAGTCAAGGGGGTGGGAGGATGTCCGAAAATAGCATTCGGGACGCCCAAACTCAAGTCACCGTAGGGGAGGTTCCAAAAGGATGCTTCGTGCTCGGTCGTGTGAGCAGGATAGACGCTCGCGTAGGCGAATTCACATCTTCGAGATGTTTATCCGTGCGTTGCTTCTGGCGAGTTTATGCGGTAGTCTGCTGACCAGCGCCGTTTCCCAGGCAACCATTCGGTTTGCGCGGTTCCCCGCGCCGTCGCCTGATGGTAAGCAGATTGCTTTCTCGTGGCAGGGTGACTTGTGGGTTGCCCCCATCACGGGCGGCGTGGCGCAACGATTGACCGTGCATCCTGCCTATGACTTCGCGCCGATTTGGTCGCCCGACGGTAAAAAGATTGCCTTCACCTCCGACCGACACGGCAACGACGATGTGTTCGTGCTGCACTTGGACACGGGCGCGGTGCAGCGGCTGACTTACTTCTCGGCGCGCGATCGCGCGTGGGGCTGGACGCCCGATAGCCGCGCCGTGCTGTTCGAGTCGCGGCGCGAGAGCGAGCCGTATGGGGCGGACTTCAGCGCGTATGTCGCCCCGCTGGACGGGGGCACGCCCTACCGCCTACATAAGGCGTCGGGATCGCCGTTCGCCCTCTCGCCTGACGGCAGGCGGCTGGCGTTCGTGCGGCGCGACAGCGCGTGGTGGCGCAAGGGCTACAAAGGCAGCGCGCAGGGCGACCTGTGGCTGCTGGAGCGTGCGACCAACCGCTATGTGCGCCTGACCGACACCGACACGCCCGACACCTTCCCGATGTGGGGCGCGGACGGGCGCACCCTCTACTTTGTCTCCGAGCGCGACGGCGCAGCGAACCTCTACGCGCTGGACACCCAGACACGGCGCATTCGCCAACTCACCCGCTTCAAGGACGACGGCATACGCTTCCCCCAAATCAGCGCGAACGGCGCGGTGATTACCTTCGAGCAGGGGATGGATGTGTATCGGCTGGACACGGCAACGGGCGCGATGCAGGTCATCCCGCTGCAGGTTCCCGCGCAAGACGCCCGCGCCGCCGAGCAAGTGCGCCGCACCTTCAGCGCAAATGTGGACGACTACGCAATCGCGCCCGACGGCAAGGAGTTCGTGTTCGCCGTGCGCGGGGAACTGTTCGCCGCGCGCTTCCCCGACGGTGGCCCCTCGCGCAACCTGACTGAGACGGTGGAGCCAGAAAGCGACCCGCAACTCGCGCCCGACGGCAAGACGCTTTACTTCGCGGCGGAGCGGGACGGGATGGTGCAAATCTACCGCCTCACTTCGGGCGACGCGGACGAGCCGCGCCTGCGCCGCGCACGCACGCATAAGGTGGAACCCCTCACGAACGCGCCGCAGGGCGCGAGCCAGCCGCGCCTCTCGCCCGACGGCAAACTGCTGGCGTACCAGCGCGGGCTGGGCGAACTCGTCGTGCGCCACCTGGAGACCCAGCAGGAGCGCACGCTGACCGAGTCGTGGAATCTGGGCACAATCGCATGGTCGCCCGACAGCCGCTGGATCGCCTTTGACCGCTACGACGAAAACTACAACGCCGATGTGTTCGTCGTGCGTGTGCCTGAATTTGCAACGCCCACGCCCGACGCCGAGCCGAAACAGGAGAAGCAAGAGCCTCCAGGTGCAGGCGACGCCGTTGACGACGCGCCCGTCGTCTACAACATCTCGCGCCACCCGCGCAACGACTTCGCGCCGAGTTGGTCGGCGGACGGGCGCGCGCTGGTGTTCCTCTCGGAGCGCGAGACCGATGTGCTGAACATCTGCCATGTGTGGCTGCGCCGCGAGGATTATGAGCGCACCCGCGCCGATCGCGAAGAGGAAGAGGACGACAAGCACGACGCGCCCAAAAAAGCCGACGAGAAAAAGGAACCCCTGCGCGTCGAGATCGACTTGGACGACATCCACCTGCGCGTGCGATTGGTGACGCGCTACGCCGCAGGCGTGCAGGAGGCAATCGTTGCGCCCGACGGCGAGCAAATCGCCTACCGCAGCGCGTATCAGGGGCAGCCCGACCTGTATCTCATCAAGTGGGACGGCAGCGACGAGCGACGCCTCACCACAGGCGGCACATCGCCCGAAAACTTGCGCTGGAGCAAGGACGGCAAGACCGTCTACTACCTCAGTCGGGGACGGCTGCAGCGCATCGCGGCGTCGGGGGGCAACCCGCAGACCACGCGCACCGACGCCGAAATCGTCATCAATCTCCCGCGCGAGCGCGAGTACCTCTACGATGCTGCATGGCGCACCCTCAACGAGACCTTCTACGACCCCAACTTCCACGGGGTGAACTGGGCAGCGATGCGCGAGAAGTACCGCCCCTATCTCCCCTATGCGCAGACCGACCGCGACTTCACCGCCGTTGTGTTGATGATGCTGGGCGAGTTGCGCTCGTCGCACCTGAGTTTCTCGCTGGCGCGGGGTGAAAGCACCGACGCGCCGTCCAACACGGGCATGCTGGGCGTGATTTTCAGCGACACGCGCGACGGCGACGGGCTACTCATCGAGCGCGTGCTGCCCAACACGCCCGCTGCGCGACGCGAGGTGAACCTCAAGCCTGGCGAGCGCATCCTCGCCGTCGACAGCAAGCCGCTGACGCGCACGACGAACCTCTACCAACTGCTGGACAACACGGTTGGCAAGCGGATTGAACTCAAGGTGCGCGGCGCGGACGGCAACGAGCGTCTGGTCTACCTACGCCCCATCTCGGTCGCCGAGTTCAACAACGCCGTCTATCGTGACTGGGTAGAGCGCAATCGGCGGTATGTGGAGGAGCGCACGGGCGGGCGCGTGGGGTATGTGCATATCCAAGCGATGGGCGAGGCGAGCCTGCGCGAGTTCGAACGCGACCTGTACGCCGTCGCCTACGGCAAGGACGCGCTGATTATCGATGTGCGCTTCAACGGCGGGGGGCGCACCGCCGACTACCTGCTGACGATGCTGCACCCCGCGCGACACGCCTACACCATCGGGCGCAACGGCGCACGCGGCTACCCGCAAGACCGCCTGCCCGTGATTGGCTGGCATCAGCCGATTGCCGTGCTGTGCAACGAGCGCAGCTTCAGCAACGCCGAAATCTTCGCGCACGCCATCAAGACCCTCAAGCGCGGACCGCTGGTGGGCATTCCGACCGCAGGCGGGGTGATTAGCACGGGGCAACGCCGCCTAATGGACGGCAGCACCGTCAGCACGCCTGGGCGTGGCTGGTTCACTCTCGACAAAGGCGTCAACCTGGAAGGCAACGGCGCGGTTCCCGACCACCTCGTGGACTTCACGCCCGACGATGAGGCTGCCGCGCGCGACCCGCAACTGGACAAAGCAATCGAGGTGGTGCAGCGACAGTGAAGACGCAGACACGCAAAGTGTTTTTAGGAATACCACCCAACCGTGCGAACAGGCGCTCCCAGCTGTCCGCTTTTGGGGTCGCTTTGAGTCATGTTAAGCGGAAATCCCCTGAGAGGGGAACTTCCGATGGATTGATTTTAGAGGATGTAAATGTAGCAGAGAGAGCCAGACAGCCCAGCAGTACGCCAAACGACAAGCGTATCGCTGGTTACTGTCGTTTGTGAGAGAGATAACACGGGCGTGCGGCGAGCTCGTCCGTTCCTACAGCAACCTTACACAGTCGCGACGAGCTCGCTAAAAAGCCTTAATTTGCCTTTGCACCAAAGCTTGATCAGCCCGCTGCACAAAGTTGCTTGCCCCACTTTTGGGATAGGCGCGTAGACGCCATCCGCTTGCCTCCTTTGCATGCGTCTTAGGGTAGAATAATTTCTCACGGAACATTCAGTCGAGGTGGAGCATGGCGGCGAACTATCTCAAGGGTGAGCCATTAGAGTTGCGTTGGCGCAGCAGCTGGTGCGAGCATCAGGCGCGCACAATTCCGTCGCTGTTCCAATCCCAGGCGGAGACGCTGGGCGATTCAACGCTTTATCTGGTCAAGCGGGAGGGCGCATATCAGCCTATTTCGTGGCAGGCGGTCAAACGCGATGTGGAAACGCTCGCCGCCGCCCTGATTGCACGAGGGGTGCAACCTGGCGACCGCGTCGCAATCTTGTCCGAGAACCGCTATGAATGGGTGGTTGCTGACCTTGCGATTCTGCATGCGGGCGCCGCGTCGGTCACCCTGCACTTCCCCCTCACCTCCGAACAGGTGGAAGAGCAACTGTGCGACTCGGAGTGCTGCGCGATTTTCGTCTCCACTGTGCAGCAGGCTCAAAAAGTGGAGGCGATTCGCGACCGCTTGCCTGCCCTAAAGTACATGTTCAGTTTCGACGCAATCAATGGTTGGACGCCTATCGCGCAACTGCAGTGGGAGGGCGAGCAGCTGCTGCGCGACAAGCCGACGCTGGTGCGCGAGACGGCAGAACTGAACCACTGGGACAGCCTCGCCACGCTCATCTACACCTCAGGAACCACAGGCGACAGCAAGGGTGTCATGCTTTCGCACGGCAACTTGCTTTCCAACATGTATGCCTGCATGCAGGTGTTTCCGCCACCAGGGCGCGACTATGTGATACTTAACTTTTTGCCGTTAAGTCACATTTACGCGCACACATGCGACCACCTAGTGGCGATTGCGCTGGGCGTGCAGATGGCGTTTGCCGAGAGTTTTGACACGCTAGCGCAGAACCTACGGGAAGTGCGCCCGCACGCAATTAACGGCGTGCCACGCTTCTACGAGAAGGTGCGCGAGCGTGTGATGCAAGTGATAGGAAGCAAGCCGTTCCTGCGCCTGCTGGGCAGCTACGCCCGCAAGAAGGGCATGCGCCGCGCATTCGGCGGTAGACTGATCTGGGCGATTAGTGGTGGCGCGGCTTTAGACCCCCAAGTCGCCGAGTTCTACTGGGAAAACGGTATCCAACTCTTTCAGGGCTACGGGTTGACCGAAACATCGCCTGTGTTGACGGGTAACACCCCGAAGCACAACCAGATCGGCACTGTCGGCGTCCCGTTTCCAGGCGTGGAAATCAAAATCGCCGACGACGGCGAAATCCTCGCGCGCGGACCAAATATTATGAAGGGCTACTGGCGCCAGCCCGAAGCGACCGCGCAAGCCATCACCCCCGACGGCTGGTTCCACACGGGCGATGTCGGCGAGATTGTGGACGAGAAGTACCTACGCATCACCGACCGCAAGAAAGACATCTTCGTGCTGGCGGGCGGTAAAAACATCGCGCCTGTCGCCCTCGAAAACGCGCTGATTCGCAATCCCTACATCGAGCAGGCGGTCGTGTATGGCGACAAGAAGAAGTTTGTCTCTGCGCTGATTGTGCCCGACTTTGTGCAACTGGAGGAGTGGGCACAGCAACACGGCGTCGAGTATCCGAATCGCGAAGCACTGATTCAACACCCGAAGGTGTACGAATTCCTCGCGCAGCAAGTGGAGCAGGCGATGCACCCCTTTGCGCCCTACGAGCGCGTGAAGCGTTTCATCTTGCTACCGCAGGCGTTTACTTTCGAGGCGGGTGATGTGACCGTCACACTCAAGATGCGCCGTGCACGGATTATCGAACGCTACCGCGAACAACTGGACTCACTTTACGACACGGAGCGGGTATAATAGCGGTTCGATATAGACACAGGAGGTCTCTCAATGCTGAAGATTCGGCTCATGCGCATAGGCAAAAAGAAGAAGCCTGTGTATCGGGTTGTGGTAGCGCCAAGCCAGAATCCGCGCTCAGGCAAGTGTGTGGAGATTGTGGGGCACTACAATCCCATCACGGATCCCGCACAGATTCAGCTTAACGAGGAGCGCGTGTTACACTGGCTGCGCACAGGGGCACAGCCCACCGATACCGTACAACATCTGCTCAAGCTTACAGGCGTTTGGGAGAAGTTTCAGAGCAATACGCCCCCTCAGGGCGCACCACAATAAGGGGATAGGACTATGCTACGGGAGTTTCTGGACGCATCGATTCGCGCGTTGGTAGACGACCAGCAGGCGGTGCAGATTCAGGAGGAGCGCAACGGTTCGCGTCTGCGCTATACGATTTATGTCGCCGAGGGCGATCGCGGGCGTGTGATTGGCAAGCAAGGACGGATTATCAACGCCCTCCGCACGGTCGCGCAGGCGGTCGGCGCGAAGCATCGGGTGCGCGTGCAGGTGATTGTGATCACCGATGGCGCGCCCGCTGACATAGGCGACAGCGCAGACGATGGTGAGTAGACGATGGCGAAACCGCATGTCCCCAAAGTTGCCCGACGCTGGGTGACGGTGGGCGTCGTGGTGCGCCCGTTCGGGATCCGCGGTGAACTGAAAGTGCGCTTGGAGACCGACTTCCCAGAGGTGCGGTTCCAGCCAGGCGCGCGCTTGCACTGGTGGCTGCCTCCACCGCCCGAATCGGCGAACGCTGAACCTGTGCCTGCACGCAAACGACCGCCGCGCACGCGCTTGCCCCAAGCGTGTGTCGTCAAAAACGCCCGCTGGCACGGCGAACATCTCGTCGTTGCACTGGAAGGCGTCCACACACGCGACCAAGCCGAAGCCCTGCGCGGCGCATGGCTACTCATCCCCCCAGAAGAGCGCATGCCCCTCGAAGAAGGACAATACTATATCGATGACCTCATCGGCATGGAGGTCTTCACCGAGACAGGCGAGCGCGTCGGCAAACTCAAGCATGTGCGCCAAGGCGCAGCGTATGACTTCTACGACATCGGCGCGTACACTATCCCTGCCGTCGAGGAGTATATCTTAGAGGTCGATGTGCCCAACAAACGCATGGTGGTGCGCCTGCCCGAAGTGGATTGATCAGTGTTTCCGCAAACCTGATAGTGCCAATCGCGCAGCCAAAGTTCGTAATTGCCCGACGGTCTGCTGAATCGACTGGCTTGCCTGAGGGAATGGTTATCGCGCACTCTGCGCAAACGCCCGAATGGTCAACAGCACCTCAGGACTGATGTCGGTCGGCACGGAGCAGCCTGGTGCAACGATGAATCCGCGCCCGCCAACGCTGTCGTGCGCGTCTAACGCCTGCTGAAACACGCGCTCGCGACACATGCGGGGCAACTCGCGCTCGTTGAGTCCGCCCATTACACAGCGGTTGAACAGTCGTTTGCCTGCAGCAAGGCTCAGCGTTGTGCTTCGGTCGCTCCAGCACACAATCGCAGCAGGGGCGTCCGCAAGCAGGTCAGCGTATAACTCCCCGTATCCGTGCAAGTGCAGCACATTGAACCTGCCAGCGGCGATCGACTCCAGAAAGGCGCGATCGAGGGGCGCGAAATACTTTTCGTACACGGGTCGTGGCGCAGCGTCTGCACTGATGCCGTTCACAGCATAGTAAATCCCGTCACATACGGTCAAGACGTGCTGGGCGTATAACTGTAAATTCGCCTGCAGGGTATGCAGCGCCTGCTGTACAGCATCGGGGGCAATCGCAAGGTGTTCCAACAATTTCCCCCCACACAGTTTGTTGGCGTAGTAGAAGGCGTTGAAGACGGTCTCGATGATCGGTGTGTCGTCAGGAACCATCGTGCGCAAGCGGCGCAGCACTTCGATTTGTGCGCCGAAGTGTCCCTGATCGGGCGCTAAGCGCGTGAGTTTTCGCCAGTCCTCGGGCTGATGCACGCATGACAAGCCTTCAGGCATCTCATAGGGAATGTCGTGCATGACTTTCAGGAGGTCGGGCTGGTAGCGTCGCCAAAATTCGTAGGTGGCGCGGCTCATTCCGTGAATATACTGCTGGAGTATGGTTTCGCTGGCAGGGGCACGGTACTCGGTGTGCAACGCCTGTGGGAACCACGCCTCCGTGCGGAAGTGGTACCAAAAGCAATACGGCAGTCGGTCGATTTCGCAGCCTGCGATTGCCCGCTCAACACGCTCGCGCGAGGTCATTGCATTGGTATTGTACCACAAGGGCGCGTTTCTATCCAGACGATGTCTGCTTCTGTTGTAGGTACGCCTCGGCAAGACGCACGGCGTGTTCTGTGTCGTCGGGATGCAGTGTCCCTTCGATGACTTGCTCCTCTAAGTAGCGTTTGAGTTGTCCCACCAGCGGGCTGGGGTTCAGCCCGAATCGTTGCATAATCTGTTCGCCTGTGAGGGGGCTGCGCCAGTGTGTCGCGGGCTGGATTGCTTGCACTTGGGCGATTCGCTGGCGCAACGCGGCGATGTCGGCATGTATGACATCGTGTCGCTGCGCTTGGATGTCCGCTTCCACCAGACGCAGCAGCGGCTCCAGCAGGTCGCCTGCGTCGCGAATCAGCCGTCGCACCGCCGCGTCGCGCCACTGGGGCGTGTAAAAGCCTGGACGCATGTGCAAACGCACCAGCGTCGTGATTCGCTCAATGGTCTCGTTCGAGTAGCGGAGCGTGCGCAGCCACGCGCGGGCTATCTCCGCGCCCACGCGGTCGTGTTCGTAGAAGTGGATGGCGCCATCTTCGTCAACAGTTCTGGTCGCAGGCTTCCCGACATCGTGTAGTAGGGCAGCAAGGCGCAACTCCCACGCAGGAATGGTCAGCCCGGTGGGATCTATGTGCTGCACGGTCTGCAGGCTGTGTCCCCACACATCGTAGAGGTGGTAGTCGTTCTGCGTACAGCCGACCATCGGTAAGAGCGGCTCGGCGAACTGCGCGAGCAGCCCTACCTCTAACAGCATCTGCAGTCCTGCAGCCGCTGGGGGTGAGTCCATTAGGCGCGTGAACTCCGCTTGAATGCGCTCGATACTCACGATTTTCAAGCGTTCGGCTTGCTCGCGGATGGCTTGCACGGCGACGGGGTCTAGGGTGAAGTCGAGTTGCACGGCGAATCGCACGGCGCGCAGCATGCGCAGCGGGTCTTCGTAGAAGGTTTCGTGCGGGTCGCGCGGCGTGCGCAACCATCTCGCCTGCAGGTCGCTTAGCCCAACGCCCAACGGGTCGACAATCGCACCCGTATGCAGATTCTCCAGTAAGGTGTTGACTGTGAAGTCGCGTCGTAGAGCATCTTCATAGAGAGTGGCAGGCTTCACTGTCGCAGGCTTACGACTCGCATCGTGGTACGACTCGGCACGAGCAGTCACCAACTCCACAGCAATCTCTCCCAGGTGCACCATCGCTGTGCCGAAGCGGGGATAGGTCACTGGTGGGTGGTCTGCGATACCTCTCTCGTACAGGAATTGCGCCAGTTGCAGGGCATCGCCTTCCAGCACGAGGTCGACATCGCTGGGCAGGCGGCGCTTGAGCAGCTTGTCGCGCACATAGCCCCCCACGAGATAGACTTTGCCTTCGTAGGGCGTGCCTGCTAACCCTACGCGCAGTCGCTGAAGGGCATCCTCGAGCATGTCATCGTTGCGAATGCACCGATTTTACCATAAAAACGCTTCGGGGCGTCTCGAAGCAGCGACGGGAAACGCTTAGCGCGTTTGCGGCGATTGCGCTCGCTGTTCAACGGCACGACTGGTGCATAACGGCGATTTCACAGCAGGAATTGCGGGCGGGGCGTGGAACAACGGAATCGGTATGGACTGGGTCGCCTCGGTGTTGGAGGGCGTCACAACGGGAGTGGGCACGGAAGCCCTCACAAACCTGATACGCAAGGTGGCGGCGTTAGGCAGCGTCTGGAATGGGCTGGTTTTGAAGACAGAGCGCGGCGCGCCGTATGTGATTGCGCACGCACCCCATGAATCCCGCGTGCGTCTGCCTGAAGGCGTGCTACGGGCAGATGCGCCTGTTGGCTGGAGGCACGCGGACGGTTACGCTTGGCTGGTCGCGCCGTTGGCTGTGCCCGAACTGTTTTATGTGCTACGCACTGCACCCGATCAGCAGTCCCGCGCGGAGTGGCGCATTGCCGCACAGTTGGCGATTCTGTTGGGACAGCACGAGCGGTTCCACCGAGAGGTGAGCGCGCTTCGGCGGCTTTCGGAGCAGCGGCTGGCGGCGCTGGGCACACTGTACGAGACCGCTATCGCCAGCGAGCAGGGCGGGCTGGAGTGTTTCTTGCGCCTGGCGACGCGCCGCGCAGCGCAGGCGATGGAGGCGCAAGCGTGCACGCTAATGCTACTGGATGAGTCGAGGCAGACCCTCTCCATCGCCGCCAGCTATGGACTGCCCGAAAAACTGGTTGCGGAGACCCGCGTGCCGCTGGGCGAAGGAGTCTCTGGAAAGGTGGCGCTCACTGGCGAGCCGATGCTCCTTAACGATTTGGGGGATGAGCCGAGCTTGCGCCACTTGCCCCGCCGCGTCGAAATCAGCAGCTCCATCTGCGTGCCCCTACGCAACCAGGAGAACGCCGTGATTGGCGTGCTTGCCGTCCGACGCCTCAAACCCGCACCCCCGTTCACTCAAGAAGACCTGCGCCTGTTTGTAATCTTCGCCAACCAAATCGCCAATGCGCTGGAGAACGCGCGCCTCTATCAGCAACTCAAGCAGAATGTGGGACAGCTCACTACACTGGTGGAGCTCACGCAGCTGGTAACGGCGATGCTGGATGTGGACGCCCTGCTCCAGACCGTTGCACGCCAGATACGCGAGAAGGTCGGCTTTGCACGCTGTGCCGTGTTCCTCTCAGGTGAGTCGGCGCGAATTTATCAGCCCCGCCTGATTGAGGGCTATCGCGCCGAAATGTTCCCCGCGCGCGGCTTCCGCAGGGGACAAGGCGTCATCGGCATGGTCGCCAAAATGCGCTTGCCGCTGGTGGTCACCAACGCGCAGCAGGAGATGCAGCCGATGCGTGGCTTCGGACGCGCTCTGGGCACAAACCGATATTGTGCGCTGCCCATCGTTATTCACGGCAGCTGCATCGGTGTCGTGCTGGCAGACAACCACAACGACACTTTCAGCCAAGAGCAAGTCGAGCTGCTTAGCGCATTCGTGAACCAAGCGGGCATCGCGCTGGAAAACGCCCGCCTCTACCGTGAGATGGAGCGGCGCTATCAGGAGATTCAGGGGCTGGCAGCGTTCCGCGACAACATCCTGCGCAGCCTCAGTTCGGGCATGTTCACGGTCGACGAGCGAGGCTCCATCACGACTTGGAACCGCGCAGCACAGTGTAATCTGGGCTTCTGCGCACGCGAGAGCGTCGGACGCCACTATACAGAGATGTTAGATACTCCCCAATGCCCGATTGCCCCTGCCCATCGCCTGCAGCTACGCCAAGCAATTGAGGAGGCATTGCACGGCGCGGGCAACCGCGTCGTATACAAGGTGCCCGTACACACGCACGGTGAAACGCGCGTGTTGAACTTCTCGATTTCGCCCCTCGTCACACGCGGGCGACAGACGCAGGGAGCAGTGGTGCTGTTCGAGGACATCACGGAGTACCTGCGCCTAGAAGCGCGCCTGAACGAGGTGGAACGCCTCGCAACACTCGGACAGATGACCGCCACCATCGCGCACGAGATGCGCAACCCACTAACCGCCCTGCGCGCCGCCGCCGACATGTTAGTCCACGAAGACACGCTCTCCGACTCGCAACGACTCTACGCAGAGGTTATTTGCGATGAGGCGAAACGCCTTACAGAGCTCGCCGACGAGTTCTTAGAGTTCGCCAAACCGTTCCAGCTAGCCATTCACCCGACTGCGCTCAAGCCGATACTGCTGCGCGTGCTGGCAGTGCAGGAACCGTACCTGAAATCTGCGGGGGTGCATGCCTGCTTGGAGTGTCCCGACGACCTCGTTGCACCTGTAGACGCCACACGCTTGGAACAAGCGCTGCGCAACCTGATTCAGAACGCCGTGCAAGCGATGCCAGAGGGTGGCACGCTAACCATTCGCGCCCAGTACGCAGGCGAATGGATTACCCTCGCGGTGCAAGACACAGGCGCAGGCGTGCCCGAACCGATGCGCGAGCGCATCTTCATGCCCTTCTACACCACCCGCACGCGGGGAACAGGATTGGGGCTCAGCATCGTCAAAAAGATTGCGGAGGGACACAACGGAAAGGTAACCCTTGAGTGCCCCCCTGAAGGAGGCTCTATCTTCACGCTGTGGCTTCCGAAAATCGAAGCCAACGGCTCAAAGGAGCTCCAAAGTTCACGCGATCAGGCGCACGGCGCGTTTGACGGAGGAAGTTAGTTATGGCAGCGACGATACTAATCGTGGACGATGAGTTGAACATTCGCCGCGTGCTGGAGCGCGCCTTCGCCAAGGAGGGTTATCAGGTGCACACGGCAGAGGGCGGACATCAGGCGCTGCGACTGCTTGCCGAAACGCCCTGCGACCTGATGCTCACCGATGTGGTTATGCCCGATATGACGGGGTTAGAGCTGCTCAAACGTGCCCGCAAGCAGTACCCTCATCTGCAGGTGGTGCTCATGACCGCTTACGGTACGATCCCGACCGCAGTAGAGGCGATGCGCGCGGGCGCGTATGACTTTCTGACCAAGCCGTTGGACATGGAGATTCTGCGCAAGGTTGTGCGCAACGCGCTGCGCGAGGCTTCAGGTGGCTCTAAACCTGCAGCCCGTCGAGCCCCCAAGCGTAAACAAACCGTTTTCATCGGCGAAAGCCCTGCTATTCGCAAGGTGCTGGAAACCGTCGAGCGGGTCGCCGACACGCGCACGACCGTACTTATTACGGGCGAGAGCGGTACAGGCAAGGAGCTGATTGCCCGCATGCTGCATGAACGCAGTAGCCGCGCCGACAAGCCGTTTGTCGCCCTCTCCTGCGCAGCAATTCCAGAGACACTGCTGGAGGTGGAGCTATTCGGCGCAGTCAAGGGAGCGTACACGGGCGCGGACACTGACCGTGTTGGTAAGTTTGAGGCGGCTGACGGCGGCGTGCTCTTCTTGGACGAAATCGGCGACATCCCGCCCCTGATCCAAGTGAAGCTCTTGCGCGTGCTGCAGGAGCGCGAGATCGAGCGGCTTGGTAGCAACACGCCCATTCCGATTGATGTGCGCTTGATTACGGCGACCAATCGCGACTTGGAAGCAGCGGTCGAAGCAGGCGCGTTCCGCAGCGACCTATATTACCGACTGCAAGTGGTGCATATCCACCTGCCCCCGCTTCGCGAGCGACGCGAAGATATCCCACTACTGGCGAACCACTTCCTCAAAAAGTTTGCTGTCGAGAATGGGCGCGCCCTGCGCGAGATTAGCCTCGAGGCGATGCGTCTGCTGCAAAACGCTTGCTGGAAGGGCAATGTGCGTGAATTGGAAAATGTTATCGAGTCGGCAGTGGTGTTAGCCCCACCCGATGCCGAAACCCTCTTGCCAGAGCATCTCCCCTCCAGCCTCCGTCACGCATAACCGCAGGACGAGAGTCATCTCGTCCTGCCTACCAGCAGTCTCGACACGCGGGCGATTTTCTATACCCGCTGGGAGATTCAACTGCGAGCAGGAGCAATTCGTAGGAAAGCGAACAGAAACTCTGGTGTGCCAATCGTCACTCAAGCTTGAACCTCTGTACGGAGGCAGCAGATGGCAACAACTTTGCTGCGCGTGGCGCTTGTGGCTGCAGTGTACGCTCTATCTGTACAACTCAGCCTACGGCTGGCTGTGCTGCCTGACGGGAGTAACTTACTCTGGCTGCCTGCTGGCGTCGCTGTGGGGCTGACCTACTGGTGGGGCTATCGTGTGGGCACGCTGGGCGCAGCGGCAGGAGTCGCGCTCATGGTGCGGCTTCACTGGGGACGGTGGGAACTTGCGCTACTTACTGCCTGCATAATCGGCGCACAGACGGCGCTTCAAACATGGCTCCTGCGATACCTGCAGGTCGACCCGCGCCTCCAAAACTGGAGGAGTATTGTGCTGTTTGCAGTTCTTGGGATGGTGGGGAATGTTCCAACGGTTGCGCTCAACGCCTACCTGACCCACCTCTTCGGCGTGCTGACCGCGGGCGAGTGGACTCGGGCAGCAATCTACCGCTGGATGGGCGATTGGCTTGGCTACTTGCTGGCGGGCAGCTTTTTACTGGTGTGGTGGGACAACCTGCCGCAGCGCAAACGGGAGTACTTTGAACTCGTGGCTCTGGCGTGCTTGACCGCCTGTGCAGCGTGGTTCACTTTCTATGTTCAGCGGGAAGCAGGACTGCCCGCGCCTGCGCTACTCATGTTGTTCCCTACGCTTGTTGCAGGCGCGTTCCTGTTCCAGCAGCGTGGCGTGAGCCTGCTTGAACTAATTGCAGCGGTCTCGCTGGTGGTTTTCGCGCGCGGGGGCGATCTCAGCGCGCCGCTGGAGTTCAAGCAGGTAGTCTTCGGCTGGATGTTCCTCGCGTTGACTTTCTGCACGCTAATGGCGATCTCGGCGCCAATCAACCAGCAGCGTGAATACGCGCAGCGACTGGAGCAGTCGCGCCACGCACTCGAACAGGCGTACCAACAGGTGCGCAACATTCTCGAAAATGCGCCCTCCGTCGCGATGCAAATGTACGACGATGAAGGGCGCGTCCTGTTTTGGAACCGCGCTTCCGAGAAGTTTTACGGCTACACGGAGGAAGAAGCTCTTGGCAAGACGCTGGATGCGCTGATTTTCACTCCAGAAGCACAAGCGCGGTATGTGGAACTGTTGCAGCAAGTGCGTGAGACCAAGCAACCTGCGCCACTCTACGAGTGGGAGATTCGAACCGCAACAGGTGAACGCCGTATCGTTCTCTCCTCGCTGTTTCCAATTGAATACGAGGGGCAGACGCGCTACATTTGTGCTGACATCGACATCACGGAGCGTAAGGCGTTAGAGCGGCGACTGTTCCAAGCCGAGAAGCTGGAGAGTATCGGGCAGTTGGCAGGGGGCATCGCGCACGACTTCAACAATCTGCTCACAGCGATTCTGGGGTTCGCAGAGTTAGCGCAGAGCCGCTTGCCCCCAGACCACCCCGCCCAGCAAGACTTGGAGCGGGTGATCCACGCAAGCATGCGCGCGACGAACCTTGTGCGCCAACTGCTTGGATTCGCTCGCAAGCAACTCACCCAGCCCCGCCTCATCAGCATCAACGCCGTTATCCGAGACCTGCTCCCCCTACTCCAGCGCAGCCTGAGCGAAAACATCCACTTGCAACTGAACCTTACCGAAGCGGAGGATACGGTGTTTATCGACCCCGCGCAGCTGGAGCAGATTGTGATGAACCTCGTGCTGAACGCGCGCGATGCGATGGCAAGCAAAGGGGGTGGTGTGCTGACCATCGCCACCGAGCGAAGCGCTTACACCCCAGATGCTTTGCCCGCCCTTGAACGCGAGGAGCTGCACCCGGGCGAGTATGTACGCCTTCTCGTGGAGGATACAGGCGCGGGCATCCCCGAAGAGATTCGCGAGCGCATCTTCGAGCCGTTTTTCAGCACCAAGGGAGTGGGCAACACGGGGCTGGGGCTGGCAACGGTGTACGGGATCGTGCGCCAAAACAAGGGCTTTATCACTGTTGAGAGTGAGGTCGGCGTGGGGACGCGCTTCACGGTCTGCCTGCCTGTGCGGACTGGTCAGGTACAATCGAGTGTCGATGACGCAACCCGAACGCCGCCCGACGCTGGTTATCATTGACGGGCACAGTCTACTCTATCGGGGCTTCTACGCCACGCGCCCGCTGACCACCTCTGATGGCAGACCCACGAATGCCGTCTACGCCTTCACGAATATGCTGCTGTCGCTGTTGGAGCAGGTGCAGCCCGACGCGATTGTGGTCGCGTTCGACGCGCCTGCGCCCACTTTCCGCCACGAGGCGTTCGCGGGCTACAAGGCGCACCGCCGCGAGACACCCGAAACCTTCCGCCCGCAGGTGGAAATGACGCGCCGTCTGTTGGAGGCGATGGGCGTTTCAACGCTCAGCGAGGAAGGCTTCGAGGCAGACGACCTGGTCGGCGCGCTTGCCCGCTACGCCGTCGAACACGGCTATGACGCGCTAATCTTCACAGGCGACCGCGACCAACTGCAACTTATCAACGCCCATGTGCGCGTGTGCGCCCCCCAACGCGGCGTCTCGGAACTGCAAATCTTCGACGCCGACGCCGTGCGGCAAAAGTATGGGCTGACCCCTGCGCAAATTGTGGACTACAAAGCGCTCGCGGGCGACCCTTCGGACAACATCCCTGGCGTGCCAGGCGTCGGCGAAAAGACCGCTGTCAGGTTGCTCCAGCAGTTCGGCAGCGTGGAGACCCTACTGGCAAACTTGGAGCAGGTCGACAACGAGAAGCTGCGTGAGGCGTTGCGCCAATACGCCGACCAGATTCGCCAAAGCCGCATGCTGGCGACCATTCTCGATAACGCGCCCCTGTCGATAGACGAGATTCCGCGCTTTGCGTTGACCCCAGAGCGCGTGCAGGCGCTGCACCGTGTGCTGGAAGAGTACGAGTTCCGCTCTATCCTCAAACGGTTGCCCGCACTGGTCGGAAAGTACGGCAGCGCACCTGCATCGGTGGAGTCGGTCTACGAGACGCTGCAGCCCCACATCGTGCGCAACCCCGACGATACGACGCTCACGCGCCTGTTGGAGGGCGACGCGCCTGTGGGCGTGCGGTTCGTGGGCAGCCTCAATCGTCTGCGCGACGCGACGCTGCACGGGGTCGCGCTCGCGATGGCGCCCAACCGCGCCGTATGGCTGGAACTGGGCAGCAGTCTGTTCCTGCCCGAACCGCTGACGCGCCTGCTGAACGACCCGCAGCGGATGCGCATCGTGTGGGACCTCAAGACCGAGTGCCTGCTGCTGCGCGGGGCGGGTGTCGAGGCGCGCCCTGCCGACTTCGACGCGCTGCTGGCAGCCTACCTGTGGCAGCCAAGCCGTGCCAATTACACGCCAGACTGGCTCTGCGAAGATGTGCTGCGCCTGCGCCTGCCCGACGACGCTGACGCGCGACCCGCCGCCGAAGCGTGCGCCTTGCTGATGCTTCAGCCCCGCTTGCGCGACCTCCTGCAACGCGAGGAGACGCTGCAGGTGCTGGACGCCATCGAACTGCCCGTTGCGCCTATCCTCGCCGAAATGGAGTGGCACGGCATCCGCGTCGATGCGCCCTACCTGCAGGAACTCTCCGTCCGACTGGAAGCCGAAATAAACGCCGTCGCGCAAGACATCTACGCGCTCGCAGGTGAGGAGTTCAACATCAGCTCCCCCAAGCAACTCGGCGCGATTCTGTTCGAAAAACTGGGGCTGCCCGTCGTCAAGAAGACCAAGACAGGCTACTCGACGGACGCGGAGGTGCTGCAGACGCTTGCAGGGGAGCATCCGATTGCCGCACGCATCGTCAAGTACCGCGAGCTGAGCAAATTACGCTCCACTTATGCGGAGGCGCTGCCGAGGCTCATCAACCCGCTCACGGGGCGCATCCACACGAAGCTGAACCAGACCGTGACCGCTACGGGACGCCTCTCCAGCAGCGAGCCGAACCTACAGAACATTCCCATCCGCACGGAGGTTGGGCGCGAAATCCGACGCGCGTTTGTCGCCGACGCGAGCTACCTGCTTCTGTCGTTGGACTACTCGCAGATCGAACTGCGCATCTTGGCACATATGTCGGGCGACCCTGTGCTGGTGGAAGCATTCGAGCGCGGCGAGGACATCCACACCGCAACCGCGTCGATCCTGTTTGGCGTGCCCCCAGAGCAGGTAGACAAGGAGCTGCGCCGCCGTGCGAAAACGGTCAACTACGCCGTGCTGTACGGTATGAGCGACTACGGGCTGTCGCAAGAGCTGGGGATTAGCGTCGGCGAGGCGAAGCAGATTATTGAGCACTACTTCCAGCGCTTCCCGCAGATCAAGGCGTTCACGCAGGCGATTCTGGAGGAGGCGCGCGCCAAAGGCTATGTGCGCACGCTGCTGGGACGCAAGCGCGACATCCCTGAACTGCACAGTGCGAACCGCAACGAGCGGCTGGCTGCGGAGCGCGCCGCGATTAACATGCCATTTCAAGGCACAGCTGCCGACCTCATGAAGCTGGCGATGATCCGGGTGCATCGGCAGTTGCCAACGCTGGAGCCTACGGCACGGATGCTACTGCAGGTGCATGATGAGCTGCTCCTGGAGATGCCCGATTCGCGCGATCGCGTGGCGGCGGTCGCAGCGGCAGTGCGTACAGAGATGGAATCGGCGTACCCCTTGCGCGTGCCGCTTACGGTAGACGCTAAAGTCGGCACGAACTGGCGCGATATGGATGCTATATCCCGCTGAAGGATTTGCAGACGCACGCGCTGGTTGCCCGTCCGCTCCACGACAACATCCGCGGTGACGCGCCGTTGGTATCACTCCCCACGATGCACCAACGCGCCCTCGACAAAGGTGTA
>Ga0197142_1001171_pt1 | contig 24286 bp, 23 predicted proteins | sample GBS60_MetaG_FD_148614 | JGI IMG/M metagenome (GOLD analysis project Ga0197142, IMG submission 148614) | Sediment microbial communities from Great Boiling Springs, Gerlach, Nevada, United States - GBS 60_MetaG | ecosystem: Environmental > Aquatic > Thermal springs > Hot (42-90C) > Sediment... | reverse complement strand
TCATTTCGGTCGCCGTGTGAGGCGCGCGATTCTGGGAGCGTTCAACCTTGTCCAAATTGGTTCAACCTCTATGGGAACTGCTATAAGTGCTCAATCTTCATGAGCATGTTGCACCCCGACGCATAACCCGTATCATGAATGTTGGTCTGTAACCTGTGCAACGCAATGGGGGAGGTGCGTGATGGGTGATATCGGACGCCTCCTGATAGGGATGGGTGTGCTGCTGATCGTGGTCGGCGTGGTGTTTCTTGTGGCGGGTCGGGTGACGTGGTTGGGACGCCTGCCGGGTGATATTCTGATCGAGCGCGAAAACGTGCGGATCTTTATCCCGATCGGAACGATGCTGATCCTCAGCCTGCTGCTGACGGTGATCGTCAACCTGATCGCACGCTTCTGGCGCTGACCGCGCCTTCCACATCATGCCAGCATCCCTCTGCGCGATCTGCGGCGCCGCGTGCATCGGATATGCTCACGCGGAGGAGCGGAGGCGCGGAGAGGTGGAGCGCAGTTCTCAAGAAGATGCAAGGCAGACGCCTTTTTCACCAATCTGGACAGGAGGCGCGGAGAGGTGGAGCACAGTTCTCAAGAAGATGGGTTCTGTTGGATAGGGTTGAATGCTCCGCCGGAAGTGGGCGCCTCGTGTGACACGGTGACACGGTGGTACGTTTTTGCATCGGGGTCGTATCAGGCATTGTCATGGTTGAGTGCGGCATAGTAGTCGCCTCCGGCAGTATCGGGGCAGACGCGCAATTGCGAAATACAAAACCCCTGAGATTCCTCAGGGGTTCCGCTTACGTGGAGCCGGCGGCGGGATTCGAACCCGCGACCTACTGTTTACAAGACAGTTGCTCTGCCAGCTGAGCTACGCCGGCGCGCCCCTATTGTAGCACGAGCGCGCCATGCGCGTCAATCGACGCAGCAGAGTGGTATAATGGTTCCGCCAACACGATGATGGTGTGGGAGAACATGTATGTCTGCTTTGCTCGCATCGCGCAATGGCCTGCCGTCGAGCATCGAGCCGCCGACACCGGAGGAAAGTTTGAACGATGCACGGCAGCGCATGGCGCGCACCTTTCGCCGCGATGAATTTGTCTGGATTATTAACGAACGGTATGATGAACACGCCGCTGCCTGGCTGATCGATGTGCTGCGTCAGGGAGCAGAGGGGCGCTGGATGCGTCAGCGCTATCGCTACGACGTTCCGGCAGGCGTTCTCTACTTCCTGGGCGAAAGCGCGGTTGACCGCCAGACATTTCGCTCATTGCGCCGCTCCTCCACGCCGTTCGATGTCCCTGCGTGGCAGGATCGCTAATGTCTATCGGGTGCATACCTGCGCTTTGGGTGCGGCGACATCGCGGTTCACGTCGGCGCCCGAAATGGGAATTGAACGATTGACCTGCTACAGGGAGCATCCGTGCTAAACACTGCCTCTCCGTTTACTGTCGAAGATCTTTATCGCCTGGGTTGGCTGGAAGACCCGCAGGTGTGTCCGGATGGCCGTGTGGTTGCGTTTGTGCGCGTCACCATCGATCGTCCGGCAAACGCCAACCGTCGCGCGATCTGGATTGCGCCCACCGATGGAGGTCCTCCGCGCCGGTTTACGTCCGGGGTGAATGACACGTCGCCGCGCTGGAGTCCTGATGGCCGCTGGCTGGCGTTCGTTAGAGGACGTGGAGATCAGACGCCACAACTGTATGTCATTCGCCGCGATGGAGGCGAGGCGCGCTGCCTGACTTCGCTGCCGCAAGGGGTCAGCCATCCGGCGTGGAGTCCCGATGGGCGCTGGATCGCCTTTCTTTCCCGATTGAATGCCGCTGAACGTGCGCGTGAAGATGCAGGCGAGTCGGAGCCGACGCCGCCCGATGAGTTTACCCGCAAGCAGATCGCCGAGCGCCGTAAGTACGAAGAGGAGCGCCGCTTCGACCCGCGCGTGGTGCGTCGCCTGCCCTACCGTGCCGGGGTCGATTTTTTCGACGACCGGTATGCGCAGATCTATCTGATCGACGTGCCGGAGGACGATGATGATCCGGCGCCGCAGCCACGCCGCATCACCGATGCTGACCTCGATTTCGGCGCGCCGGTGTGGATGCCCGATGGGCAGGCGCTCCTCACGACGGCGACGCGCAATCCGGAAGGAGACTCGCAATTCTTCTTCTTTGATGTGCTCCGTGTGCCGGTGATGCCCGAAGGGCGCGCTGAACCGCAGCGCCTGACCGCTCCTGGCTTCACGTACTGGAACCCGCGTCCCTCGCCGGATGGACGATTGATTGCGTGTCTGCGCGCGCCGGAGGGACAGCCGTTCTCGGCTGGAACATTACTGGCGGTAATGGATGCATCCGGCGGCGCGCTGCGCGATCTGACCGCTGCGACCGACCTGAGCATCGAAGCTTTCGACTGGTTGCCGGACGGTGATGGGTTGCTGTGCCTTGCTGCGTACCGCGGTGCGCAACCTTTGTGGCGGGTTGCGCTGGATGGCAGTGGATGTCAGCGCCTTGATCAGATGCCTGGCGACCGTCTGATCGCCGAATGTGATGTCGGTACAGATGGAACGGTCGCTTTCGTGGCCGGTGATGCCGCCAATCCGTGTGAGTTGTATGTCCATGATCCGGTTGGGGTTGAACGGCGGTTGACGGCGTTCAACGCACCATTGCTGGAGGAACGGATCGTTGCGCCGTATGAAGAACTGATCTACGCCGCGCCCGATGGTCAGAAGGTTCAGGGATGGGTGATCCATCCGTCCGACTTTGATCCCGCGCGTCCGGGCGGGTATCCGCTTGCCGTTTACATCCATGGCGGTCCGCACCTGATGTGGGGACCGGGGGTGCGCAGCATGTGGCATGAATGGCAGGTTGCCGCTGCCCGTGGGTATGTCGTATTCTTCTGCAATCCGCGTGGCTCGGATGGGTACGGCAACGCCTGGCGTCTTGCCACGCAGTCGAACTGGGGGTTTGCCGATGCCCCCGACATCCATGCCGGCATTGATGCACTGCTTGCGCGCGGCTATATCGACCCGCGTCGCATTGCCGTCACCGGCGGTTCGTATGGCGGGTACATGACGGTCTGGTTGATTGCGCACAGTGATCGCTTCGCCTGCGCTGCGGCGGCGCGCGGGGTGTACAACCTGCTGACGCAGCACAGCACCAGTGATGCGCACGAACTGGTCGAACTGACATTTGAAGGCTTCCCGTGGGAGAACCATGCGTTGCTCTGGCGGCATTCGCCGCTGGCATACGCCCATCGCATCACGACGCCGCTGCTCATCCTGCATGCCGAACGCGACTATCGCGTGCCGATCAGTGAGGCGGAGCAGTTGTTCGCATTTCTGCGTCGGCGGAAGCAGGTCGTTGAGTTTGTGCGCTACCCGCGCGAGGGGCACGAACTCACGCGCACCGGCGAGCCAGACCATCGTGCCGATCACATGCGTCGCATCCTGGAATGGTTCGATCAGTTCTGCCAGATGCCTGCCGACAACCGCGCGTCGTCTCGTGGGGAGAAAACCGATGACTGAGCATCATCAGGCGTCTGATACGCATCCCTGGGCTGATTTGACCACAACGCAGACGCTGGCGCTTCTGCTGCGCGAACTGTACACACCGGTCAGCGCCCTCGGTGATCAGGTGAGTCGGCTGGCAGCCGATTCTCTCGATGAGCGTGAGCGCGCCGTGATTATCGGGCACATGCGTGCCCGGATCGACGATCTGAGCCGCCTGGTCGTGCTGCTCAAGCGGTACCTTGATGAGCAGCCGGCGCCCGATGCATAAGTGAGCACCGGTATGACGCCATTCCTTACCCGCCGCACCTTGCTGACCGGGCGCCAGGAAGCGTTGCTCGAAGAGATCCGTGCGGCGCTAGCAGCGTTACGCACTGCACTGCACCGCTTTGGGGTCGATGTGGCGCCGGGCGATATGCGTATTCTGGACGATACGATCACCCATCTGGATGAACTCTTTTTGCTGGTGGTGGCGGGCGAATACAACTCCGGCAAGTCGAGTTTCATCAATGCGCTGCTTGGCGCGCCAGTGGTGGCGGAGGGCGTCACGCCCACCACCGACCGGATCACCATCCTGCGTTACGGCGATACGCCAGGTGAAACGGTGAGCAGTGCGTTTCTGGTGGAGCATCGCTTCCCGGCTGAGGTGCTGCGCCGTATGGCAATTGTCGATACGCCCGGTACGAATGCCATCATCCGACGCCACGAAGAACTGACGCACAATTTCATCCCGCGCGCCGACCTGGTGCTGTTCGTAACGTCTGCCGGTCAACCGTTTTCCGCCAGCGAACGCGCCTTTCTGGAACTCATCCGCGATTGGGGGAAGAAGGTGGTGCTGATTATCAACAAAGCTGACCTGCTCGACGATGCCGGTCTGGCGGAGGTCGTCGCATTTGTTGGCAGGCACGCTGAGGATTTGTTCGGCATGCGCCCCCGGATATTTCCGGTCTCGGCGCGTCTGGCGCGTCAGGCGCGCGACACTGATGATCAGGCGCTGTGGGAAGCCAGTCGGTTTCCGGCTGTCGAGCAGTACATTGTCACCACCCTTGATGAAGAGGAGCGGGTGCGGTTGAAACTTCTCTCGCCGCTGGGTGTGGCGCGTCGGCTGGCAGAGCGATACCTGCTCGCCGTCGAGGATCGTCTATCCGCGTTGCGTGAGGATGTGGCTGCCATCGACAACATCGAGCGACAACTCGACCTGTTCCGGCGCGATCTGACCGAGGATTTCCAGCGTCACCGGGCTGAAGTCGCCAACATTCTCAACGAGTTCGAGTTGCGCGGCATACGATTCTTCGACGAGACCATCCGCGTCAGCAACCTGTTCAACCTGGTGCGCCATCAGCAAGAGATCAGCGAGGCGTTTGCGCGCGACATCGTCGCCGACGTGCCGCAGCAGATCGAAGCGCGTTTACAGGCGCTGATCGACTGGATGGTGGAAAAGAATCTGCGCATGTGGCAGGGAGTGATGGATTATCTGCGGCGGGAACGGGCGGTGCAACAACGCAGCGGATTGATCGGCGAGATTGGCGCAACATTCGAGTACAATCGAGCCGCGCTGATCGAATCGGTCGCTCGTGAGGCGGAAAAGGTCATTGCCACCTACGACCGCGAGGCTGAGGCGCAGGCGTTGACGGCGGAAGTGCAGGCGGCAATCGCTGGCTCGACGCTGGTTGGGGCAGGCGCGGTGGGGATTGGAACGCTGCTCGTGCTGCTGTTGCACGGCGCGATGCTCGATGTCACGGGTGTGCTGGTTGCCGGGTTGCTGGCAGTTGGCGGGTTGTACCTGATTCCTAACAAACGTCGCCAGATCAAGCGGCAGTTCCATCAGCGCGTCGCCGACCTGCGCGAGACGCTCGCCGAAACAATGGAACGCCAGTTCAACACCGAATGCGATCGTATGATCACACGCATCCGCGATGCCATTGAACCCTACACCCGTTTCGTGTATGCACAGCACGAGCTCCTGTTGACGACTCAACGCGATCTTTCTGACACGGAAGCGGAGATCAGTCGATTACAGGCGGAGATCGAACGCCGTTGATGAGGTGGGATATGCAGCCATCGGGGATCATTACATTAACAACCGACTTTGGGCTGTCCGATAGTTATGTCGGCATTATGAAGGGAGTTATTCTGGGAATTGCGCGCAACGTAACGATTGTGGACATCACGCATCAGATCGCACCGCAGGACATCCATCAGGCGGCGTACATCGTTCAGACGTTCGGGGCGTTTTTTCCGCCGGGAACGATTCACGTGGTGGTGGTCGATCCGGGGGTGGGAAGCAAACGACGACGCATCATTCTCACGACGCCGAATGCCGTGTACGTGGCGCCGGACAACGGCGTCCTGACGTATGTATGGCGCGAAGCGATCTCGCAGTGGGGCACGGAGCACTGCGCCGTCTACGATCTGACCGAGCCGCGCTACTGGTTGCCCTACGTCAGCAGCACCTTCCACGGGCGTGATGTCTTTGCACCGGTGGCGGCGCATCTGGCGCTTGGGGTTCCGCCAGCACAGTTTGGTGAGCGGCGTGCGGAGATTGTCGAAGCTGCACTCGAACAACCGTCGCGCGGACGGCATGGCGAGCTGGTGGGTCGCATCATTCATATCGACCATTTTGGCAACTGTATTACCAACATCACACTCAAGCATTTGCAGGAGGCGGGCATTGGCGAGCGCATGACCGCCCAGTTGATCGGGCAGCGCATCGAGGGGTTGTACCGGACCTACGCCGATGTCGCGATTGGCGCGCTGGTCGCACTGATCGGCAGCAGCGATCATCTGGAGATCGCGGTGCGCAACGGCAGCGCGGCGCAAACGCTGGGCGCCGGGATCGGCGATATTGTGCGAGTGTTCCCCGCTTCGCATCAGGCAGCGTAGCAGGCTGGCGAAAATTTGTTTTGCGATCCGCCAATTTTCCTGTTCTCATCCCTTGACGCTCGATAGACGGATTGCTATAATGATCAACACCTGGAAAACCAGGCCTCCTACCCGCCCCCTGAGATGTCTAGCTGTACAGGTGCAGCAGCCAGCGGGTGCAAATATCTGCGGTTAGCCGCATCTCTTCGTCGGGGCAGCGCACCATATCTACAGTTTGGAAGTCAATGCACGTTATCAGGACCACAGATACCCGACCGGCGGCAATAGCACACACTATTGCATTCGGTCCATTGTGCCGCAGGCATTCGCGGGCGACGCGAAGAGCGGCATCAAACCAGGAGGATCATTCATGACAATCCAGAGCGGCGTTTCGTTGCTGCAGCGGGTGGTCGAGCTCCAGGATCTCAAAAAGTTCCGTGAACTGAACTGGACCGGCACCTTCGGCGATTATCTGGATATCGTTGCCCGGAACCCGAAGGTGACGCGCAATGCATTCCAGCGTATCTACGACATGATCATGTCGTATGGGTACGAAGAGTTTATCGATGCCAAGAAGAAGTTGATCCGGTATCACTTCTTCAGCGATCCGTCGTTCGATATTGATGATGCGATCTTCGGTCTCGAAATCCCGCTGATGCGCCTGGTCAACTTTTTCAAAGCAGCGGCGCAGGGGTATGGCACCGAGAAGCGCGTCTTGCTGCTCCACGGTCCGGTTGGTTCGTCAAAGTCCACCATTGTCCGGCGTCTGAAGCGCGGGCTTGAGCACTACTCGAAGACGGAAGCCGGCGCGCTCTATACGTTCGACTGGTACATGGGGACGATCGACTCCGAGAACTGGGACTGGCGCCAGGTGCCGGAGTCGGAGTGGGAAAAGTGCCCGATGCACGAGGAGCCGCTGCGTCTCATTCCGGCAGAGGCGCGCGAGCGCTTCATTGAAGAGTTGACCGATGGGTACAACGGCGAATATCCTATCCGCATCGAGGGAGATCTCTGCCCGGTGTGCCGCTTCAACTTCCGTGACCTGATGCTGCGCTACCAGGGTGATTGGAGTCAGGTGATCCGCCACGTTCGGGTGCGGCGCCTGGTGTTCAGCGAGCAGGATCGCATCGGGATCGGCACCTTCCAGCCCAAGGACGAGAAGAACCAGGACTCGACCGAACTGACGGGCGATATCAACTATCGCAAGATTGCGATCTACGGATCGGACTCCGACCCGCGCGCGTTCAACTTCGACGGCGAGTTCAACATCGCCAACCGCGGCATCATCGAGTTCATCGAGATGCTCAAGCTCGATGTCGCCTTTCTCTATGATCTGCTCGGCGCGTCGCAGGAGCACAAGATCAAGTCGAAGAAGTTCGCACAGACCGATATCGATGAGGTGATCATCGGGCACACGAACTCACCGGAGTATCGACGCCTCGAAAACAACGAGTTCATGGAGGCGCTCAAGGATCGTACCGTTCGCATCGATATTCCCTACATCACCCGCCTGCGCGATGAGATCAAAATCTACGAGCGCGATTTTAATAAGAAGCGAGTCAAGGTGCATATCGCGCCGCACACACTCGAAGTGGCGGCGATGTGGGCGGTGTTGACGCGCCTGGAAGAACCAAAGAAGCCGAACCTGACCCTGTTGCAGAAGCTCAAACTCTACAATGGGCGCACCCTGCCGGGCTTCACCGAGGACAACATCAAAGAACTGCGCAAGGAAGCGCCCAATGAGGGCATGCAGGGCATCAGTCCGCGCTACATCCAGGATAAAATCTCGAACGCGCTGGTCAATTATCAGGCGGACGGGTATATCAACCCGTTCATGGTGCTGAACGAACTGGAGAATGGTCTGAAGAACCATGCGCTCATCACTTCGGAGGAGGATCGCAAGCGCTACCGCGACCTGCTCTCGGTGGTGAAAGAGGAGTATACCGAGATCGTGAAGAACGAAGTGCAGCGCGCTATCAGCGCCGACGAGGAAGCGATCAAGCGTCTCTGCGCCAACTATATCGACAACATCAAAGCCTATACGCAGCGCGAGCGCGTGCGCAACAAGTTTACCGGGCAGTTCGAGGAACCTGATGAGCGGTTGATGCGGTCGATCGAGGAAAAGATCGATATTCCTGAGAGCCGCAAAGATGACTTCCGCCGCGAGATCATGAACTACATCGGTGCGCTGGCGGTCGAGGGCAAGACGTTCGATTACAAGACGAACGAGCGGCTCCACAAGGCGCTCGAACTCAAATTGTTCGAGGACCAGAAAGACTCGATCAAACTGACATCGCTCGTCTCACGGGTGATCGATAAGGATACCCAGGAAAAGATCGATGTCGTCAAGGCGCGCCTGATCCGCGATTTCGGCTACAATGAGCAGAGCGCGACCGATGTGCTCAACTATGTGGCCAGCATCTTCGCACGTGGCGATGTGAAACGTTGAACGAAGCCAGGAAGGGCGCCGGAAAACGGTCGTGATGGCGTCTGGCAGGGCGTCAGCGGTTGTCCTGGGGATCAGGGGGGCTGCCTGCAGCAGTTCCTTCCTGATCCAGTCTCTCCAAAAAGGTGCATGCTATGTCGATACACCGCGTTGAGCGCGATCTGAACCGCTTTCGCCAGATTGTGCGCGGCAAGATCAAAAAAGACCTGCGAAAATACATGTCGCAGGGCGAAATGATCGGTCGCCAGGGGCGTAAGTATGTCTCGATCCCGCTGCCGCAGATCGATCTGCCGCAGTTTCGCTACGGCACGCGCCAGGGCGGTGGCGTCGGGCAGGGCGATGGGAATGTCGGCGACCCGATTGCGCAGGGCGATGGGCAGTCGGGTCAGGGTGAAGCCGGATCCGAACCAGGGCAGCATATCATCGAGGTTGATGTCACCCTGGAGGAATTGGCGCAGATCCTCGGCGAGGAACTGCAATTACCCAACATTCAGCCGAAAGGCAAAAAGAACATCATTTCGCAGAAAGACCGCTACTCCGGCATTCGTCGCGTCGGACCGGACTCGCTGCGGCATTTCAAGCGCACGTACCGCGAGGCGCTCAAACGTCAGATTTCTTCGGGCGAATACAACATCGCCGATCCGATTGTGGTGCCGATCCGACAGGATATGCGCTTCCGTTCCTGGAAGGAGACGCTCCAACCCGAGTCGAATGCCGTCATCATCTATATGATGGATGTCAGCGGCTCGATGGGCGCCGAGCAGAAGGAACTGGTGCGCATCACAGCGTTCTGGATCGAAACCTGGCTGCGTTCGCAGTACAAAGCGATCGATATCCGCTACATCGTGCACGACGCTGCGGCGAAGGAGGTCGATCAGGAGACGTTCTACCATATTCGTGAAGGGGGCGGCACGAAGATCAGTTCGGCGTACAAACTGTGCAACAAACTGATCGATGAGCGCTATCCTGCCGATGAGTGGAACATCTATCCCTTCCACTTCTCCGACGGCGACAACTGGGGCGGGGGCGATACCCGCGAATGTATTGAATTGCTGCGCACCCAACTCCTTCCCAAAGTCAACCAGTTCTGCTATGGTCAGGTGCGTTCGCTCTATGGATCCGGTCGCTTTGCCCATGACCTGGAGGAGCACCTGGGCAAGCACGATGGGCTGGTGATCTCGGAGATCGCCGATCGCGACGATATCTACGACGCGATCAAGGACTTTCTCGGCAAGGGAAGGTAGTGCAGATCAGGACACACAAAACATCTATGAAGAGTACTCGTCTTCCACCAGAGTTGCAGGCTGCGTGGGAGGAGATCGAAGCCTATGCGAAAGAGTATGGGCTTGATTTCTTTCCCATCATCTATGAAGTGCTCGACTACCGCACGCTCTATGAGACGGCGGCGTTGGGCGGGTTTCCCATCCGCTATCCCCACTGGCGCTTCGGGATGGAGTATGACCAGCTCATGAAGGGCCACGTCTGGCTTGGCTCGACAATCTATGAGATGGTGATCAATACCAATCCGTCGTATGCGTACCTGCTCGAAGGCAACGAGATGGTGACGCAGAAGATGGTCATGGCGCATGTGGCGGCGCATGTCGATTTCTTCAAGAACAATATGTGGTTCGCGCATACGAACCGCAAGATGCTCGACGAGATGGCGAACCACGCTGCCCGCGTGCAGCGCATGATCGATCGCTACGGGTATGAGACGGTTGAAGAGTTCATCGATATCTGTCTCTCGCTCGAAAATCTGATCGACTACCACGCGCCGTATATCAAACGCCCCGAAGCGCAGACTCATCAGTCGGTGCTGGCGGAAGATGAGCCGCCGGTGGTGGAGGGGTTGCCGGTTGAGCGTAGTTACATGCGCGATTATATCAACCCGCCGGAGTTCCTCGAACAGCAGCGGAAACGTCTCGAAGCGGAGCGCGCCCGCCATAAGAAGTTCCCGGAACATCCGCAGAAGGACGTGCTCCTCTTCCTTATGAATTATGCGCCGCTGGAACGCTGGCAGCATTCCATCCTCGAAATTGTGCGCGATGAAGCATATTACTTCGCCCCCCAGGGGATGACGAAGATACTCAACGAGGGTTGGGCCAGTTACTGGCACTCGGAGATTATGACGCGCCGGGCGCTGCGCGATGATGAACTGATCGATTTTGCCGACCATCATTCCGGCGTGGTGGCGGTGCACCCCGGTCGTCTCAATCCATATAAGCTCGGTCTTGAATTGCTGCGCGATATCGAGCATCGCTGGAATACCGGACGCTTCGGGAAGGAGTATGAGGAGTGTGAAGACCTGGCTGAGAAACTGAACTGGGATAAGCAACTCGGTTTGGGGCGGCAGAAACTGTTCGAGATACGTCGCCTCTACAACGATGTGACGTTCATTGATGAGTTCCTGACTCCTGAGTTCGTGATGCAGCAGAAGCTCTTTACATTCCGCTACAATCGTGATACAGATATGTATGAGATCGCGTCGCGCGAGTTCAAGGAGATCAAGGAGAAACTCCTGTTCCGCCTGACGAATTTCGGTCAACCGTTCATCTATGTCGAGGATGGCAATTACAATAATCGCGGTGAACTCTATCTGCGCCATCGCTATGAGGGGGTCGAGTTGAAGATGGATTATGCCCGTGATACGATGCGCAATATCCAGCGTATCTGGACGCGCCCGGTGCACCTCGAGACGGTGGTGGACGAGAAGCGGCGGTTGATTACGTTCGACGGACGCGATTTCTCGGAACGGAAGATGGATTGATGACCTGGAGAGGAACCATGATGTCCGGTAAACAAACGGTTGATGCCTTGAAGCGCCTGGCAAGCGAGGGTCCGCACGCGGTGAGTGCGCTTTCCTGGACCGATGATGGTCTCAAAGTCATAGGGGTGTCCACCGGGTCGGTCGATGTGCGCATCGATCTTGCCGATCTGGATCGCTTCAGCGTTGCGTTGTGCGAACTTGCGACGACCTGCCGCACTGCGCCGGTCATCGATGATGCACGCGCCTGGCTCAGCGACCATGCAGCCGTAGCGATCCGGTCGTTGGGGTTCCTCGAGGAGCCGCTGGCGGTCTGGGAACTCGATGGTGATGAGGGTATCGCGCAGTTGCGCTCGTCGCCGCCGCTGCGCGAAGGTGACGATGTGACCTACTGGGAAGTCGTGATCCGCTGCGATGATCGCCCTTCCGCCACGATTGCCCGCTACCACTGGGCGCCAGGTTTGCCTGAACGCGAACGGGTGATCTATCCGGCGACTTTTGCGCAGATCGGGCGTATGGTTGCCGCTCTCGAGCAGGCGTTGACCTGTGAGGAGTAGCGGTGACAGGTTCTGCCCTTCGCGTCACGCTTGCCGACGCTATTGTCTGGGCGGTCGAAACGCTGCGTGACGCGAGTGAGACGCCGCGCCTGGACGCTGAGGTGCTGCTGGCGCATACGCTGGGATGGTCACGCGCACGGGTGCTGTCCAGGCTTGAGGAACCCTTTACCGACGAATCGCTCCATCAGTTTCGCACGCTGATACTGCGCCGCGCCGCGCGTGAACCGGTCGCCTACCTGGTTGGGCGGAAAGAGTTCTATGGTCTTGAGTTTGTCGTAGACCGGCGCGTGCTCGTGCCGCGCCCCGAAACCGAAACGCTGGTCGATGCGGCGCTGGAATGGGCAAAACACCGCCCCGCCCCGCTCGTGATCGCAGATATCGGTACGGGGAGCGGATGTATCGCTGTCGCGCTGGCAGTTCACCTTCCTCAGGCGCATATTTATGCCATCGATCTTTCCCGCGATGCGCTGGCGGTTGCCCGGCAGAATGTCATACGTCATCACGTTGACGCCAGCGTGACGCTTCTGAACGGCGACTTGCTGGCGCCGTTGCCGCAACCGGTCGATCTGCTGGTCAGTAATCCTCCGTATACCGTTCTCGACGAGGTTGATCCCGGTGTACGCATGCACGAACCGCACCTGGCGCTCGACGGCGGGAGTGATGGTCTTGCGGTCTATCGTCGTTTGTTTGCGGCAGCGCCGTCAGCGCTGCGACCCGGCGGTGCACTGATGCTGGAGATTGGCGCAACCCAGGCGCGTGCGGTCGTCGATCTGGCGCGGCAGGCGTTTCCCGAAGCAGTCATTCGCGTCCGACAAGACCTTGCCGGACGTGATCGAGTGGTGATATGCTTTTCCGATTAATCGCCCTTGATCTCGATGGCACCGTGATTGACCGTGATCTGGTCATTCACCCCGATGTGCGTGAAACGATTGCCGCAGTTCAGGCGCGCGGCATTCATGTGACCCTGGCGACCGGGCGTATGTTTAACGCAGCGATGCCGTTTGCGCGCGAACTCGACATCCGTGCGCCGATCATCTGCTACCAGGGTGCGCTGGTGCGCCATCCGCTCACCGGTGAGACGCTGTACCACGCGACGATGCCTGCCGATCTCGCTGCTGCGGCAGTGCACGCGCTGCTCGATGCCGATATCTTCGTGATCGCCTATATTCACGATGTTCACTACATCGCTGCGCATCGATCTGAACTCGAAGCGTACCTGGCGTTCCACCCGGAGGAGAACGAGATTGTCGTCGCACCCGATCTGGAGCGTCTGGTTGCACGAATGGCGCCGACCAAACTCCTGTTTGTGGCAGAGCCGCAGGTTGTCGAACGTGAGCTGGCGCGACTGAGCGACCGGTTTGGCGAGGCGCTGGCGATTATTCGTTCACATGCCATCTTTGGCGAACTCACAGCGCCGCACGTCAGCAAAGGGCAGGCGCTGGCGACGCTGGCGGAGTCACTGGGTGTTGCGCGCGAAGAGGTGATGGCGATCGGTGATCAGGAGAACGATCTTTCGATGATCACCTGGGCCGGGTTGGGTCTGGCAATGGGCAATGCCGTTCCTGCCGTGCGCGCGCAGGCGCACGCCGTTCTGCCGCCGGTCGGCGAGGCAGGCGTTGCCTGCGCTTTGCGGCGCTACGTGCTGAATTGCACGTCCTGACCCTATCCGCTATAATGTCGGGCGTTTTCATCCTGGCGCCCGGAAACGAAAAAGGCTGGCATCGCAGCGCGACGCCAGCCTGAGCGGTCAGTCGAACAATATTCAGCGCGCCCGGTACATTGTGCGCAGGCACCTGGTGCAAACCTTGATCTGCACTTTCTCGCCATCGACCATGATCGTTGTTTTCTGCACATTCGGCTTGAAGGTGCGATTGGTCTTCGGCGCGCGCCGTGCCCAGCCACCCGACGCTTTGTGCCGGATGTTTCGTCCAAAACTGACGCTCTTGTTGCAAACCATGCACTTTGCCATACCAGCAATCACTCCCCCGGCTGCGCCAGGAACTTCTTGATGTCATTGACACACTGGTGGGAGACTATACCATATTCCGAAGGAAGACGCAACCTTTGCATTAAGGATGCCAGCGCTATGCACAATCGATCCGCAACCATCACCATTCCGGCCGGACGCGCAACCGTTGCCCCGCGTGCTATCGCCTCGATTGCCGCTGCTGCTGCTCTACGGTGTGATGGCGTTGCAGGGCTGAGCGATCCGCAGGGTCCGCCGATCATCCTGCCGCCAGGCGACGCACGGCGCGGCATTGAGGTGCACCTGCACCAGAACTCACTCGCCGTCGATGTGTATCTGATTGTGCAGGCAGGCAAACCGATTGCCGATGTGGCGCATGCTGCACAGTCTGCGGTGCGCGCGGCGTTGTCCTTTGCGCTTGATCTCCCTGAGCCGATGGTCAACATTCGCGTGCAGGGAGTGGGAGGACGATCGTGACCGGCGCGTGGAATGGTGAACATCTGCTGGAAGCGCTGCGCGCAGCCGCGCACGATCTTGAGCGCCACGCTGCGTCGCTCAATGCGCTGAATGTGTTTCCGGTTCCCGACGGCGATACCGGCACGAATATGGCGCTGACGCTCAGTGGGGCGTTGCGCGACATTGCGCCAGACCCATCGTGCGGTGTGGTGGCGGAACGGGTCGGGTACTGGGCAACACTGCGCGGGCGCGGTAATTCGGGCATCATTCTGTCGCAGATGCTGCGCGGCGTCGCCGCTGCTCTCGCCGGGCATCACCTGATGAGCGGGCGCGAAATGGCAGCAGCGCTGGCGCACGGAAGCGCGCGCGCCTATGAAGCGGTGCTGCGCCCGGTGGAAGGCACGATGCTGACCGTCATTCGCTGCGCCGGTGAAGCGGCACAGCGTGCAATTGCGGCTGGCGAGGCGTCGCTTGGCGCTGTACTCGATGCGGCGGTGCGTGAAGCGCGTGCAGCGGTGGCACGAACGCCGCAACTGCTGGCGACCCTGCGCGAGGCAGGGGTGGTCGATGCCGGTGGTCAGGGCATGCTGGTGCTGCTCGAAGCGCTACTGCGCTACGCGCGCGGCGAAACAGGCGGGTCGTTCACACCGCCGGTCACAGCGCCAGCGCTCGTCACGGATCATGCAGATGCAGTCGGCTACTGCACCAGTTTCGTGATCCATCGGGTGACGGTATCGCTGGACACGATCCGGCGTGTGTTTGCAACGCTCGGCGACTCACTGGTGGTCGCGGGGGATCAGGCGCTGGTGAAAATTCATCTCCACACCCTGCGACCGGGTGATGCGCTCAACCAGGCGCTGGAGTATGGCGCACTCGACCAGGTCGAAGTCGTCAACATGGATCTGCAACGTGCTGCATTGCACTCCGGCGCACCGGTTCCGGTCGAACAGGCGGACATTGCCGCAGCGCCCGAAGCGGTCGGGATCATTGCCCTGGCGCCGGGCGCTGGTTTTGCAGCAATCCTGCGCGACCTGGGCGCCAGCCTGGTGGAGGAAACCGTAGCGACGCCGACGGTCGATGAATGGCTGGCGCTCTTTGAGCGTGTGGCGGAGCGCAGCATGATCGTTCTGCCCAACGATCCGCAGGCGCTGGAGACCGCGCGCAGTGCAGCGCAACAGGTCAACCGACGCATCGATGTCGTACCGGCAATGTCGTCGCCCCAGGGGATTGCCGCGCTGCTGGCGCTGAACTTTCAAGCCGGGATTGATCAGAACCTCCAGATGATGAAGGCGGCAGCAGAGCGCGTGCAGGTGATTACATTCGAGGTGCAACAGGACGGCGAACGACACGTGCCTGCAGAAGCGCCGCAAGATGCGTATAATGTGTGCCATGCACTGCGCCAGCACGGGGCTGACGCTGCTGAGATCGCAACGCTGTACTATAGCCGGGGGGGCGATGTTGCCCGGGCTGAAATGCTGGCGGAAGCGATTCGCGCCGCTTTCCCCGCGCTGCATGTCGAAATACACGCTGGCGGGCAACCCGGCGACAGCATGATCATTGCGCTCGAATAGATGCCGCCGGAAGTCCCGCAATCCTTGCGCATGTGAAATGAGAAACGTATGGCAAGCATCAAAATCGTGACCGATAGTTCCTGCGACATCCCGTTGAGTGTTGCCCATGAACTAGGCATCGAGATTGTACCGATGCAGATCGTCATCGGTAATCAGAGTTACCGGGCTGGTCTCGACATTACTGCAGAGCAGTTCTATCAAGCCTTGCAGGAGAATCGGACTCAGGTGACCGTGCAACCTCCGCCGATGACGGCGTTCGAGCAACTCTACCGGCGCTTGACTGTGGAGTATGAACATATCTTCTCACTCCATCTTTCCGGTCGTCTCGTGCCAGCCTACCACGTGGCGCAGCAGGCGCGCAACCGTTTGCCGGCATCGTCGAGCCGGGTCGAAGTTATCGACAGTAAACTCCTCTCGATGGCACTGGGCATGGTCGTGGTGCACGCGGCGCGAGCGGCGCGCGATGGTGCAACTCCCGAAGAGACAGCGCACCTGATCAACCTCCTGATTCAACATTGCCATCTTGTCTTCTTTGTCGATACCATCGAGTATCTCGAACATAGCGGGCGCCTGGCGCTGGCAACGACCGTTCTCGGATCGATGCAGCGCATCAAGCCGCTCCTCCTGCTCGATGATGGCGAAATTGTGCCCTACGAACGCACCCGCACCCGCGCCAAAGCCATCGAAGGGTTATACACCTTTATTGAGGATTTTCCGCGCGTCCGTGAGGTGACGGCGTTGTACGCCACAACGCCGGAAGATGTCGAGAAATTGCTGGAAAAGGTCGATCCGATCTTCCCGCGTGATCGGGTGCAGACGATGCAGTTTGGACCGAGCGTTGGTGCGTTTCTCGGACCAGGCGCGATGGGTGTGGCGGTGTTTGAGGGAATTGATTGACGTATGCCATCAGTCCATATTGTTGTCGATTCGACAGCCGACATACCTGCCGATGCCCGTGCTGCATACCACATTCATGTGGTGCCGGTGCTGCTGCATCGTCAGGGTGAAACGCTGCGCGACGATATCGATATCAGCCGTGATGAGTACTATCGCTGGATCGCCGAACACGACGAACTTCCGACCACCTCGGCGCCATCGGTTGGCATGTTCGAGGAAGTGTTCCGCGAGTTGACGCGCGACGGCGGCGCAGTGCTGTCGATCAGCGTTGCAGCCGGCTTGAGCGCCACGTACAATGCTGCCGTGCAGGCGGCGCGGCTTGTCGAGGGCGCGCGCATCGTCTGCGTCGATAGCCATTCGATTGCCATGCCCATTGCCTATCTGGCGCTTGCTGCTGCGCATCGCCTGGCGCAAGGCGCAACGCTGGAAGAAGCGGTCGCCCTGGTCGAAACGTTGCGTGAGCAGACGGTGGCGTATGTGGCGCTTCAGACCCTGCGCTATCTGGAGCGGGGCGGGCGGATCAGTCGCACGCGGGCGTTGCTCGGCACGCTGCTCGATGTGAAGCCCATTCTGGAGGTGCGCGACTCGCAGGTATTGCCGGTTGAACGGGTGCGCACCTGGCGGCGCGTTCCCGCACGGTTGCTCGAACTGGTGCAGGCGCGGGGTGCATACCAGGAATTGAGCGTCGTATATACAACCAACCGCGCCGAAGCCGAATCGCTGGCAGACGCATGCGCTGCCGCAGGGTTGCTTGCGCGCGACCGCATCCGCACAGTGCAGATCGGCGCTGTGCTGGGAACCCACATGGGACCCGGCGCACTGGGGATTACAGGGTTGTTGAATGCGTGACCCTGACAGCGTATGGACGAGAAAGAGCAGATCATTCGTCTTGGCAGATTGCTGGCGGAGGAAGAGCGTCGCGGGTGTGACAACAGCACCGTTGCAGGCGGGTTGGAGCGTTTTCTGACGACATGGCGCATGGAAGCCGGGGATGCGCTGCGCTACGAGCCGGTGCAGCAGGCGCTTGAACTGCTTGCCGGATACGCCGTGCTCGATCAGCCAACCCGGCGCGCGCGCGTCGGCATTGCGCTCGAAAGCCTTCGCTCGTTGTTTCGCGCTCAACCGGCGTCGCATTCCTCAGCGGCGCCCCAGGTCACGATGCCGACGCGCGCGCCAGCGCGTCGCCCTTCCCGTCCGGCGCCAGCGTCAGCGCGACCGCTCACACCCGACTCGCCGCTTGAAGATGTGCCGGGCATCACCCGCATCATGGTGCAGTCGTTCCGGCGTCTTGGCGTGCGCACCGTGCGCGATCTGCTCTACCATTTTCCCCATCGCTACGATGATTTCACCTCGCATCGCACCATCGCCGAACTGCAACCTGGCGCAGTCGAAACGATCGTTGCCGGGGTGCTGGACGCGCGCACCGTGCCGATGAAGAGTGGCGGTACACGACTCGATGTGCTGGTAGGCGACGAGACCGGTACGCTGAAAGTCGTCTTCTTCCGCCAGCCCTGGCTGGCGCAGCGCTTTACTGTGGGCACAAAGGTGGTATTGAGCGGCAAGATCGGCATCTACGACGGGTTGCGCCAGATGGCATCACCCGAATGGCAACCGTTCACCGACGATGACCTGATCCACGTCGGTCGTCTGGTGCCGGTGCATCCGCTGACCCGCGGGCTGGTCGAGCGCAGCGCGCGCACCCTGATCAAACATGTGGTCGATAGGTGCGCCCCAATGCTGGAAGACCATCTTCCCCCGGCGGTACTCGAACGTACCGGGTTAATGCCGTTGTCCCAGGCGATCGCCCAGATCCATTTCCCCGAAAGTCATGAGATGCTCGAACGGGCGCGCCGTCGCCTGGGATTCGACGAATTCCTCTTCATTCAGCTTGGCGTCCTTCAGCGCAGAGTGATCTGGCAGGCGCAGCAAGGGTACGCCATTACGCGCCGCGACGATGTGCACGAAGCATTTCTCAGGCAGTTGCCGTTCGAACTGACCGGCGCACAGGTGCGCGCGCTGGAAGAGATTTTCGCCGATATGGAGCGCCCTGTGCCGATGGCGCGCCTGTTGCAGGGAGATGTGGGCAGCGGTAAAACCGTCGTCGCCGCCGCAGCCGCGCTTCAGGTCATCGCTGCGGGTTTCCAGGCGGCGATCATGGCGCCGACCGAAATCCTGGCGGAGCAGCACTACCGCAGTTTGCGATCGCTGCTCGGCAAAGTTCCTGTGCCGCGCGATGATCGGCATGCCCCGACGGATGACCTCGATCCCGAACAGCGGGAACGTCTGGAAGAGATCAAACGCATCCTGGGCATGAGCGGCGATGACGATCTGGACGGACGTGGCGTGCGGGTAGCGTTGCTCACCGGCAGTCTCGGCGCAAAAGAGCGACGCCGCGTGCTGGAAGGGATCGCGCGCGGTGATATTGACCTGATCGTCGGGACGCATGCCCTGATCTCCGAAGGGGTGCAGTATGCTGCGTTGGGTCTGGCAGTCATCGATGAGCAGCATCGCTTCGGTGTCGAACAGCGTCAACGCCTGAAGGACAAAGGGTACAATCCGCATATGCTGGTGATGACGGCGACGCCGATCCCGCGCACGCTGACGTTGACCATCTACGGCGACCTGGATGTGTCGGTGCTCGACGAACTGCCGCCGGGACGCCAGGAGGTCAAGACCCGCTGGATCACCACCGTCGAGCGCGAAAAAGCCTATCGCCACATCCGGCGCGAAGTCGCAAAAGGGCGTCAGGCGTTCGTCATCTGCCCGCTGGTCGATGAGAGTGAGAAGGTCGATCTCCCGTCCGCCGAGGAAATGTATGCAACGCTGTCGCGTGATGTCTTCCCCGACCTGCGTGTTGCCCTGATCCACGGCAAAATGACGCCCCGCGAGAAGGATGCGGTAATGATCGCCTTCCGCAATCACGAATATGACATCCTCGTCGCCACTGCCGTGATCGAGGTCGGTATCGACGTTCCGAACGCCACCACGATCCTGATCGAGGGAGCGGAGCGGTTTGGTCTGGCGCAGTTGCACCAGTTCCGCGGGCGCGTTGGACGGGGCATTCATCAGAGTTACTGCATTCTCGTCTGCGACAAAGACCAGAACGATGTCACGCGCCAGCGCATGGAAGCGATGGAGCAGATCAGCGACGGCTTTCGCCTGGCAGAGATCGACCTGCAACTGCGCGGACCGGGAGAGTTCTTCGGCACCCGGCAGAGCGGCACGCCTGATCTCAAAGTGGCGCAGCTGGCGGATACGCGCCTGCTGCACACTGCGTACCGCGAAGCGCAAAAAATCCTCGCCGATGACCCGCACCTCGAACGCCCGGAACACGCGCTGCTACGCGCTAAAATGGACGAATTCTGGGTCGATACGGTGCAGGCAGGGTGACAGAACCTGATATGTCTGCCACGGAGCGAAGGGTGTCACGCCCCTGCAGGTTGGCGGAGGGCAGGATGATCTCGCTCCCGTACCGGAATGTTGAACAATCACTGTTCGGGGGTGCTGTTGAGATTTCGTTGAAACTGGTGTAATATGGTGGTACACACACCCTGAACCAGCTACATCATCCCGCCGCCGCATACCTCGATGTTCAGAGGCATCTGTCAATGAGCGCGACGACCGACATTCCGGGCATGGATCGCCCAATCGAAGCGTATGTCGAACGCTGGCGAAAGCGTCAGGAAGCTGCGTATGCGTACAACCGGCGTCTGGCGCAGCAGGCGCGGCAGGATGTCGAACATATTGCAGCGATGCTGCGGCAGAAGTTTGGAGTTACCCGGATTCTTCTCTTCGGATCACTGATGACCGATCGTTTCTCCGCCGAATCGGACATCGATCTGGCTGTTGCCGATCTCGCGCCTGCCGATTACTTCCCTGCGCTGGCAGAAGCCGGAAAACTCACCGATTTTCCCGTCGATCTGAAACCGCTCGAAGCGCTGGCTCCGCATGTTCGGGATCGTATTCTGGAACGTGGAGAAGATGTATAAGCGATGCAATCAGTCTCCCCGGAACGTTTGCGCGGCATTGCTGCCGATATCCAGATCGAACTGAAGCGTTTGCAGCGTCTGGCGGACGATATTGCTTTCGTGCGGGGAGAAATCACGCGCGATCCGGGTCATGCCCGGCTGTTCTATGAGAACCTTGCGCTCAAACTGCACAATTTCTACACCGGGTGCGAGCGCATCTTTCAAACGATAGCAACCGGGTTTCAGCGATTTGTCGCCTGGCTGGAAGCGCTCGCTGAACAGTTGTCGTCGGTCTGATCCGCATCATTGCTGTACATTTTCGCTGCGTCGTGCCTGTCCGTTGTCCGAATCCGATGGTCGAGTTCCGCATTGTAATGTCAGGAGGAGATGATGCCGCGGGTGATCGTTTTCGATGTGAATGAGACGTTGCTCGATATGCGCGCGCTTGATCCGCTGTTTACACGCATATTCGGTGTGGCGAGCGCGCGACAGTCCTGGTTCGGTCAGGTGCTTCAATCCGCGTTTGTGACTACAATTACCGGCAGGTATGAGAACTTCTCACGGATCTGGGCAGCGGCGCTTGAGATGACAGCAGTGCGCTATGGCATCTCTCTCGCGCCAGATGATCGCACCGCCATCCTTGCCGGTATGCGCTCCCTGCCGCCCCATCCCGATGTTCCGGCATCGCTCGAGCGTCTGCGCTCCGCCGGGCTGCGGCTGGCTGCTCTGACCAATTCGACCGAGGAAGTGGCGATCGCGCAGTTGACCAATGCTGGTATCAGTCACTTTTTCGAGAACATTTTTTCCGCCGATATTGTGCGACGTCTGAAACCGGCGCCGGAACCCTACGAATATGCCGCCGTTCGCCTCGGTGTTCCCGTAGGACGCATCCGCATGGTCGCTACCCATGCGTGGGATATTGCCGGTGCACTATGCGCCGGTTGCGCCGCAGCATTCGTTGCGCGTCCCGGCGTGGCGCTCGACCCGCTCTTCCCTCGTCCCGACATCACCGGCGCCGATATGATGGAGGTCGCAGAGCAGATTCTGGCGTGTGAATGCCCGTAACTGCGGGATGCCTGCGTCGTTCTTTTGGCTGATCGTCCCATTTTGGCGGTCATTGTGAAGCGTCAACGGCATTGCAGCGATCCTCCGGGCAGGCGGGGGATCGCCGCGTGGCGCTGGCTGTGTCATCCGCCGCGTCCTATCCCCAACCGATGTGGTCTCGATCACGCTGCTGACCGGTTATAGCGGTTCTCAGATACGTTGACCCCTGTCCGGGTCTGCCGTGTCGTGCGAGGCGCCCGTTTCCGGCAGAGCGTAGACCGAAATTCATTTCGGTCGCCGTGTTGGGAGCGCGATTCTGGGAGTGTTCAACCCTGTCCAATTGGTTCAACCTCTATGGGAACTGCTATAATTGCCGGGATCGTGTAGAATAGCGGCGTTTTCCGTATCTCATCGTGAGAGGACGCTATGAATGCCGGACGTTCTGCACGGATCGCTATTGACGAAGAGCGGGTGATCGGGCGCATCTCGCCGCTCTTGTTCGGCGGCTTTATCGAGCACATGGGGCGCTGCGTCTATCGGGGGATATTCGACCCCGGATCGGCATTGGCGGATGAGCATGGTTTGCGCACCGATGTCGTGGCGGCGCTGCGCGAACTGAATCCGCGGATCATTCGCTATCCAGGAGGAAACTTTCTCTCCGGCTACCACTGGCGAGATGGCGTGGGTCCGGTCGCGCAGCGCCCGCGCCGCCGTGAACTGGCGTGGCAGTCCATCGAAACAAACCATTTTGGCACGCATGAGTTCATCACCCTCTGCCGCATGCTCGGCGCCGAACCGATGCTCGGCGTCAACCTGGGGACCGGAACCATCGAGGAGGCGGGCGCATATGTTGAATACTGCAACGCACCGGCTGGCACGCTCGAAGCCGATCGGCGCGTCGCCAATGGCGCGCCAGAGCCGTTTGGCGTGCGCTACTGGTGCCTGGGCAATGAGATGGATGGTCCCTGGCAGATCGGGCATATGGACGCAACCGCTTATGCGGTGAAAGCCCGTGAAGCGGCAAAACTGATGAAGTGGCATGATCCGTCGATCAGGCTGACCCTCTGTGGTTCGTCGAGCAGTCATATGCCCACCTATCCAGAATGGGACCGGATCGCTCTTGAGATCTGCTGGGAGTATGTCGATTACCTTTCGCTCCACTTCTATGCGGGCAATCGGGATGACGACACCGACAGTTATCTGGCGCTGGCGCGGCAATTTGAAGATCATCTCGACGCGCTCGCCGGAACGCTGCGCTATGTGAAAGCGAAACTGCGCTCACGTCACGATGTATACCTGAGTTGGGACGAATGGAATGTCTGGTACAAAGACCAGACAATGCAGGGGGGATGGCAGGAAGCGCCGCACCTGATCGAAGAGGTGTACAATCTGGAGGATGCCCTGGTCGTGGCGCAGTGGTTGAATGTCTTTCTGCGACGTTGCGACGTATTGAAGATGGCGTGCCTGGCGCAACTGGTCAACGTCATTGCGCCGATCCTCACCCGTCCTGATGGCATCCTGCGACAGTCGATCTTCTACCCCTTTGCGCTGTTCAGTCGTTACGCCTCCGGCGACTCGCTGGATCTGCTGGTGCAGGCGCCGACATACGCCACACGCATGTTCGGCGAACAACCGCTGATCGATGCTGCTGCGAGTTACGATGCCGGACAAGGCAAGGGCGCGATCTTCATCGTGCATCGCGGGCGCACTGAACCGCTGACGCTCGACCTGGAGTGGCAGGGACGCGCACCATATCGGGTTGCCAGTATCTATCAGGTCTCCGGGGACGATCCAAAAGCTGCCAATACGTTCGATACCCCTGATGTGATCGGTATCCGCCCCCTGCCCGGAGCGCCGGTCGTTGACGGACGATTTCGTCTCCAGGTTCTGCCACTCTCATTGACCGTGGCAGTCGTCGAGCAGTGAGGGGGCAGGCGGCGACGGCGCCGTCGCCCACCCGGACGGTTCTGGCTTACAGATAGAGGGTTTTCTGGCGTCTCCTGGTCTCGCACTCTCCAGGTGGGGCATCAGGAGTGCCGATTTCCCTCTCTCCCGCGCGTGAGAGGAGGAGGCGCGATGGGCGAACGTACTCGCCAGCAACTTTGCCTCTCTCCCGCGCGTGAGAGGAGGAGGCGGGAGCTTACAGGGGTAGGTTTCCTGGAAAATCCCTGCGTTCCTTCTCTCGTTTTGGTCATCAGTCCGTCCAGACCCCCCCTTCTCCCCTTGCAGGTTGAAAGGGGGTTGTGGGGATGCTCACAGGGGTAG
>Ga0197142_1001170_pt1 | contig 24296 bp, 18 predicted proteins | sample GBS60_MetaG_FD_148614 | JGI IMG/M metagenome (GOLD analysis project Ga0197142, IMG submission 148614) | Sediment microbial communities from Great Boiling Springs, Gerlach, Nevada, United States - GBS 60_MetaG | ecosystem: Environmental > Aquatic > Thermal springs > Hot (42-90C) > Sediment... | reverse complement strand
TGGCGGCTGCGGGCGCACTCTTTCAAGCCCTGCTGCGGGACGCGCTGGCCACGCCCTACACGCTGGGCATCTCGAGCGGCGCGTCGCTGGGGGCCGTGCTGGCGATGTCGCTGGGGTGGGAGCAGGTGCTCGGTCTGCCCGCAGTCTGGGCGGCGGCGTTCGGCGGCGCGGCCGCGGTGCTCGCCCTCGTCGTCGCCATTGCTTCGGAAGGGCGGCGCATGTCCTCCTTCACGCTGCTGCTGTCCGGGATCACCATCAACAGCATCTGCCTGGCGTTGATCCTGTTGCTGCAATATCTGGCGGGGTTCACCCAATCCATCGCCATCGTGCGCTGGCTGATGGGCGGCATCGAAGCCGTCTCCTACGGCACGCTGGCCGCAGTCGCGTGCGCGGTGCTGCCTGTGGTCGGCTTCCTGTTCTGGCGCGCACGCGAGTGGAACCTGTTGGCGGTGGGCGAGGAATGGGCGGCGGCGCGCGGCGTGGATACCTCGCGCACCCTGCTCGCCGGTTATCTGGCCGGTTCGTTCGTGACCGGCTCGATCACCGCGCTGACCGGGCCGATCGGCTTCGTGGGCCTGATCGTGCCGCACGCCCTGCGCCTGAAAGTGGGGGCGGACCATCGGCTGCTGATCCCCTGCTCGTTCCTGGCCGGGGCGCCGTTTCTGGCCCTCTGCGACACGCTGGCGCGCACGGTGGCGGCGCCGACCGAAATCCCGGTGGGAGTGATCACCGCGATGCTCGGCGGTCCCTTTTTCATCTGGCTGCTTCGCAGCCGGCGGCGAAGCCTGTGGCTGTAGCGGCCCGCGAGTCGCGCCTTCCATAATAAAAGTTGGTCAACAAACTCGTCCTGGAGAATCTCAAACACCGCCCTGTCCGCACGGCCCTCAGCGTCCTCGCCATTGGAATCGAAGTCACAATGATGCTCACGCTGGTGGGGCTGAGCCGCGGCATGCTGGCTGACGTGGCGCGACGCGCTCGAGGCGTGGGCGCCGATATCGTGGTTCGGCCGCCGGGCACCTCCCTGATCGGACTTTCCAGCGCGCCCATGTCCGAAAAAATGGTGGATTTTCTCCGGCGGCAACCCCATGTGACGCACGCCGTGGGGAGCATGACGCACCCGCTCAGCGGCGTCACCACCATCACCGGCGTCCGGCTGAAGGAGTTCGACGAGATCAGCGGCGGCTTCAAGTACCTCGAGGGCGGTCCCATTCGCAACCGGGACGAGATCATCGTGGACAACTATTACGCCCGTCAGAACAACCTGCGGGCCGGCGCCACCGTGGAGCTGCTCAACCGCACCTGGCGAGTGGCGGGCGTCGTGGAAGAGGGCAAGCTGGCGCGACTGGTGATCCCTCTGGACGTGTTGCAGGAGCTGACGGCCAATCCGGGCCGGATCAGCCAGGTCTGGGTGAAAGTGGACGATCCGGCCAACGTGCCGAAGGTCATCGCGTCCTTGAAGGATCAGCTCAAGGGCTACCCCGTTTACTCGATGGAAGAGCTGACCTCGCTCATTTCGGTCAACAACGTGCCGGGCCTGAGAGCTTTCATCACCGTCATCATCCTGCTGGCCGTCGTGGTGGGCTTCCTGGTGGTCTTTCTTTCCATGTACACGGCGGTGCTGGAGCGCACGCGCGAGATCGGCATCCTGAAGGCGCTGGGCGCTTCGCCCCTTTACGTGCTGCACATTCTGTTCCGCGAGACGCTGCTGCTGGCGCTGGCGGGAACCGTTCTGGGGATTCTGTTCAGCTATCTCACGCGGTGGATGATCATGAGCTGGGCGCCGGCCTCACTGACGCAAGTGATCGTGCCGGACTGGTGGGCGATCGCGGGCGCCATCGCGCTGGGCGGAGCTCTGGTGGGCGCCAGTTATCCGGGATGGCGCGCAGCGCGCCAGGATCCGATCGAGGCGCTGGCCTATGAGTGAAGAGCCGATCATCCGGGTGCGCGACCTGCGCAAGATCTACCGCGTGGGCGAAGTGGAAGTGCACGCGCTGCGCGGGGTGAACCTGGACGTGCCGCGGGGCGAATTTCTGTGTGTCGCAGGGCCATCAGGGTCAGGCAAGTCCACGCTCTTTCACATTCTCGGCGGCCTCCTCGCCCCCACCTCCGGCACGGTGATCGTGGGCGGACACGATTTGAGCAGGCTTACCGATTCCGAGCGCACGGCCCTGCGCCGCCGCATGGTCGGCTTCGTCTTCCAGAAGTTCAACCTGCTGCCCACGCTGACTGCGGCCGACAACATCGCCATCGCGCGCCATATCGCCGGTCGCAACCACGACAATGACCCCTGGTTTCGGGAAGTGCTCGAGCTGCTCGGCATCGCCGATCGCCTGCATCACAAGCCTTCCAAACTCTCCGGAGGCGAGCAGCAGCGCGTGGCGATTGCCCGCGCCATCGTCAATCACCCGGCGATTCTGCTGGCGGACGAGCCCACCGGCAACCTGGACTCGCAGAACTCGGCGGCGGTGCTCAAGATCCTGCGTGACCTGAACGAACGGCTGGGCCAGACCATCCTGCTGATCACGCACGATCCGGTGGTGGCTTCCTACGCCCACCGCGTGGTGCACATGCTCGACGGCCGCATCGTGGACGCCGAGCCCTGAAGCCGCGACCCGCTCTTCAGGCCGGCACGGCGCCGAGGCCCGGCCCGCGGATCTCGCCCGTGCGCATCATGCCGTCCTTGATGCGGAAGATGCCCGGGAACTTTTCGTCCCATCCCTTGTTGGCCGCGGGCACATACTGACGCGCGTTGGCCTCAATCGCAGCCACGCCCGGAATGTGCGCCGCCAGGCCGGCGGAATGAATCAGCGAGGCGCCCGGGCAGGTCAGATCCTGCACGCACAGGAACATCTTGAACTTCTGGGCCGCGGCGGCCATCAACACCGCCTGCGTTTGTCCCTTGCAGGCTTTCAGGGCCACCCCCGTGTAGCCCATCTCGCGCGCCAGAAGGAGACTTTCCAGCTCCGTCAGCGATTCGTCAATTACCACCGGACGGAGCTTGGCGGCCTGGTGCATCACGTTGTGCCGGTTCGCCTTGAGGTCGCGCGCCGTCGGCTGCTCGACATACTGGATGCGCCCGAAGCCCCGCGGCGCTTTCTCCTTGACCTGCCGCAGGAAGTCGAGCAGGTAATCCACATTGGGACAGCGCTCGTTGAAGTCCGCCGAGTAATACCAGTTCTTGACGCCCCGCTTTTTCTGAGTTTCTTCGGTCACGCGATCAATCCGAACCACGCGCTCGACGTCCCATTTCAGGTCGTCCCCGTTCAGCTTGATCTTGATGTGCGTCAGGCCGTTGTAGTGGATCCACTCGGGCAAAGTTTCGGGCAAGCCGTCGTTGAGGCGTTTGACGATATCTTCGTCGGTAATCGGATCCAGTGCGCCGACCAGGTGATAAAGCGGCATGCGCGGCTTGGGATCGAGGAGGACGTACTTTTCCAGATACTCGCCCTTGAATTCGGGCAGCAAGTAACGGGCCAGATCATGCTCCATGAAGGACGGCCCGTACGTGCGATAACAGCTCAGGCCGTGCAACTTGCCGTAGGCGTCGTGGATGGCGGCGTCGAAAGGACTGGCGACGACCAGCGTGGCTAGCTTGGGGATCGGCTCGGGCAGTTTCAGATCGCGCGCTACTTCTTCGGCGGCTTTCAGGTAAGCCGGCTCCAGCGCCACGTTGATGTCCACCGGATGGCCGCTCTCGCCGGAAGACTCGGTGATGCGGGCGATCCGCGAGGCCAGCTCTTTCATGGCGCCGAGCGTGGTCTCGTACGGCAGCTTCGAGGGCCACGCCCAGATGTTGCCCATAGGCATCGAGCCGAAGCCGCGGGCGGTTTTGCCGTTGGCGGCCCGGACCACACAATGCACGTTCAACAGAGTCGCGCGATCCAACGCCACGCCGCCGAATTTGATCGGGGTGCGGTACAGGTAATCCTCGTACTCGAAACGGACGTTCTCCACCCGGATGCGCCGGGCGTCGGCGGCCCGCAGGATGAAAGGCGCCGCGACCGGCAGGGCCGCGCGCAAAAAATCACGACGGGTTGCCTGAACCATCGCTTGCACTCGTTATTGTAACTTCGGCGCGGCGACGGCCGAGGAGTTTGATGAGGAGGGCCAGGATGGCAAACAGCGCCGCCGCGGCCGCCACCATCAGCCCCCCGTGCTCGCGCAGAAACTGCGAGGGACTGCTCCCGAGGGTCCCCCCTAGCCAGGCCAGCCCGAGGTAGCGAATGGTGCGCCCGGCGACCACGGTAGCCAGAAACGACCAAGATGGCGCGTTCATGGCCCCCGCCAGCAGCACGAAGATCTTGGTAGGCAGCGGCGCGGGCGTCAGGACGGGAACGAAGACCGTGAGCAGGCCGTAGCGTTCGTACCAGCGGCGAAACCGGGCCGCGCCCGCGTGCCCTTGGAGCTTTCGATCTACGTACGCCTCGCCTCCTTTGCGCCCGAGCCGGAACAGGAACCAACATCCCAGCGCGGAGCCTAAAGTGGCGAGCGCGCCGGCCAGCAAACCGGAAGGCAAGTTCCGGAAGGCGATGGCAAGGATCAGCAGATCCACGCCCACCGGCATGGGGATGCCGCCGGAATCCAGGGCGGCCATGAGGAACACGCCCGGCGGCCCCCACGCGATTAGGAGCTCGGATACGGACTGAAGAAACCGCAACTTTCAGGCTAGCGCAGGCTAGGCGCGTTCGCCGAGCATGCGGCGCAAGCCGGCTTCGTCAATCACCTTGATGCCCAGCTCGCGCGCTTTGGCCAGTTTGGACCCCGCCTCTTCGCCCGCCACCACATAATCGGTTTTCTTGCTGACTGAGCCGGTCACTTTGCCCCCGGCCGCTTCGATCAGAGCGCGCGCCTGCTCTCTGCTAAGCGTCGGCAGCGTGCCCGTCAGCACAAAGGTCAGGCCCTCCAGCGGGCCGCCCCGGGGCCGCTCCGCCCGATACTGGAACTGCAAGCCGGCCTCGCGAAGCCGCTCGACCAGCTCGCGGTTGTGCGGCTCGCGGAAAAATTCATAGATGCTTTGGGCCACGCGCGGGCCCACTTCTTCGACTCGCTGAAGCGTCTCGATGTCCGCCTCTGCGATGGCATCCAGACTGCCGAAAGCTTCGGCCAGGAATTGCGCCGTGCGCTCGCCGACGAAGCGGATGCCCAGTGCGGTCAGCACGCGCGGCAGCGGCTGTTGTTTGGAGGCTTCAATGTTGCGGAGCAGCTTCTCGGCCGACTTTTTCCCCATGCGCTCCAGCGGCACCAGGTCTTCCAGCCGAAGCTTGTAGAGGTCGGCCACGCTGCGCACCAAGCCCCGGTCCACCAACTGGTCCACCAGAGCTTCGCCCAGCCCGTCAATGTCCATCACTCCGCGGGAGGCAAAGTGCAGGATGGACTCCTTGAGGCGGGCCGGGCAATTGGTGTTGATGCAACGGCTGGCCACCTCGCCTTCCTCGCGGACCACTTTGCCGCCGCAAACCGGACACTCCTCGGGCATGCGGAAGGGCCGGCGCGGACTGCCGTAGGCCTTCACACGGACCACTTTGGGAATCACGTCGCCGCTGCGCTCGATGATGACGGTATCACCGATCTGTACGCCGAGCCGCTCGATTTCGTCCTCGTTGTGGAGCGTGGCGCGCGAGACCGTGACTCCCCCCACTTCCACGGGGCGCAAGTGCGCAACGGGCGTGAGCACGCCGGTGCGTCCCACCTGTACGGTGATGTCCTCGACCACGGTCTCGGCCTGGCGCGCCGCGTATTTGAAGGCAATGGCCCAGCGCGGCGCTTTGGCAGTCCAACCCAGCCGCTGCTGCTGCGCCACCGAGTCCACCTTGACCACGATGCCGTCAATGTCATAGGGAAGGTTTTCGCGGCGCTCGCTCCATTCGCGCCAGAACTCCAGCACTTCGGCCGCGTCGCGACAAAATCGCCGGTGAGGGTTGACCTTGAAGCCCATGCTCGCCAGAGCCTCCAGCGATTGCCAGTGGCTGGGGTAGTAGGGCTGGCCGTCCACCAGCAGGAAATAGGCCCAGTAGTCGAGCCGGCGCGAGGCGGTGATCCAGGGCTCGAGCACGCGGATGGACCCGGCGGCCGCATTGCGCGGATTGGCGAAGCGAGGCAGCCCCTGTTTGTCGCGCTCCAGGTTGAGTTGCTCGAAGGCGCGGCGGTTCATGACCACTTCGCCGCGCACTTCGAAGGCGGGCGGTCCGTTCTTGACCCGCAAAGGAAGCGAGCGGATGGTGCGGGCGTTCTCGGTCACGTCCTCACCTTCGATTCCATCCCCGCGCGTCACCGCCTGGGCGAAGAGGCCGTTGCGGTAGTGAGCGGCCATCGAGAGCCCGTCGAGCTTGAGCTCGGCGACATAAGCGTAGGACTCCCCGCCGAGAAGCTGCCGGACGCGACGATCGAAATCCAGGAACTCGGCTTCGTTGAGAGCGTTGTCCAGGCTCAGCATCGGGGAGCTGTGCCGGACCTTGACGAAGCCCTCGCGCGGTTTTCCTCCCACGCGCTGGGTGGGCGAGTCGGCCGTGATCAGTTCGGGGTGCTCGGTCTCCAACTGCCGGAGCTCGTTCATCAGCGCATCGAATTCAGCGTCGGTGATCTCGGGCTGATCGAGCACGTAGTAAAGGTATTCGTGGCGGCGGATCTCTTCGCGCAGGCGCTCGATTTTGTGCCGTACGTCTTCCGACATGGGGCATACCCTCTTGGCAGCGGGCGACTCAGCCGCCGGCTACGCGTTTATTATAATTGTCGGTTTCACAAGGGACCGAAGACTATCGCGATCTACCGGAACGCTTTCCTCATCTACAATCCCCAGGCGGGCGGGCTGCGATATTTCACCGCGCGGCGTGTCGCGCGCGTGCTGGAAGTGTTGCGCGCGAGCGGCCACCGCGTGACGCCTGTGATTACGCCGGCGCCGGGCGAAGCCACCGCCCTGGCGCGACGCTGCGTGGAGTCGGGCGCTGACCTGGTGCTGGCGATGGGCGGCGACGGAACGCTGAACGAGGCCGCCAACGGCATGATCGGCACCCACGTGCCTTTGGCCGTCATGCCGGCGGGAACCGCCAACGTGCTGGCGCGCGAGCTGGGACTACCCTGCCGGAGCGCCGCGGCCGCCGCCCGCCTCGGCGAGCTCGTCCCGTTGCGCATCAACGTGGGGCTGCTGCGCAGCACGGGGGTTCCCTCGCCACGGTATTTCCTGCTCATGGCCGGGGCGGGCTTCGACGGGCACATCGTTTATCATCTGAACTTGGGCCTGAAAGCGCGGCTGGGGGAGGTGGCCTACTGGGTCAGCGCGGCCAAGGAATTGCTCCGCAGGCTCGACGAGTTCGAAGCCGAGACCGCGGGACGACGCTTCCGTTGCACCTTTGCCCTGGCCAGCCGCGTCAAAAATTACGCGGGCTACATGCGAATCGCGACCGGCGCCTCCCTGTTTCGCGACGATTTTCAGGTCGCCATTTTCGAGGGACGCTCGACGCTGCGTTACTACAGCGTTTATTTGTTTTCGGTCCTGGCCGGACGGACGGACCGAACACGAGGCATCACGTACCTGTACTCGCCGCGCGTGGAGTTCAAACCGCGCAATGGGTCCCAGATTTACGTCCAAGTGGACGGGGAGTACGCCGGGCGGCTGCCCGCCAGCGTGGAAGTCGTTCCCGATGCGCTGACGATTCTGGCCCCGCCGGCCTTCCAGCCCCCGGCATGAAACCATGGATCCACTGACGCACTTCCTGAGCGGCGTTGTGTTGAGCCGCGCCGGGCTTGGACCGCTGAGTCCGCAGGCGCGCTGGGTCGTGCCGCTGGCGGCCATGGCGCCGGACGTGGACGTCGTGGCGAACTTCTGGGGCAACGAAACGTATCTGGCCTGGCACCGGCAGTGGACTCACTCTTTGGTTGCGGCGCCGCTGGTCGCCGCGCTGCCGGTGGCGCTCGCCGGCCTCGTCTTCCGGCGCCGCATGCTATGGAAGCGGACGTATCTCGCTGCTTTGCCCGCCGTCGTCTTTCACGATGCGCTGGACGTGATGAACGCCTACGGCGTGCGCCTGTTTCTGCCCTTCTCCGACGTCTGGGTCTCCTGGGACCTGTTCTTCATCGTGGATCTGTGGATCTGGGCCATCCTGCTGGCCGCGGTTCTCGGCCCGATGCTCAGCGGACTGGTGAGCCGCGAGATCGGCGCGCGCGGCGGCACGGGACGCGGCGCGGCCATCGCCGCCCTCCTGTTTCTGGCGGTCTACGGAGCAGGGCGATGGCTGCTGCACGAGCGGGCGGTGCAGGTGCTCGAAGCGCGGATCTACCAGGGCGAAGTTCCCCGGCGCGTCGCGGCGCTTCCTTATCCCGGGAACCCGTGGCGTTGGCGCGGCCTGGTGGAAACCGGGTCGTTCTACGCGACGGCGCAGGTGGACTTGCGCGAGGAGTTCGATCCGACGGAGGCGCGCATCCTGCACAAAGCCGGTAACGACCCTGAGCACAGCCGCGCCGAGCAGGCCGCGCGCAGTTCGCAAGCCTTTCGCGTTTTCCTCGACTTCAGCCGCTACCCTCTGTGGCGTTTCGTCCCTGTGGATCAGCCTGAGGGCGCCATACGCGTGGAAGCGATGGATCTGCGCTTCGGCGAGCCGCCGGAGGCGCGCTTCATCGCGACCGCGATCGTCAGCGCCGAGGGACGGGTGCTGCGCTCCTGGTTCCGCTTCTGATTCGCTCCCTGGCCCCCGCGGCAGCGCTCCGGCCGCCAGGCCCGGCCCTTACACGGTGAACGAGGTCCCGCAGCCGCAGCTCTTGCGCGCGTTCGGGTTCTGAAAGACAAAACCGGAGCGCATCAGCGATTCCTGATAATCCAGCGTCAGCCCCTGAAGATACGTCAGGCTTCGGGGATCCACGAAGATGCGCACGCCGTCGAATTCGAAGACATGATCGTTGGCCCGCGGCGCGGCCTCGGGCCGGATGAGGTAGCTCATCCCCGAACAACCGCCGCCTTGCACCCCCAGACGCAAACCGCCTTGGGCGAGGCCCTCGCGGGCCAGCGTCTGCCTGATCTTTTCCACAGCTTTGGATGTGACCTGGATCATAAGCCCCTCCGAGAAAAAGACCATCAACTCTGCCGGACGGCGTCGGTGTCCGACCGGCGGCTTTCTTTCATTGTCTGGTAAATCGGCGACAGCTCGCGCAACCTGCGCACCGCCTCGACCAGGCGCCCGGCCGCGTATTCGACTTCTTCTTCGGTGTTGAACCGTCCCAGTCCGATGCGGATGGCGCCGCGGGCCAGATCGGCCGGCAGGCCCAGGGCGCGGAGCACGTGACTGGGTTCGGGCGTGGCCGAGCTGCACGCCGAGCCGCTGGAGACCGCAATCTCCCTGACGCTCATCATCAGAGACGAAGCTTCCACGCCGGCAAAACTTACGTTCAGGTTGTGGGGCAAGCGGCGTTCCCGGCTGCCGTGCACGAAGACGTCCTCCAACTCGGCCAGCAGGCGGTCCACAAGCCGGTCGCGCAGCGCCGCAAGACGGCGAGCCTCCCCGTCCATCTCGCGCTCGCAGATGGCGCAGGCCTCGCCGAAGCCCACGATGCCGGGCACGTTGAGCGTGCCCGAGCGCAAGCCGCGCTCGTGCCCGCCGCCGTCCACCTGGGCGCTCAGTCGCACCCGCGGATTGCCGGCGCAGACGTACAACGCGCCGATGCCTTTTGGGCCGTAAAGCTTGTGGGCGCTGAACGACAGCAGGTCAATGCCATCCTCTTCCACGCGGACCGGGATCTTGCCCACGGCCTGGGTGGCGTCGCTGTGGAACAGGGCGCCGTGCTCGCGCGCCATGCGTGCGATCTGGCGGATCGGCTGAATGACGCCGATTTCGTTGTTGGCGTACATCACGCTCACGAGGATGGTTCGGTCGGTCAGGGCGCGGCCGACGTCGTCGGGATCGAGCAAGCCCTCGCGGTCCACGGGTAGGTAGGTCACCCGGAGGCCCCGCTCCTGAAGCCGGCGGCACGTGTCCAGCACGGCCCGGTGCTCGGTGGCGACGGTGACGATGTGATCGCCGCGGCCCGCAAAAGCCTCGGCCACGCCTTTCAAAGCCAGGTTGACCGACTCCGTGGCGCCGCTGGTAAAGACGATCTCGCGGGGCGAGCAGCCGATCAGCGCTGCGATTTGCGCGCGGGCCCGTTCGACCGCCTGTTCGGCTTCCCAGCCAAAAGCATGGTGACGGCTGGCCGGATTGCCGAACTTCTCGCAGAAGTACGGCAGCATGGCCTGGAGCACACGGGGGTCCACGGGCGTGGTGGCGTGGTGATCCAGGTAGATCGGCTTTTTCATGCCACTATTTTGATGCTCCCGGTGAGGTCCGGGGTCCGGCCCGGATCCCGCAACCCGGCGGCTCGTGTTAGACTGCCTCAGTCAGTGGTCCGGCTCTTCCGAGTCTCGGTGCCCACCGGCGTGTTTCTGCTGGTGGTTTGCGAGGCGCTGCTGTTAACCGCAGCCTACGTGGTCGCCAGCTTCCTCACGCTGGAAGTGGATCCCACGGTTTTCTTGCTTTACGATGGCGGGCTGCCGCGCATTGCGGTCGTCGTGGCCAGCGTGATGTTGGGCTTCCATTTCCTGGATCTGTATTCCGGACGCTGGGCGCCCTCGCGCACCGCCCTGGCGCTGGAGCTCGGGCAGGCGGTCGGGTTCGCGTTTCTGGTCCAGGCCCTGCTCACCTACCTTGACCGCAATTGGATGTTGCCTCGTTCCGTGATGCTGTACGGCAGTGCCACAGGCCTGGGACTGACGCTGGGCTGGCGGTTGCTGTATGACGCCGTCCTGATGCAAGCCATCGGAGCGCACCGCATTCTGTTCCTGGGAACCAACTCGCTGGTGCAGGAGATTGCTTCCTATTTGCACCGCCACCCGGAACTGGGGATACAAATCGTGGGCTATGCGGATGACGAACGCCCGGAGGGCGCGGAGATCTGCGGGGCCAGAGTGCTGGGCCCGGTTCGGGCGCTCAGGCAGATCGTGGCCCAAACGCGCCCCGACCGCATCGTCGTCGGCTTGAGCGAACGGCGGCAGCGCCTGCCTTTACAAGAACTGCTGGACCTGCGTTTCTCCGGCATCCTGGTGGAGGAAGTCGCCGCGACCTACGAGGCCGTCCGCGGTCGCATTCCCACGCGCGAGTTGCGGCCGGCGCAATTGATTTTTTCGGGCGAGTTGGGGCCAAGACCCGTTTACGTGCGCCTGCAAAGGCTCTACTCGGTGGTGCTGGCGGCCCTCGGCATGCTCGGGACTCTCCCCCTGATGCTGCTGATCGCGCTGGCGGTAAAGCTGAGCTCGCCCGGCCCCGTCCTGTACCGGCAAGTGCGCGTGGGCCAGCTCGGCCGGCTTTTCACGCTTTACAAGTTCCGGTCCATGTACGCGGACGCCGAAGCGCGCACCGGCGCGGTCTGGGCCCGCAAGGACGACCCGCGCGTCACCCCGGTGGGTCGTTGGCTGCGACGCTTGCGTTTGGACGAATTGCCCCAGTTTTTCAACGTCCTCAAAGGAGACATGGCGATCGTGGGGCCGCGACCCGAGCGTCCCGAGTTCGTCCAAGTTCTGTCCGAGAAAATTCCCTATTATCGGCAGCGTCACTTTGTCAAACCGGGCATCACCGGCTGGGCGCAGATCAACTATAAATACAGCGACTCTCTGGAAGACACCATCGTGAAGCTGGAGTACGATCTTTACTACATCAAGCACCTGTCGCCCGCTCTCGACGCCTTCATCCTGTTCCAGACCTTCAAGACCATGCTGCGCCTCCGCGGGGCCCAGTAAGCCGGCCGCTCAACCCTGTCCCGCGCGCGCCAGCACGTAAGGACCCTCGGGAATCACGGCGACGCGCGCGCCCGGCTCCAGTTCGCCGCGCAAGGTTTCCAGCGCGCTCCCCATGGAAGCAAAGCTGCGGCCCCATAACGAGGAGTGATACTCGGCGGGAAGCCCGGGGACGTAGAAGAGCAAATCCGCACGCTGTCGCACGAGGGCCAGTTTCTCCAACTGCCATTGATCCACGATCACAGGCGCCTCGCGGATCCGGTCCAGGAACTGGCGCCACTCGGGCGATTGCTTGAGCATCTGGCGGAACTCTTCGCCGCCCGCGCCCTCCTCGCACGCCGCCGCGAGCAGAATCTTGCCGCCCGGTCGCACGATGTGCGCGGCCGCCGTGATGCCCTTGATCGCCTGGTAAAACGTGAGATCCAGCGGGTAACCCGCTCCGGTGGTGATGGCGGCGTCCACGGGCTCCTCCAGCTTCTCCAGCATCACCCGCGAGACGAACTCCACGCCGCGGCGATGGGCCTCGACGGGATGGCCGGCGAACACCCCGGCGATGCTGCGATCCCGGGCCAGCGCCACGTCCACGATGAAATCGTGCCGGGCCAGCCGGGCGATCTCGAGCAGCTCGTGGTGGAGGGGATTGTCGTCCAGCGAGCCTTCGATCGCTCGCGGGTCGCGCATGAAGCGCGGGCTGTGGAGCGCCTCGATCGTCGGGCGCGCCGCCAATCCCGGCGCAATCAGCTTTCGACCGCCCGAGAAACCCAGCATGAGATGGGGCTCGATGAAGCCCAGCGTCAGGTGAAGATCGGCTGCCAGGAAGCGCTCGTCAATCCAGACCGGCGTGCCCGAAGCGGTGCGGCCCAGATACCGATGCATGGCCAGATCGCGGGCGTCGTGATTGGCGACCTCGTATGCAGCCGCAACAGGCTCGCCCACGATCTGGCGGATTTCCTCGTCGGTGGCCGGGCGATGAAGGCCGGTGGCGATGAGGATCGTGATCCCGGAACGCGAAATGCCGGCCCGGTGCAATCGCTCGAGCAGGGGCGGCAGAATCACGCGGTTCGGAGCAGGACGCGTGATGTCGCACACCGAGATGGCGGCGCGGCGCTTGCCTCGCGCCAACTCGACCAGCGGCGGACTGGCGATCGGCTCATCCAGGGCGCGCTCGATCGCCGCCGGCGCGTCGCTCAACGGAGTGGCCGAACGGGCTTCCAGAACGTGGTAGCGGAAGCCGCTCGGCAGCTCGATCTCCAGGCCGCTACGGCCAAAGGCCAGCTTAACCCGCATAAGCCCGATTCTCTCATCGCGCGCCCTCGCGATGCGGCGCGACCGCGGCGGCCGCCTCGGGTTCCCGTTGCCGGCGCGCCGCCCACTCGGCGCCCGCCAGCACCACCATCGCGGCCAGAAAACTCCACAGGATGATGCTCACCGAGTAGTAAAAGGGGCCGTACTCCTGTCGAACCTTGGCGCGCCAGAGCGGCCAGGTCACGAGATTGAGATATTGCATGATTTGCAACAGCAGACCCACCGTCGCCGCCACCGGCGCCACTTGTCGCCAGTCCACCCGGCGATTGGGCAAGCGCCAGTAAATCAGCAACAGGGTCAGAGGCCACAAAGGGATGGCGGCCAGTCTCAGCAACCACAGGGCGGGTGTTTCCACCCAGCCGGGCGCCGCGCCGAAGATGCTGCGAAACACGCGCGCGTTCATGCCCGTAAGGATCGTCGCGGCCAGAACCAGAGTTCCGCAGGCAAAAACCAGCAGCGTGCTGAGCCACTGGTTGCGCCAGTACGTGCGGTTCTCAGTCACGCCCCAGACGCGATTGAGAGCGACTTCCAGCGGCACGAAGATCCCGTTCGCCGTAAACATCAACAACAGCAGGGAAACAAAGGGCAGGGCGCCCCGGTCCTGCACGATGACCCGCAGGTTGTGCACGATAAAATCGCCCAACTCGCCGGGAAAGTACTCGTTCAGAGCCGCATAGACCGCGGCTGCGCCCGCCGGCCAGCGCAACAGCCAGCGGCAGAACGAGGCCATCACGATGAGGAACGGAAAGAACGAGAGCATGAAGCTGGCCGCGATCGCCAGCGCGTAGACGTGAACCTCGGTTTGCAGCCAGTAGTCCAGCGTGGGGCGCAGTCGGCGCCACGCCGCCCGCCAATCCGCACTGCTCAGCCGCGCGAGCTTCAAGCCCGCCATTGTCGCGCAAACGGTCGGCGGCCTACAGCCTCAAGGCTCGTTCAGCTCTTCGGGGAAGACCGCGTAGCCCGGGGGCGGCGGAAAGTAGTTCTCCAGCAGCTCGAGGCGTCGGCGCAGGTAACGGCTGGGCAGTTGGCGAGGACCGGTCTCGACGTCAATGTCGCAGCAGATGCCGTGCAAATACAGCGTCAGCGTGTCAATGAACGCTTGCCGGGCGTACGTCCGGAAGAGCTTGGTTTCCCGCCGCACGTTGGACTGGCGGCGCAACAGCGACTGCTTGAGCTGCCAGCCCGGCTCGTCCACCTCCCCGTGAATGCGATTGCCCAGCTCGTCGCGAAGCAGCCGCGTAAAAGCCTCTTCCACTTCGGCAGGCAGTTTTTCCGCCGCCAGCGTGGCGATGGCGCGGTAGAAGGAGTAATGGGAGTCGGCCACGTTGCGGTCCCGGATGGCCAGCACCACCACCGGGCCGTTCTCCGTGCTGAATTGCGTGGCGGCGACCTGCGACTTGTCCCCGGGCTTGTCGAAAGTCACCATTTCGTCGCCCTTGCCGTTGGGTTTCTCCAGGTAAGGAACCAGAAACACGGCCAGCTTGGGCAGGATGGTCTGGATGGCGGGCGGCAGGGCCGCGACGGGATCCTGCAAATAATCGCGAAGGTCTTCCTCGGCGATAGGGACCGCGGAAAAGTAAGAGACGTTATTGCTGAGCGGGATAACTTCATGGCGGAACCGCTGGGCGAATTCCTGCACACGAAGCTTGCCCACTTCGGTCTCAATGGACATCTTCGAGCTTGCCCTTATTGTAGCAGAGCCACATCGCCGGCATGGCTCTGTTAGACTGCATGCCGTGCGGGTGAAAGTCCTGATCTCGGCCGGCGAGGCGTCGGGGGATCTGTACGCGGCCGAACTGGCCCGCCGGTTGCGGCAGACCTGGCCCGAGGCCGAGTTGTTCGGATGCGCCGGGCCGCGGATGCGCGAAGCCGGCGTACGCGCCGTGGTGGATGCCGCCTCGCTGGCGGTGGTCGGCATCGCGGAGGTCGTGCGCCACATCCCCCGCATTTACCGGGAGTACCGGCGCCTGCTGGCCGCCGCACTGCGCGAAAAGCCCGATCTGGCGATCCTTACCGACAGCCCCGATTTTCATCTGCGGCTGGGGCGCAGGCTCAAGCAGTCCGGCATCCCGGTCGCCTACCTGGTGGCGCCTCAAGTCTGGGCCTGGCGCAGGGGCCGCTTGCGCGCCATGCGGGAAATCATTGACCTGCTGTTGTGCATCTTTCCCTTCGAAGAGGAGTTCTTCCGGCGACACGGCTTGCGCGCGCATTACATCGGGCACCCGCTGTCCCGGCTGGCCAGGCCCGGCCTGAGCCGCGAGGAATTCCTCGCCCGATTCGGGTTGCCCGCCGGCCGCCCTCTGGTGGCGCTGCTGCCCGGCAGTCGCCAGGGCGAGGCCGCCCGGCACATGCCGGTTCTGGTGGAAGCCGCCGAGCGAATCCGGCGCGAACAGCAAACCAGTTTCGTGTGGGCGGCGCCCGTCGGTCCTTTCTGGGGAGAGTCGCTGCGGAGTTTGCGGGAACCAATTGCCCGCTCGTCCATCCAACTAATTGAGGGTTACACCTGGGACGTGCTCGCCCACGCCGACGTGGCCCTGGTGGCCAGCGGAACGGCGACGGTGGAAGCGGCGTTGCTCGGCACGCCGATGGTGGTGTTTTACAAGGTCAGCCGCTTGACCTGGCTGGCCGGGCGTCCCTTGGTGCGCGTCCCTTTCTATTCCATGGTGAACCTGGTGGCCGGGCGGGCAGTGGTTCCCGAATTGATTCAGAATGAAGTTAAGGGCGAACGGCTTGCAGCCGAGGTCCTGCGCTTGCTGCGCGACACGCCGGCGCGCCTGGCCATGCAGCGCGAGCTCGGCGAAGTGGCGGCGCGGCTGTCCGTCAGCGAGGACCCTATGGCGCAGGCTGCCACGCTCGTCGCACAGTATCTGTGGAACGGACAGACGAGTCCCAGGAGTCAGGCATGAGTCGCAACCTGTGGGTGGCCACAGTGGTCCTGGCGACGGCGGCGCTCGCCGCGGCCCAGGATAGACGCCCCCGCATTGACGTCCTCCACTACCGGATCGAAGCCGAGATCAGCCCCCAGGAGCGTTCGCTCGCCGCCCGGGTCGAAGTATGGTTCATGCCCGAAGATGACATCAGCTCGGCCATTTTCGAGCTGAACAATGCTCTGAACGTCTCCCGAGTGGAGGACGGTCGCGGGCGCCCAATCTCGGCCACGCGATCGCACCAGGATTTCACTCAGCGGTTGACGTTCCCCGAGCGGCTGGCCAAAGGCGCGCCCCAGGCCGTGATCTTTCACTACGACGGGCGGCTGACAGGCGAGGAAGAGTCGCCGGTGTTCGGCATCAAGTTCGCCGCCATCCACTCCGACTTTGCCTACCTGCTCTACCCGGCGCGCTGGTTCCCGTTGAGCGGCTATACGACGGACCGCTTCACGGCGGAAATCAAGATCACTGTGCCGCAGGGGTATCGCGTACTGGCGCCCGGCATCGAGAAGCCGTTGGAAGCGCCTGGCGGCAAAGCCGCCTTCGGGTTCGAGTTTACCCAGCCGTCGTTCCCCGGCAGCCTGGCCGTGGTCCGCGGCGAACCGGCGCGCATCAATGCCGAGGGCATCAGCACGACCCTGTACTTCCGCGGCGCCAACCAGGAGATGGCGACGGCGTACGGGCAGGAATTCGGCCGCGCCGTCTCGTTCTTCACCGGCTTGTTCGGGCTGCCGCCGCAGGCGGCTCTCACCGTGGTCGAGACCGAGTCGGGAGCGCCGAACGGCTACGCCGCACCCGGCCTCGTCTTTCTGGCCTCCAACGGCATCGGCAAGCAGGTCAACGCGCGCCTGGTCGCCAACCAGGTGGCGCGTCAGTGGTGGGGAATTCTGCTGTCCCCGGTAACCCGCGCCCACCTCTGGGTGACCAACGGCGCAGCGCGATACGCGGAGCTGCTTTATCTGGAGCATCTGAGCGGGCCGTCGGCGCTCGAAGCCGAGGCGCGCGACCTCTACGTGGACGCCCTCACCATCAACGACGTGCCGGTGTTACAAGCGGGGCGCATCGAGGATTACTCGCCCGAGTTCTGGGCCGTTTCTGCGAGCAAGGGAGCCGCCGTGTATCATATGCTGCGGCACGTCATCGGCGAAGAGGCCTTTCGCCGCCTGCTCAAGGAATTTCCCGCCAAGCATCCCTGGTCCTCGGTGAGCACGGAGGACGTCCGCAAGTCCGCCGAAGAGGTGTCGGGCCAGAACCTGGACTATTTCTTCTTGCAGTGGATCGAATCCAGCGGCGCGCCCGAGTTCAAGCTGGAGTACACCGTCTACCGCACGCAAAAAGGTTTTCGGGTGGTGGGCAAGGTTTCCCAGGATCTGGATATCTTCCGCATGCCGGTGGATTTGAGGATTGAAACCGAAGGCAATCCGGAGATGAAGCGGATCGAGGTGGTGGGAACCTCATCCGAGTTCGTGGTGGAGACCTTCGGGCGGCCCAAGAAGCTGATTCTGGACCCCGACAATCGGGTCCTGCGCTTCAGCGAAAAGGTGCGCGTGGCGGTGGCCATACGGCGCGGCGAGCAGTTCGCCGAAATCGGCGAGTTCAACGAGGCCCTGAAGGAATACCAGCGGGCCCTGGAAGTCAACCGCTACAGCTCCCTGGCCCATTACCGCATCGGCGAGATCTTCTTCCTGCAAAACAACCTTCAGTCGGCCGCGAACGCCTTCCGCGAAGCGCTCAACGGCGATCTGGATCCGCCCTGGACCGAAGTCTGGTCCCACATCAACCTGGGCAAGATCTTCGACATCACGGGGCAGCGCGAGCGCGCCCTGAACGAATACCGGCAGGCCATCCGCACCAAGGACAACACCCAGGGAGCGCAGGAAGAGGCGGCGCGCTACCTCAAGGAGCCCTACCAGAGACAACGGCCGCAAGTTTGAGGTTTCGCGCTGCGGCACACGTGCACAGCCGTGGCTCTCGCCCGTCACGGGTACAATGAGAAATCTCCCATGCGGATCGCGCTGGGTCAAATCAACACCACGGTCGGCGACCTCGAGGGCAATCGGGCGCGGATGCGCGAGGCGGCGCGACGCGCGGCCGCGGCCGGCGCGAACCTCATCGTGTTCCCCGAACTTTCGTTGACCGGATACCCGCCGCGCGATCTGGTCGAGAAACCCGCCTTCCTCGAGCGCACCGAGGAGCATCTGCACGGGCTGGCCGCCGACACCGCTGCGCTGGACCTGGCGCTGGTGTGCGGCTACGTCGGCCGCGCCGGCTCGCCCGTCGGCAAGCGCGTCACCAACAGCGCCGCCCTCATCCAGGCCGGGCGAATCCTGTTTCGTCAGGACAAGGCGCTGCTGCCCACCTACGACGTTTTCGACGAAGCGCGCTACTTCGCCCCCGCCGCGCGACAGTCGCTGTGTGAAATCGCAGGACGCCGCGTGGCGCTGACCATTTGCGAGGACGCCTGGAACGACAAGCAGTTCTGGGATCGCCCCCTCTACGAACGCGACCCCGTCGAAGAGCTGGTCCGCGCCGGCGCCGAGCTGCTGGTTTCCATCAATGCCTCTCCGTATCACATGGGCAAGCGGGAGCTGCGCCGGAAGATCTTCGCCGCCACCGCCCAGCGCTACGGCCTGCCCGTGATCTACGTCAATCAGGTGGGGGGCAACGACGAACTGATCTTCGACGGATCCAGCTTCGCTCTCGACGCGCAGGCCAACCTGACCGGTTCGTGCTTTTCCTTTTGCGAAGACCTGATCATCGTGGACCCCTTCGCGGGCGTGGGCGAGCGGCACGACAATCTGGCGGACGAGCACGAAGCGGTCTACGAAGCCCTCGTGCTGGGCACGCGCGACTATCTCGCCAAGTGCGGCTTTTCCAGCGTGCTCGTGGGGCTCAGCGGAGGGATTGATTCGTCCCTCGTGGTCACCATCGCAGTGAGCGCGCTGGGACCCGACAACGTCACCGGGGTGGCCATGCCCGGACCTTATTCCTCGCCTGCCAGTCTGGAAGATGCCCGTACCCTGGCCGCCCGCCTGGGGATTCGTTTCGAGGTGGTCCCTATCACCGATCTCTACGAAGCTTTCCTGAAAACCCTGTCGCCCTTGTTTGCCGGGGCGGCGCCCGACGTCACCGAAGAGAATCTGCAAGCCCGCATCCGGGCCGTTATCCTCATGGCCCTTTCCAACAAATGGGGGTCCATCGTGCTCACCACGGGCAACAAGAGCGAGCTGGCGGTGGGCTACTGCACACTGTACGGCGACATGTCGGGCGGCCTGGCGGTCATCAGCGACGTGCCTAAGACGCTGGTGTACGAACTGGCCCGCGTGGCCAATCGCCGGCACGGCGGCGTCATTCCAGAGCGAGTGTTTGAGAAGCCGCCCTCGGCTGAGCTGCGTCCCAACCAGCGGGATACGGACTCGCTGCCTCCCTACGAACTGCTGGACGCCGTGCTGCGCGCTTACGTCGAGGATATGTTGCCCGTTCGCGAGATCGCCGCGCGGCTCGATCTGCCGCTTGATTTCGTCCGCCAGATCGTCAACAAGGTGGACCGCAACGAATACAAGCGCCAGCAGGCGGCCCCGGGCCTCAAGGTCACCAGCAAGGCATTCGGCACCGGGCGACGATTCCCGATCGCACAGCGGTTCCTGGAATGAGACGAAAGCTTGGCATCGCGTTCGTGTTGGGCGCGGCCCTGCTTATCCTCCGGCCCTCGCTCGTCCCGCAGCGCGGGGAGCTGAGCGAGCGCGTGGAGCCGCAGCCCGACGGCAGTTTCCTGCTCAACAGCGGGTGGCGGTTGCGACCGGCGGGCACGCTCGTCGCCGTGGATACGCTCCCGATGTCGCTGCTCGTGACGCCGGACGGCAAGCGCCTGCTGGTGTTGAACGCCGGTTACAACCCGCCCACCGTCAGCTTGCTCGACGTCGAGGCCCGGCGCGAGATCTCGCGCACGCGTGTGCCCGACGCCTGGCTGGGCCTCGCCTTGTCGCCCAAAGGCGACCGCGTCTACGTCGGCGGGGCCTCGCAGGCGGCCATCTTCGAGTTCCTCTGGGACGGCCGGCGCCTGGCCGCCGGGCGCACGTTTCCCGTCGCTCCCGCCGACAAGCGAACCGCCCGCGATTTCATCGGCGACGTCACGTTTTCACCTGACGGGCGGCTGCTCTACGCCGCGGATCTTTACCGGGACGCGATCGTCGTGGTCAATCCCCAATCCGGGATGGTCGTCGAACGGTACAGCACCGGCCGCCGCCCGTATCGAATCCTGTTCCATCCGGAGGGCGACTCGTTCTTCGTGACCAGTTGGACGGACGGGACGCTGCTGCATCACGACGCCCGTACGGGAGGCGTGCTGGCACGGCTACGGCTCGGTCCCCACACGACCGATATGATCTGGGGGCCAGGACCGCCCCCGGACGAAGAGGGCCGGCGCGAGTTTCCCCGGCGGCTGTTCATCACCGCGTCCAACACCAATAACGTCTACGTGGTGGGCGTCTCGGAAACCAGGCGGCTGCAACTGCTCGAGGTGATCAACGTGGCCATGACGCCGCGCCAACCGGCGGGCATGACGCCCTCCGGCCTGGCGCTCAGCCCCGACCAAAAGCGGCTCTTCGTGGTATGTTCCGACGCCAACGCCGTCGCGGTGGTGGATATTTCCGAGCCGCCGAGCCGCGTGCTCGGCTTCGTTCCCGCCGGGTGGTACCCAACGGCCGCCCGTGTGCTGTCCGACGGCGCTCTCGTCGTGCTCAACGGCAAGGGCGTGCGCTCCTATCCCAATCCCAAAGGACCGAATCCCACCCGCCCGTTGCCGCCCGAAGAGCAACTGCACGGCAACCCTCAATACGTCGCGCGCATGCAGACCGGCGCCGTCCAGTTCGTGCCGCCCCTGGACGAGGAGCGCCTGCAAGCTTATACCGCCACGGTTCTGGCCAACTCGCCGTACCAGGATGCGAAGTTGATTGACGCCGGCGTGCCCGAGGGAAATCCTGTCCCCAACCGCCCGGGCGATCCCTCACCCATCGAGCACGTCGTCTACATCGTCAAAGAGAACCTCACCTACGACCAGGTGCTGGGTGACATGAAGGAAGGCAACGGCGACCCTTCGCTCTGCCTGTTCGGCGAAGACGTGACGCCCAATCACCATAAGCTGGCGCGCGAATTCGTCCTGCTCGACAACTTTTACGTCAACGGGGACGTGAACGCCGACGGGCATCAATGGTCCGCCGCCGCCATCGCATCCGATTACGTACAGAAGCTCTGGCCCAACAGCCACGCGGGCCGGCGACGCAGCAACGATTACCAGGGACAGGAACCTACGGCGGCGCCGCCTGCCGGCTATCTCTGGACGAACGCCGCCCAGGCCGGTATTTCCCTGCGCAACTACGGCCACTTCGTCACCAATCGCGACCAGCCCACCGCAGACGGCGTGCACGTGCTCGAAGTGCGCGACCCTGTGCTGGCCCGCGTCACCAACTTGCGCTTCCGCGGTTTCGACGTGGAGTACCCGGACGTCGAACGGGCCAGGGCGTTCCTCGAGGATCTGGCCGAGTTCGAACGCTCGGGCCGCATGCCGCGTCTGATCGTCATGCGCCTGGGCAACGACCACACCGCCGGACTGGCGCCCGGTCGCATCGCGCCCCGCTCGGCCGTCGCCGACAACGATTACGCCTTGGGCTTGATCGTCGAGGCGCTCACCCAAAGTCGCTTCTGGCCCACGATGGCGATTTTCGTCCTCGAAGACGACGCGCAGGGCGGCCCCGATCACGTGGACTCGCACCGCTCGCCTGCCTTCGTGATCTCACCCTACGTTCGCCGGCGCGTCGTGGACAGCACCATGTACAACACCACCTCGATGCTGCGCACCATCGAGCTGATCCTCGGGCTGCGCCCCATGACCCACTTCGACGCCGCCGCGCGCCCGATGTACACCGTCTTCCAGGCGGCGCCCGACCTTCGACCGTACCGCACCGAGAAACCGCGCGTGCCGCTGGATGAACGCAATCCCCACGGAACGTCTCTGGCCGACCGCAGGGACGACGAGGATCTCAACCGCATCCTCCGGCTCGGGCTGCGCGGCATTGCGCCGCCCGGCCCTGTGCGGAGCCTTTTCTCCCGGTAACGCCTATGCCGCGCATTTACCTGTGCTTTCTCTGGCACATGCACCAGCCCTTTTACAAAGATCTCATCGCGGGGCAATACCGCATGCCCTGGACCAGGCTCCATGCCCTAAAGGATTACTACGGGATGGTGCGCCTGCTGGAGGAATTCCCCGAAATCCGCCAAACCTTCAACCTGGTGCCCTCGCTCGCCGTGCAGATCCAGGACTACGCCGCCGGCGCGGCCCAAGATCCCTTCCTGCAATGCGCCCTGAAACCGGCTGAGCATCTGACCGAGGCCGAGCGCGACTTCATCCTTACTTACTTTTTCCAGGCTTCACACCGATTGATTTATCGCTTCCCGCGTTATGCCGAACTCTACGAGGCCTGGCGCGCGGCCGGGCGTCAGCCCCGGCAGGCGGCGCGGCTGTTCGGAACCGGCTCGCTGCGCGATCTCCAGGTGCTTTCGCAACTGGCCTGGTTCGACGAGCAGTGGTTGACCGAGGACCCTGACATTCGCTCCCTGGTGGAGAAGGGAGGCGACTATACTCTCGAAGACCAGGCGCTGGTGGGCCGCAAACAGGCCGAATTGCTCGCGCGCGTATTGCCGGTGTACCGCGAGTTCGCCGAGCGGGGCCAGATCGAGATCTCGACCACGCCCTTCTACCACCCGATTCTCCCCTTGCTGTGCGATTCCGACATCGCCGCTCAGGCCCATCCCGGCGTGTCTCTGCCGCCCCGCTTCCGTTATCCGGAGGATGCGTTAGCGCAACTGGAGAAGGCCCGGGATTACATGGCAGGCCTGTTCGGCTCGGCGCCCGCCGGTCTGTGGCCTTCGGAAGGCGGGGTCTCCGATGAGGCGCTTTCTCTGGCGGCGCAAGCCGGTTTCCGGTGGTCCGCCAGCGACAATGGCGTGCTGAGCCGTACACTGGGACGTCCCGCCGGACCGGCCGAGACCTACCGCCCGTATCTTTGGCGGCAGGGTGGCCGGGAGATCATGATGATCTTCCGCGACCACTTCCTCAGCGATCTGGTCGGCTTCGTGTACTCGCGCATGTCGGCCGCGGAGGCGGCTCGCGACCTGCTCGATCGCATCCGGGAGAATTGTCGTCCGATTCTGGCTTCCGGTCGGGACGCGCTGGCGCCCATCATCCTGGACGGCGAGAACGCCTGGGAATATTACGAGCGCAACGGGCGCCCGTTCCTGCGGGAACTGTACCGGCGCATCAGCGAGGATCCCGGCATCTGCGCGGTCACGGTAAGCGAGGCGCTGCGGCGCCTGGAGCCGGAACCGCTGGAGCGAATCTTTCCGGGCTCCTGGATCAACGCGAACTTCGATATCTGGATCGGCCACGAGGAGGACAATCAGGCGTGGGAACATTTGTTGCGAGCCCGTCAGGTCTTCCAGAAGCACGCCGCATCGGCGTCGCCGTCGCAGCGCTCGCTGGCCTACGAAGAGCTGCTGATCGCCGAAGGGAGCGACTGGTGTTGGTGGTACGGCCCTGAGCATGAGTCCGCCAACCGGCAGGAGTTCGATGAACTCTACCGCGGGCATTTGGCCAACGTCTACCGCGCGCTGGGGGTGCCGCCTCCGGAAGAGCTCTCCCGGCCCATCGTGAAAGTGGCTGTGGCGGAACTGCACACGCCGCCCACCGGCTGGATCCGTCCCGTCCTCGACGGGCTGGTCAGTTCCTACTTCGAGTGGTTGGGAGCGGGGCTGTACCGCCCGGAACTCAAGCAGAGCGCCATGCACGGGCGACCTTTCCTGATTCGCGAGCTTCACTACGGCTGCGACGAACAGAATTTGTACTTGCGGCTGGACCTCATGGCCGAAGCGGCCGGCGGCGAAGTGGAGGCGCGCTTTGTGCTCGAGGCTCTCAAGCCCGGAGTGCGCAGCCGGAGCTATCGCGTCATGCTGTTGCCTGGATCAGCCAGGCTGCTGGAAGTCCGTCCGCCCGAATCGGCGGCGGGCGTGGCCTTCGCCTGCCAGAGGGTTCTGGAAGCCCGTTTCCCGCTGGCCAGTCTGCAAGCGGTGAGCGGCGATCGGATCCGGCTTCAGTTGTCGCTGTGGAGAAACGGGTTGCCCTTGGACGCCCTGCCGCAGCAGGGGTGGCTGGAGATCGGGACGGCGGAACCGACCGAGTGGTCGGTCTGAGGCGGTCCGAAAATGAAAAAGCCCGGCAGCGCCGGGCTTCACGTCCGATTTAGGTCTCCGGGCGACGC
>Ga0197142_1001169_pt1 | contig 24303 bp, 26 predicted proteins | sample GBS60_MetaG_FD_148614 | JGI IMG/M metagenome (GOLD analysis project Ga0197142, IMG submission 148614) | Sediment microbial communities from Great Boiling Springs, Gerlach, Nevada, United States - GBS 60_MetaG | ecosystem: Environmental > Aquatic > Thermal springs > Hot (42-90C) > Sediment... | reverse complement strand
CTCCCACAGTAGCTACCACGATCAAGGGACCTCCCAATACCACAGCTCCCGCTGTGCCTAGACCAGCACCGACTGCCCCCCGCTCAAGATCCTCTGTTCGGTGTGGGTGAGCCCGGCACAACCCCCAAAAGAAAAGAGATTCCCAAGACAATAGCTGGCAATCCCGATTTTCCCAAAGATCCTTTCTTTCCCGACATCCAATATCACCTCCCTGTCTTGCCTCTCTAAGGGCTAGTCATCTTCGCCTTGTCAAAATGGCAAGACCTGGTAAACCGGGAGCCAATGAAGCCCATCACCAGGGGCTTCCCGTATTCCCACTCGAGCCGACACCAAATCTCGCAAGGAAAACGGAAGTCTTCTCCCCCATGTGAAGCCTTTTGTTCAAAAATCTCATGGAGAAAGCCCCCGATTCTCAATTGACCGTTAATGATGGGCGGTAGAGAATCCTCGGGGGAAAATCTCCACGAAAAGATCTCCTTGTCCCCCTTTGAATGGGGATGGGATGGACCAAATGGCTCTAACATCAGGGAATCTCCGTAATAATGACTCGAGCTAGTCGTCATGGGAGGCCTCTGAAGTCTCACTCTTCTCTTCTGTCTTGGCCAATGCGAGGATGAGATGGAGATAGATCTCGGCCGCCTTCTTCACCTGTGAGAATTCCACCCATTCTTCCGGAGCATGAGCCTGCTCCAGGCTTCCCGGCCCCAATAGGACACTCTGAATGCCAGCCCCCCAGAGGACACTCGCATCGGAATGGCTAGGGAAAGGCTCGGGCTCCCAAGGCACTCCCAGCTTGCGGTAAATCTCCTTCAAGGCTCCTATAAATGGGCCCTTCTCCGAGAGCTGGTATCCGCCATGCACTGTGGAGAAACGAACCTTGGGTTTTTCCTCTTCCCCCACGCGCCTCACTATCTCCTCTATGTCCGGCAGTAGCTCGCCTGCTGAGACCCAAGGCGGCATATGAAGATCGATCCAGGCTTCGCACCTCTCTGGAACTGCGAATCCGCCAGGCCCACTGAACAGATCTCTGATATTGAACACAACCTCTGGCCTTGAGACCCTAAGGTATTTGGTCAGCTCCGAGACGGCGACCATCATCGTCTCCACGGGGCTCCTCACCTGGCTCGCCAAAGACGCATGGACCCTTCTTCCAGTGCAGACTATCTGGACTTCTATATATCCATACTGCCCCAGACATGGTTTTAGACGTGTGGGCTCTCCAATTATGGCCCATGGCACATGGTATTCCTCCACAAGAGCCTTGGCTCCGTCTTCCTCCTCTTCTTCTCCCACTAACAAGAATACCGCGCAATTGACTCGAGATCCCAATTTCTCCCAAGCGAGGGAAAATGCCTCGACCATTGCGGCACAACCAGCCTTCATATCAGCGGCCCCCAGGCCCAGTATCTGGTCATCCTCTTCACGAAATCCGTAATCCTCCAAATCGTACGCGGACACCGTGTCCAGATGTCCAATGAGGGCCCATTCCATGGAGCCATCTGGTGGGAGAAGGAGCAGGTTGTGTCTTCCATCGTCCACCTCCTGTCGGATGGCTGGAAGCCCTCTTTTCCGGCAATACCCAAAGAGGAAATCCACCAATTCCTCCTCCTTGCCTGATGGGCTATAGATGTCCATCAAGGCCTTGATGAGCCTCTTGAGCCTGGAGACCTGTACGGTGGGTGAGGGGCATAGGGGGCTCATGAGTGCCTCTTCGTCATCTCCTTGTAGATGGTTTTTCTGGGTCCCAGTCGCTGCCTGAGGTTGTCCAGGTTCATGGCCAAATAGATGTGCTCCTGGGGATGGGAGAATCCCATTTTCCTGAAGAACTTGATGGCAGCATAGTTGTCAGCCTCAGTATCCACTATTAGGATCCTCACCCCATTCTCCAGCATGAGCTCCAGCAAGGCGTGGAATAGCTTCTCAGCGACCCCTGTTCCCTGGTATTCAGGGTCCACACCTAGCCACACAAGGTGCCCATACTTCCAGGCAGAGCGGCTCTTGGTGACAGTTGTCCCCATAGCAAAACCAACTATTCTCCCCCCATCCTCTGCCACGAGACAAAGCTCAGGATCGCTATGGAACAGATCCACGACCTCGTGCTCATCCCAGGTGCGGTAAAGATTGGGGACATCCTCGGCTGTGAAGAGCCTCTCTCCTAGATGGAAGACCTGGGCGAGATCGTCTATTTCCATTGGCCTTATGGATATGGACAAGCGTTTCCTCCTGCGATGGAGCCTATGGGGGCCTGATGCCTTTTCTCTCCCTCGCGGCTCGTCTGTCTCCCTGGGATCCATCTCTCACCTTCCTAGTCAACTCCATGTCCCATTGTAAATTGCCCCTTGTGGGTGTCAATTGTGGGTTCCAAAGGCATAGGTGGACAGGATAGAATTTGTGGGGATAATCGCTCCAGGTTCGCCAATTGGCCCTGGAAGAAACCTCTCCCAGGAGACTTATTCCGTGAAAGCAATGGTGATAAGGAAGATCGCGAGCCTTTCGGAAAATCCCCGGCCCCTCGACCTTGTGGAGATGGACATCCCCAAGCCGGGGAGGAAACAGGTGCTCCTAGAAGTGTTGGCCTGCGGGGTCTGTCATACCGAGCTCGATGAGATAGAGGGACGGACCCCTCCACCCTTTTTTCCCGTTGTTCCGGGCCACCAGGTAGTGGGGAGGGTGGTTGACTGTGGCGAGGGAGTGAGAGGTCTCAAATTGGGAGAGAGGGTTGGAGTGGGATGGATCTACAGCTCTTGCGGCAAGTGTCCTCACTGTCGGACTGGAGACGAGAACCTGTGTCCCGAATTTCGAGCAACTGGAAGGGATGTCCACGGTGGATATGCCCAGTACATGGTGGTGGAAGAGTCCTCGGCCTTCAAGATACCTCACATCTTCTCGGATGCCGAGGCCGCCCCTCTGCTCTGTGCTGGGGCCATAGGGTATCGGTCTCTCAGGCTCGCCAATATGGAAGACGGGATGTCCCTCGGGCTGGCAGGGTTTGGAGCTTCGGCCCACCTTGTTATACAGATGGCGAAAAAGCTCTATCCGAGAAGCAAGATCTTTGTGTTCGCGAGGAGCCAGAGGGAGAGGGAATTTGCTGTGGAACTAGGAGCTAGCTGGGCAGGGGACATCTCCGACCCCCCTCCCAAACCTCCAGAGAGGATAATAGACACAACTCCCGCTTGGAGGCCTGTACTTGAGTCTCTCGCTCATCTTGATCGGGGTGGGAGATTAGTGGTGAACGCGATCCGCAAGGAAGAGGCGGACAAGGAGGTCCTCCTGGAGCTCGATTACGCGAGGCATCTCTGGCTGGAGAAAGAAGTCAAGACCGTGGCCAATGTCTCGAGGAGAGATATAAAGGAGTTTCTCGATCTAGCATCCCAGATCCCCATAAGGCCAGAGGTCCAAGAGTTCCCCCTCGAGGAAGCCAACACAGCCCTCAGGGAGCTCAAGGAGAGGAGAATACGAGGGGCCAAAGTCCTGAGGATCTCCTCACCTTGAATTGGGAAAAGATCACAGCTTGACCACCTCTTCCCCGTAAAAATCCCTCCTGAGCGCTTCTTGGGAGCGTTCCATTTGCTCTATCCAGCCCTTAACCCTCTCCTTACCGTAAGCTCTTTCCCAAGCATCTACTATCTGGGGGACTGGAACGTCCTCGAAACTCCCGTGGAAGGCGACGTACTCCATGAATCTCCTGTTTTCCATGTTATAAGGCTGGAAGATGGAGTCTTCCAGGCCATTGAACTCCAAAGGCGGCACCCTGTGTTTGTGACAAAGCTCCTTGTTGAAGGCAGGGGTTGCCTTGACCCATTTCCCCATGAGGTAGAGCTCCGTGAATCCGTGGTACGCAAAGAGGTCGCTACCCAGCCACTCTATAAGCTGGCGTGTGGCCAGATGATTCTTCACATCGGCGAAACCGAGCCTAGCTGGTATGCCGCAGGCCCTCCCCATGGCGCAAAGAAGCGCTGCCTTCCCGACACAGTAACCCCTTCGCACCTCCAGAGTGCGGCTCGCCTTGTAATGCTCCGGCTTGTAAAAGGGCACATACGGGTCGTACCAGATGGAATCCCTGACCCAATAGTAGAGACTCACCGCCTTTTGCACCTCATCTCGGCACCCCCTTGTGATCTCATGGGCTGTCTCCCAAACCTTGGGGTTTTGGAAATCCAATATCTCGGTAGGCCTAAGATAAATTCCCATGTCCTCACCCATGGAACCTCCCTCCCTGTTCCTTGTTCTCCGGGCCCATTTAGAATAAGTGGCCCTACCTTTGCTCGTCTCCGTTTTTCCTTCTGCTTTTTGAAAAGCAGAGGCTCATCTCCTTTGAGACTACTCCGCTTTCGATCCCCGCACAATCGATCACGCTGTGGAACAAACTGTCGTGACTCAGGGCCTGAGCTTTCTTGGAGAGGAGATTCTCCCACTTTTCTCCAAAAGCCCCTTTGAAGGAGTCAGAAGCCCAGACAATCATTGGGACCTTTCTTTGCTCCTCTATATCCTCTCTCTGGCCATGGCCCCATCTCCCTTCTTCTCCGAGCGATTCCCCATGGTCTGACACATACCACACTATCGCCTTCTTTTCTTTCAATCTCTCTATCACCTGGTAAATGAAGTAGTCCGTGTAGGCTATGGTGTTGTCGTAGGAGTTTATGACCTCCTCTGGTGTGCATGCCTTAGGAGACCTCTTGCTGCAAGTCGGTGTGAAGAGGCGAAAATGGTCCGGGTAGTGATTATCGTACCTCCAGTGGCTTCCTATGGAGTGGAGCACGAGGAAGGCCTTTTTGGGATTCTGTAAAAGAAAATCATCCATCAGGGGGAGGAGGTCCTCATCGAGGACCTTTGAAAAGATGTTGTGAGATTCCGGGTTGGTGTAGCGGACCGAATCCGCCTCCTTGGCTAGAGCCGATACCCCTGTATCGTGTGTTCCCAGAAGCCTCTGATTGGAGATCCAGGCTGTGGGAAAGCCAGCTGACTTGAAAACCCCCATGAGGGAAGGCTTCCTGAAAGAGTCTTGAGGATCGTCTGCGGTGGCAGCTGTGATCATGCAAGGAACCGATACCTCTGTGAGAGTTCCACAGGAGGTGACCTTCTCAAAGGAGACCACCCCAGCTCTTGAAAGAAGGGGAGTTGTGGGCTTGGGATAACCATTTATCTCCAGGTGGTCAGCCCGGGCGGCCTCACCAATCATGAGGACAACTATTAGTTCATCCCCCTCGAAAGTGGCCGAGGGAACTGGCATTCTCTTGCGCTCCAGCAAGAGGCTTTTCATCTTGCTCTTTTCCAAAATGCAGGAGACAGTGTTCCTGGCCACATCGAAGGGAAGTCCGAGGGGTAGCTTCTCTTTGGCTGTGAGATGGGCTAGAGCGGAAACTGCCCCTGTCGCAACCAGGATCCCAAACCCCATTCTCCGGGAAGGTGCTTCGAACACCTTCCCGCTCGCCCATGTTGCCAAAAGGGAAACGAGAACTGCCAGAGCTGTGGTGAGGACAAGCTCCTGGCTCACAAAACCCGCTGCCTCCTCGAGATTGGTATCCGCAACCAAAGCCATTGTATTGGGACCGAAGGCCTTGAGCTGAAAGGTGGAGATGAAATAACTCGCCGAACTGCTCACCAGAACTGCCAAGGCAGTCCCGACGATTAGGGCAGCCCTCGAGAAGGAGAGGGCCAGGAGAAAGCCCAAGAACATCGTGGTCTGAAGGGCTCCCAGGGTCAGAGCCGACACCATGTCCCCTTCTGACCACCAGATGATCCTCTCGCGATTGAAGAGGATTGTGTGGAGGAGGGAGAGTGCGACGAAATAGACTACCTGGGCCGGAATCTTCCTGCCTCTAACAAAAAAGGGCAGATCCATGTGTTTCCCCGACACTTTCTCTTACCAGCCTCCCAAAAGGTGCATGTGGAGATGGAAGATTATCTGCCCTCCGCCCCTTTCCACATTGAGGATGAGCCTGTAGCCCCTCTTGGCGATTCCTAGCCTCTGGGCAATAGTTGCAGCCTTGAGAAACATCTCTCCCACAAGAAGGCGGTCCTCCTCTGTGAGGTCATTGACCGTCGGTATGTGCTTTCTCGGCACAACCAGAAGGTGAATGGGTGCCTCAGGCCTTATGTCCTTGAACACAACAATTTCTTCTCCCTTGTAGACGAAATCCGCAGGGCTCTCCCCCCTTATTATCTTGCAGAAAACGCACTCTCTCTCCATGGAAAAGACCCTACTGCCTTTGCTTTATTTGAGGAGCATTACTTCCGGTCCTGTCCTTTCCCGGAGCTCCCTCACGTGGTCCTCCACCTCATCTTTTAAAAAGCACCTTGTGGAAAAATGACGGCTCCTCTTTCCCCAGAACTAGGAGACTGCCCTTGTTCTCCACGGCGACCTCTTTTAGAACCTCGAGCATACTCCCCTTTTTCATCACGCAGATGGGCTCGACACCCTCTTCCCTCGCAAGATCAGCCATCCTCTCCAATATGTGCTTGCCCATTTGCTCCAAATGGTGCTCGGCGAACTCTGGCCTAAGCTCAATGGTGATGCCTTGGAGAAAGGATGTATCTACAGAATAAGTGATGATCAACCTTGCCCCCCTCTGTTTTGCGAGAAATGCAGCCTCCCTGACGGCTCTCTCCGAAACCTCGAAGCCCGTAACCCCGCACACTATGGTGTCCCCCCTTCACCCAGCTTTCCTCCTCAAATCTCCAAAGTCTCATATCTTAAACAAGACAAGCCATCCCATGCCAAGCAATACAGTAATGATCATGGGCGGAAAGGCCATCCTCGCGTATTCCATGAAGGATATGTGATAACCCGCTCTCTCTGCCATCCCCACTGTGACCACGTTGGCGCTAGCGCCGATATGGCCGACACCCAAAGTATCATGAGGATCGCCACCACCAATGATCCGCCCGATACCTCCTTGACCCGGTCCGCTATCATCTGGATGAGACGAGTCTCCTCTGCTCCCGCGACAATGATGAAGAGCATCATGAAGAATATCAGGGTGGGCCACTCGATCTCGTGCTCCAACATTTCCACTATGTTCACCCTGCTCACAACCAAAAGGAGCGCAGCTCCGGTCATTACCGCCATGCTAGGCTCCATATGGAGTGCCCCGTGGATTATGAAGAGGAATATGATTATCCCCGGAAGCACCCTGAATTAGGAGTTTCCTGTCCGTTATCGGATACTCCTCCCTGAGCCTCCTCACCATCTCGTCCACATTACCCACTTGTGCCTTGGAGTACTCCCTCCGGTACCACATCAAACAATAGAGGATGGAAAAAACAAGGCAAATAGCACAGATGAGCCTTAGGTTTGTCACGAAGTCCATGAAGGATAGATGAGCGTAAGAGCCTATCATGATATTGGGGGGATCGCCTATGAGGGTAGCTGTCCCCCGGACATTGGATGCGAACGCCTCAGGAATGAGGACACTCACAGGGTTTATCCTGAAGGTGACGCACACCTCCACGGTCACTGGTATTATGAGGAGCATCGTAGTGACATTGTCGAGAAAGGCTGATGTGATGGTTGTGACGAACATCAAGATGGATACCAACAAGTAGACATTTCCCCTGGCCATCTGGAAGCTCTTGTAAGCCAGCCATTGGAAAACCCCTGTTTTCTTGACCGCCCCCACTATGATCATCATGGCCATGAGGAGGAGTATCACGTTCATGTCTATGGCCCTTATGGCGTCATGGAAGGATAGGATGGCATATCTTGAATTGAAGGTGCTTGCAGTGTAAGTCACGAAGAGCAAAATGGCTGCACCCAAAAGTCCAGCTAGGGTCCTGTGCATGACCTCCAAGGCTATTAGCACGTAGACCCCAACGAGCACAAGGGCTGCAATCCAAAATCCGAGGGATATCTCTCTCTGGAGTTCTATTGTCCTGTAAGCTAAGTAGAAGCTGTTTCCCAGCTGGTCCTCCCTTTCCTTGAAAACTGTATTCAAAAGGATGGGACCTGAGCTTCGGAAGGATGGCTTTTCCACCTCCATCTCCAATCTCCCCCCATGCAATGAGCCTGAGGGGAGCTACACCTCCACATGAAAGCTTCCATCACTCGATGTGGCAGTGTCCTCGAGGGGTAGCCTCTTCCCTTCGAGATAAAAGCTTATCTGCGCATCCCTTACCCCTTTTCCCTGGGGAGTCTTCACAATCCCCGTTATGGAGAGGAGATCCTATGGGCCCTCTTTGGCCCCAGAGCCCTCTTGTCCAAAGCAAGGTGCCCCACGAAGAGTCGCCACCCACAGAACCACCATCGCCGGAGTATATCCACAACGACCACACACCATCCCATCCTCCGCCTTGAGCGGGAAATTTGAGCTCCACCTCTCCTCGCCATCGCCTCCCGAGCCAGGAAGTTTTCTCACAGCCCCTTCATGGAAGGGCCTTCTGTCCTCTCACCACCTCCTTTCGGGCCTCGTGACCTCCCTCGAAGGGTGAGATCTCCTTGTGAGTTAGACCCGTTTCCCAAGCGATTTACTCTATGAGATCTCCCACCCTATCTGCGACCCATTTGGCTATGGGTTTGGCCTTGTCTTGCTCCCAATAAGGTTTTGCCTCGAGGGCAGAGTTTTCATCCGTCCCGAGCTTCAGCACATACTTCTTTCCCTCATCAGGGTTCACCTGAACTATTGCAATGCCGCCCCCGAAGGTTTGGGGGATGGAGAACTTGAGGTATTCTCCTTTGGCCAATTTCTCCATCCTCTCCATGATCTCCTCTCTCTTCAGTATCATCCCTAGCCCTCCTCGCGCCTATTGTCCGAAAAGGCTATCCATTGGGATAGCCATAGAAAGTGTATTATATAGCCCTTCGGCCTCGAATCATACACCAGACTTCCCAGGGAAGGTGGTCCCCCCTTGCTGCTTCTAGATAAGCGAGACAACTGGTAATGTATCCTGAGAACTGGAGGAACGAGGAGGAACGAGATGAAGGAGAGTCAGTTGCGTGAGCTTCACAGGAGGGTCGGGATTGTCCTGGTCGCTTTCCTTATGATCCAGGCTGCAACGGGCGGAGTCTTGAGCTTGAGTGAGCTCTTATCCCATGTGGGATGGGGCTCCCAAATGTCCCGGGATTTGCATGGAAGGCACGAGATGGAGAAAGCCCCAGGGGACGATCTCGGGTTTGATACCCTCAAAGAGATCTCCGAGTCCATCCATTTGGGAGGAGGCCCTTGGGGAGCTCTGTACAGGGTGGCCCTGGGGATATGCGTTTTGTGGATGGGAGTTTCCGGGGCATGGATTTTCGTGAAGGTTCAAAGGCGCTCCAAGAAGCCAAAGGGTGCATGAGAGAAGAACATCTTCTTCCCAGACCATGGCCAGAAGGAGGATCTTGACGGCGAAGGCCCGTTCGTGGTATGCATGCACAACGGCCGGTTTGAAGGAATTCGCAGGCGAGATCTTGAAACTAGGTACACCTCAGGAGAGAAAGTGGTGGGCTCAGCTTGGGATTCTAAGCACCATGGGGATAGCAATGGCCATCTCCATGGCAACAGGAGTCCTGGGAGGCTATTTTCTGGACAAGTGGCTAGGCACTGGGGTATTCTTCTGGCTTGGCCTCCTTGTGGGAATTCTGGCTGCTTACAGGACCCTTTGGGTCTTTTACACCAGGTACATGAGGGAGAAGCCACCTGAGGGGAGGAGATGAGCGGCTCTTTGCGGGATGACACAGTGATCAGTAAAGTGGAGAAGAGGGCTGTGTTCCTCACAGGGGCTTTTGCACTGGTGGGTCTCGTACTTGTATCCACCGAGTTCGCAGTGGGGGCGGCAATGGGAGGAGTCTTGAGTCTCCTTGGATTCAGGATCCTCAAGAAGCTCATTCCGAGGCTCGTTTGCTTGGAAGGTTACAAGGCAAGGATGAGGATCGTTCTATACCACTACCTATGGATGGGCTTCATATTCGGGGTCATGGCGTCAGCGCTGTATTTCAAGGTTGTGAGTGCAATCGGTCTTGTATTGGGATTGTCAGTTGTTGTCCTGAATCTCCTGATGATGCCCTTTGTGGAGTTGGTAAAAAAGAAGGCGGAGGTCTGAGAAGCCATGAGAGAACCCATTCAGCTCTATCACCTTTTCGGATTGCACATTCCCCACCATCTTTTTTTCACATGGTTACTTATGGCCTGTCTTCTGGTAGTTGGGCTCATTGTCCGATCTAGACTGGAGCTGGTCCCTGGCAAATTCCAGGTGATACTGGAGGCTGTAGTAGGGGGGATCTACAACTTCTTCCACGACATCTTGGGCCATGAGACAAGGCGTTTCTTCCCCCTCATCGCCACTTTGGGAATTTACATCTTCCTCTGCAACATCATGTCCTTGGTGCCACTTTTCGACTCGCCCACGAACATGCTGAATACCACCTTAGCCATGGCCATTCTGGTCTTCATATACTACAACTATGTGGGATTTCAGAAACACGGGGCTGCCTACATCAAGCACTTTCTCGGCCCAATTGCTTGGCTCGCTCCCCTTTTCTTCATAGTGGAGTTGATATCCAATTTCAGCAGGATGCTATCGCTGTCTTTCCGACTTTTCGGGAACATCCGGGGGAAGGATATCCTTCTCGGAGTTCTCTTCTTTCTAGTAGTGATGAGCAATGGCATCCTATTCCTTGTTCCTCTTCCGATCTTTGTGCTGGGCCTCTTCGTCTCCTTCATCCAGGCCCTGATCTTCGCCTTGCTCACCGCCATGTACCTAGCGGGTGCTGTGGAGGAAGGGCATTGAGGCGGGGGATCGGAAGGTAGACATAGAGTTCCATGGCAGATGAATTCGAGAAGCTGAGGAAGGAGGGAGGATTGATGCGAAGAACTGTATTGAGTTTGGGACTTGCTTTGGCAGCTGTTCTGTTTGTCGGGGTTGGTGTGGCTCTGGCCGCAGAGCCAGGGGCAGGGGGGACCAACTGGGTCAAGGTGGCTGTGATGATCGGTGCAGGCCTGGGCATAGGGATTGCGGCCCACGGAACAGGGCAGGGCATGGGAAATGCCATAGCGGCCGCATGCGAGGGGACAGCCAGAAACCCAGAGGCATCGGGAAAGCTGACCACGACAATGCTCATAGGCTTGGCCCTCATCGAGTCCCTGTGCATTTACGCCCTGGTCATAGCCCTGATCATGCTGTTTGTGGTGTGAGGGGAAAGGGACAGAACAAGGAAAAGGGCGGGTGAGAACCCGCCCTTTTTTCTTTTCCAGCAAGGATTCCGAGAATCCCACAAGGCATCTCCCCCTGAAGCTTGCCCTCCCAACCTGGGCCAGATTCCATGATCTCCAATGTGGCTGTGGGGACATCTCCCCGCTATCTTGGGTGTGGGAGGAAGGCCCATCGGTATATTCTTTTCCCTTGGGGAGGCTTCACTACTCCCTTGCTTGGGGAGGGACCCAGGCTAAATGCTCCTTCCCACCTCATATCCTTCCCAGATGGCATCCAGTGCCTTCCTGGGATTTTTGGCATCTCCTATCACGTGAATCTCTGGCACGAGCCCCACTATCTTCTGGCTAATCTCATCCAAGGCCCTGGAGCCCACAGCCAGTATCACGGTGTCACATGGGACTTTCTCCTCCTTCTCACCCCTTTGGATCAAAACGCCGTCTGGTTGGATCTCCTTGGCCTTTGCCCCAGTTATGACCCTGACCCCTAGACGGTGAAGATCCTGGATCATCGCCCAGCGGGTAGATATCCCTATGTCCTGACCTATGCGCTCGAGCATCTCCACTATGGTCACCCTTCTCCATCCCCTGGTGATAAGCTTTTCGAGGACTTCCCAGCTTTCTGCCTTCTGGAAGGCCAAGAATTTCAAAGTATCTGCCGAAATTGTCCCCGACTCGCATAGGTGGAGAGCTGTCTCGCATCCAACTGCTCCTCCCCCTATGATGACCACCTCTCTTCCCACAGGGACTTTCCCCTCCAAGACCTCCCAGGCGCTCACGACATTCTCTAGCTCCACACCCTTGATATCGGGGACCATGGGCTTGGCTCCTGTCGCAACAATCACCACTTCTGGTTTGCCCCGACGGATCTTCCCCCTATCCATCCTCTGACCCAGGCGAACCTTGGCCCCAGAGTTCCTGAGCTGCACCTCCAAGTCCTTGACTGCCCTGCGAAAGTCACTTCTCATGGATGGGGCTCCAGCCAAGAGGAGCTGCCCACCTAGCTGCTCCTTTTCCTCGAAGAGGGTCACATCATGGCCCCTTTTCGCTGCAGTTGATGCAGCCATCATGCCCCCTGGGCCTCCTCCTATCACCCACACTTTCTTTGGCCTGAGCGCTTTCTCCTCTCGTATCTCGAACTCTCTTCCCGACCTCGGATGCAACATGCAGCTCACTGGCCTCATCATGAAGACGTGATCGAAACAGGCCTGGGCACATCCTATGCAATGGACTATGTCCTCGAGGCGACCCTCCTTGGCCTTCTTGAGAAGTTGAGGGTCTGCGAGAAAGGCCCTGGCCATTCCCACCAGGTCTCCAGCCCCCTGTCTGAGAACTTCCTCTGCTACCAGGGGATCGTTTATTCGGTTACAGGCTATAACCGGAGCATTCACAACCTCCTTCACCCCCCTTGCCAAGTAACTGAAGGCCCCATAGGGGATACTCATGAGGAGCTGGGGGACTCTGGTCTCATGCCACCCTCCTGTGACGTTTATCACCTCCACTCCCTCCCGATCCAGGGCTTGGGCAAAGGCCTTGGCCTCTTCATTGGTATGGCTGCCCGGGACGAAGTCATTTCCAGCTATCCTGTAACTTACGGGAAAATCAGATCCCACCTGTTGACGCACAGCCCTCAGAACCTCCAGTCCGAACCTCATCCTGTTTTCCAACGGGCCGCCATACTCGTCCTCCCTCTTGTTTGTGAGGGGCGAGAGAAATTGGCTTATGAGATAACCTGCGCTTCCCAAGATCTCTACCCCGTCGAATCCGGCGTCCTTTGCCCTCTGGGCCGCCTTGGCGAAGTTCTCAATGACCCAGACGATGTCGGACCTGGTCATCTCCCTCGGGGTCTCCTTGGTGAAACGGGAGAATACCCCGGATGGAGAGAGGGCCTGTTTGCCTCCGAGAAAAACGGAGTGAGCATATGCTCCCGCATGGTAGAGCTGGGCGAAAAGATGGCCTCCTTCCCGATGCACAGCCTCCGTGAGCCGCTTAAGTCCATCCATGTCAGCGTCATCCTTCAGGCTCAACATGTCCGGTGATCCGCTGTATTCATCCACGGTGCATCCCCCAACTATCGCGAGGGAAAGTCCGAACCTGGCCCTCTCCTCGTAGAAGGCTATTAGCCTCTCGGAGACCTTTCCCCCAGGGGTGTAGTTGAGATGCATGGCGGTCATGACGACCCTATTGGCCAACTCCAGCTTCCCTATCCTCAAAGGCCTGAAGAGATATTCCAACATGGGGCTCACCTCCTCCAAAGGGTGAAAAAGGACCGTCTAACCTTATCCCCTGGCGGCGAACCAGTCAACCCGTTGCGGCTCAAAGGAGATGAAAAGGTGAGCTCTGATTTGAAGAGGCCAAGGCCTTGGAGTCAAGACCGGATCACATATCTCACCAGTGGGGAAAATTGCCGGCCATCTTTCGTAGTCAACATGGGATGAGTCGAGGGTCGTCTCACGAGTTGGCATAAGCCGCTGAGGGACTTTGGGGAATGGCAATTGTGAAGACAGAGCCCCTGCCTGGCTGAGATTCTGCCCATATTCTTCCTCCATGCTCCCGGACCAACTTATGGGTGAGCATGAGCCCTAGCCCAGTTCCCCTAGTTCCCTTGGTGGAGAAAAACCTCTGGAAGAGCTTCTCCTGTGTGGAGCGATCCATGCCCACTCCATTGTCCTCCACTTGAATGAGGACTTGGCCCCCGGGGCCCCTCTTCGTCCCAATTACAACCCTATGGCTGGATTTTTCCTTATCCTCAATACAGGCATCTAGGGCGTTGGAGAGGAGATTTACAATGCAGGTGTGCAATGCCTTGGGATCAACCATCACCTCACCGAGGCTATCATCTACCTCCAGGATCAATTCCACACCAGCTGCCCGTGCCATCTCCACATATAGGTTAGCAGCGTCTTTCACCAATTCGTTGAGATCCGTTGATTCCATGGTTCCAATTCCAACCTTTGAGTAAGAGAGAAGGTCCCTGACTAGGTGTGATATCCTCTCTATGTTTCTCTCGACCATGGCCCAGCCTTTTTGGAGCAAGGCTTGGTCATCCTTTTTCATCGCTGTTTGAGTTACGTAAACGCCCCCTTCCAGTCCAGTGAGGATGTTCTTTATTGTATGGGCCAAAGAGGCGACTGTCTGGCCCACAATGGCCAAACGTTCGGCTTGAAGTTTTTCATGCTCCAGGGCTTTAAGGGGCCTCAGGTCCACTGACATCTCTATCACGTGAACGACCATTCCCCCCTCGTCTACAACGGGAGCTGTGTAGACCAAATAAGGGATCTCCTCTCCATCTTTAGTGACCCCGACTTCCTCGCTCCTGTGGACTGAACCATCGTAGAAGCTTTTCTCCGCGAAGCACTGGGGACATTTCTCAGACCTTTTCTTGTACACCCTGTAACAGTAATCTCCTTCCACCCCCCCAAAGGTGTCGCGAAAGTTGCGGTTCATCTCCACGATCCTGAAATCCCTGCCTATGACCGCGATGTAGGAGGGCACATGTTCGAAGACGGCATGGAACTCCTTCCGGCTTCTCTCGAGCTGTCGCTCCCGTTCCTGGATCCTCTCGCAGGCAAGTCTGAAGGCATCTAGAAGGGGGCTCAGTGTCTTGTTCTTATGAGCAATCACAAGCTCGTGGGAACTGCCCCTGGTGATCCTATGAAGTCCTTGAGTGAGTTCTGCCAAGGGATCGAAGATCGAGAGCTTTGTCCAGATCGTGATGACACTTCCAGAAATCAGACACGAGGCTACTCCAATGGCCAGTAACCATCCTATAGGCAGGTCTTCCGCACCAACAAAAACCATCAGGAAAAACGCTATCACCCAGGAGGCCGCACAACTGGCTGCTGCGAGGATCCCAGTCTTAAAGCTCAGTGCCTTGCTTCCCAATGGAGATTGAGCTTCCGTGTTCAAGTTCCCCTTGAGGAGATCTCCTTCTTTGCCTCTCCATGGGGTTGGCCGGTCCACATGGATCCGCTCGTTGGGATCAGGTCCCTCCAGAGCTCTTGGCATCGAGGGTCTCCTTGATGGCGGCAAGCAAGGCCTTCTGATCTATGGGCTTTTCCATGAATCCTTCCGGAGGAGGAATCGATTTAGTCGAGATGAACCGCTTGAAATCTATTAGGGGATACTCGGGGGCCGCGAACCCGGTTATCATTATCACAGGGATGTCCTTGAGTTCAGGGTCCTTCCTGATCTCTCTGTAAAGAAGGATCCCAGTCTTTTCGGGCATCAGAAGATCCAGACAGATGAGATCGGGCCTCTCTCTCTTTATCTTCTCGAGTCCCTCGACCCCATCCATTGCCCAACACGTCTCGTAACCATTTTCTTCCAAAAGGGTCGTGAGAAAAGTGACCACGTCCTCCTCGTCATCTATGACCATTATTTTTCTGGGCGCCATTTCTTAACCCCCCTTGTCTTTGGAGCTGGTGTCCGAAAGAACCCCCGATGTCTTATCGAGTATCTCCCGTATGGTTCTTAGCAGCAGTTCCCTGTCTATGGGCTTTTCTATGTATCCCTCTGGCCCGGGAACCGAGCGCTCATAGACAAATTTTCTGAAATCTATTCCAGGGAACTCCTCTGCCTTGAAGCCGGTGACCATGACCACTGGAACATCCTTGAACTCTTGGGATTTCTTGAGCTCACGGTAGAGGGCAATTCCCGATTTCTCGGGCATCAGGATATCGAGACATATGAGGTCCGGCCTGGTCTTAGCCAAAATGGCGCTTGCCGCCTTGCCATCCTGTGCGGTCAAGACCTCGTAGCCGTTCTCTTCCAGAAGAGTCGTCAAATACGTGAGTACATCGGGCTCGTCTTCCACTACCAAGATCTTCTCGCCCACCTTCTTGCCCTCCTTCCTCCCCGGGCTTGCCTCAGGCTTGCTTGCCGGGCAAGTTACAGTCCTTGAGGTCATCGCCAAGGTAGAGTCTCTCGTTCTCAGCCAGGATTCCCAGGGACAGACAAATCAAGGTCCACAGGTGAACCACTTTGAAGTCCCTACCGTAATGGCGCGCCAGCTCCATTATCTGAGAATGGCAATTGTGACAAGGGGTTATCACATACTTGGCCCCTGTTCTGTCGATCTGTTCCAGCTTCAGCCTTCCAAACTTTAGCCTTTCCTCAACGTAAGGGTTCTGGAGGAACCCACCTCCTCCGCCACAACAGTAGTTGTTGGACTTATTTGGCACCATGTCCACGAAGTTCTCCTCTCCCACCACTGCCTTGACAACGAATCTGAGCTCATCCGCTATCCAATCCCCCAAAGACTGTCTCACAAGTTTACAAGGGTCCTGGACTGTGAACTTTATTCCGGCCTCGTTCCATTTGGAGTTCACCCTGAGCTTCCCTTCCCTGATTCCCTTTGCATAGAACTCTATCACGCTATGAAGTTCCCAGTTATGAGGGATCTTGAACTTTTGCAATCCAGCCTGGATTGCATAGAAAGCATGCCCTCATTCAGTTTCAATGAAAGTATGGCATCCTAGGTCATCTATGATGCGCGCCTGCTGCGCGATGATCCTAGCCCAGTTGTCGTCATCCGCAAGAAACATGCAGTAATTCTCGCCGCCCCACATTTCCGATGAGTACGTCCAGTCAATGCCGCAAAGGTGGAGGATCTTCCAGAGGGGGACCATTTCCTCCGGCTCTGTCACGGGCTCCCTGGAGTTCTGGTTCAAGTAATAGGGAGCGCCCTTCTTATCTATAGGAGCCTCGAGGTTCTCCCATCCAGGCTGAGTGGAACGAACATCAGCCAGCACATCCTCAACCACGAATATCCAATCCTCCTTTGGGATGCCCATGGCCCCACCCCTTTGGACATGGTGGTCACAAGAGGCCCTTATGCCCTTTGGTCTCTGGTCTCTGGGCCAGGACGCCCTCGCCTCATATACCAGCTTTGGGATGTCAACCTCCATGGGGCAAGCATAGATGCACCTCTGACACTGGGTGCACATCCACACCCAGGGGGTGCTAAGGACCTCCTCATCGAGGCCCAGGATTACCATTCGAACGAATTTTCTGGGATCCATCCCTGCAAGACCCGAAGCAGGGCACCCTGACACGCATGTCCCACACAACATGCACATGTCCAGATTCCCCCCTCCAGGTATAGCGCTCTTCGCCCTCTCCCTGAAGCTCGCTGCCCTTTCCTCCAGCGAAAGAACATCGGCCATGACCTAATACCTCCTCCATTTCAGTCTCTTAAGTAACTTGTGGGCCTAGGCTGAACCCACGCCATCCTGAAGTGGTTCCAGACTTACCTGTATCTCCTTCATAAGGCCTTTTTCCTCGAGTCCTCTCACGAAGGCAGCTCCGCTCGGACATGCTGCCGCACAAGAACCGCAACCCAGGCATGCAACGGGATCTACAACTATTTTCTCCTCCTCTTCGTCAACCCACCTGGCCCCATACGGGCAGGCAGCCACACATAGCTGACAAAGGGTGCAGAGGCTAGACTTCACATCCGCGATTATCCTGGGAGAGAGAATGACTTCTCTGTTCAGCACCGTGAGGGCTCTCTGGGCAGCTGCCTGAGCCTGAGCAATGGTCTCTTTTATGGAACGGGGAGAGTGAGCAGTCCCGCACAGGAAAAAGCCCTCCTTAGTGCACTCCACGGGCCTCCATTTGGGATCGGCCTCGAGAAAGAAGCCATCAGCATTTCTCTCGAGTCCCAGGGACCGGGCCAACTCCCCACCGGCTTGGGGGACCATCCCTGTGCTGAGCACGAGGATGCTGGCTTTTATGCTCACTTCTCTGCCCAAAATGGGGTCCTGGAATCTCACTATGGGGATCTCTCCATCCAAAAGGACCTCCGGCTCTCGATCCTTTCGATATTGAATGAATCTTACGCCCTGGGACCTCGCCTTGGTGTAGTATTCCTCCATGGATCCATAGGTCATCATGTCCCGATAGAACACGTAGATCCTGGCATCCTTGTTCCACTCGAGCACCTTGAAGGCATTTTTGAGGGCGGAAGAGCAACAGACCCTGCTGCAATAAGGTCTTTTCTCGCCTCGTGAACCCACACACTGGATCATCACAACCACTTTGAGCTCTTCCTTGGGAATCTTGAACTGGGCCAAGGCCTCTTCGAACTCCTCTTGGGTGTAAATGCGGAGGCTCTTTCCGTAGGAGAACTCCTGAGGCCTCACCGCTACCGCGCCTGTCGCAACAATAGTCACCCCATGCTTCACGGTAAGGTAAGAGCCTCCATTTCCTCGCAAGAGGCTTTCAAACCTCCCAACTGAACCTCTGGTCTCGACCACTTCAGTATTTGTCAAGACTTGAACACGAGCTTCCTCAAGTTGTCTCAAGGTATCGGACAAGAGCCTATGGGGGTCGAGGCCATCGAGAGTGTAATGGATCTGGCGAAGCCTTCCCCCGAGCTTGTCCGTTCTCTCCACAAGGGTCACGGGATAACCCATCTTGGCGATGGCAACCGCGGCTGTCATCCCCCCTATGCCCCCGCCTATCACAAGGGCCCTTTGTACGACTGGAACTGAGAGAGGAGGGGTAGGTCTCACACTTTTCAACCTCGTATGAGCCCTCTCCAACAGGAGCTGGGCTTGTCTTGTCACCTGCTTCGAGTCGCTCCCCAGTTGGAGCCTCGATGTGTGCAAATCCACCACTTCCATAAGAAGGGAATTCAGACCAAGGCTAGTGGCCATATCGTGGAACTTCCTCCCGTAGAGATGAGGGAGACAAGCTCCTAAAAGGAGACGGTTGGTGTGAGTCGGTGCAAGCTCTCTCGCCAAATCATCCAGAGTCTCATCCGAGCAAAGCCTGTCAACCTTGATCACCTTCTCCACAGACCTCTGGGAGCGAAACCTCTCCGCGAGAAGGTCCCAGTCAATCCGGGGCTCCGTGGATTCCGTGCACCGGCATAGCACGATCGTCACCTTTGGAATCTCTCGGCTCAGGTCCTTCTCCTGAGGCCTCTCTACTTTGGCCGGTGGACGTCCCTTTGAGGCCAAGAACATGGCCGCCTCATTCGCTGCGGCGCTTCCCTGGACCAATGTCTCCGATATATCCTTGAGCCCCGTCATCGATCCACACACAAAGACCCCCGGATTCTGTGTGAGGACCGAGGAAAATCCCTTGGTCCCAACAAAGCCCAAGTCGTCTACCTCGACACCTAGGGTTTCGAGAAGCCCCTTGAGGTCCTGCTGAGAACCCTGTCCGGTCGAGAGGACCACTAGGTCGAAGAGCTCCTCCTGGATTTCTCCCTCTTCATCCACGTAACGAATGGAGATGCGATCATCCACAGGCACACAACTGTGAACACGGCACCTTATCAATCTCACGCCTCTGTTCTGTGCCTGGAGCTGATATCTATAGAAGTCCTTGCCATACGTTCTCATATCCATGTAGAAAACAGCGGCATCCGTTTCTCCACGGCTCGCCTCCCTCACAAGGACGGCCTCTTTCAATGCGAACATGCAACACACAGAAGAGCAGAAATCGCGGCCCAAGTGCAGATTTCTCGATCCAACACATTGGATCCACGCCACCTTCTTGAGCGGTTTTCCATCTGCAGGCCTGAGGAGTCTTCCCTGTGTGGGGCCTAGGCTGCTCAGAATTCTTTCAAACTGGAGGCTTGTGATAACGTGCGGGTTGATCCCGTATCCATATAGATCCTGAAAAGGCGCTGGATCGAAAAGACCGCTTCCTCCAGCCACTATAATGGCTCCCACCTCCACACTCACCTGAGTGTCAATGAGGAAGAGATCGATGGCTTGTGTGGGGCACTGAACCATGCACTGGCCGCACTTGGTGCAGTGGTCTCGGTCTATCAAGTAGGTGTTAGGGAGGTTTTGCGGGACCGGGCGGTATACAGCCTTTCTGAAGGACAGTCCTAGATTGAATTCATCGGGCACTCTTACTGGACAGACCTCCACGCATTTTCCGCACCCAATACAACGTTCCGCATCAACCTGCCTGGCCTTCCTAACCAAAAGGACCTGGAAGGCTCCAGGCTCCCCAGAGACAGCTTTCATCTCTGTAAAGGGAAGAATGTCTATGTTCTCGTGGAACAGGGCCTTCCTCATGCAGAACTCAGAAGCACTTTCCCTGCCAATAATGGGCAACATCCTGCACATGCCGCAATGATTGTTTGGAAACTGGTAATCGAGCTGGGAGAGGATTCCTCCTATAGCGGGTGAGCTGTCAATGAGGAGCACTCTGTAGCCAATTTCAGCTAGGTCCAAAGCTGCTCGGATTCCGCCTATCCCCGCTCCCACTACCAGAACGCTCGCTTCTCCTTTTCCCGTCCGAGGACCCTCTTTCACGGCCATTTACTCTCCCTCACTTACTGGAAGCTATCTCTTGAAACTCATTCTCATAGAACACAGCTAGGGGCTGAGGTTCTGCCAAATCCCGCCCAGGCTCGTAGGAGAACAATGCCTGAGTTCGCATGGCGATGCTCCTGAAAAGTTGAGACACGGGAATTCCACTCGGGCACACACTGGAGCACTGGCCACAGCCCACGCACAAGGTGCTCATGTGCTGCATTCGAGTCAGATGATAGAAGACAGTGTCTGTTGGCATGCGGAGGCTGCCTTTTTTCCTGGCCCACCTGAAAAATTGCTCCGAGTCGTGTTCGAAGGTATCCGTCACAAATACGCACTCGCGGCAGTAACAAACCGGGCAGGCGACCCGGCAGTTGTAACAGTTGATGCAGTTGGCCAGGAGCTCCATCAGACCGCCCAGATCACTAGTTCTCTGGGATATTTCTTCCAGCCACTTGTCGCGGAAGGAGATCCTCTGCTCCAGGAGGGCCCCAATAGCACCTTCTGTCTCGGGAGGCTTGGGAGCCTGACTCAACCCCAGGGCTCCCAAGGCTTCCTTGCCTTTGTCTGTAAGGGCCTCCAGAGCAAATCCCCTGTCCAGGTCCTCACCAATGAGGCAGATTCGGATGTCAACCCCTTGGGGCACAGGATGCTCGCAGGCCCGGCATGCCTCAGCCAGCTCAAACCCATCCACAGGGGAGTTCCTCCCTTCCTTCATGGCCCGATAAAAATTGAGGGTGAAGGACGGATCCTTTTGGTCCAGTGCTAGAAAGTCTGAATTCTCGTATCGCCCGAGGCACTCTAACCCTATCAAGAGGGTATTGTCGACTCCGGCCTGTTTGAGCTTTACCAGTTCTACAAAAGGGCGAATCTCGCATGGCCTCATCACCAAAGCCAATCTCTTTCCCGTCTCGTCCCGGGTCAGCTGCGAGGCAAAGCGGGCGCCATTTGTGGGAACCACAGGGGCCAGTGGGTCAGCCCATCGGATCCTCGCCGGATCCACAACCACTGTTTGCATGGGCAAGCCCTTGTAAGGCAGCCTTGTGGGCACCATTATGGCCTCCACCACGCCCTTGTCCAAAAGGGAGGCAAAAACATCCCTCACAGCATCGAGAACCTGTCCCTCCTGCACCTCTATTCGCGCGTAGTCAACCATCTTCCCTCCCTAAGTCATCCTTTTGGGTTCAAATCGCCATGATTCGACGGCCTCTATTGTTCATCTCAATCCCGGCTCCCTGGCCTTGTATTCCCGGCAGCCGAGCCTTTCGGCTATGCCACAAGCTTCTGCCTCACTTGGCTTGGCCCAAGGCTCTTTATCTTGTCAACCATCTCTTTTATGGTCTCGGCAAACACATTCCCCTCGCTCGCTGCAATCCATCTGAGCCAGAGACGGTCCTCCTCGAAGCCAAACCTCCTCAGGATCTCTTTGAGCAAGGCCACTCTCCTTCTCGCCTTCAGATTCCCATTTATGTAATGGCAATCCCCAGGCCAACATCCACCGATGAGAACCCCATCCGCACCTTCGAGAAAAGCTTTTAGAACGTATTTGGGATCCACCATACCGCTGCACATAACCCTTATAAGTCGCACATTGGGTGGGTGGAGCAATCTGGAGGTCCCTGCCAGATCCGCGGCCGTAAAAGTGCACCAGTTACAAACAAAGGCTACTATCACGGGTTCGAATTCAGCCATCTCCCTTTCTCCTCCTTCCGAGGCAATCGATGGGGAATATCCCTCTCTCCTCCTCGACTTTGGAACGGGCTACTCTATCTCACATCGTCATTGCATCTTCATGCAGCCTCTCCAAACTTGAGTACTTCCAAAAGGCCGTCTATCTCTGCGAAAAGTTGTTTGTCAGTGAAATGCTTGATCTTCGCTGCTCCACTGGGGCAGTATGCAGCGCAGCTTCCGCATCCTTTGCACACGGCTTCATTCACCACAGAGACATTCCTCGTCTCATCGAACTCGATGGCTGAATAAGCACATAGGCCTCTGCAAACCTGGCAACCGACGCAGACATACGGGTCAATCTCCGCTATCGTCGGGCTCACGCTGACCCTTCCGTAACTACTCAGAGCCAGGGCCTCGCTGGCAGCCGCCTTGGCCTGGGCCACAGTGTCCGGGATGTCCTTGGGCCCTTGGCAGGCTCCAGCAATGAAGACCCCGGATGTGGCCGTAGACACTGGCTCCAACTTTGGATGTTCCTCCAGGAAGAAGCCGTCACGTCCTATACTTATTCCAAATGTCCTGGCCACCTGCTCAGCGTCCTTTCTCTTCTCCATGGCCGCACAGAGGATCACCATGTCCACAGGAACCCGCAAAAGCTTCCCAAGGAGGGTATCCTCGGCGACCACTATGAGTTTCCCCTTCTCCGAGTCATCGAGGGCTTCATCCGTGACCCTTGCGGCCTTGCCCCGAATCATCATGACGCCCTCGTCCTGAACCCTTTTGAGGAACTCCTCATAGCCCTTCCCGAAGCACCGAAGGTCTATGTAGAAATTGTAGACCTGGGTATCATGCCCTACCTTGTCCTTTATGAGATGAGCGAACTTGAGGGCATACATGCAGCAGACCCTGGAGCAATATTCGTGGTAATTGGCATCCCTGCTACCTATGCAGTGTAGGATTGCCACGCTCTCTGGGGGTCTGGTGAAGGTCCCGTTTTGATCTCTCATGAGGATCTTCCCGCCTGTGGGCCCAGTGGCGTTGTTGAGCCGCTCGAACTCCAAGCTGGTGAGGACATTCGGGTACCTCCCGTAGCCAAATTGGACCATTGGCGTAGGGTCCATAAGGTCGTAGCCTGTTGCCACAATGATGGAGCCCACCTCTAGCTCAACCACCTCGTCCTCCATCTTGTGATCTATGGCCTTGGCCTTACACACTGAGACACATTCCATGCACTCGGAACAGACCCCGCATGCCACACACCTTTGGGCCTCTGCTACGGCGTCCTCGCTTGGGAGCCCCAAATTCACTTCCGAAAAATCCTTCCTTTTATCCAGCGGCAGCGACGCGGCCTTCGCCCTGGGCCTCCTGGGAACATCTGGAGACAGCTCCGACCAGTTCTGGCCTGAGGGCTTGGAGGGCCTTCCCTCTCGCAAGTCGAGACCGCTCAGGTATCTCTGGATGGAAATTGCCGCCTCTCTCCCAGCTGCCACGGCCTCCACTGCTGTTGCGGGGCCTGTCACCAGGTCTCCCCCTGCGAAGACACCCCTTCTTGTGGTCTCGTATGTTACTGGATCCACTACAACGGTGCCCTGTCCGCTCAATTGAAGGCCCTTGATCCCCTCCAGGAATTGTGTGTCGGGGACCTGACCAATGGCCGAGATCACTGTGTCCGCCTTTACCTGGAACTCTGAGCCCGGAATGGGCACGGGTCTTCTCCTCCCTGTGGCATCGGGCTCACCGAGTTTCATTCTCACGCACCTGAGTCCTTGGACTTTGCCTTCCTGCACCATTACCTCCACAGGCGCCACCAGGAACTCCAGCCGGACTCCCTCCTCAATGGCTGCCTCAAGTTCCTCCGGGTACGCGGGCATCTCTGCCCTGGTTCTGCGATACAGGATGCTCACGGAACTGGCCCCCAATCTCAAGGCGCTTCTGGCCGCATCCACAGCAACATTCCCTCCGCCTATCACCACGACCTCTGGGCCCGTCTGAGGCCGCGAGCCGAGATTGAGCTCTTTGAGAAAGCTCGTTGCCGGACTCACACCGGGTGTCTCCTCACCCGGTATCCCAAGCTTGGCGCTGCGGTGGGCTCCTGTGGCCAGGTAAACCGCTTGGTATCCCTCCTCGAAGAAATCGTCTACGGTGTGCCCGGGTCCTATGGGACTTTCCAGCTTGATCTCCACACCGAGGCGTGTCAGATAGCCGATTTCCCTTTCCAAGACCTCAGGGGG
>Ga0197142_1001168_pt1 | contig 24311 bp, 20 predicted proteins | sample GBS60_MetaG_FD_148614 | JGI IMG/M metagenome (GOLD analysis project Ga0197142, IMG submission 148614) | Sediment microbial communities from Great Boiling Springs, Gerlach, Nevada, United States - GBS 60_MetaG | ecosystem: Environmental > Aquatic > Thermal springs > Hot (42-90C) > Sediment... | reverse complement strand
CAATTACTTCTACCTGTGCCAAATCGGCCAGACATACGCGTGCCAGTAACAAACCCGCCTGAAAGCCCCCTTCGCATTGAATGCCGACATCTGTCACCGTTGCCCCGTTCACCGTCTGCACAGTGATTCGCAGTGGTGCCGGGTCCAATAGCGCCCGTTGCAACAACCGGCAGGCTCGCTCATTAAGTCGCCAATCTGCCATGGCGTTTCTCCGACCATGTCGAGTAATGCCTGCAACCAGCACCGGCAGAGCACTCTCGTTTTATCGAAGACGAGGTGAACGTGTAGGCAAGACCGGAGACATCGCGATGGAGCTGAACATGCGCAATCGCGTCGCAGCTGCTAAAATACGAGTGTCTCGCTCAGCCAATGCTCCGAAAACATGCCACCAGTGGGCCTGGTGATTTCGCTCTTGACAGCGCAAGGGAATTGTTCAGACTAACCCACCAAAACAACGCTAAAAAAGGTTTTGATAAGGGCAGTAAAAGCCAGAGTGTCGTGCCGAAGATACGAGGCATGACCAGGGTGCAAACGGTAATGGACCAGAAATTGAGCGGCTCGGATCTTTACCCGGTAGCGGAGCCTGCAGTTCCGACCGCAACCTCTGCAAATGGGAAACAAGATTCGCCTCTTACGCAGCGACAGGCGGGAAGCGAATTGGAAACTCAACCATCGCAGCCGTTGATTATAGAAACGCGACAGTTGTATAAGGCGTATCGGAAAGGTCGGCACGAAATTTCGGTGCTACGCGGTGTGAATTTGCAAGTCAGCAGGGGCGAGCTCGTCGCTGTGGTCGGCGCTTCCGGTTCCGGCAAAAGCACGCTGTTACATGTACTCGGCATGCTGGACGCACCAGATCGGGGCGAAGTATGGTTTGAAGGAAGACGGCTTGACACCTTGTCGCCGCGGGAGAAAGACAAGGTGCGCAACGAGGAAATCGCCTTCATCTTCCAGTTTTATCACCTGCTGCCAGAGCTGACGCTACTGGAAAACGTCATGATGCCGGCGCTCATTCGCTGCTCCGTGGCAGTCTGGTTGTGGCAACGTTGGTCGGCGAGAAAGCGAGCCTGGCAATTGCTAGACCGTTTGGGACTAACGAGTCAAGCCCACCGCCGGCCGGCAGAACTCAGCGGCGGAGAATTACAACGTGCCGCCATCGCCCGTGCCTTATTCGCCCAGCCCAAACTCTTGCTCGCCGACGAACCGACGGGAAACCTCGACCCGGCCAACGCTTCCCAAATCGCTGCTCTGCTCCGCGACTTGAACCGAAACGAGCGAATGACTATCATCATGGTTACCCACAACTGGGAACTAGCACAGCAGGCCGATCGAGTCTTGCGGCTAGCTGACGGCCAACTGCATCCTGTGTGCAGGGAAATCTCAGGTGACCAGTGGCCAGCGGCTACTGCTCCCGATGCATGCTCTGCCAGCCAACCGTAGTACCCGGTGCCAGCACGAGGGGCTCTGGCAGGACGAATTGGCGCCGGCTGAAAACGAAGCGTTGGTCTCGGGAGACAAGCAACGATGAAGGTCTATATCAGCGGCCAGTTTTACGACAAAAGCGAGGCCAAAATAAGCGTCTATGACCACGGCTTGCTGTACGGCGACGGAGTGTTCGAGGGCATCCGTTCTTATGGCGGCAAAATATTCCGCTTGCGGCAGCACCTGCAACGTTTGTACGATTCGGCCAAAGCGATCCGCCTGGAAATCCCGATGAGCCAGGAGCAACTGGCCCAGGCAATTCGCGAAACGCTCGATCTCAACGGGTTGAAAGATGCCTACATCCGCGTGGTGGTTACTCGCGGTGCGGGTTCACTCGGCTTGGATCCGAGAAAGACCAGCGACCCGCAGGTCATTATCATCACCGACCACATTCAGCTTTACCCGCCCGAGTTGTACGAAAACGGGCTGGAAATTGTTACCGTGGCCACCATTCGCAATCATCCCAACGCGGTCAATCCTCGCATCAAGTCCTTGAATTATCTCAACAACATTTTGGCAAAAATCGAAGCCATTCAGGCTGGTTGTCTGGAAGCTCTCATGCTCAATCATAAAGGGGAAGTCGCAGAGTGTACGGGCGACAACATTTTTGTAGTTACCCGTGGCGTGTTGCGAACGCCTCCGGTGGATGCGGGTATCCTGGAAGGAATCACCCGCAATGCAGTTCTAGAATTGGCTGAAAAAGCCGGCATTCCCGCCCGCGAAGAATCGCTAACACGCCACGATGTGTACACCGCGGATGAGTGTTTCTTGACCGGTACAGCGGCTGAAATCATCCCCGTCGTGAAGTGCGACGGTCGGATAATCGGCAACGGCAAACCAGGTCCAGTTACGCGGCAGCTACGGGAGCTTTTCTTCGCATTAGTACGCGAGGAAGCATAGGCAATGACTTACGCCGCCGGAGGCTGTGCACTGTAGCGGCTCCGGATAATCACGCCATTCAACGCACCTCAAGGCGAGTTATGCGCTGCTGTATCCATGTCGCTGTCTTTGTATTTGCCGTTGTTACCTGGAAGCTTAACTCGGCCGAACACAAGGACTGGCAAGTATCGGCTAACTTTCCCGGTGGCAACGTCCGTGTCCTAGTCTGTGACCGACAGCAGGGATTGCTGCGTATTACGCCGGAAGTACATCCAGAGCGAGGCTGGGCGTGCTGGTGGTATTTTCGGCTCGATCATTGCCGGGCAGGCGAGACAATCACACTAGAAGTCGTGCCCGGCCCTGCCGTGGGAAGTTCGACGCGAGAATGGAGCACGCCTCGCCGCATCTTTTACAGCCACGACAACCGAACCTGGAAACAAACCGAGGAAGGCACGGTCGTGCCTAAGACTTCTTGGTGGCGTTATCGAGTTTCCTGTGAAGCCGAGACGCTCTATCTCGCCTGGGGCCCGCCCTTCACTCTGCAACATGCCTCGGAATTTATCGCGGATTGGTGTCGGAATAAGAGCTTTGTCGAGCGATGGGTTTTGGCGAGGAGTGAACAAGGGCGAGAAGTTCCCGCTGTGCGTATCACCGAGTCAGCCAATGTAAGAAAGGTGCCGGCAGCTTGGATTCAGGCTCGCCAACACGCCTGGGAGTGTGGCTCCAGTTGGGTAGCAAAGGGATTGGTGGACTGGCTGGTGTCCGAAGACCGTTTAGCCCGAGAACTGCGCCGCAATGCACTCATAGTCGTCGTTCCAATTATGGATGTGGATAACGTCGAACGCGGCGCCGGTGGGAAAAACCAAAAACCTCAAGATCACAACCGCGATTGGACAGATAATCCGCGCTGGCCTGAAGTGCGTGCTGCTCAGGAACATATCCGTCAACTCCATCAAGCCGGACAACTGCGTGTCTTTGTGGACCTGCATAATCCTGGGCCTGCGGACAAACAACCGTACTTTTACGTTCCTCCGGCTGAGATATTGACCGAGCAAGCTCGTCGGAACCAGACGCGGTTTCTCAATGTCGTTCGCCAGCACATCACAGATCCCTGGCAACTCAATCCGCGCCCGATCGAAAGCGGCAAAGCCTACGATCCCCGCTGGCCAGCTATCGCAAAGACCTGGGTCGCGATGAATTGCGGTCCTTCGGTAGTCGCAGTTACTCTCGAAATACCCTGGAATACAGTGCATAGTACGATAGCTGGCTACGAACGCATCGGCCAACAGCTTGGTCGCAGCCTCGCCCATTTCCTGCTGGCAAGTTGAGCAGCCAAGGTGCAAAATTGTCAGACGGTATTCGGTTGACGATGAAAGCAGTCAGGTATCCAAAATCGTCAGACCGGATACAGGTATCACGACTGGAGAGCGGTGGAGACGAAGCTGCGAGTTCAGCTTTAGCCCCTGGCTCGGTGCCCGGTGTCAGGACCGGTAAGTGGTTAAGGACGAAGTGCACTCGATGTGGGTGCGGGTAATTACGGCCTGTCGAGCGAGCAAGGAGTAGAGGTTGTGGAAGTCAGAGGCGGGAGAATTCGCCTCCTCGCTGGCGAGGATCGAGTGCCCGTCATAACCTTGTCATAGAGGGGCTTGGATGTTAGCAACCCGGAGCATTGTGAAATTGGGCATGCAACAACCAATGCGACTAAGCCGATGCGAAACAGAGCGCGAAGTACTCCAGGCCGTGCAGTTGCAAAAACTGCGGGCGATGCTGGCCGAGGTCTTATCGCGCAATGCCTTCTATCGCCGCAAGCTCGGTTCGTGTGAGTTCCCTCGTTCGCTAGAAGAGCTGACGAACTTGCCCTTCACGACCAAGCAGGAGTTACTTGCCGACCAGCAAACCGCACCGCCCTATGGCACAAACCTGACCTATCCGCTGGCGCGTTACGTGCGATTACATCAAACTTCTGGCTCGACCGCCCAGCCACTCCGCTGGCTCGACACTCCCGAAAGCTGGCAATGGATATTGCAATGTTGGCAAAGGATATTCGCCATCGTTGGTTTGCGAGCCAACGACCGACTTTTTTTTCCTTTCTCGTTTGGCCCTTTTCTTGGTTTCTGGGGTGCCTGGGATGCAGCGAGTCGGGGCGGATGGTTTGTGCTTCCGGGAGGCGGTATGAACACCGTCGCCCGCGTGCGAGCTATTCTGGACCATGGCATCAGCGTGGTTTTTTGCACGCCCACCTATGCGTTGCATTTGCTTGAAGTTGCCCGCAGGGAAGGAATTGACTTGACGGGTAGTGCGGTCCGAATGCTCATCGTGGCTGGGGAGCCAGGCGGTAGCTGGCCGCACGTTCGTCAACGCATCGAACAAGGCTGGGAGGCGCGCGTTTTCGATCACACGGGCATGACAGAAATCGGTCCGCTGGGAATCGAATGTCCCGAAAATCCCCTGGGCGTGCATCTGCTGGAGACGGAATGCATCCCTGAAGTAATCGATCCCGAAACCGGCTGCCGAGTGCTTCCAGGAGTCGAAGGCGAACTGGTTTTAACCAACCTCGGCCGCTGGGGCAGTCCCCTGATACGCTATCGCACCGGCGATCGCGTTGTTGCCGACCCAGAGCCATGTCCTTGCGGCCGGATCTGGTTGCGGTTGAAAGGTGGAATTCTCGGCCGCCAGGACGATCTGGTCACTGTTCGTGGCGCCAAAATCTACCCCGCTGCTCTGGACGATGTCCTGAGAAAATTTCCGGAAGTCGGCGAATATCGGGTGACCGTAAGCGCTCATGGCGAACTGACGGAACTGCTGTTGGAAATCGAGCCTGCCGAACTAACCGGTATGGAATTTCCGGAAAAGCGCCACCACCTGGCAGAGCGTATCAGCAAGGAAGTACAGGCAACTTTTCTCGTCAAGCCCAAAATCGCTATCGTTCCTGTTGGGAGTTTGCCCCGCCACGAACTGAAAGCCCGCCGCTGGCGTAAGCAAATCTAGCTGACTGCTTCCGTCTGGCTATACTAATCTACTCCCCAACCGCGCTGGTTTCCACCAGCTACCCGCCAGCATAAAGTAACTTCGGAGACATCCATCCCTATAGCCCAATCCTCTTTCCCCAGGAGAACCGGGTATGCGCTGTGTAGCTGTGATGGTGACGTTGGGTGCGTTGTTGATCCCCGCATGGAGTGTAGATTGGCTGCATTGGCGCGGGCCGGAACAGAACGGTGCATCCCGCGATACGGGGCTGCCCTCAGCCTGGTCGCCATCGGGACTCAACTTGCTCTGGAAACAGCCCTACGGTGGACGCTCCACTCCGGTCGTTTGCCAAGGTCGCGTTTACATCATCAACGGAGCGGAACCTGGCAATATCCGCGAACAGGAACGGGTCATGTGTTTTGACGCCGACTCAGGAAAGTTGCTTTGGGAGTACCGTTTCAACATTTTCCACACGGACATCGTTACCAACCGAGTCGGCTGGGCAAATCTGGCCGCCGACGAAGAGACCGGTTTTGTTTACGCGCACGGCATTCAAGGTTTGCTATTCTGTTTTTCTCCGGACGGAAAAGTCGTCTGGTCACGCTCATTGACGGAAGAATTCGGCCGCATCTCCGGTTATGGTGGCCGCGTTACCACACCTATTGTGGACGAAGACCGAGTCATTCTCCATTTCTTGAACGCCAGCTGGGGCGACCAGGGTCGTGGTGGCCATCGTTTTGTTGCATTCGACAAACGGACCGGTAAGGTCCTCTGGTGGTCCGAACCTGGTGGTCAACCCCTGGACACACTGTATTCTGTGCCGGTCGTGGCGATCATCAACGGCGAACGGCTGGTCATTTGCGGCGGCGCTGACGGTGCGTTACACGCCCTGCAGTCCCGCACAGGCAAACCGGTCTGGAGTTTCCCATTCTCGAAACGTGGTGTCAATCCCTCGCCGGTGGTTGCCGGTTCCCGCGTCTATATTACCCACGGTGACGAAAACCTCGATACCAACGAAATGGGAGGCGTTTACTGCCTGGATGCCGCTCAGGTCAGCAACGGCAGGCCGAAATTGCTGTGGCGACGACTGGGCATCCTGGCGGGTTTGACGTCTCCTGCACTGTTCGACAACCGTCTCTACGTCGCTGACAACTCCGCTAAGCTGCATTGTCTTGACGCACTGACCGGAGAAACCCTGTGGGAACACAAGTACGGCACCATGGCCCGTGGTTCGCCCGTGTGGGCCGATGGCAAGATTTATATCATGGAGGTCGCCGGAAAATTCCACATCCTGCAGCCTGATGAACGCAGTTGCAAAACGATTCACACGTTCACCAATCTGCTCGGCCCTAATGGGGAAGTCATCGAAAACAACGGTACGCCAGCCGTTTGGAAAGGACGTTTGTATTTCACCACCGGCGATGCCTTATACTGCCTGGCCACAAAGGAAAGCCGTCAAGGCAAGGTACCGTTGCCCCCGCAAGAACCTAAGGTAAGTCCGGATGAGTTAGCTAGCTGGCTGCAACTGATTCCTGCTGACGTGGTGCTGGAACCCGGCGCTCAGGTCAAGTTCACAGCTCGCGTGTACAATGCTCGCGGTCAGTTCCTGCGCGAAGTGGAGCCCGAGGAGTGGACGCTGCCGGCTCCCCAGGCACCGCCAACGACTCCAGAGGGGAAACCCGCGCCAGCCCCACCACCCCTGCGAGGAACTTTACAATCAGGTCTGTTCCGCGCCGATCCAAATATTCCCGCCCAGCAAGGCTATGTTCAGGCTCGGTTCGGTCAGCTGACGGCACGGGCACGTGTGCGGGTTGCCCCTCGTATCCCACTCGTGCAAACTTTCGACGCTTTGCCTGAAGGTGCTGTACCAGGTGGATGGGTCAATGTCTCCGGAAAATTTGTTGTCGCCACCGACCCTACTAATCCGCAAAATAAGGTGCTCAAGAAACTGGCTAACAACCCGAATCCGCTTCTGGCCCGCGCCATTGCTTTTATAACCACCCCGCATGTTCAGGACTACACTATCGAAGCCGACCTAATGGCAATCGAGCGTCGCCGCAACCTTCCCGACATGGGCGTGGTGAATTGTCGCTATAGCCTGACGCTGGACGGGAACAAACAACGGCTGCTCCTACGAACCTGGGAAGCGCGCAGGCCCGAAGACGCTCCTCCGGATGCCATTCCGGGTCGTATCAATCGAAAGGTGGATTTTTCTTGGCAACCCAACGTCTGGTACCGATTCAAATTGTGCGTGCGCGTGGTCAACGGTAAAGGCATTCTGCTGGGCAAGGTCTGGCCACGTGAGCAGCCCGAACCCACAGAGTGGACCATCACCGCCGAAGACCCGATTCCCAATACCGAAGGGGCAGCCGGTCTTTATGCCTACGCCACGGGCATTACCGCAAATTCCCCCGGCGCTGAAGCGTATTTCGATAACGTAAAAATATATCCCAATCCGTAACCGAGACGTCAAGGAGGCACAGACACCTATGCGGCCAAAAGCTTCAGGCTATCGCTGGCTACTGGTACTGCTGTCGGCCGGTTTTCTATTATTGCTCGGCTGGTTTTCGCAAACCACTCAACAGCCTTCAGCGTTATCCCCGCGAGCAGCGGCTCAGGTGCCAAAGGTGGACATTAGCAACGTGCCGCTCAGGGTCTGGCGCATGTTCGGCGGCACGCCCTTCCGCAATATGGTCAACACCGTGGAAAAAAGTCTTCCCGCCGAGTGGCACATTGGCGACCCCAAACGGAAAATCCCTCCAAAAAACATCAAGTGGGTTGCTAAGCTTGGCTCTCAATCGTATGGCAACCCGGTGGTTTACGGTGGCAAAATCTTTTTAGGTACTAACAACGGTGGGCTGCGCAATCCCCGAGACGCTGTCAAAAAAGGTGATGAGCTGATTCCGGTAGATAAAGGCATCCTCATCTGTTTCCGGGAATCCGATGGCCAATTCCTCTGGCAAGCCGTTCACGATAAATTGCCTTCCGGCCGCGTCAACGATTGGCCGGAACAGGGAATCTGCTCCTCTCCTTATGTCGAGGATAATCGCGTTTATTACGTGAGTAACCGATGTGAACTGGTTTGCGCGGACACGGAAGGATTCCACGATGGGAAGAATGACGGTGTGCAAGACGAGAAATATAAGGACAAAAGCGACGCCGACATCATCTGGCGACTGGACATGATGGAAGAGTTAGGCGTTTTTCCTCATAACCTGGCGGTCTGCTCTCCGCTGGTAGTCGGCGATATTGTTTACGTTGTTACTGGTAACGGCCATGACGAATCGCATGAAAACATTCCCGCTCCCCGTGCTCCGAGTTTCCTGGCAGTAAATAAGTTTACGGGCAAGGTTCTATGGGAAAGCAATTTGCCCGGCGACAAAATCCTCCATGGTCAGTGGTCGAATCCCTGTTATGCGGAAATTAATGGCCAGCCGCAGGTCATTTTCCCGGGCGGCGACGGTTGGCTATATGCTTTTGAACCACGCACCGGCAAGCTCCTATGGAAGTTCGATTGCAACCCGAAAAACTCGAAATATATCCTAGGGGGTCGCGGAACAAAAAACGAAATCATCGCCACCCCCGTTGTCTATGAAGGTCGCGTCTATATTCAGGTTGGACAGGACCCCGAACATGGTGAAGGCGTTGGGCACCTCTGGTGCATAGATCCCAGTAAAGCCAGCCCGACTAATATAGACCTTTCACCAGTGAACGATAATTTTGACCCGAAAGCTCCGGAGAATAAGAATTCCGGCCTGGTCTGGCACGTTGGCGGTCAAGACAAAGACGGTAAATTGCTCTGGCGACGTGGCCTGTCCACCTGTGCAGTTCACGATGGGCTTTGTTATATCGCCAACCTGAGCGGCTTTGTTGCTTGTTTCGACGCTCGCACCGGTGAGAAATATTGGGAGTACGACACCCTCTCCGCTATCTGGGGTTCACCTTACGTCGTGGATGGCAAAGTTTATATTGGCACGGATGAAGGAACCGTCTACGTTTTCGAGCACGGTAAGAAACTGCGGCTGTTAGCGAAGAACGAAATGGAGGCCCCAGTCCTGAGCACGCCCATCGCGGTCAATGGTGTGCTCTATGTCATGACCCGCCAAAATCTCTACGCCATTGCGGAAACTAAATAACCTCCGCTAACTTCAGGAGCCCTTGTTAACCATGACCACGGCACTCGCTTCAACCCTCCAAGAACGCATCGTCGCAGCTCGAGCAGCCCTAGATGCTCACGTCCGCGAAATCGTAGCGTGGCACTTCAGTCCCGAAACCGGAACGCCTTTCTGGCTCGATGCCCTGGCCGGCACCAATCCGCATATACAACTAAACTTCGACCCCCGTAAAGAAATTCGCGGCTTCGCTGACCTAAGAAAATTCGGCTTTTTCCAGGATGAATGGCTGCGGGGAGGGCCAGTCCGCCGTTGGGTACCTCGAGCTTATCAAAATCGTCCGATCTATGTTTTCGAAACAGGCGGAACGACTGGCATCCCAAAAACTCGCATCAATATCGAAGACTTTCGTATTGATTACGAACAGTTTAGTGCAACGCTGCCCGACCAGTATTTCCCCAAAGGAGCTAATTGGCTGATGTTAGGCCCTTCCGGGCCGCGTCGCTTGCGCTTGGCCGTGGAACATCTTTGCCAGTATCGTGGAGGCATTTGTTTTTGTATAGACCTTGATCCCCGCTGGGTTGTTAAGTGCCTCAAACGCGGATGGGTAGATGTGGCCAAGGCTTACATGGAACATTGCATCGAGCAAGCGATCACTATCCTGGAGGCAGGGCACGATATTAGGTGCATGTTTGCGACCCCGAAACTTTTAGAAGCGCTCGCCCTTGAACTGGAAAGACGCGGTACGAACCTCCGCGAAATGGGCATTACCGGCATTTTCTGCGGGGGAACGGAGATGACCCCGCAATGGATGCGTTTCACCATCGAAGAGTTGCTCGGGCCTGGTATCTATATCGCCCCGACTTATGGAAATACACTGATGGGTTTAGCTGTCTCCGAAATGCCTCGCCCGGAAGACGGATATAAGATCACCTATTACGCACCGCAACCTCGTGCTGTTATCGAGGTGGTTGATTTTGATGATCATAATCGCGTCGTGGATTACGGTCAGGAGGGCCGCGTTCTGCTTACCACCCTGACTAAAGAATTTTTTATGCCACGCTTTCCCGAGCGCGACGAAGGCGTGCGCGAATTACCTTGCGAACGCTTTCCGTGGGATGGTGTGAGTGGCGTGAAGCCTTATCGCGGTTTCGCTGCTACTACCACCGTGGGTGTGTACTAATCATGTCTAGGTAGCCAACCAAATTGAGGAACCAAAACCGAACGAGGGGAGAATCTAACATGTTGCATATACCAATATCACGTTGGGGAGAACATTATCGCAGCATGGAAGTTGACCGAGTTGTGCATTTTGAGACCGGCGAAGTGTTAGCGGAAGTTAGTCGCGCCAATGCTGCGCTGGTCGAACGCGATATGCGCCATGCTCGCCGGGCACGCGAGGTGCTGCGCGAAATTCCTATCCGCGATTTGTTAGCTATGCTTCGCAAAGCCGCTGATCTTTACACCCGGGCCGAACTCCCGCTGGGAAATGGTACACAGACACCGGAGCAGTTCGTCCGCATGCAGTCAGCTACCACCGGCATGCCCGAACATATGTGCCGGTTCAATATGGAGAAAAACCATTTTGTCCTGACGAATATGGACAAAATCTTAGACTCGCTAACCCGCGGCCTGGACTTAGAGATTTTGTCGCGCGGCTATGGTGTGGAGAGCCGGGGCGTCCCGATTAGTTATCAATGCCAGTCCCCGGTATTAGGTCTGGTTCTTCCGAGTAACTCTCCCGGGGTTCACACGCTCTGGTTGCCGATTATTCCATTGCAGATTGGTCTGGTATTAAAGCCAGGGCCGCAGGAGCCGTGGACACCCTATCGTATGACTCAGGCTTTTATCGAAGCCGGAGTTCCGAAACAGGCAATTGCAATTTATCCTGGCTTGGGCGACGTTGGCGCTGCCGTGGTAAATTCTTGTCCGCGTACCTTGATTTTTGGAAGCACGCAGACCGTGGAACAGTATAAAGGCAATCCGCGAGTGCAAGTGCATGGCCCAGGTTTCAGCAAAATATTATTTGGTGATGATAAGGTGGATGAGTGGGAAAAATATTTGGACCTCATGGTGGATAGCGTCCTCGTGAATAGCGGCCGCGGGTGCATCAATTGTTCCGGCATCTGGGTGTCCCGGCACGGACGCAAGATCGCTCAAGCTCTCGCAGAACGTCTCGGCCCTATTGAGCCTAGGCCGCCAGACGATCCCCAGTCGCAACTGGCTGCTTTTACTGTGCCTGGTCAGGCGGAAGCTATTTACGCCGACATCGAACGCGATCTCGCCCAACCTGGCGTTGAAGACATGACCGCCCAGTTCGGTCCACGTCTGGTGAAGCGTGAACGTTGTGCTTACTTACGGCCAATGGTAATTTATTGCTCCTCACCAGAAGTCGCCATCGCCAGGAAAGAATACATGTTCCCGTTTGTTACCGTTGTCGAATGTCCCCAGGAAAAAATGTTAGATAAAATTGGGCCTACCTTGGTGTGCACAGCAATCACTGCCGACGCTAATTTTCAACGGGCTCTCACCGATGCCGTTCACATAGACCGTCTTAACATTGGCCCGATTCCAACGATCAAGCTTAACTGGCTACAACCGCACGAGGGGAACATCGTGGACTTCCTATTCCGGGCCAGGGCTTTTCAATTCGACCGCGATTGGATTCGCATTTAATGCCTGGCCCTGGAGCGAGCTTATGTACGATAAGACTATAGCCACGCTGCCGCTACTTACCTCGTTTGACTACGTTCCTAACACGCGGGTCTTTTTTGGCGCTGGAGCAATTGCGTGCTTGGGGGAATTAGCCCGTGAACTTGGTGCAAATCGCGTCCTGCTGGTCACCGATCCAGGCTTAGAGGCAGCTGGTCATCCGCAGAAAGCCATTGCTTCGTTGGTCGCGGCAGGTTTATGCGTGGAGGTATTCGATGGTGTCGAAGAAAATCCGACCACGCGACATGTCGAAGCCGGTACCAGTGTAGCCCAGCGTTTCCAACCAGATTGTATTGTCGCAGTCGGTGGCGGGAGCGCTATGGATTGCGCCAAGGGTGTTAACTTCCTCTACACCAATGGCGGACGTATGCAGGATTATCGAGGGTATGGGAAAGCCAGCAAGCCTATGTTACCTTCGATAGGTATTCCTACCACCGCGGGAACAGGAAGTGAGGCGCAATCGTATGCCCTGATCGCCGACCCGCAAACGCACATGAAAATGGCTTGCGGCGATCGAAAAGCAGCCTTTCGAATCGCTATCCTCGACCCCGTGGTCACTATCACGCAGCCACGACATGTAACGGCGGACACTGGCCTGGACGCTATCGCTCACGCCATAGAAAGTTATGTTTGTACTAAGCGAAATCCCTGGTCGCAACTATTCAGTCGTGAAGCGTGGCGCTTATTGGAGCACCATTTTTGTCGGGTGCTGGACTCGCCAGAGGACTTAGAAGCGCGCGCAGCGATGCAGCTTGGTGCTCATTATGCCGGACAGGCCATTGAAATGTCTATGTTGGGAGCGGCTCACGCCCTGGCCAACCCGCTCACTGCCCATTATGGCATCGTTCACGGTCTGGCCGTATCGCTCATGTTGCCACATGTTATTCGTTTCAATGCCCCAGCTGTGGACCATCTTTATCTTGAGCTGGCTCAAGTTGCCCGGTTGAAGCTCCAGGATTCTCCGGCACAAGCAATTGGGCAACGTATAGAGTCATTGCGAGAGTATGCGGGTTTGCCAAACTCCTTGCGTGACCTGGGTGTCAATCGCGACATTCTGCCCGTTCTAGCTGAAGAAGCCACGCAGCAGTGGACGGGTAAATTTAATCCTCGGCCGGTGACCTTTGAGGACTTTCTGGCCCTGTACCAGTCCGCCTACTAATGATGCCCGTGAACTAAGACGCTGGCGATTTGGTGAAACACTGGGGAGGCGGTAACGTTTGCAAATAGCGAAGATATTCCTCCGGACTTAGTAACTTCGGGAAACCGGCCGCTTGTACCTCTAATATCCACGTCCCATAGTTGTCAAAACTAATCGCATTGGGATCGCGTAGGATATCCTGATTGATCGCATGAACACGACAGGGCATCGGACTATATAGGGAAACTACCGCTTTCTCCGTCTCGATGACCCCGAGCAGGTCGCCTTCCGCAACCTCCCGTCCGGGTAGAGCCAGATTTTCCACGAAGTACACCTCGATGCCTGGGCGACAAACATAAGCGGATAAGCCAAACCGGCAATGGCCCCGCTGGGGAGAATCCAATAAAACCCAATAATGGTCTCGGTGATACCATCGGTCAGCGGCAATGCGAATGTCACCAGGAGCAAGCAAATCATGCGGCCGAGCCATGGCGAATATTTTGTAGGTGTCGAGGGGTCAGGAAACAAGAGACCGAGCCCACTGTCACTTTCAGGAATGGCTCTGGTCGGGCTGATAGTGGTAGCTGCAACTTCTGGGCAGGCGACCGACTGGCCCACCTGGCGAGGCGATGTTCGACAAACTGCGTTTCGCATGAACGGCCTACTCCCACCGTTGAAGCAACACTGGCGTGTTCAGCTCGGCGACAGTATCGAATCCGCCGCGGTTATTGTTGGTGACACTGTGTACGTTTCTTGTATGGACGAACATTTATATGCCCTGGAATTAGCCACAGGAAAACAGCGCTGGAAATACCAGGCTGGTTCGCAATTGAAAGCCCCACCGGCCTGGCATGATGGAATCATTTACGTTGGCGATATGCGCGGAACTTTGCACGCTGTCGAGGCAACTAGTGGCAAGCAACTCTGGACATTCAAGACGGAAGCGGAAATCATCGCAGGAGCGGCTTTTTGGAAAGGTCGGCTCCTTGTCGGCTCCTACGATGAGAATTTTTACTGTCTGGAGGCCAAGACCGGTAAACTGATTTGGAAGCTGGCTACAGAAGGGCCAGTCAACGCAACGGCTGCTCTTGCCGATGACCATGCTATTTTCGGGGGCTGCGATTCGCGCCTCCACGTGGTGGATTTAGCGACCGGCAAAGAGGTGAGAAGCTTAGAATTAGCAGCGCAAGTCGGCGGTTCCCCAGCCGTGCTGAACGATATTCTCTATGTGGGCAACATGGACAAAACTTTGCTGGCCGTGGACTGGAAACGAGCAAAGGTTGTCTGGCGTTTTGAACCAGAACGACCGTTTCCGTTTTACTCTTCCCCAGCCGTGTCTGGCGATCTGGTGGTAGTCGGTTGCCGAGATCGGGCCGTTTATGCTTTGGATGCTAAAACAGGTAAGCAACGGTGGCGAACGCCAACGCGCGGCAAAGTAGATAGTTCACCCGTGATTGCTGGGAACCACGTTTATGTCGGCTCCTCTGATGGCCAGCTTTACTGCTTAGAATTAAACACTGGGAAGGTGGTCTGGTCGGCACCATTAGGCGGACCTATTACTGCTTCGCCGGCCATCACTGACCGCCATCTCGTAATCGGCACGCAGGACGGACTGCTTTATTGCTTTGGCCAAGCCACGGGACAATAACATGACCACTACTTCGGCAACTGCCAGTCGTCTAAGTCTATCCAGCATCGAGGAGAAAACCGGCCTTGGAAATTATTTTATCGCCAATTATCCTCCCTTTTCTCTCTGGAAACCTGACTCTATTCCCGCGGCTGAAGTTGCTTTAGCGCAAACCAACAAAAACAAGACACCTTTGGGACTGTATGTACACATTCCCTTTTGTCGAAAACGCTGCAAGTTTTGCTATTATCGCGTTTATACGGATAAGAATGCTCGTCAAATCGAGGAGTACTTAGAAGGCTTATTCAGAGAGATAGAGCTTTACTCTCAGCAGCCCGCACTACGGGGACGGCCATTGGATTTTGTTTATTTTGGTGGAGGCACGCCATCCTATCTAAGTGTGCGACAACTCCGGGACGTATTCGGTGAATTGAAAAGATTTTTCTCCTGGGATAACATTCAGGAAGTTACTTTCGAATGCGAACCAGGCACTTTACAACAACAGAAACTGGAAGCCCTGCGCGATCTTGGTGTTACTCGACTAAGTATCGGCGTTGAGAACTTCAATGATGCTATTCTGGAAGAGAACGGGCGGGCCCATCGTGCTGCAGAAATTTTTCGCGCTTATCGTTGGGCGAAGGAACTTGCTTTCCCGCAAATCAATATAGACCTGATTGCCGGAATGGTAGGCGAAACGTGGGACAATTGGCGTGATTGTGTTCAGCAGGCACTGGCTTTGCAACCGGACAGCATCACCATTTATCAGATGGAATTACCTTATAACACGGAGTACTCCAAAGCGGCCCGGTCAGGTCAGCCCCTACCGTTTAACCTGGCCGATTGGCCGACTAAACGTGCCTGGGTGGATTATGCTTTTAACGAACTTATCGCAGCTGGTTATGAGATTTCCAGTGCTTATACGGTAGTGCGTGACAAACAGCGAGTGCGTTTTTTATATCGGGACGCATTATGGCGTGGAGCCGACTTAGTAGGCGCAGGTGTGGCATCGTTCGGGCATATCAGTGGTGTCCACGTACAAAACCAAACTGAGTGGGATAGCTATCTGGCCCCCTTACGAGAGGGACGTTTGCCGTTTTATCGAGCCTATGCATGCACTCCCTTAGAACTGTGCGTGCGCGAATTTATCCTGCAATTGAAAACCGGTCATGTCGCACTTGATTATTTCCGCAATAAGTTTGCCGAAGACCTAACTCTCCGATTTGGGGAGGAACTTGCCTGGCTGCAATCAGAGGGGTATTTAGCTTACAACGACAAAGAAATCGTCCTGACACGGCGTGGCTTGCTACAAGTAGATCGGCTCTTGCCGGTATTTTTCCTGCCGCAACACCGAACGTCTCGCTATACCTAACAAACATGGGAAAATAGTCGCCCTTTTTGCCACCGGATGTCCAACCCCTTTTACCAAGACCGATAAGCCATGAGCCAGGATTCGGGCACCGTTACCTTCTGGATGGGGAAATTTGCGGCCGTGTTGCCAGGCGATCGGCGTTATTGTCGCAATCACATGTGGTGTCAGCGACTCGGCGAAGTCTGGCGTTTTGGTTTCACCGCTTACGCCGTCCGACTCATGCAAGACGTGTATTTCCTGGACTGGTATGTAAACGTCGGAGACACGGTGACCTACTTGCAACTGATTGGCCATATCGAAACTTCCAAAGCCACTGCGGACCTCTTTGCACCTATGGCTGGACGTATCCTGCAATTCAATCAGGCATTGTTGCAAGACCCTTCGCCAATTAACCTCGATGGTTACGGCACCGGTTGGCTATTCGAACTGGCAGAAGCTCAGGGTGAAAGCTGGAGCAACGAGGAATATAAAGCATACCTGGAGGCCACCTGGGAAGAAACCCAACGCACCATCAAAGGGGATATCAACCGATGAGCGAAAAAGTGGTGCTGGCACCCTGCATGGGCGTCGGCAAAGTCGTTGCTAACGTGACCCGTCGGGCCGCTTACCTGACCCATGCCGCTTGTCCCGAAGACACGGAGATTCTTTCCATCCCGGCCCTGCTGGCTGGAAGCGAAGAGGAGAGACGTTTAGCCCTGGAACATCCGGTAGTGGTTATCGAGGGCTGCGTTTTGCGGTGCGCTAGTCATGTCATGAAACTGATCGGGGCGACCCCAGCGGCGAAAGTTGAGGTATCGCGGATCATCCGTGAAAAACGCCTCACGCCAGGTCGCACACGTAAGGAATTGGAAAATTCAGGCAAACAGCTCGCTGAAGCTGTCGCTGAGCGACTCCAGGTCGTGCTAGCGGATGCCCCCTGGCCAACGGAGGTTTCGAGCGGCCAAATGCCAACTGGATGTCCCTTCGCCTGCCAATGTCAGAACCATGTCCAGACCGAGCATGATCATTCCCCCAATAGCGCTGATAATTCTTGCGCTGCCAGCGTGGCACAACCATCGCAGATTCAAAACTCCGAACCTGCTGTGACGGGGGAAACTGCGCCTATCGCGAAGGGCTTAACGCTTTTACCTTGCCAGGGTATTAAGCGCAGCGGGGCCCGCATTGCTCAGCGAACTGCCTATCATCTGTGCGAGGATCAGGATAAGCTCCTGGGCAAGTCGCAACCGCTTTGCATTTCGGCTCTGGCTGCCGGAGTGCCTGAAGATGTGCACTATTACTGTGATTTTCCCACAGTTGCCCTGAACGGGTGTCCGCAAAATTGTGCCTCGAAGGTCGCTGAACTATTTGGCATTCCGGCAGTGCGAAGCTTCAATTTGTACGAGGCATTTCCTGAATATCCTTGCGAAACCCGCTCGCTGACGCCTGATCTAACCGCGCAGGAAGCGGAAATCGCTCGCCGCTGGGCTGAACAGCTGGTGCCTGAGTTACAGCAGCTTCTGGCCCAGTTGCACTGGCAACCGCGCTCCCATACCACACATGGCATGGTCAACGAGCCGGCCGGCATCGAACGGTATTTCGCGTATAACACAACAGCGCACGGTTACGAGGTATCGCAAAAACTCAGGCCCACCGCTGAAGCACTGGAAAATCCGACGGTAACCGAAACGGCCACTGTGTAATTTCGTCCCCATTTTCGCGACAGGAATGCACGCTGAAGCAATCCGCTGGCGGACTGCCTTTGCCTTGCCCAGAAATTTGCGGCAGCTTTGCTAACATGAATGCGGGAAGACGTAACTGCAATTGACCTCAGGACCTTGGCAGGTTAGCATCCCGGCCAAGGAAGGAGCAAGGGATGCGGCGTTGGTGGTGGGCAGGCACACTGGTCAGCTCGCTGATTGTGGCGGCTCTGATAGCCGGTCTGGTAATGCTTTTGCAGCACGAACCAGGTTACTACCGCCGGGCTGAAGTGCCGCCAGGTCCCCGCCGTACCCAACTTTCGGAACAATTTTACCGTCAGGTCAGCACTCTGTTGAGTTTGCTGAACGACCCCGAACCGGACAGGCCCTGGCAATTGCGGCTGACCGAGGAACAAGTGAACAGTTACTTGGCAGAAGGTTTCATCGAGGCACACCTCGACCGCACTGAGTTGCCTCGACATATCCGTGAGTTGCGGGTGACGTTTGATGCGGACACGGTGCTGATTGGATTCCGCTATGGCCGGGGAAGCTGGAGTGTAGTGGTGTCAATGGAGTTGCGACTCTGGACGAGTGTCCACGAAAGTGAAACCGTGATGGTGCAAGTCCGCCGTGTGCGTGTCGGAGCAGTTCCCGTACCAGTGCGATATGTCCAAGAATTGCTCGCCCAGACTCTTCGTCGTCGCAATCTGGAAATTCAATGGTATCGCCACGAAGGCCTGCCCGTAGCCGTCCTACGCTTTCAATCCAATCGCCGAGCTCCTACGTTTCGCCTGGAAAATTTGCGAGTGGAACCTGGTCAATTTTTACTGCAGGGCCGAACCCTGGCTTCCTCGGGGGGATAAAGCCGGTTCGTGAGTGCATAGGAAACACTCAGCCTGGGGCAGCCGATGTTGGAAATAGACCTGCATGTAGGTTCAAGCACATGCCATGCGGCAACTTCCGCCACTATGTCCTGGGCGGCCTACCGAGATAATCAGGTACGGTCTATCGGTTTCGGTGCTTCATGTCCGCCCTGTCTGAGCATGCTGAACTTCTTCAGCAACTGTCGCATCACCGGCAACCAAGTCCCCAGCCAAATCGCTTTCCGGCATCCGACCACCAGCCACTAGCCACGGACTACTTGTAAGCCAACTAATTACCGCGTACATACTCCTCCGGCAACTGAACACTTGTAAAGCCACTGACCACTAACCATTTGCAAAGCCACTAATTACCGGCCACTCGTAAGCCGACTGATTACGGGCCACCTAAACTGTAACCTCGTACCGGGGCAAGCAAGATAGCCGTCTCCGAACTACAATGATAGCGCTTAATAGGAGCATCCGATGCTTCGCGCAGGTCTGGGCTATGACAGTCACCGCTTGCTACCCGGTCGTCCGCTGAAGCTGGGCGGAGTGGAAATTCCTTCGCCATTGGGCACTGTCGGACATAGTGACGCAGATGTGGTCTTGCACGCAGTCGTAGATGCTATGCTTGGCGCGGCTGGGCTCGGCGATATCGGTGAGTGGTTCCCTGACACCGACCCGCACTGGCATGGTGCCGACTCTGCCATATTCGTGCGGGAAACCCTCAATCGTCTACACGAAAAGGGCTACCAGGTTCATCAGGTGGATGTTATCATTCTGGCAGAAACTCCCAGGCTAGGGCCATATAAAGAGTCCATCCGACGGCGGCTGGCAGAATTGCTGGGATTGCCTCTCGATCGAGTCAACATCAAAGCCAAAACCAGCGAGGGCATGGGTGCAATCGGGCGTAGCGAAGGCATCGCTTGCCAGGCTTTGGTGACGATCATCACCGGGACTTAGCCTGCCGGCCATAATGGTCGGCAAATTGTGTAGGCGCCCATCCCGCATCTGCGGCAGCTGCCACTTGAGGATGCCGAACATATCGGCCAGCCGCCGCATTAGCGGCAACTGGCTACGAGCCATTTTGAAATACCATTGATCACCGGCCATATATTTTTCCGGCAACCGACCACTAGCCACTGGCCACTATCCAATGCTTCGCTGGCCACTGATCGCTGGCCACTAACGACTGGTCTTCGATAGGCCATGAGCTTGCGGATTTATAACACACTAACACGCCAGAAAGAACCGTTCGTTCCAGTCGAGCCAGGTAAGGTGAAAATGTATACCTGTGGGCCAACCGTTTATAAGCCCGCGCATATCGGCCACATGGTCGGACCAGTAATCTTTGATACCGTGCGGCGTTATTTCGAATACCTGGGCTATGAAGTCATTTGGGTGTTGAATATTACCGATGTGGATGACAAACTCATTGCCCGGGCCCGTGAGGAACAAACCACTGTCCAGGAACTGGCGAAGCGTAACACGGACGATTACCTGGCTTGTCTGCAAGCTCTACACGTCAGCGGCATTCGTTACATGCCCAGGGCGACCGAGCACATTCCCGATATGATCCGCCTCATCGAAGATTTGATTGCTAAAGGGCACGCCTATGTGGCTAACGGCGACGTTTATTTCGACGTGACCAGTGACCCGGATTATGGCAAACTGTGTCACCGCGACCCTGAGCAAATGGCCGCCGGTGCCCGCATTGAAGTAAGCGAGAAGAAACGCCATCCCGGCGACTTCGCGTTGTGGAAATCGGCCAAGCCTGGCGAGCCAGCATGGGAGAGTCCCTGGGGTCCCGGCCGACCTGGCTGGCACATCGAATGTTCCGCCATGAGTATGCGTTATCTCGGCGAAACCCTCGACATTCATGGCGGTGGTCTCGATCTGCAATTTCCGCACCATGAAAACGAACTGGCTCAGTCCGAATCGTACACTGGCAAACCGTTTGTCCGCTACTGGATGCATAACGGCTTATTGAAATTCGGTCAGACAAAGATGGCTGGCTCCGTGGGCAATGTTGTCAATGTCCACGACCTTCTGCAGCGTTATCCTGGCGAGACACTTCGCTTCTTTCTACTCAGTACGCATTACCGTAGCCCCATCGAATTTTCCGAGCAACGCCTGGAAGCATTGCACAAAAGCCTGGGAGCCTTTTATCGCTTTTTCGAGCGTTATCAGCGTATCACTGGGGAGTCCTTCTACGAGCTTAGTGCGCCGACTCGACGACAGGAATTGGACATCCCGAATGGCACATTTGCTCGGGAGGTCTTGCAACTGAGGCAGAAATTCCTCGACGAAATGGATGATGACTTCAACACGCAGGGAGCAATCGGCGTGTTATTCGAGTTGCTCTCGACACTGAACCGCTACGCCGATGAACACCATCTCGAAGACCCTGGGCGTCGTTCGGCCAATGTCGTTGGCAGCTTTCGGCAGACCGTTCTGGTATTGCGTGAGCTGACGCAAATCCTCGGTTTATTCCTCACGCCGCCGACTATCCCTGCTCAAACCGCCTCCAATCGGCTGGTAAGCGATCTGGTGCAGCTACTTTTGGATGTGCGGGCAGAATGTCGCAAACAAAAACAATTCGCCCTGGCCGACCTGATTCGCAGTCGCCTCAAAGAGCTCGGCATCATTGTCGAAGACCGGCCCGCCGGCAGTACCTGGCGTCTGGAAACCTAGCTGCCGATCGGCTTATTGCCAACCTCATGAACTGAAAGCACGTCCGTTTTCGCCTGGCAATAACATATTCGGCGTCTTACTTGACTTCCTTCGCAATGTAATGTGAACGGAAACGCGGTGGGTAACGTCACCGGTCGGTAGCTTGCCGAACTTATCCAACAACCGTCGCATCATCGCCAACTGGCCACTGCCAAATCATTTTCTGGCAACTGGTCACTAGCCACTAACCACTCGCCACTTGTAAAGCCACTAACCGCTGGACACTTGAGGAACGACCGGTGCGGATTCTCGGCATTGATCCCGGCTTGCATGTAACCGGCTACGGTGTGATTGCTTTTCACCCCGAAAAGGTACAACTGGTTGAGGCCGGCGTACTTCGCACTCGGGGCAGCGATCTGTCGAGACGTTTGCAATCCTTGTGGGCGAGTCTGGAAGAATTGCTCCAGGTTACCCGACCGAACGTGCTAGCGGTAGAAGAGCTATACTCCCATTATGCTCATCCGCGGACGGCTGTGCTCATGGCCCATGCTCGCGGTGTCATTCTCGCCTGTGCCGCTTACGCCGGTATTCCGGTGGTTTCTTACGAGGCTACTCGCATCAAAAAAACCATTACTGGCAGCGGTCGTGCAAGCAAAGACCAAATCCAGCGGGTGATCCGCACGGAGCTTGGACTGCCCCGACTCCCGGAACCAGCAGATATTGCTGACGCACTTGCCTGTGCTTTGTGCCATGCCTTCGTTCATCGCGTGGCATCAGGAGCTGGCTTATGAATGCCGGTATCGGGGAAGGCATCGTTTAACAAATCAATGAGCGCAGCAAAACTCCTGCAATAATTGTGAGGAAAATTCCTTCTGGGGTTTGAGGCATTAGTTGGCATATCCGTCAGGGATCGAAGCGAAATTCCTGCGTCTGGTTTCCCTGCATCTCTTGGAAGATAAATACTGGAACCCTTCGGGTTGCATATCATTGTAAAGAGATCGCGTTTATGATTGGTCGAGCACCTATAGCAAACAAGGCTCACACGAATGACGACCTATCTGGACAACGCAGCCACGACTTTTCCTAAACCTGAGTCGGTTTATAGGGCCATGGACGAATTTGCGCGAACCCGCCTGGCGAATCCTGGCCGGGCCGGACATCGTCTGGCTGTGGCTTCGGAACGTACGCTCGACGAAGCCCGGCACGTGCTGAATCAATTCTTCCATGGCGAAGGCCCGGAGCGGTTCATTTTCACGCTCAATTGCACCGATGCGCTCAACATGGCCATCAAAGGCGTGCTCCGCGAAGGTGACCACGTAGTTACGACGAACCTCGAACACAACAGCGTCAGCCGACCTTTGCAAGCACTCGCAAATGCGAAGGTGATCACTCTGACCCGCGTTCCGGCGGACAGCACCGGGACGGTGCAACCTGATGCTATTCGCCGCGCTATCACGTCGAAAACTCGGTTGATAGTTCTCACACATGCCAGCAACGTGCTGGGTACAGTCCAGCCGGCTGCAGAGATTGGCCGTATTGCTCGCGAACACGAAGTGCTGTTCTTGCTCGACGCTGCCCAAACGGCAGGGGTCATTCCCATTGATATCCGCGGATGGGGCATTGATCTGCTGGCTTTTCCCGGACATAAGAGCTTACTGGGGCCTACAGGAACTGGAGGGCTATATGTAGGCAGTCGGGTGCAGTTGCGCCCCTGGCGCGAAGGCGGAACGGGCGGCGACTCATCCAGCCCGACGCAGCCGCGGGAAATGCCGTATTATCTCGAAGGTGGCACCCCCAACGTCCTCGGCATTGCCGGACTTCTTGCCGGGATTCGTTTTGTTCAGGAACGCGGCCTGGAAACGATCCATCGGCAGGAGCTGCAGTTACTCGATCGGCTTCGTCAATGGTTGCTCGAGCGCGACGGGTTTGAAGTATATGGCCATGGCGACCCGAACAGGCGTGTAGCAACTCTTAGTTTTCGCGTCCAAGCCTGGCCAGCCAGTGAAGTAGCAGCCATTCTTGACGCTAGCTTCGACATTGCCGTTCGGCCCGGTTTGCACTGCGCACCATACATCCACAAGGCGCTTGGGACATTTCCAGAAGGTACGGTGCGTGTAAGCCTCGGCCCATTCAACACGGAGCAGGACATAGACACACTCTGCGCGGCGTTGAGCCAGATTGTCGCCGCTTAAACTCGCCAACCTCAGAGGTCTGAACGCTGCCTTGTAAAAATCAAGTTGGCGTGACCAGTGGAATTTCCGTCTGACTCACCTCGACAAACTCGCCCGTGGGCAGCCAATAAGCCCGTCGGGATAGATGCAAACTATTTTCCCCCCACCGGTGCTCGTAATAACTCCAGATGCCGCGTTGCGTAGCGCTGCCGCTGCAAATCAGCGCAAAGCCGCGCGTAAGTTGCGGCGGATGGAAATACGGGGAATGCCGATGGCCATGGAGCCAGGCTGCGACACCATACCGGGCCAGCAACTCACCGAGCATATCGGCATCGGTAAGCCTGCGGAAATAAGTTTCAAATGAGCCGTCGGCCCGAACGTAAGGATAGTGCGTCACCAGCAACAACCGCTGGGCTCGGCCGGCGGAGCGTTTGAGCAGTTCTTCTAAGAGTTTTAGCTGCGCGGGGCCGACCTGGCCTCGTGTGTCCCAGGGCCAATAGGTTGCCTGAGCCGAGTTGACACCCACTAGCGTTACCGAATCTAACACCAGTGCGAACGGATAATGCCCGGTCTCCACTCGTAAACCCTGCTGCCAGACCGCGAAATGCTTCTCAAACGCTTCCGACAGCACTGCCTCAGCAC
>Ga0197142_1001167_pt1 | contig 24313 bp, 21 predicted proteins | sample GBS60_MetaG_FD_148614 | JGI IMG/M metagenome (GOLD analysis project Ga0197142, IMG submission 148614) | Sediment microbial communities from Great Boiling Springs, Gerlach, Nevada, United States - GBS 60_MetaG | ecosystem: Environmental > Aquatic > Thermal springs > Hot (42-90C) > Sediment... | reverse complement strand
GTGGGGTAACCAGGTAAGCACCTGCCGGGCCACGCGTTCGCACAGGGTATTTTCGTTCTGGTGCCACAGGACCGTGGCCAGGCCGAGGGGTAAGTCCATACGACCGGGCAAGGCCGCCATGGCCTGTCCGTAGAGGCTGCGTGCGGCCGACCAGTCCCCGCGACGTCGTGCAGCATGGGCCTGGGCCGGCAAGGTGGTACCGTTGGCGGCGGTCAGGTCGGCGGCGTAGCGGGCGGCCAACCCGGCTTCGGCCTCCAGACCCAGGGCGGCGGCGGCGCGGGCATAACCGGCCCATAAGTCGGGGTCTTCGGGGTCGGCGCTGAGACAACGCTGGTAAAGGTCCACGGCATCGGCCGTCAGGCCGGCCATCTGGGCCGCCGCGGCCAGCCGGGCATAGGTAGCCACGTGTTTGGGCCAGTAGCGCAGGATGTGCCGGCCCAGGGCCAAAGCGGCCCGGTAATCGCGCACCTCGTCCACAAGGACGCGCAGCCGGTCGCTCAATGTCCGCAAAGGGACCTGGCTCATAGGATGAGGCTTCGGGAGGAGTGCAGGCGATGGTGCTCCTGCAGGCTGCGCACCCCCAATCCTTTGTCGCGCAGGGCGCGAATGCCGTTGACCGCCGCCTGGGCGGCCGAGAGGGTGGTGATGAGTGGAACGTTGAGACGGGTGGCCAGCCGCCGCAGGTGGGCGCCGTCGCTACGGCTTTCGGGCCCCAGGGGCGTGTTGATGATCAACTGGATTTTACCGTCGCGCAGGGCATCGAGCGTCGTATAAGCGCCGGGTCCGGCCGAGGCACGGGCCAGGATGGTGGCGGGAATGCCGGCGCGGTGGAGATAGGCGCCGGTGCCGGCCGTCGCATACAGCGCGAAGCCCAGGCGGTGCAGATCGCGGGCGATTTTGAGGGCAGCGCCTTTGTCGAAGTCATTGACCGTAATCAGCACGCCGCCGTGCAACGGCAGGGGTGTGCCTGCGGCCATCTGCGCTTTGGCAAAGGCATGGCCGAACCGGTCGGCATGCCCCATGACCTCGCCGGTCGAACGCATTTCCGGCCCCAGGACGGCATCCACCTCCGGAAATTTGCGGAAGGGGAGAACGACCTCTTTGACGAAAAAGCCGTTGACAATCGGTTCGGCGGTAAAGCCCAGTGCGGCCAGGGTGTGGCCCATGATTACCTGGGTGGCCAGTCGGACCAGCGGTACGCCCGTGGCCTTGGCCACAAAGGGCACGGTCCGGCTGGCGCGCGGGTTCACTTCCAACACATAGACGATGTCGTCCTTGATGGCATATTGGATGTTCATCAACCCGCGCACACCCAGCGCCAGCCCCAGGCGTTCGGTGTAGTCGCGGATGATGGAGAGATGGTAGAGGGAGACCTTGTAAGGCGGCAGCACACAGGCGCTATCGCCGGAGTGAATGCCGGCCTCTTCGATGTGTTGCATGATGCCGCCGATGACCACCCGTTCGCCGTCGGCAACGGCATCCACATCGATCTCATAGGCGTCTTCCAGGAATTGGTCGATGAGGATCGGGTTGCCTGCGGCCACACGCACGGCTTCGGCCATGTACCGTTCCAGGGCCGCCTCGGTGCCGACGATGGCCATGGCGCGACCGCCCAGGACATAGCTGGGTCGCACGACGACGGGATAGCCGATCTGGCGGGCGATGGCTTTGGCTTCGGCCGGGTTGCGGGCAATCCCATAAGCCGGGCAAGGGATGTCGAGTTCGGCCAGCAGGCCGGCAAATCGTTCGCGGTCTTCGGCCAGGTCGATGGCATCGGCGGCGGTGCCGAGAATGGAGACCCCGGCGGCGGCCAGGCTCCCGACCAGATTGAGGGGCGTCTGCCCGCCGAATTGGACGATAACCCCGGCCAGCGACCCCGCCGTGCGTTCGCGCTCGACGATGTTCAGGACGTCTTCGGCGCTCAACGGCTCAAAGTAGAGGCGGTCGGAGGTGTCATAATCGGTGGAGACCGTCTCGGGGTTGCAATTGACCATGATGGCCTCGTAGCCCAGGTCGCGCAGGGCAAAGGCAGCATGGCAACAGCAGTAGTCGAACTCGATGCCCTGGCCGATGCGGTTCGGCCCGCCGCCGAGGATGATCACCTTGGGGCGGTCGGTGGGTTCGGCCTCATCCGCGCTTTCGTAGGTGCTGTAGAGATAGGGCGTATAGGCCTCGAATTCGGCCGCGCAGGTGTCCACGCGGCCGTAGGTGGGGACGATGCCCAGTTGACGACGGCGTGCGCGCACGGCCGCCGCCGTGGTCGGCGGTGTCAGCAGGGCGGCAATGCGGGCGTCGGCGAGACCGTAGCGCTTGGCCCGTCGCAGGAGATGCGGCGGCACCTGGGCCAAATCGGCGTTGGCGAGGGCCTTCTCCAGGGCCACGATCTGGGCGAGTTGATGGACAAACCAGGGGTCGAAGCGGGTGAGCCGGGCTATGGTGGCCTCGTCCCAGCCTTGCCAGAGGGCGTCGTGGACGGCCCGCAGCCGGTCCCGGTTGGGCCAGGTCAGCAGATGGGTGATGGTCTCGGGAGCCAGGGGTGCATCGGACGTGGCCAGCCCCTGCCAGCCCGGCAGGCCGATCTCCAGCGAGCGAAAGGCTTTGTTGAAGGCCTCTTTGAAGGTGCGTCCGATGGCCATGACCTCGCCCACACTTTTCATCTGCGGGCCGAGGGTGGGATCGACATCGGGGAATTTCTCGAAGGCAAAGCGGGGGATTTTGACAACGACGTAGTCCAGGCTGGGTTCAAACGCGGCGACCGTCTCGCGGGTGATGTCGTTGCGCAGTTCATCGAGGGTGTAGCCTACGGCCAGCAGGGCCGCGATCTTGGCGATGGGGAAGCCCGTGGCCTTGGAAGCCAGGGCAGAGGAGCGGCTGACCCGCGGGTTCATCTCGATGACGAGCACGCGGCCGTCAGCGGGATTGACGGCAAACTGGACGTTGGCGCCACCCGTTTCGACTCCCACTGCCGACATCACCCGTCGCGCCTGATCGCGCAGCCGCTGATATTCCTTATCGGTCAGGGTCTGGGCCGGCGCCACGGTGATGCTGTCGCCGGTGTGGATGCCCATGGGGTCCAGGTTTTCGATGCTGCAGACGACGACGAAGTTGTCGCGACGGTCCCGCATGACCTCCAGCTCGAACTCTTTCCAGCCCAAGACCGATTCCTCGACCAGAACGCTGCCCACGGGCGAAAGGCGCAGGCCGTGGGCCACCTTTTCGGCCAATTCCTCGGCGTTGTTGACGATGCCGCCGCCACTGCCGCCCAAGGTGAAGGAGGGTCGGATGAGGAGAGGAAAGCGACCGATACGCCCGGCGATAGCCTGGGCTTCGGCCACGCTGCGGGCCAGGCCGGATTGAGGACAGGCCAGGCCGGCCGCCAGCATGGTCTCTTTGAACAACAGGCGGTCTTCGGCCACCTGCATGGCCTGCAACGAGGCGCCGATCAATTCGACGCCGTAGCGGTCGAGCACCCCTTGGGTAGCCAGTTCTACGGCCAGGTTCAATCCCGTCTGGCCGCCCACGGTGGGTAGGAGGGCATCCGGCCGCTCGCGGGCGATGATCGGCTCCAGGATCTCGGCCGTAAGCGGCTCCACGTACGTGGCATCGGCCAGTTCGGGATCGGTCATGATCGTGGCCGGGTTGCTGTTGACCAGGATAACCCGATAGCCTTCCTTTTTCAGGGCTTTGATTGCCTGCGAGCCGCTGTAATCGAACTCGCAGGCCTGGCCGATGACGATGGGACCGGCGCCGATAACCAGAATGGACCGGAGATCGGTGCGTTTCGGCATGGGCAACCCTTCATTCCTCGGCCGCGGCTTCGGCCTCGCTGAGCACAGGGACCCGCACAAGGATGAGGCTGCCCAGGATCCCGGCCGTCAGCGAGGCCGTCAAGATGGCCAGTTTGGCGATGTTGTGGTGTAAGAGCGGATCGGCCGTTGCAGGCGTGGCCATAAACCCGTGCCCACCGAAAGCCAGGCCGGCAATGAAGAGGGACATCGTGAAGCCCATCCCGCCTAAACAGGAGGCACCGGCAATGTGCGCCCAGCGGACATTGCGCGGCAAGACCGCCATTTTCAGTTTGACGACCACCAAGGTGGCCGTGAAAATGCCGACGAACTTGCCTGCGACCAGGCCCAGGAAAATCCCCAATCCCACCGGGCTCAGGAGATGGCGCACCATCTCCAGGTTGAGGGTCACACCGGCATTGGTGATGGCGAAGATAGGCATGATCAGATAGGCCACCCAGGGGTGTAGAATCGTTTCCAGACGGTGTAAAGGCGAGTCGACCTGCCGGCAGACCCATTCCAACTCACGAATCGCCAGGCGTTGGTTGGGAGTGGGGAGTTGTTTCTCGTGGTGACCGTTATTGGCTTCAAACCAATCGAGTAACCTGCGGGCGTGCTCGAGAAAACTCCGGGCATCAATGCGGTGGCGTGCGGGGATGGTCATGGCCACCAGGACACCGGCCACGGTGGCATGAACGCCGGAAAAGAAGAAATCGATCCAGGTGATCAGCCCTAGAATGCCGTAGACAACCAGGCTACGGCCGCCCAAACGGTTGAAAACGACCAGAGCGATCAACGTGAGCACGCCGAATTCCAGCGCCAGGGCATTGAGGGTGTCGGTATAAAAGAGGGCGATAACCAGAATGGCGCCGAGGTCGTCGGCAATAGCCAGTGCCGTCAAGAAGACCTTGAGGGAGATGGGCACCCGCCGTCCCAACAGGGATAGCACGCCCAGGGCAAAAGCGATATCGGTGGCCATGGGAATACCCCAGCCCCGTTCCCCGACGCCTCCGCGGTTGAAGAGCAAATAAATGAGGGCGGGTACGATCATCCCACCAGCCGCCGCCATGATCGGCAATACGGCCCGTCGCGGTGAGGCGAGTTCCCCGATCAGGATTTCCCGTTTGATCTCCAGACCGACCACGAAGAAGAAAACGACCATCAGGCCGTCGTTGACCCATTGCGACAACGGCAGATCGAGGGTGAAGAGCGGGGCAAAGGCAACCAGGAAATGGTGATCGAGAAAATTCGCGTATTCTTCTGCCCATGGCGAATTGGCCAATGCCAACCCGATCAAGGCGCAGATCAGCAAAACGATGCCGCCCGAACTTTCGATGTCGGCGAACCGCTGAAAGGTCCGTGCCAATCGCGCAATGGGGGTGGAGTTCTCCGGGATTACCGGCGCGCTGTGAGCTTTCATCGTAATCGGGGGGGAATGCTCCGGTCAGGGCGGGAGGCGCAAGGTCCTCCTTGAGTTCTATGATACCCAATTCCGGCAATAAACTCCTATCGGACCGGGTTCTCTACCGGTATCAGAGGAACGATCCGATGTCAGCCCGATAAGTCGCCCGTACTCAAATCGTCTTTTCCGGTTCTGCTTGCCCGGTATTTTCCAGGGCTGCCAGGTCATCGCGCAGTGCCAGACGTAGGGGAATGCCAATCCGATGGGCGGCCGACCCCAGGGCATGGGAGGTAACGGGCCCGCCGAGTACCAGGAGCACAATAAGCACCACCCCCTTGGCAAAACCGAGAGGGGTCAGGGCCACCGTCGCCAGCAGCAGGAGCACGACGCCGAAGATGCTGACCTTGCCGGTGGCATGGAGACGGGTGTAAACATCGGGCAGCCGGATGTAGCCCAACACCCCTATGGCCGAAAAGGCCGTGCCCATGATAACGACAACAATGGCAAAAAGTTCTAACAGCATGCTCATGGGATGTGATGCCCTCTCAGAACATCCGTTGGTCGGCGATGTATTTGGCCAGAGCGATGGTGCCCATAAAACCGAGTCCGGCCAGACCCAAGGCAATGTCGATATAGGTCGGATTCAGCCCGATCAGGGCCATGAGCACAAGTACGGCCAGGATCAGCGTGCCCACCAGATCGGCGCCGATCAGACGATCGATCACATTTTCTCCGCGCCATACGCGCCATACACAAACCGTAATAAGGGTAATGTGCACGACTAACGAACTATATAGGGTAAAAAACAGAATCTGCTGTATCATAATCGTTTGTATGAATGGCCAAAAGTGCATTAGCTCAAAATTTTGCTCAACAGTTCCCGACGCATGGTTTGGGCCTGAGCGGCATGTTCGGCGGCCCGGGTCACATCCAGACAATGGACGTACAGGACGTGCTGCTCATCAATCCCGATGACCAATTCGCCGGGCGTGACCGTGATGGCATGGGCGCTGAGGGCCGTGGCCAGCTCGCTTTGACAGCCGGAGGGAATGGCGATAATGCCGGGACGAATGGGCAAATCGGGATCCAGAACGATGCGGGCCACGATGAGGCCGTTTTTGATGATATCCAGGGTCAGGATGACCGTGTAGCGCACCAATCCCCACAAGGCACCGGGCAGCCGACGCAGGTCAGTCGGTCCGGAACGAGGGCGCACCAGGAGCGTCACCCCACCGGCGACGAGCAGTCCCAAGGCGATATTGGCCGGCTCCATATTCCCGGTCACGGCCAGATAGACGAGGGTGAGGAGGACGAGCGCGCGTAAAAAAGGCAGCATCATGTCAGGGACCGAAGACGGCAGCGATGTAGGCAGAGGGAGTCAAGAGCGAGGCACTCACGGCGTCGGCCAGAGCCAACAGCGGCTCGGCCCACAACCCCAGCCATAGAGACAGAGCGATGAGCAAGGCCGGAGCCAGCAGGCGGTCGCCACCGGTTTTGGTCTTGGCCCCGGCCGGCGCCGGCTCCCACCAGACGATCTGGAAAGCACGGGTGACGTAAAGCAGGGTGAGGATACCGGCCACGCCGACGGCCGCCAGCGAAGGATAGGCCTCGGCCAAAACCCCGCTGCGAAAGAGGACCAACTTCCCCACAAAGCCGTTCATAGGCGGAATCCCGGCCAGGGCCATCCCACCCAGAAGGAAAAGGGCTCCCAGGAAGGGCGCGCCTTTGCCCAAACCGGTCAAATGGGCAAAGGCAGCCGATTTGACCGCGGCCCGACTGGCCATGGCGCCGGCCAGCATGAGCAAGGCGGCTTTGACCAGACTATGGTTGACGGTGAGGACGAGGGCAGCGGCCAATGCGGGCGGGGTACCCCAGCCGATGCCGACCAGGATAAAGCCGATCTGGGAGAGGGTCGAGTAGGCCAGCATTCGCTTGAGATTGTGGGTACCCAACGCCGTCAGGCCACCGAAGAAAACGCCGAGGAGACCGAAGGCCAGGAGCCAGCCACGCAATAGCTCCGCCTGCGGCTGGAAAAGGAGGGTTGTCATGCGCAAAAAGCCGTAAACTCCTAATTTGACCACGACCGACGAAAGCATGGCGCTGACGGCAGTCGGGGCTGCGGCGTGAAAGTCGGGCTGCCAGAAATGGAAAGGCACCACCGCGGCCTTGATCATGAAAAAGACCGTCATCAGCACCAGCGCTGCCGGCACCAGGGGTGGCGAGGGATCCGCCGCCAGACGCCGGGCCAGATCGGCCATATTCAGGGTACCGTAGGAGGCATAAAGGCTGCCGACCGCGCTCAGCCAAACAATGGAAGCCAGCAGACTGATGTAGAAGTACTTATAGGCCGCTTCCACACCACTCCGATCGTCGGCCAGCGCCGTGAGCACCGTCGCCGCGATGACCATCAGCTCGGCAAAAACGAACAGATTGAAAATGTCACCGGTCAGAAACGTTCCCGTGAGCGAGGCCGTCAACATCAGGAAAAGGGGATAGAACACGGGATAGGACACGCAGCGGTCGCGACAGCCCAGGGCATAGATCAAGCCGGTCATCAACACCACCTGCGCCATGACGACAAAGGTCGCTGCCGTCAGGTCGCCGACCATCGAGATGCCGAAGGGCGCCGGCCATCCGCCGAGCTGGAAAACGAGAGGCCCCTGACGCCATGCGCTGACCAGGAGAAGCCCGGCGCTGACCAGCGAAAGCAGCAAAGCCAGGGCCGAAGCAATGGCCTGCCATCGCCGCCATCGCCAGAGCAGCAGACCCACGGTGGCGCCCGCCAGGGGGATGAGAATGGGCAGGATGACGAGATGGGCTGCGCGCATGGTCAATGCTTCAAATCGGCAATGTCATCGGCATCGGCCGTACGATAGCGCAACGTCAGCACATAGAGCATGGCCAGCAGGAACACAAAACCGGCCATGCCGATGACGATGGCCGTCAGCACCAGCGCCTGCGGCAGCGCATCGCTGCGTTGTCCTGACAGGTTGACATAAGCAGCCACGCTGCCCCGGTAGGCGCCGGTCATAAGCAAAAACAGGTTGATGGCATTCGTCAGGACCATAAGACCGATGGCCGAACGGATGACGTTGCGTCGTAACAACTGAAACAGGCCGATTCCGAACATGACGCCGATGGTCAGCGCTCTAAGCAAGTCGATCATGCTTGTGTCTCCGCGATTCAGGTGTTGTCCTGGGGGTGGCCTAGCGCCGTCAGCATCAGAGCGACGCCACCCAATACGGTCAGACAGATGGCCAGCTCAAAGATAAAGGATGAACTCAGGCCGAAGCCCCGTGGCAGGTTCAGACCCAACAGTTCGCCGTAATCCACCCGTCCGAAAAAGGAGCCGGACAGCACGGCCGCCACGGCGCCGTTGCCCAGAGCCAGGGTCAGCGCAAGACCGACCAGAGGGAAGGGTTGCAGCCACGGCAGTTGCCGCCGGGTTTCTTCATAGCCGAAGGCCACGTACCAGAAAGCGATGACCAGGCTGATGATGACACCGGCCGTAAAGCCATCGCCGGCCTGCTCATGGCCATACATCATTTGAATGATGGCCACAACCATCATCAGCGGCAACAGGATCTGCGCCAACATGCGGACAAACGGCGAGGAGCGGGTGCTGCCGATACCCATAATCGTCTTGTCGTGCAACTCGCGCGTCCCCGGCGCCAGACTGGGGTTTTCGTCGGTCGACGAGGCCAGGAGGGCCCTGGCCTGGCGACGTTCGCGACGGGTGGCATTGCGCAAGAGGGCGTAGACCCCCAACCCGCCCAGACTGAAAACCAGGATTTCGATCAGGGTATCGAAACCGCGAAAGTCCACGATGATGGCGCCGACGATGTCGCTGGCACCGGCCAACGGCTTGGCGTTGGCTTCGTAGTAAGGGGTGACGATGCTTGGGCGCGGGCGTGAGGCCAGGGCTGCCAGCGTCAATACGGCGATGGCCACCCCGCCGGCCCCTGCGATCAGGCCGTCGCGCCACAGCCCCGGCCGCGTTTGCCGAAACGTAAGCTCCCAGGCCCGGCGGCGTTGTTCGCGAGGGATGATGGCGAGGGCCAGCGTCAGCAAAACCACGCTGAGCAGGTCCACGACAATCTGGACCAGGGCCACATCCGGCGCCGGTTCCAGGGCCATGATCACGGCCACGCCCAGGCCCGAAACGCTGAGGGCCAGGATGGCGAAGAAATCGCGCACCAGAAAGATACTGAGGGCCGCCGCGCCGGTGGCCAGGGCCAGAGTAAACACCCACAGCAACGTCAGATTGTCGGGGGGGGTGTCGCTGAGAGCAGTAGGCCACGGCAGATCGCCCCAGACCAACATCATTGCCGTCAGCGCCACCAGGATGATGGTCAAATAGCGCCGGAGCTGGCCGGCCTGCGTGCGGGTACTCAGGCGGGCTATGGCCAACAGGCCTCGCCAGACGCCCTCGTACACGGCATTAAAGCTCAACCACGGCCACAACGCCTCTTGGCGGCGACGCACCGGATGACGGAATCCCCAGATCAGCCCGCCCAGCGCAACGGCCACGAGGCTGAGCACGAGCGGTACGGTGATGCCGGCCCAGAGCGCCAGCGAGACCTTGACCGTGGCCCCATAGGCAGCCGTCGCGGCCATGGCCAGCGTGGTCGCCAGGGGAATGGGTTCGGGCAGAAGGCCCAGGACCAACGAGAGCAGGGCCAGGATGGCCGGCGCCAACAGCATACCCGTCGGCGGCTCGTGGCCGCGGATGTGGGGGTCTCGCGGGCGGCCGAAGAACACATCGCTCAGCAGAAGCCCTGCCTGGGCCAGGATCAGCGCACCGGCCACCACGGTGGCTGCCGTGAGCAGCCTCGCCACAAGGGGAGGTAACTGAGGATGGGTTACCGAGGCCAGCAACGTCTCTTTGGCCAGAAAGCCGAACAGCGGCGGCAACCCCGCCATCGAGGCTGCGGCCGGCAGGGCTATGGCCAGCGTGCGCGGCATGGTTCGTCTCAGTCCACCCAACCGCCGTAAGTCGCGTGTCCCCGTCTCGTGGTCCACCATGCCCGCAATCAGAAACAGCGCGCCCTTGTAAAAGGCATGAGCCAGAATGCCGACGACAACCGCCTTGAAGGCGATGGCGGTTGCGGAGCCTACCAACATCACCATCACGCCGAGTTGGCTGACGGTGGAATAAGCGAGCAGGGCTTTCAGGTCGTTCTGCTTCAAGCCCAGATAGGCGCCGGTAAGCATGGTCAGGAGGCCGCCAACGGTCAGGACGGCAAACCAGAGTTCGGTCCCACCCAAAGCCGGATAAAAGCGCGCGAGCAGATAAACCCCCGCCTTGACCATGGTGGCCGAATGGAGATAGGCGCTGGCCGGTGTGGGGGCCACCATGGCCGCGGGCAACCAGATATGCGCCGGTGTCTGGGCGCTCTTGGTGAAAGCGCCGAAGGCCACCAGGCCCAACACCACCGGGTAGAGCGGGACCGTCGTCAGCACATCCCTTCGACTCAAAAGGGTGGGATAATCGGTACCCCCGGCCAGGACGGCCATAAACACCAACCCGGCCAACAGGGCAATGCCACCGCCACCGGTGATAAAAAGCGCCTTGAAAGCCCCTCGCCGCGCCTCTTCCTCTTTGGTCTTGTAGCCGATCAGGAGAAACGAGGTGATGCTGGTGCCTTCCCAGAAGAGAAACAGGGTAACGACATCCCCCGCCAGCACCAGTCCCAGCATCGTGGTCATGAACAAGAGCAAATAGCACAGAAAACGCCAGGCGCCGGGGTCCCCACGAAAATAATAACCGGTGTAAATGACCACCAGCGTGCCGATGCCGCTGACAAGCAGGGCAAAAAGGGCGCTGAGCCCGTCCAGATAGAGGGTGGCGGCCACGTCCAACGAAGGCATCCAGGCCTGGCGCCAGATCAGGTTTGTGCCGGCAAGCACCGGCGGCAGGCGGAACAGCAACAACAGGAAAGCCGCCAGCGGCATCAGCGCCAGGAACCAGGCCGCCTGCGTGCTTGTCAGGCGCCGATTCACGGCCGGCAGACCCCACACCGCGGCCAGACCGGCGGCGATCAGGCTCAATCCAAGGGGTAACCAGAGCAAGGCGTCGTGCATGACTGTTTATCCTACCCGAAGAACGCCCTCCGTCCAAGTTGGCTTGCCTTTCCCTTGGGCGGGGGCGTTTGGCATTGGCAGATTTGCAGGGTAGAATGCCGGGCCAGGGAGCCCTATCCCCCTTCCTCGATCGCCATCCCTTTTGAGCCTTCTTGCCTATGAATCGCCATGATGTCTATCTCCTCCAGCAGGTGCGCGGGTATCCGGCCTTGACGATCACCCTGCCGACCCATCGGACGGCCCCGGACAATCGTCAGGATCCCATTCGGGTGCGCAATCTGGTCCAGCAGGCAAGCGAACGCTTGCTTGCCGAGATAGGCCGTCGCGAGGCCGAGCCGCTGCTGACGCGGCTGGAGCAACTGGTCGCCCAGGTGGACTTCCGCCATACCCTCGATGGTCTCGCCTTGTTCGTCCACCGGGATTTTGCCCGCGCCTTCAACCTGCCCTTCTCGTTGCCGGAGCGCGTTGTGGTAGACGAGACCTTTGCCACACGCGACCTGGTCCATGCCCTCAACCGTTTGGTGCGCTACTGGGTGCTCGTCTTGGGCGAAAAACCGACCCGCCTGTTCGAAGGGACTCGGGATACCCTCATCGAACTGACCGAGCGTGGCTTTCCTCGCGTCCACGAAGGTCCGGGTGGAACGGCCCCGCTGCCCGGTGGCTTTGGCGTGCGTAAATCGGCCTACCGAGACGAACGGCATCGTCAGTTTTTCCGGCAGGTGGATGCGGCGTTCAAATCCATTTGGGTTGACGATCCGCTGCCGTTGGTCGTGGTGGGTATCGATCGCCATCTGGCTTTCTTTCAAGAGGTTACAGAGCATGGCAAGGCCATTCTGACCACGATCACCGGCAGCCATAGCAAAACATCCCCCTCCCGCCTGGCTCAACTCGTGTGGCCGTTGGTCGAGATGAACATGCAGGGCTTGCGCGATCGGGCCCTGGCCGAGTTGGAACAGGCAACCGGCGAGGGCAAAATCGCCGCCACCATCGGCGACGTCTGGCGTTTTGCCCACGAAGGTCGCGGTGCCTTGTTGCTGGTCGAAGAAGACTTCCACTATCCGGCCGTTGTGGATGCGTCGGGCTGGCATCTGGAGCCGGCAGCCGATCCCACAGCGCCCGGCGTCCTGGATGATGCCGTGGACGAGGTCATTGAGACGGTCCTGGCCAAACAGGGGCGTGTTGTTTTTGTTGAAAACGGTCGTTTGAGTGCTTATAATCGTATTGCTCTGGTTTTGCGCTATTGAACACTTTGTGAAAATGTGATTTTTTGCGATTAACATCAATCTCCTCGCACCGCTGGCAAGCCGTCAGCACCTTCCGTCCACCATGCGCCTGGGTTTTCCCGTCACCGTGCTCGGTCGGCCCGGCCTGCGCAGCCACGACGGCCGCCGTCCTCCACAGGCCCATCTGTCCGTCAGCCTGGCCTATCTGCGCGATATCCTGCTTTACCTGGCCGACCGGCGCGTGACCATGTATCGGCTCAGCGCCGACCTGCTGCCCAGGGACGTTCAGGCCGACCCCGAGACCGCCCGACAACACATCGAGGCGTGTCGGACCGAACTGGCCCTGATCGGCGATCTGGCCCGGCAGTATGACGTGCGACTCAGCGTCCACGCCGCCGGGTCTGTTGTCCTCAGCGCACCGGACCCGCGGCGCCAGGCGCGGGCGTTGGCCGTGCTGGAGACGCTGGCCCATCTCCTCGACGGCATGGGCCTGGGCCCGGAAGCCGTGATCGTGGTCCATGTGGGCGGGCATTACGGCGACCGCGACCAGGCCCTGCGCACGGCTGCCGAGGCGCTGGCGCACCTGAGTCCGGCCGCGCGGGCGCGGCTGGTCCTGGAACACGATGACCGCCGTTTCGGCGTGGGGGATTGTCTGTGGCTGCACCAGCGCACCGGCATTCCCCTCGTTTTCGACCTGTTGCACCATCAGCTTTACAACCCCACCGGCATGCCGGCCACCGAAGCCCTGGCCGCCTGTCTGGAGACCTGGCCGCCGGCGCACGTCCCCAAAATCCACCTGGCCACGCCCGCCACCGAGATGGTGCGGGATCGCCTGAATCGGCCCCATCCCCCGCGCCTCAACCGCCACAGCCACTTCCTGAACCCCTTTGCCCTGATAGACTTTTTGCGCGGTTTGCCCCCACTGCGTCCCTTCGATGTGATGCTGGAAGCCCGCGCCCGCGACCTGGCCTTGTTCCAATTTCGCCGTCACCTCGACGCCTGGGCGCCCGAGCTGGTTGCACGGTTTGCCATCACCTGAGCCTGCTATGGAACTCAATCCCATCCAACCCCGTTACGAACCCCGCCGGCGGCCCGTCCACCCCGCCGATGAGTGGACCCCTGTGCTGGTGGCCGTGGTCAACAACGCGCGCGATCTCCGCCTGGCACGCGAGGCCCACTGGTATCGCATCCCGGTCCGCCATGCGCCCCGGCAGATCGCCGCCGAGTATCTGGCCCTCTATCAAACCGGCGCCTTCGGTGACGAAGGTCGGCGCATCAGCTACTACGCTCCCATCCTTCGCTACCATCTCGCCACCCGTCGGCAGCTCTTGCCCGAGGAACCCGACCATCCCCACGCCGAGGAATCGTACTTCAAACTCGAATTGGGCGAGCTGCTGACCCTGCCGGCGCCCATTCCCGCCGGCCGTCAGACCCGGATCACCTTCATCTATACCACCCTGGCCCATCTGTTCCGGGCCCGGGAGGTGAGCGACCTGTGGCTGCGGGAGGCGGCACGGCAGAAGCTCTACGCCGCCGTGCGCGAGCGCGGCCTGGCGGTGGAGTGTTGGTATCCGGTGGCGATGGGGAACCGACCCGAAGCCGATCTGGCCCTTTTCGGGCCCGATGGCCGGCTCACCCTCTACATTGACGAGCCTACCGGAGCCGCGGCGGTCGATGCCGGGCCGGATGAGATCCATCTCGACGCCCTGGCCTTGTTGCGCGATGCCGAGGCCGTGTTGGATCAGATTTTGACCGCAACCCGGCGGAGTGGGAACTCGCCGTAAGTCGCCCGTTGTTGGGCGACGATGTCGGCCAGGGTCTGGCCGGTTTCGGGATGGCGCCAGTCGGGCGCGATATCGGCCAGGGGTACGGCCAGATGGGGATAGCGCAGGACATCGGGGTCGGGGATGTGGCGGCCTGCCAGGTCGAACACGCGGTCGCCGAAAAAAGCGATGTCCAGGTCGATGGGCCGCGGGGCAAACCTGTCCGCGTCGCGCACTCGGCCCAGCCCGGCTTCGAGCAGACGCAAGGCCTCGCGCAGTTCGGCAGGTGTTAGCTCGGTCTCCAATAAAACGGCCGCGTTGTAAAAGTCCGGTTGGGGCCTGGTCCCGCCCACGGCCGGCGCCTCGTAGACGGGACTGACGGCCACCACGCGCACACCGGGATACGAGGCCAGGCCTCGCACGGCGCGAGACAGGTTGGTCTCGCGGGCGACGTTGGTACCTATGGTGATCAGAACGCGTTCAGGCATCGTCTATCACCTCGGCTCGCGTGCGATAGATGGCAATCCCCACGGATTCGGCAAAACGCACGGCGCCCGGTTTCTCCACCATCACCTCCACGGCCTGCACCCGGGGATCGAGTTGGAAACACAGGCGCGCCAACTCCGCGACCAGACGTTCGACCAATAGGGGTTGCCCTTCTTCGATGTGCTTGATCACGGCCTTGGCCACGGTGCGATAATTGACCGCATCGGCGATGTCATCACTGGCCGCTGCGCGTCGCGTATCGGCCCACAGGGTCAGATTGACCCGGATGTCCTGGCGGTTGACGCGTTCATCGGGATTGATGCCGATGATGCCCCGGACAAGCAAGTTTTTGATGATGATGCGGTCGAGAGAAGGCGGGGTCGAGAGCATCGTTGGTTCCTGCAAGCGCGAGAGGCCGTCCTGTCAACGAGAACCGAGCAGCGGTATCAGTTCCGGTTGTTGCACGGCCTGGCGGAGTTGACCACATCCGGCGTTGATTTCGATGCCACGCCGCAGCCGCACCGTCGTAGGGATGCCGGCGGCATTCAGGATTTTTTGGAAACGGGCGACATCGTCCGCGTGGCTGGGTTGATAGGGGGAGTTGGGGATGGGGTTGAGGGGGATGAGGTTGACATGACAGCGCAAGCCCATCAGGAGATCGATGAGCAATTCGGCGTGTTGGGCCGAATCGTTGACCCCGCGTATGAGCGCGTATTCGAAGCTGAGACGACGCCCCGTCTTTTCCACATAGCGATGGCAGGCCGCCAGCAGCGACTCCAGCGGGTAGCGGCGGTTGATGGGTACCAGCCGATTGCGCAGCCGATTGGTGGGGGCATGGAGGGAAACGGCCAGCCGGATGGGCAGGTCTTCGGCAGCGAGGCGGTCGATCATCGGCACCAGGCCTACGGTGGAAACGGTGATGCTGCGGGCGGAAAGGCCAAAGCCTTCGGGGTCGGCGATGGTGCGCAGCGCCTGCATGAGCGCCTTGTAGTTGGCCAGGGGTTCGCCCATGCCCATGACCACCACATTGGTCAGCCGCGACGGCCGCTTCACCCGCAGGCCGTCGTTGCCCTCGCTCTGGCGGAGCCAGCGTTCGAACCAGTGGACCTGGGCCACGATCTCGCCGGCGCTGAGATTGCGCAGCAAGCCACCCTGCCCGGTAGCGCAGAACGTACAGCCCATGCCGCAGCCGACCTGGGTGGAGATACACACCGTGCGTCGGTTCTCGTAGAGCATGAGCACCACCTCGATGGTGGCGCCGTCGGGCAGGCGGAAGAGGGTTTTGCGCGTCAGGCGGTCCTGGCTGTCGACCTGCACGATGGGTTCCAGGGGATTGATGATGAACTCGGCCGCCAGGCGCGCCCGCAGGTCCTGGGGGAGATTGCTCATCTGCACGGGCGAGGTGATCAGTTCCCTGTGCAGCCAAAGGTAAATCTGGTCCCCGCGAAAGGCCGGCTGGCCCCACGCTTCCATGAGCTGGCGCAGTTCGGCGCGCGTGCGATCGAGCAAAAGGTCGGTCATGGTCACGAGTCCAAAAGGGCCCTCAGATCGGGCACGATCCAGTCGGGACGGGGGTCAAAGGCTTCGGCTTCGGCCCGGGTACTGATGCCCGTGAGCACGCAGAGGGTGCGCAGGCCGGCCCGATGGCCGCCCAGGATGTCGGTTTCCAGCCGGTCGCCCACCATGACCGTCTCGGCAGGGCTCACGCCCAGATGGTGGAGGGCGGCTTCGAAGATACCCGGTTCGGGCTTGCCGATGACCAGGGGTTTACATCCGCTGGCTGCCTCGAGGAAGGCCAGCAGGGCGCCGGCACCGGGCAGGTTTCCCCGTTCCGAAGGCACGGTGCGATCGGGATTGGTGGCTATGAAAGGCCGGCCGGCGGCAATCGCCAGCGCGGCCTCGGCCAATTGATTATAACACACCGCCTGGTCCAGGCCGACCACGACCAGGTCGGCTTCTTCGGCGCGGGTCACTCGCGCGTAGCCGGCCTCATCCACGGCCCGACGAATGCCCTCACCGCCCACGACGAGGAGGCGCCGCGGGGGCGGATGGTGGCGACGCAGGTAAGCCGCCGTGGCCAGCGAGGAGGTGAACACATGCCTTTCCTCGACACGGATGCCCATGCCCGCCAGTTTGCTGACGTATTGGGCCGGTGTGCGCATGGCATTGTTGGTCAGAAACAGAAACGGATGTCCTGCGGCCTGGAGCGCGGCCACAAACGCCGCCGCGCCGGGCAGGGGTTCATCCCCCCGGTAGAGGACGCCGTCCATGTCGATCAACCAGGCGTGAAGGGTGTGGAAGGGCGCGCTGAGAGCCATCTCGTCGAACTCAGGGGGACACAATCGGGGATCAGGTTCGGTTGTCGTTTTCCGGCGCTTCCTCGGCGGCCAGATCGCGTTCCACATCCACGGCAGCGGTGGCAACGGCCCACACGACCACGCCCCAACTGCCGCCGCCGATGAGCAAAGCCAACAAGATGCTAAGGGGATTGAGCGGCACCTGGCCGCGCATCACGCCGATGATGACCAGGGTCATGCCCAACAGGGCCGCAATCAAACCGGCTTTGACCGGTCCACTCAGACGGTTCATAGCGTTTTGCCGCGGGATCGGGGTATAGGAGAGCTTCCAGGAGTTCAAAGAACACTCAGAGAGGGGAGGCGGTGACTCCCGGCGGGATGCCGCGACCGGCCGGCCGGATATCGCACAGGCGCAGTTGCAGCCGGTGTTGGCCCTGCCAGGCGTTGTCCTCCAGATGGCCGGCCACATCCACCCGCATGCCCAAGCCCTCGGCCAGATGCCCCTGCCCGAAGGCAATGGCATCGATGCTCAGATAGCCATCGCTGAGGACCAGGCGCAGGTGGTCGCCGTTGGCGCCCAGACGGCGGCTCTGCCGCACCATCAGGTTGGGCACGGCCAGGACGGGTGGCTCGTTGCCGGCGCCCGTGGGTTCCAGCTCCCGGAGTTTGCCCAACAGGGCATAGTCCATGTCCTTGAGGGAGACGATGGCGTCAATGGTCAATTTGGGCATGCGGTCCTCAGGGCGAAGCATCTGGGCGGCAATGGCGTTGAGCCGACGGCGCAGGGCCGGCAACTGGTCGCGGGGCAGGGTAAAACCGGCTGCTGCTGCGTGGCCGCCGTAACGCAAGAGGAGGTCGGCGCATTGGTCGAGCGCGGCGGTGATATGAAACTCGGGGATGCTGCGCGCCGATCCGCGCACCTCTTCGCCACCCAGTTCCACGACCAATACCGGCCGGTAGTACAGGTCCTTGAGTCTGCTGGCGGCCAGGCCGACGATACCCGGCGGCAGGTCGGGACGTCCCACGAGGATGACATCATCGGGCGGTGCTTCGCCCAAATCGGTGGTGGCCCACTGCACGGCTTCATCGGTCAGCCGCTGTCGCTCACGGTTGAGACGGTCGAGTTCCAGGGCCAGCGGTTGCGCCGTCTCCAGGTCCGGCGCCATCAGCAGGTCATAGGCCAGCATGGCCGTGCTCAGGCGACCGGCGGCATTGAGCCGCGGGGCCAGCTTGAAGCCGATGTCGTAGGCGGTAATCTGTTCCGGTTGCAGACCGGCCGTCTGGGCCAGGGCCAGGATGCCCGGCCGTGGGGCTTGGCGCAGGCGTTCCAGCCCCCGCTGCACCAGCAACCGGTTTTCCCCGCGTAGGGGCATCAGATCGGCTACCGTGCCCAGGGCAATCAGGTCGAGCAGCTCCTCTTCGCTCAGCCGCGGTGGGCGTGGCGCTACGGGTGCGGCCTGTTCGGCGCGGAGCAAGGCTTGGGCCAGCTTGAAAGCCACGCCAACCCCGGCCAGACCGTCGAAGGGATAGCGGCAATCGGGCTGACGGGGATTGATGACGGCCAGAGCGGCGGGCAGGTGGGGGCCGGGCGAGTGATGGTCGGAGATGATGAGATCGAGGCCCAGGGCCTGGCCGAAAGCCACTTCGCGCTGCGAGCGGATACCGCAATCGACCGTCAAGACGACGCGGGCGCCGGCCTGCGCCAGGGTGGCCAGGGCCTCGTTGTTGAGACCATAGCCCTCGTCAATGCGGTGTGGGATATACGGTTGCACGACCGCACCCAACGCCTGCAAGGTTTGCATCATGAGCACGGTGGCGGTCACGCCGTCGGCGTCAAAGTCGCCGTAGACGACGATGGGTTCACGGCGGGCGATGGCCGTACGCAGTCGCTCCACCGCCTCTGCCACGCCCTTCATCAGGAAAGGGTCATCGGGACGGACCCGGCGACCGAAGAACTCCTCCACGGCGTCGGGTTCGGCGAGGCCGCGGTTGAAGAGGACCTGGAGAAGGACGGGATGGAGATAGGGCAGACGCGCCCGGAGGAGGGGCGGGGGTGGCGTCGGCAGGATCCAGCGGGCAGGGACGGGCAAAAGCACACTCCAAGAAGGGTATCGGGCGCTCATTATAGCCTCAGGTTGTCGGCCAAGTCCAACCCACCGCGTCCGGGGACATGAGGTCGCAGGCGCGGACGGCTACCCCCGACGGCAAGGCCTAGCGCATACCACCCCGGCCTCGTCCGCAGGTTTCGGAAGGAGTCGAGGCCACGGCCGTGAGCCGATGGTGGTCCACGGGGTGGCGGTCGTCGCCGAGGCGATAGAAGGCCAGGTCGAGGGTCGTTGTCGTCGCCGTCACGCGCAGGGCGCCCCAGTCGGCGTTGTAACGGAAGACACTGCCGGCAACGGGTCGGCGCAGGGCATAGCGGGCGCCTCCGCCCAGGCCGTTGACGATGTACACGATGCCATCGCGTGCGATCCGCTCGTAGATGTGGTCATGACCGGCAATCACCACGTCGGCGCCCCAGGCGGCAAAGGGCCATTGCCAGGCCGGGGTGGAGCCGTGGGGCCCGGAGGAATAGGGCGGATGATGGAGGACGACGAGCTGCCAGGGCGCCGTCGAGGCCGCCAACCCCGCCCGCAGCCAGCGGGCCTGTCGCGAGTTCGCCCGGATGCCGTCCGGTTCCTGGGGATTGCTGTTCAGGACGAACACATGCACCGGTCCCCAGACGATGTCGTAGTAGCGCTCGTTGCCGGAGGTGGAGCGAAATCCTTTCCCCGGCAAGGCGAAATAGCTCAGATAACGGTCCAGACCGGCATCGCTGTAGTCGTGATTGCCCAGGGCCGGGAAAAAGCGGTTGCCGTTCCGACTCATGGCCTCCGGCCGGCACCAGGGGCCGGGTTGGACATCGTGTAAAAAGGCGCAGTAATAGCGACCGATCGAGCCGTCATAGGGGTTGGTCCGGTCGCCGGCCCCCCGGTAGTAGTTATCGCCGGTGGTCAGGATAAAGGCGGGTTGCCACGAGGTCACCAGGGCGGCCACCCCGGCCTCGGCCGCAGAGGCAGCACCGTAGTCGCCGATCACGGCAAAGGTGATGGCCGTATCCGTGGGTGGGATAAGAGCGCGAGCAAAATCTACCCCTTCCGTGACAGGCGCTGCTTCCAGGAGTAGCCCGACCAGGAGCAGGAACACCCCACGGCCCCACAACAGGAGGATGGCGCTTGGGGATACCATCGCTTTCTCCGCAAAAGGCCTGATCTCCATCATAGCCGATCGACCCCTGATGGCGCGAATATAAAATGAAGGCTTTGGCTGTGTCCTGCCTGGGAGGTAAGCGATGATCGTCATTATGGACCGTACGCTATGCGATGCCAGTTTGGGATTCTGCGCTCGCTGTTCGGCTGCCTTTTTCCAGAAGCCTCTGGGCACCGATCGGCCTTGCATTCGGCAGATTATCGATGACGGCGATGACGAGGTCATCGGTTTTATTCTGCTGACCGACGGTCGCACCTTGCGCTTTACCCTCACCGAGGAAACCCTCGATGGCTTGCGCCTGGAGGGCTGGGAGTTTCTGGCCGATTTCGATCCGGCCCTGATCCGCCGTGGCGCGGCCACGCGCTGGCGTGAGCTGGCCCGGTTACCCGCCGCTGCGGTGTTGCCCCGATCGCGCGACCTCCTCAGACCTGCTCTCGCACCCGGTTGACGGGAGGTGTCTCATGAAAATCGTTATTGACCGCAGCTATTGCGATGCCGTCTTGACGTTTTGTGCCCGTTGTTCGGCCGCGTTTTTCCGTAAACCTCTGGGGGTGGATCGGCCGTGTATCACCGAAATCATCGATGATGGAGATGAAGAGCATTTGCATATCGTTCTGCGCACCGACGATCGCGAGCTCAGCTTTACCCTGACCGATGAATTGCGCGAAGGCTTGGCGCTCGAAGGCTGGGAATTCCTGGCCGACTTCGATCCGGCCCTCTTCCGCCGCGGCGCGGCCGCACGCTGGCGCGAACTGGCGAAATTACCCATTGCCCGCTGAAGCAAGACCCTGTTGGGGCGGATGTTTGAGGAACGGTTGGGCTAAAGTGGGCTTTCTAAGAGCCCATGGGAGGGCGCGACCCTTGCAGTTGGGTAGCGAATTTTTGCTCCCGATTTTGGGGTAGGCTTTGGGCGACCGTCAGCAGCCATAAGAGCAACGATTGCCCCGCTCCCCACCAGATTGGGGTAGGCGCACGCCATGCGACCCTACACACTGACCCATCGCACGTGCGCCCGCGTCATTGGTCAGCTTTACAGCGAGGGTAACACAATCCTAAAATGAAATATCTTTCACAATCCATACCGTTCCATGGCTCTCACCGTCTTATCATAAAGATAATGACTATTTCTCCTTCTCTGGCCTTTCCGGAGGGCATATCCCATGCGATCATCAACACGAACTTTCCCTTTTTCGTTCTGGCCGGCCATACTCCTGGCCCTGTTGGTCATGATCCTCGTGGCCGCAGTGGCTCTGGCCGATGATTCCACCCCACCCGTCGATAACCTTCACTTGCCCGAAGGTAACACCATCCAATTCGACGGGCAGGTGATGACCAGGCCTGCCGGGGCCGTTGGTCTCTGGCAAATTGACGGCCGTAGCGTTCTGGCAACGGCTGCCACTCGTTTTGTGCCCAATGCCGATGCCATCCAGGTTGGCGATTGGGTTCGCGTTGTGGCCCGGAATCGCGGGGGCCAGCTTGTCGCCCAGCTCATCGCCAAAACCCGGCCCATACCGCTGCCGACGGTGGCGGGACCTATCGTGGCCATGTCCCCCACGCAATGGACCATCGGCAGGACCGTGGTCTTGATCGATGCCAACACCCAGATCACCGGCGATCCTCCCGATGTGGGCGACTGGGCCGTGGCCCAGGTGCGGCGGACACCGGCGGGCTTGTTAGCCGTTCGCATCCACGTGCGCGATGCCGGTCCTATCGTACCACCACCCGAACGCGTGATTCGGGGTCGTATCGATGCCATCGGTGAGACCAGCTGGATCATCGGCGGGGTTATGGTTCTTATTGACGCCGAGACCCGGATCGAAGGTGACCATCCCGATGTGGGGGACTGGGCCATAGCCTGGGTGGTAGGCGCCCCGCAAGGGCTGCTGGCCAGGCGCATTCTGGTTCACGATGTTCGGCCCGACGTGATCGTGTTCCGCGGGCAGGTACTGGCCATCCAGGATGGCATCTGGACGGTGTTGGTGGGTAACCAGGAAAAGACCGTGCTGACCGATGACAACACCCGTGTTATCGGTGAACCGGGCGTGGGCGATTGGGTCGGCGTTAAGGGCGTGCTCACGAGCGACGGTGCCGTCCTGGCCCATGTCATTGTGAAGTTAGCGGGCGCTTTCCCGAGGGTGAACTTTGCCGGGTTTGTGACGGCCATTTTGCCGAGTGCGGATCCCGCTGTGCTCGTCTGGGAAGTGACGGCCCCGGCGACAGGTATACAACCCGCCCGGACCTGGACCGTCCTCATCACCGAGGGCACAAGGAGCAACGTGGACCCGCGGCAGGTGACCGTGGGCACCTGGGTAAAGGGAAGCGGGGATCAGTTGGACGACGGTCTGATCCAGGCCCGCATTGTGCGCGTGACAGCGCCTCCGCGGTTGCCCTTCCGGGGCGAGGTGACCACGCGACCCGACCCCGGCGCACCGGATTTCCCGCAGGGTCTGTGGATCATCGGCGGCACTACCGTGTATGTGACGGCCCAGACCCGCATCGAAGGCCCCGTGCCTGAGCCGGGCCAGCAGGCCGGCGGTTTCGGTCTTTTGCGGCCCGATGGCGCTCTCGAGGCCCTGCTCTTGAGGGCTTTGTCCCGTTGAAGCGGTTCCTCTCCGAACACCCTTCATCCCCGGCTCCTTCAGGGCCGGGGATTTTTATAGGCGCCGTCGGCGCTCAAGTTCGGTAACCGCCCTTATCCCCTGATGAACGAAATGGGGGTGGCTGCAACCACCCCCACTTCGGAAACGTCGCTTGCAGTTGTCTCAAGCCGGGGCCGGGGCCGGCGGCGTGGCCGCACCTTTCTTGGCGCCGGGCTCGCGGGCAGGACCGGCTTTGGTTTCTTCGCCGACGCCCGTGCGCGGGGAGGAGAGGGGTTCCGGCGCCGGCAGACGGCCGTGTTCGCAGAGGAACTCGAATTCTTCCCGGCTCAACGTCTCGCGCTCCAGCAAAGCCTGGGCTACGGCTTCAAGCAGCGGGCGCTGGGTCTCCAGGACCTCGCGGGCCCGACGATAGCCTTCGTCCACGATCCGACGCACCTCGCGGTCGATCTCCTCGGCCACTTCTTCGCTGTAATCGCGCTGTTCGCTGATCTCGCGGCCCAGAAAGACCAACTCCTCTTTCTTGCCGAAGACCATCGGGCCTAATTTTTCGCTCATGCCATAGCGGGTGACCATAGCCCGGGCCAGGCGGGTCACCTGTTCCAGGTCGGAGCTGGCGCCGGTGGAGATGTCACCGAAGACGAGTTCTTCGGCGATGCGGCCGCCCAGGGCTACGGCGATGCGGGCCATAAAGTCGGCTACACTGTGCAGGGTGCGGTCTTCCTCCGGCACCTGCCAGGCATAGCCTCCCGCCTGTCCGCGCGGGATGATGGTGACCTTTTGGATGGGGTTCTTGGGGTCAAGGATGCGGGCCACAACGGCGTGACCGGCTTCGTGGTAGGCCGTCAGGCGTTTTTGCTGCTCGCTCATCACCCGACTGCGACGCTCAGGCCCACCCAGGGCCACCCGCTCGATGGCTTCCTCGAACTCGCGCATACCGATGGAGCGCTTGTTGCGCCGGGCCGCCAGGATAGCCGCCTCGTTGACGAGGTTTTCGAGGTCGGCGCCGACGAAACCGGGGGTTGCACGGGCCAAGACATCAAGATCGACATCCGATGCCAGCGGTTTTCCGCGCACGTGGATTTCGAGGATGGCACGACGACCGCGCACATCGGGGCGATCGAGGACCACGCGACGGTCGAAGCGGCCTGGCCGCAACAGGGCGGGGTCAAGGATGTCGGGCCGGTTCGTGGCGGCGATGACGATGACGTTCGTGTCGGTGTCGAAGCCGTCCATCTCGACCAGGATCTGGTTCAGGGTCTGCTCCCGCTCATCGTGGCTGCCGCCCAACCCGGCCCCGCGATGCCGGCCCACGGCATCGATCTCGTCGATGAAGACGATGCAGGGCGAATTGCGCTTGGCCTGGTCGAACAGGTCGCGCACCCGGCTGGCGCCCACGCCCACGAACATCTCCACAAATTCGGAGC
>Ga0197142_1001166_pt1 | contig 24321 bp, 19 predicted proteins | sample GBS60_MetaG_FD_148614 | JGI IMG/M metagenome (GOLD analysis project Ga0197142, IMG submission 148614) | Sediment microbial communities from Great Boiling Springs, Gerlach, Nevada, United States - GBS 60_MetaG | ecosystem: Environmental > Aquatic > Thermal springs > Hot (42-90C) > Sediment... | reverse complement strand
TCAATTTTTTTTAATTACTTTTCGATGCAATAATAAAAAAATCTTTACGAATATTTAGTAAAAAATTTATTTATTATTGATTACATTTGTTTTTTTTATTTATTTATAATAAAAATTTTGATACAATTTTCGTCGAAATTAAAATGATGGTATTATGAAAACAACTTATTCAAATAAAATTATATTTAGCGAAATTTTTTTAGAAGATATTTTGTACAACTATAACCAAGAAAAACAAAACTTTTTTATTTTACAATTTAAATCCAAAGGCATTAATAAAATTATCTTTATAACAAAACATTATAACAAAGATTTAGAACATTTTAGCATAAAGTGTATACAAAAAAATTTACGAGTTTTAATATTGTTCGAAAAAGCTATCTTGGAAAATCCCGAAGGAATAGAAAATTTTATTAAAGAAACAGATAAAACTTTGATAGTATTTTCGAAACATTGCTTACAAGCCAAGAACAAACTCTTAAACTATATAAACTTTGATCCAATTAGGGATGATATTGCAATTCATAATGAAATAGAAAATAATAAAGAAAATGCCATCGTATTAAGCGAGGAATTTATAGAGCCAAATAATAAAATTGTCTCTACTCCCATAGCTAAAGAAAAAATTCAACCATCGGAGGAACCAACTTTTACCACAACAAAAGAAAATGCCATCGTATTAAGCGAGGAATTTATAGAGCCAAATAATAAAATTGTCTCTACTCCCATAGCTAAAGAAAAAATTCAACCATCGGAGGAACCAACTTTTACCACAACAAAAGAAAATGCCATCGTATTAAGCGAGGAATTTATAGAGCCAAATAATAAAATTGTCTCTACTCCCATAGCTAAAGAAAAAATTCAACCATCGGAGGAACCAACTTTTACCACAACAAAAGAAAATGCCATCGTATTAAGCGAGGAATTTGTAGAGCCAAATGATAAAATTGTCTCTACTCCCATAGCTAAAGAAAAAATTCAACCATCGGAGGAACCAACTTTTACCACAACAAAAGAAGTGGAATTCGTTGAACCAGAAATAGAACCAAATCTCTTAACAATAAACAACGATACAAGTAATTTACAAAACACTGAACTTCAAACTGATTCTGACAAAATTGATCAACAAAAATCGTTGCAAACAATTCGTTTACAAGAAGAGCCACTAACGAAAAAACAAATAAATATTAAAAAATATAACTTAACGATTCGTTCAAAGTTGATGGGTATTACAGCTCTATTAATCATTACTTCTCTTTCTGCGATGATTTTTGCAGCATCGTATTTTTTTAAAAGAGATATAGAAACACAAATACAAACCAATAATGCAAATATTGTAAACATCGTTTCTCAAAAAATAGAAGATTTATTACAACAGATTTACTTCAATTCGGATTTAATCATTAAAACAAAAGATTCAAAGAATCAGTCTATCGTAAAATTAGACAGTTTCGAAAATCCATATATATTTGCAATTGGTATTGCAAAACCAGAAAGAAATAGCTTTATGTTAGAAAAATGGTACACAAACGATCTGCTATTGCAACAAAATGCTTTAATTACGAATGATTTCGAAAAGATTATTCCAAGTTATCAAGATTCCATTGCATTATCGTTAACGGGTATCTATAACATCGTAAATGTATCTCCAAATTTTAATATTCCAATGCTATTATTTATAGCACCTGCAAAAGATTATCCTGGTCGATTAATCTTGGTTTTTATCAATGGAAAAAAGATCATTGATGATTTTCCTTCCGAAGAAAACTCTAAAACTTTTATGGTAAACAGAAAAGGCGATGTATTGGCATTTCCAGAAATCGAATTAGTTCGTATTGCAGCGAATCTTTCGGATATGCCCATAGTTAGAATGATGTTAGAAAGCAAATTAGACAATGGATTAACCAACTTTGCATACAAAAATCAAGAATACTTGGGAGCATACAAGAAGATTTCAATTGGTGGGATAGGAATTGTAAAAATTACCGAAGCGAATAATGCATTCCAACCTGTGTATGCAACTCAGCGCAGAAATTTGTATATCTTAGGCATTGTTTTGGTAATAGGTATTATTGTGGTATATTTCTTTTCTAAAACGATTTCCCAACCTATAAAAGAATTAGCCATTGCAACAGAAAAAGTAGAACAAGAAGATTATTCTGTAAGGGTAATTCCCAGAACAAAAGACGAAGTAGGCTTATTAGCATACTCTTTTAATAAAATGGTACAAGGATTAGAAGAAAGAGAAAGAATGAAAGATGCATTTGGTAGGTTTGTTAACAAAGAAATTGCAGAAAAAGCTTTAAGAGGTGAAATTAAATTAGGAGGCGAAAAAAAAGAATGTACGATATTCTTCTCGGATTTAAGAGGCTTTACTGCTATGTCAGAAAAAATGAAGCCAGAAGAAGTAGTGGAATACCTCAACCGTTATTTTACCATCATGGTGGATTGCGTAGAAAAAACACATGGTATCGTAGATAAATTCATTGGTGACGCTATTATGGCTACTTGGGGAACAGTGACTGGTTATGGTAATCATACCGAAAACGCCATAAATGGTGCATTACTAATGAGAAAAGCTCTGATTGAATTCAATCAATACAACAAAGAACATAACTTACCAATTGCAAAAATGGGCTGTGGAATTAACACTGGGGAAGTTATTTCGGGGCAAATTGGTTCAGAAAAGCGATTAGAATTTACAGTAATTGGCGATGCAGTAAACTTAGCTTCTCGAATAGAAGCCTTGAATAAACCCTTTGCAACGGATATTTTGATTTCCCAAGATGCATACGATAGAGTAAAAGATATTTTCGATGTAGTAAAAATGCCTGCAATCAAGGTAAAAGGAAAATCCGAACCACAAACCATTTATTGTGTTCTTGGTAGAAAAGATGATCCCAATCGCCCAAAAACCTTAGAAGAATTAAGAAAATTAGTTGGTATTGATTGGAAACCACAAATCAAAGAAGGACAAGAGACATTGGGAGAAGATCAAGACGAAGAAAAAAAATATGAAATTTTACAATAAAAAATATGGTATTAAAAAATAATACTTCTGATAAAAATATATATTATGTTAAAGTTGACGAGAAAAAAAACGATTTCGTTTTTATCGTTGTATCATTAATTATTTTATTTATTCTCTCTTATTTATTATATCATGATATTTATAAATCATCAGAAGGAGCTGGAAAGCCAATTGGTACAATAGTTTATAAAAAAAGAGTTGCTTTAAGAAAACTAAAAAATCAATCAATTTGGGAATATCTGCAAAATGAATACCCTGTCTTTAATGGTGATGCGATAAAAACTGAAGAATTTTCCGAAGCTGTATTAAAGTTAAATGATGGTACAGAAATAGCACTAAACGAAAATACTTTTATCGTTTTAAATTTTACAGACCAAGAAACAAAGATAGAATTTAACTATGGAAGTATAGAAGCAAATTCTGAATCAAACAATCAAATTAAAGTTAAAACACAAGATTCCGAAATTGAATTAACATCAGCAAATGCAAAACTTGTACAAACTAACGATAATATACAAATACAATTAAACAAAGGTAATGCCAACATTACCAAAAACAACAAAACAGAAAAAATTCAAGAAAACGAAGTAGTTCTATTAGATAGAAAAAGCGAAGAAATCCAAAAACAACAAAACAGAATTGTTTATTTATCCCCTAACGATAATGAACGTTTTTTTACAACAGAACAAAATTTTAAAGTTAATTTTTCTTTCGACGCACAAGCAAACAAAAACTACGAGCTACACATTTCGATGAATCCAAGTTTTCGCCCCATTCTATTAAAAATTCCCCTAAAAAACAATGATGCCACAGTAGCTTTAAATCATGGAACATATTATTGGAGAATTATTGAAAAAGATTCTGATCCCAATTTATACAACTATCGAAAATTTGTAATTCTAAAACAAGAAAAACCTATTTTGCATTTACCAACAAACAACCAAAAATTTACCACGAAAGATCAGGTAAGCATAGATTTTTCTTGGTCAAAATTGGATTTAGCAAGTTCTTATGAATTATGGATCGACAACGAACCTAATTTTTCTAATCCTCAAAAAATCAATGTATTAACGAATGGATTATCTATACCAATCAAAATCAATAACAACAAAAATACTTTCTATTGGAAAGTTGTTCCCAAATCCACAATAGAAAATGCTGTAAAAGAATCAGAAACATTTAGCTTTTCTGTAGAAAAGAGTGCATTGTTAAAACCTTCTGTTTTGCAATTTCCGAATAATGATATTTATCACATAAAATCCTTCGAAAAAGGGATCAATTTTAGTTGGCAATACGATATTCCCAATAAACAAACATTACAAATTGCATTAGATAAAGAATTCAACCAAGTAATTTTAAACATTCCTGATATTACTTCCAACTTTTATTCGCTAAAAAAAGAATTACCTCCTGGGACTTATTATTGGAGAGTCATTAATCAAGATAATCTTTCCTCCAATGTTAATAAATTTACTATAACAAATGCAGTAGGCATAGAAATTCTAACTCCACAAGAAAATAAAATCTTTTTTTACGAAAAAAACGACAACATACAGTTTAGATGGAAAATAGAATTAGATAACATAAAATACAAGTTTGTATTATCGAATAACAAGAACTTTAATGCACCAATCATAGAAGAAACATTATCCGAATCCGTAAAAAATATTTCTACAAACATTTTAAAAAAAGAAGGAGAATATTTCTGGAAGGTAGAAATCATCAATAAAAACGATGATAGAAAGCTAAACGAAAAAATATCGAATTTTTTTGTTTATCATTATCCGGAAAAAACAAAAATGATTCAACCAACAAATAACCAAACAATTAACTTAATCAAACTAAATCAATTATTCTTTCAATGGCAAAAAACCAATTATACCGATTTTTATTATATAGAAATCTACAAAAATGGTGAAAGAGTCTATAACGACAAATCGAATCAAAATACTTTGAACTTTAAACAATTGAATTTACTTGGTATTGGAGTAGTCGATTTAAAAATATATTCTGTAAGAGTAATAGACAAAAATGAATATAAAAGTGAACCTGAGGTTTGTAGAATCATTCTTGAATATAAATTGGATAAAAAACCAGAATTTTTAACACCAGATAAAATTATCATTGAGTAATTTTATGAAGTTTCATTATTTAAAAATATTTACAATATTTTTTATATATGTCGTTCTTTTAAATGCCCAAGAACCGAACGAAGAGAAAAAAACCGTCAAATACACAGAAAAATGGACAAAAATCGAAGGCGTAGCAAAATATCGATTAGAAATTTATGATTTAGACAACAAACCTATAAAAGTAATCGAAACATTAGAGAACGAAGTAGAAATCGAATTACTACCAGGTAAATATAAAAAACGATTAGGTCTAATAAATCCCTTTAACCAGATTTTTTTGTATACTGATTGGAAGACTTTCGAAATCATCGAAGTTCCTACTCCAAGAGTTGCATACATAGAAAAAAAACCCATAAAATCAGACAAATCCCAAGAAGAAATACAATTATCTGTTAATGGAATATTAGAAACTACAAAAATCTACCTTAAAGACAAAAATAACCAAGTGATTCCCATAAAATTTAAGCAAATCGATACAAATAGAATTATTTTAGAAATCAATCCACAATCCTTATCAGCTGATAATTATAGCATTGTTATAAAAAATTCCGAAAAAAAATTTACTGAAATTCCTAATGCAATACAAATACAAAAAAAGAAATCTTTTATTAGCCAAAACTGGAAATATCTAATTCCTGGAATACATCAAAAAGAAAGAAAACAAGACAAAAAAGGAAATATTTTGCAATATGGTTTTGTGAGTTCACTTCTAACGGCTGGATATTTTTATCGTCAAGCAATCAATTACCAAAAACAATACGAGAATTTGTTATTAATCCAACTTGTGAACAATAATACATTTTATTTAATATCTCCTCAGCTTTTTAAAAGTTCAGGTGGTATTTTATTTCTTTATCAACAAACTCAAGAAATCCAAAAAGTAGAAAAAAAGTTCAATAGTAATGCAAATGCATTTTATTATAGTTTAGGTCTATCTGCATTGTTTTATAGCTTTCATCTAATAGATGTTTATTATTATGAATTTAATCTAAATTCATCTAAAAAAGAAGTAGAATTCATGATTACATTTCCTTTTTAATAACCTTGTAACGTTTATAAAGATTTTTTATAAAAAAAATAATATAAATAATGACCGCTACTATTGCTGTTAAACTTGCATATTTCAAATGGTTCTCGTAGGTTTTAACCAAATAAGCTGTAACTCTTGTCCATAATGCAATATAAATCAATGTAAAAATAGTTGCTAAAACCTTCGATTTTACTTCTAAGTTTAAATCTAATTTTTCGTGAGATATCAATACCCTTCCCATCACTATCAAAACTAATCCTAAATATCCTCCTACGAATAAAATATGGTACAAATGCTGTTTGTATTCAGGAAACAAAGGAAACAAAAAATGACCAATTACAATAGTATATAAAAAAAATTTAATAAAAAATGTATAAACCCCTTTCCGTTGTGCTGGAAAATATAAATACCATGTTTCGTAAGACAAAAATAAAACTAAAATAGCTCTTATCCATAAAGAAAGATTTTGATATTGAGTTGGCTCAAATAAAAATGTAAAAAGAAATAGAATACTGAAAATATACCAAAACAAATGCGAATTATAAACTTGTTTTGGTAAGATTTGATATTTTCTATTATCTGACAATGGTGTTGTTAATGTCAACATTGGAAAGAACTTTGTACCAACCCCAAAAAGTAATATCCAAAACATCGCATATAAATATAAAACATGATAATACGGATAAAATTCTGATCTATTAAAAAAAACTACTAATAATTGAGCAGATACTCCTAACAAACCGGTGATTAAAGACATAAAAATAAAGGGAGCAAATAATGGATTGCCGGACTTTCTTTTTAGAAATCTTAATAAAACGAAAGAAAAAACTTGCAGTAAATAGATAAATTTTACGACTACATATAACTTTAAATTTCCCAAAAAATAAAAAACAAAAAGTAAAAGTATCCAAAATATTGTTAAAAAAATTTCGTACTCTTTCGCAAAAAATGAATTAAAAAATCTTGGTGTTGCGGTATACAAAAAACCTGTAGCAACAGGCATTAAGTATAAAGTAATAAGAATTTCTCTATGCCAAAATATAATATTATGATTGATGGGTAAAAGTACTAATATTAACCCATGAATTAACCCAATTATGGATATGGGGAAAAAAAATCTATAAGGATTTTCTAATGAATTTTGCCATTGATTTTTATAATTTAAAATCATTATTTAAGACTCCTAATTCTTATTTTAGGATTAAAAAAATTCAACAATTTAAATCGGCAAACAAAAAATGGGATAATTGTTGTTATATAAATTTTTACAAAACATTTCTATAAAATGCAGAAAAACATCAACCATCATTTTGATTATAGTGTTCGAGGTTTTTCTAACAACATATTCGCCAATAATCCTTTTGCAGAAAAAAAGAACTTTATGTATTTCTTTGGTTATATTTTTTTTAATTTTTACAATAGGATTTCTATAAACATTTATTATTTAGCTGAGCATTGTTTCGTACAAAATTTTTGGTTCGATTCCTATCTTTGAGCCTTTCAAACATTTTGTAGGTATTTCATACCTTTTATCTTTTCCTTGTAAAATTTGATAGGAATCTTTCACAATATCTCTACGTGGACATTTTCTCTTCCGAGATTTTCCTATCAACAACTTGATAAGTTTTCAAATTTTTAATCATTCACATTGATTCATAAGCTTAATACCCGTAGAATCTATCACAATCAAACAATCATCAGATAATTCTTTTTTTCTTGATATTTCTAGGATAGAAATTTCTCTGTGGCATCTCTGTGTCCTCTGTGCTAAAATATTAGACAATAAAATAGATTGTTAAAATAGCTGATTTTATTGACACAAAAAAAAGTTGATTTTTTTTATTTGATATGATTACACACAAGATTTATTTTAGAATACCTAAATTGTTACAAAATTCTTTTTTGCAAACAAGTTTAGCTTCTTTAAAAATAGGTAATCAAATAAAATTCTTGCAACAAATATCGCGATACGAATTGATCAAAACCAAAAAAGGGATTCGATTATTAGGTTCTTATACAAAAGCACCGAATAAGTTTCAATCCAAAGGACTGGTAATTTTATTACATGGATGGGAAGGTAGTATAGAATCATCTTACATTATAAGAATGGCAAATTTCCTTATTACAAATGGTTTTGATATATTTAGGTTAAATTTTCGTGATCATGGTAATACACATCATTTAAACGAAGGGATTTTTCTTGGTACATTGCTCGAAGAAGTTTACGATGCAATCATCCAGATTATGGAAAAATATAATGTACCTACTTATGTTGTGGGATTCTCCTTAGGTGGGAACTTTGCAATTCGATTTGGATTACTTTATAATCAAAAAATTCGCAACAAAAAAAACAAAAATCAAAAGGATTTATTAGAATTTATATTTGCTGTTTCGCCTGCAATAGATCCTAAAAAAACTACCCTAGTAATCGATCAGGATAAAATTTATAAAAAATATTTTCTTTCAAAATGGAAAGAATCCCTAAGGCTTAAAGAATATTACTTTCCCTATTTGTATCATTTCGAACCTTATATGAAGATTGATTCCATCATGGAATTAACAGAAAGAGGAATTATGAAATATTCTAACTTTAAAAATGTAGATGATTACTTCTCTCGATATACTATTTCGAATTTTTCTTTTAAAAACCTTAAAATCCCCCTCTATATTTTAACAGCCCACGATGATCCTATTATTCCCGTAGAAGACTTTTACTTTTTAAAAGACATTCCCAATGTTCATCTATGTATTACCGAAAAAGGTGGTCATAATGGATTTATTATGGACTTTCAATTTCATTGTTATTATATGGACTTATTTGCAGATATTATCAGAACATTCAATTTAACAGGTTTTTTTGATCCATCCATAAAGAAAAAATGATGTCCAAATGATAATTTAGCTTTTTTTGGTTTGTATATGAGTCTTTTCCATCAAAAAGGTTTTTCTGTACAAAATTTAAACTTAATCATTCAAGATAAAATAGAAAACGATATAATTTTCGAAACAATACATCATATTCGTGTTGGATATATTTATAAAAAAAGTCATCTAACCTTTTTACAAATTGCTAATCGAGCTGGTTCTCAAATCGAAACTAACGATGAATGGGGAATTTCTCATATTTTAGAACACATGTTTTTCAAGGGTTCAAAAAAAAGGCCTAATAGTATAGAATTTTTACGTTCCTATAACAGAATAGGTGCTAGTATGAATGCTTATACAGATTATGATCATACGAATTATCATATTTCTATGTTAAACGATGTTTTCGAAGAAGGTTTTGATATTATAGCAGACATGTATATCAATCCCTTATTCCCAGAAAGCGAATTAAAAAAGGAACTCAATCCTATATTAAGCGAATTTAGAGAAAATGAAGATGATCCAGTGGATTACTTATACGAAAACTGCATGCAAAACTTTATTAATCCATTCCATTCTATCTTAGGAACAGAGGAATCCATTAAAAAGACGACTATCGAGAAAATGTTTCAATTTAAGAATAAATACTATGGTAAAAACAACACAGTGATAACTGCTGTTGGTGGTATTTCGCCCGAACTGTTTTTTAATAAAATAAAAGAATATTTTAAAGATTTACCTCTTTCTATAGAAGTTCAATATCCTGCCGTTAAATATAAAGAAGGAAATATTACTTTACACAAAAAAGGAATTAGCGAAGGCTATGTGATGATATTATATCCTGCACTACCTTCAAATCATAAAGATAGAATAAAACAAAACTTTTTAAATTATATTTTAGGTGGAATGGATTCTTCACTTTTATTCGAAAGAATACGCGAAGAATTAGGTTTATCTTGTTATGAAATTTCTTCCAATATTACGAGAAACCAATCTTTTTCTGTGTTAGAAATATTTGCTGGTATTTTGCCAGAAGAAATCCCTATTCTAATAAAAGAAATCGATAAAATCATTGATTTTTTAACAAATGAAAAAATAAGCCAAAATCAGCTTTTAATCGCTAAAAATACGTTAAAAACACAGATTTGTGCAATGGCAGAAACCAGCAAAGGAGTAAGCAGTTTACTTTTAAATACATTACTTAGAAACGAATACCAAGATCCCATAGAAGTCATTTTAAGAGAAATAGACGAAATTTCTCCAGAAGACATTAGAGAGATTGCACAAACGACTTTTGCCAACAAAAAATTTATCGGAACTCTATTACCAGAATAATGAAAATTGATATATCCACTGCTGTTAAAGAATTAAAAAAGGGAAATGTTGTAGCTATTCCCACAGAAACAGTTTATGGACTTGGGGCATTGATCACCAATATAGATGCAATAAAAAAGATCTACGAAATTAAAAAAAGACCATTAAATAATCCACTGATTTGTCATGTACATCATCCTAATGTTATAGAAAGGTATGCATACATAGAAGATTATCAACGTAAGATGTTTAAACTTTGGCCTGGTCCATTAACGATTTTGTTCAAAAAAAAGGATATTGTCCCAGATATTATAACAGCTGGTTCAGAATATTGTGCCTTTCGTATTCCTGATCATCCAGTTTTTTTGGAAATTTTAAAACAAATTGATGAACCTATAGCAGCTCCTTCTGCTAATCCTTTTGCGAAAATCAGTCCAGTTTCAGCAGAAATGGTACTAGATTATTTCGAAAACACAATACCCGTAGTAGATGGTGGAAGATGCAAAGTTGGATTAGAATCCACCGTGATTCAATTTATCGATCGTCAATCTTTACAAATTCTTCGACCGGGTAAATATACAAAAGAATTTTTCGAAAAAATGGGATATCGCATCGTTCATTATAAAAACCAAAACTTAGATAGATTACTATCCCCAGGTTTATTACCGAAACACTATTCTCCTTCCATTCCATTGGTTTTACTCAGTAAAAAATATATACATTTACTTAAAGAATCTGATGTTGATTTATTTCTAGACAAATTATTGAATCAAATTTCACTAAAAATCGATAAAAACGCGAAAATAGGTTTTCTAGTCTATGGAGATTTTCCTACAAAAAACAAAGTATTTTACAACCTATCAAAATATGAAAATCTCGAAGAGATTGCTCAAAACCTTTTTTCTTTTCTAAAAGAAATGGAACAAAAGTTTGACGTGATTATTAGCTTTAAAGTAGAAGATAAAGGAATAGGTATAGCGATTAATGATCGATTAAGTCGAGCAGCAGAGTTTAAAATTGAAGAATAATTAAGCTTTATAAAATACTTGAATTCATCTAAATATTAAAAAAAATCGACACGTGAAGTTTTTGCGTTTTTTACGGGGTATTCTAAATTTTTTAATTTACGATATAATAAATATATTTACAGATGCAAAAGATCCTATAAAATTCTGGAAATTTTTTATATATTTAAGTTTTTTTATATTTATTGGAATGTTGATTTATAATATAATTATTAAATGAAACAAACAAAAACAAATACTTATCCAATATTTTATTCGTTAATTCCTTCGATACAATATTATGATTGGGGAAATCGTTCGGAGAATAGTTTTATCAAGGATTTTCTAAAAAAGAAAAAGAATTTGGAATTCGACATAAACCAGCCAATTGCAGAAATATGGAAGGGTGCTCATAAAAAAGGACCTTCAAGATTAATTCCTTATCCTTTAAAATATATCGAACAACAACCAAAAATTTTCTTGGAAACAGAAAAAAACTTGGATGAACTAATCAAACAAAATCCAGAGCATTTTCTAGGTTTAGCTCTTGTAAATAAAAATATCCATAAACTGCCATTTTTATTCAAAATCCTCGATGCAGAAAAACCACTTTCTATTCAAGCACATCCAGACAAAAAATTAGCAGAAATTTTGCATAAAAGAGATCCTAAAAATTATCCGGACGATAACCACAAACCAGAATTAGCCATAAGTCTGGGAAATTTCGAAGCAATTGTTGGATTTCGTCCATTAGAAGATATTCTTAGATTTATTCATACTTATCCTATTAGAAAATATTTAGAAATCGAGAATTTTTCTGATGATGGTTTCATAAAAAATATTTATAAAAAAATTATGCTTTTAAACCCATTGGAAATCGAAAATATTGTTAAGGATATAATCCATTTTTTAAACACAAATTCTCCAGAACCAACTCGAGATAAATGGTTTTTTGAACTCATTAAACATTTTGGAGATAAAGATCCTGGTTTGTTTTCTATTTATTTGTTCAACTATTTTAATCTAAAAAAAGGTGAAGGAATTTTTCTAAGCCCCAACATCCCACATGCTTATCTTAAAGGCGAAATCTTAGAATGTATGGCTGATTCTGATAATGTTGTACGCGGAGGATTAACATCCAAGTATAAAGATATTGAAGTGTTGATTTCTATGCTGGAGTATAATGCACAAGATATTAAACCAATTACTCCCTCAAATTTTAAAAATCTTTATAAATATTATCCCATACCAGTGGAAGATTTTATCGTAAAACTACTCCATGAACCGTTTTCTAATGAATTTTCAAAAAGCATTGTTCTAGAAGATTTCCCTAGTATTTTAATCGTACTAGAGGGGAATATTAAAATAAATATTCGAGAAGAAAAAACGCTTAAAGAACAAAAGAACATCGAAGAAGGAGAAATCCTATTTTTCCCTGGCGATCTAAAAGAACGCAATCTAGAAATCCAAATCGAATTCGATGACAAAAGTTGGGTATTCCTTGCGTCAACAAACTTATAAATTAGTTGTCTTTTTAGAGTGTTTTAAAAAATATAATCCTATATGAATTCTTTACAAAACTATTTAAATAAAAAAGAATCTGTAAAACCAATTGAATTTAATAGGACCTATTTAGCAAAAGAAGAATTAGAAGCTGTTTTAAATTGCTTATTAGAAGACAATATTACATCAGAAACAATAACAGAGAAATTCGAAAGAATTTTTTGCGAAACATTAAACTTCAAAAAAGCAGTTGCAGTAAATTCAAAAACATCCGCATATCACTTAAGCTTTATAGCGCTAGATTTAAAACCAGAAAATACTGTATGGCTAATAAATCTATCTTCTGTTCACGCATTAGATGCTGCAAGATATTTAAATGCCAAAGTTGAATTAATAGAAATCGACAAAAATTCTTTCTTTCCAAATCCTTCGTTATTAGAAGAGATCATTAATAAAGAAATGAAAGAAAATGACATCTTTGTTGCCGATTATGTTTATGGCGCATATTATAAATTCCCCTTCGATTTGTTAAAAAGCAAGAATATAAAAATTATCGAAGATATAACAGGTATCTTAGGATATCAAATTGTAAATAACGAAGAAATCGAAGAATTAAACATCGGAAAAAATAGTATCATTCAAATCTGTGGTTTATACGAAGATGATATAATAACAACTGGTAAAGGCGCGATTATACTAACAGAATCTAATAAAATTTACAAAGAAATCCAAGAAATTTGTTATGGTAAGTATAGAAATTCCAATAAAATTGCCTATGATTATCTATTAGAAGACTTTCAATCCGCGATGGGTATCCATCAATTAAATAAATTGGGGTCGATTTTAACGCGAAGAAAAAAGATAGGACAAAAATATATAGAGGGATTAAGAAATTCCAATAACGAAACCTATTTTACAAACCCCATGTTAGATAATTATCATAAATTTCCTGTACTATTTAATAAGTCATCAGAAGAAGTACTGAGATATTTTAAATCTCTAAAGATTGAAGTTCAAAACATTCCCAAACCATTACATAAATATTTAAACTACAATAATAGAGATTTTCCTAATTCAGAAAGGTTGTACAACAAAAGCTTCTGCATACCTATCTATCCCATGCTAACAGCAGGGAATGTAGAAAGGATCATCAACGCGATAAGAGGAATTATCTAATTTATATTCTTCTTAATATCTTCTAATATTTGGTATGCATAAGTTAAAGTAAGTATATCTTTTGAGTTAGGTACAAGTGGCTCTTCGTTTCCTAAAATGCAATTAATAAAATGAAGATGCTCTAATTTTAAAGGATTATCTTTGTGAACAAAGATCTTTTCTACAAAGGATTCTTGCTTATATTTTATCTCTTCTTTGGTCATTAAATAGGCACTTGATGCCATGCGATATATATCGATGTCTTGTGTTGCAAAGTCTAAAACAACGTAGGATTTTTCTTGTGTAATGGTTAACAAACGAATTTTATTTTGAGTAACTCTACTTGCTATAAGATTTGCAATAGTACCTGATTCAAATTGTATTAGAGTATTGGCAATATCTTCTTGTTCTGAATAAACTTTTAGTCCTCTTGCATGAATTGATTTTATTTCCGAAGGAATCAAGTTTAAAATAATATCTAGGTCATGTATCATTAAGTCTAATACAACACCGACGTCAGAAATTCTAGGGTTATAGGGTGCTAATCTTTTGGTTTCGATAAAAAATGGTTTTTCTATAATCTTTTTTACTTCTAGAATTGCACCATTAAACCTTTCCACATGTCCAACTTGTAAAACTAAACCTTTTTTTTCTGCGAGATCTACTAATTCCTTTGCTTGGTCAACAGTTTGTGTCATTGGTTTTTCCACTAAGATGTGCTTATCAGCATCTAAACATTTTTTTGCAACTTCGTAATGATATTTTGTTGGCACAGCAATTACTAATGCATCAGAATCATGAATCAATTGATCCATATCCTCATAAAATGGAACTAAAAATTTAGTGGATATTTCTTTAACTCGCTGTTGATCTTTATCGTATATACCAGATACTTGAATTTGTGGAATAGATACGGCAACATTAACATGATATTGGCCCATATGGCCAACACCAATAATCCCTATTTTTAGCTTACTCATTTTAGTTCGAATTTAAATTTTTGATTTAAGTGTAAAGTATTTTATGGTTTTGTATAGGTTTCTTTTTTTAATCCCATCAATTCTAATTCTTCGTCTAATTCTTTTATGATTTCTTTTGCTCGTGAAGACAAATTTTGTGGAATTTGAACATTTATAATTACATGCTGATCCCCTTTGCTAGATGTACCCATAATTGGCATACCTTTACCTTTTATTCTAAAGATCTGATTGTTTTGTGTTCCTGGTGGAATTTTTAACTTTGCTTTTTTTCCATCAATTAAAGGAACTTCTAATTCTCCTCCAAGTATTGCTTTTGTTATGGGTATGTTTACCTTAACAACTAAATCATCGCCTTGTCGCTCAAATATTGGATGTTTTTTAATGTATACAATTACGTATAAATCTCCAGAAGGTCCACCTTGTGGTCCAGATTCCCCTTCTCCCTTAATTCGAATTTTGCTTCCATTTTCTACCCCAGGTGGAATTTTAATATTTATTTTTCTTTGTTTGGAAACTAAGCCTTCTCCTCTACATTTGGGACAATGATCTCGTATTATTTTACCTGTTCCTTTACATTGTGGACAAGTACTTGTTATAGAGAAAAATCCTTGGGTAGTTCTAACACGACCACTACCTTGACACAAAGAACAAATTTGAGGCCTTGATCCAGCTTTTGCTCCAGTTCCACCACAATCATCGCAGGTTTCTTTTCTTGGAATTTCTATTGTGATCTCCTTACCCATTGCAGCGTCTTCTAAGCTAATTTCTAGATTATATCTTAGATCTGCACCTCTTCGGGAATATTCACCACTAGAATATCTAAAACCACCTCCAAACATTTCCTCGAAAATAGATGTAAAATCATTAAAAATATCAGAAAAATCTGTGTAAGCTTTATATCCAAATCCTTGATCAGAAAATCCAGCACCTTGTAATCCAGCTTTTCCGTATTTATCGTAGATTGCTCTCTTCTCTGGATCGGAAAGTACTTCGTAAGCCTCTGTTGCTTCTTTAAACTTTTCTTCTGCTTGTGGATCGTTTTTGTTTCTATCTGGATGATATTTTAATGCTAATTTTCGATAAGCAGATTTAATTTCGTCCTGAGTTGCATTTCTGCTTACACCTAATATTTCGTAATAATCTCTATCTGCCATATTCTTCCCTCTTAAAAATGATGTAGCCCCCTTAGGGGCTTAAAATTAATTTTTGTTATCTTCGTCTACAACAGTGTAGTCAGCGTCAACGACCCTTTCGCCAGATTCCGAATTTTGATTTGTAGATGTAGAAGAAGTTGTATCACTTGAATATCCTGTCTGTTTAAATTTATCAGCAAATTCAGATAAGAGTCCTAAAATATTTTGTTTTTCCCTATTGATTTCTTCTAAGTTTTCGGAATCCATTACACTTCTTGCTTTTTGAATAGCGCTTTCTATTCTAGATTTTTCGTCTGCTGTTAAAGTAGTTGATTCATTTTTACTTTTTTCTAATGTATAAACTAGATTATCTAACTCATTTCTTGCTTCTACTACTTGACGCATTTGTCTATCTCGTTCAGCAAATTTTTCTGCATCTTTTACCATTCTTTGGATTTCTTCTTCGGTCAATCCACTAGTTGTTTCTACTCTGATTTTTTGTTCTTTACCAGTTGCCAAATCCTTCGCAGATACGTGAACTATACCATTTGCATCAATATCGAAGGTAACTTCGATTTGAGGTACACCTCTCGGAGCAGGTGGAATACCAACCAATTCAAACCTTGCAAGAGTTCTGTTATCCCTTGCCATCTCTCTTTCGCCTTGCAATACATGAATGGTTACAGCTGTTTGGTTATCCGCAGCAGTTGTAAAGATTTGAGATTTTCTCGTTGGTATAGTTGTATTTCTTGGTATCAATCTTGTGAATACACCACCAAGTGTTTCGATTCCAAGAGATAATGGCGTTACATCGAGCAATAATACATCTGTAACCTCACCCGCTAATACGCCACCTTGGATTGCAGCTCCAACAGCAACTACTTCATCTGGGTTTACAGATTTAGCAGGTTCCTTACCGAAGATTTCTTTTACTAATGCTTGTACTGCTGGAATTCGTGTAGAACCACCAACAAGTATTACTTCATCAATGTCGCTTGGTTTTAGACCAGCATCTCTTAAAGCTTGTTCGCATGGTCCACGAGTTCTTTCGATTAAATGTTTCACAAGTTGTTCAAATTTAGCTCTTGTTAGAGTATAGTTAAGATGTTTTGGTCCACTTTGATCTGCTGTAATAAAGGGAATATTGATTTGTGTTTGATGTGTTCCAGATAGTTCGATCTTTGCTTTTTCAGCAGCTTCTTTTAGACGTTGTAATGCCATTTTATCTTGAGAAAGATCAATACCTGTCTCTTTTCTAAATTCATCCATCATCCATTGCATAATCGCTTGATCAAAGTCATCACCACCTAAGTGAGTATCTCCTGCAGTAGATTTAACTTCGAATACACCATCACCTAATTCCAAGATTGAAATATCAAAAGTACCACCACCTAAGTCATATACTGCTACCTTTAAGTTTTTATGTTTTTTATCCAAACCATAAGCTAATGCAGCAGCTGTTGGTTCATTGATAATTCTTACTACGTCCAAACCAGCAATTCTACCAGCATCTTTTGTAGCCTGTCTTTGTTCATCGTTAAAATAAGCAGGAACAGTGATAACCGCTTTTTTTACTGGATGACCTAAATAATCTTCTGCTGTTTGCTTCATTTTTTGGAGAATAAACGCAGAGATTTCTTGAGGTGTATAAGAACCATAATCAGTTTCTACTTTTACACCATCGACCCCGCTCTTTATCACTTTATAAGAAACATATTTTAATTCATCTTGAACTTCTGACCATCGTTTACCCATAAATCTTTTGATGGATCGAATAGTATTTCTGGGATTGGTAATAGCTTGGTTTTTTGCTAATTGTCCAACTAATCTTGTATCTTTATCAACAAAAGCAACTATCGAAGGAGTTGTACGTGAACCTTCTGAATTTGTAATAACTACTGGTTCACCTCCTTCCATAATTGCAACTACTGAGTTGGTTGTTCCTAAATCGATACCAATGATTTTTTCTTTTGCCATATTAAACTCCTTTTGTTATAATATTTAAATTTTACTTTATTGCTGATTTGTATTATTGCTATTTTCATTATTTTGTACATTGTTGATAACTTCTTTTGGTTTACCTACCTTAACACTTGCTGTTCTTAATACAACATATTTATTTTTATCTTGTGGGTCGTATTTTATATAAGCTTTTTTATAAACTTCTAAAACTTTTTCTTCGTTTAGATCATCTCGAATCTCCACATCGATGGCTTCCATCAACATTGGGTTAAATTTTTCGCCTTTTTCTACAAAAGGAACAATCAAATAGTTTTGTAGAATTTTTAAAAATTCACTTCTTATCATATCGACACCAAAGATAAAATTTTGTACCTCTGGATTATCACTTTTAGAAGCAAGAACCATATCTAAATTATCGATAACTGTTAACAATTTTTTTGCCAATTCTTCTATACCTAGATTCTTTGCTATAAGAATCTCTTGTTGCATTCTTTTTCTGTAATTAGAAAATTCCGCCCTTTCTCTTGCCCAGTTATCTTTAAACTCCTCTACTTGTTCTTGTAATTTTTTTATTTCTTCTTTCAAACTTTCGTTCTCCTTTTTAATTGTTTCTATATCTTCTGTTTTTTTTTCTTGGTGATCTTCCAAAGTAGGACTTTCTTGCATTTCTGTTTCATTTTCTTGTGTATTGCCCGCCGCAATATCGATACCTGATAAATTTTGTTCTTTTGGATCTATCATAACAATACTCCTAACGATTTAATTTTGTAATCATATTCGAAATCATTAATCTTATATATTCAATGATTTGAATCACAGATTTATAATTCATTCTATTTGGGCCAACTACCCCCATTGCACCAATTCTTTTATCCCCCATAGAATAACTTCCAGTTAAAATACTTAAACCAAAAAGCTGGGGATTTCTATCTCCTTCAATAGAAACCACAATATCTTCCATATCGATGGATTTTATTAAGATATCTTTAAAAAACTCTTTTAAATTATAGATAGATGCAATATCAATGTGAATATCATCTCTTAAACCAATTTCTTCGAAAAATCTATCCACACCTGTAATTATAACGTCATGCATATCGTCTAAGGTTTTAAAATAGAGAGAAATCGTATTCATCATCATAGAAGCATATCGATACATTTCTCCAACGGGGGAAATATTTCCTGTCGTTAACAATTGATATATTTCTGTTAAATCCATACCACTAAAATTTTCGTTTAAAAATTTAGAGATTTGTTCTAATATATTTTTCGGTATTCGCTCTTCTACATGAATAATCTTAGAATAAACAGTTCCAGAACGTGTTAAAAGAACCATCAAAACTTCTTCGCTACCAACATCAATCAATTCAATATGTCTTAAAATTGTTTTTTCCGGTATTGGTGGAATTGCTATACCGATATAATTTGTTAAAATACTTAAAATATTACAACTACTTTCAATTACATCAGGAATTTCGAACTTTCTACACAAAAATTCTCTTTGTATTAAATTTTGTTTTTCTTTCGATGGATTATATGGTGGTAGATCTATGGGTAGTTTTTTTATATAATACCTATAAGCTTTAGGTGTAGGTATTTTCCCTGCACTTCTATGTGGTGCAAATAAATATCGTCTTTCACTCAAATCGGAAAGAACACTTCTTATGGTTGCAGAACTCCACTTTAAATTGTGTCGATCTACTAGTTGTAAACTACTGACAGGCACACCATACTTTATATAATCCTCAATTACTAATAAAAGAATTTCTTCTTCTCTATAATCTAAATTATCTAATTCTTCTTGTGCACTAAAATCTAAATATTTTATCGCTATATTGGTATTTTTTTTATTGATAGATTCTTTATTAAAATTTGATTTACCCACCATATTGTTAACCAATTATAAGTAATATTAAATAATTAGCAATCTTTAAACGTTATTGCTAATTATTTAATAATATAAAAATAATTCTAACCTTCGTCAAGATCTTTTTATTATTCATTCTATCGAAATTTTTTAGCAATTAATATACCAATTTTTTATATCTATATTAAAATCTTAAAATCAATTAAAATTTCAAATTTAGACATTTTGTCAAATTAGTTTTTACAAAAATAATTTAGGTTTTGATAATTTAAATATGACTTTTCATTGCCGTCGTACTTATAAGATAGATAAAAACTTTGTTTGGCAGCCTGACATTGATTGAGCTTCATATATAAGATACCTAAATAATAATATCGTTCAGAAAGTTCTTTTTTAAATGATTCTTGTGGTTTTAAAAGTTCAATGCTGGTGATTAATAATTTTTTTGCTTTTTTATACTTAGTCTCGCAATGAATTTCTTTTTCTACGTTAGAACAATTATGAATGAGTGTTAAGGCATATTGATACAAATTTTTTTCTGTATTATAAAAATAAAGGCAAGTCTCTATCTGAGAATAATAATATTCTGCCTCAATATATTTTTGTTGGATAAAATGTTCCTTTGCTTTGGAGAGTAAATCATAATAGGCAACCAACTGTGGACAAGGATATAAAGCTATTGGAAATAAAAGGATCAAATTTCTAAAAAAGACCATGATTTTATGTTATAGCTTTTCGAAAAGATTTTAAATTCTATACTTAATAAATTTTCTAATTGTATAATAATATCATCGCATTCTTTTTTTAACCTTTCATCGTTTTTAAAAATAATCCAAATTTGGTTTATACGATTTCGAATCAACAAAAAGTTGTACTGATTCTTAAAGATCTTTTTAATCGCTTCTATATTTTGATTTAAGATATCAAAATCGTTTATCTCTTTATCCAAATAAATATTGTAAACCATTATTTCTCCAAATTTACAAAGAATTTTTTTTACCTGATAATAAGTATAAGAAAAAACCATACGTTTAAGAATTTTCTGGTTATGTTCGAATAGAATATTATCCTCTCTTTTAAAAAGAAAATAAGTATTTCTTAATATTGAATAAATTTTTTTATATTCTTCGTTTGCTAAAAATTCTTCTAAATCTTTTTTAAAGAAAAAAACATACAAAAAATCAACATCAAAGATTGTATCGCGATATAAGAAAATGTATTGAAAATCTTTTAAAATTTTGTTACTGATTCTTTTTCTAAAAAAGGGATTGTTGGTTAATTCAGAAGTAACTTTAATCACCTCATAATTATCTTTTATAGAAAAAATTTCGTCATTAAGGTTTATGTAAAAATTATGTTTAAAATCCTCATCTAATCGATAAAAAAAATATGGTATATAAGCATTTGTGTATTCATTACATACCATAATTGTAAAAGAATCGAAATGGAATGATTGAGTATTCAAATAATTTGATAAAAGATTTATAAAATCAGAAAATGTTTTTGCAAAATGAAATTGAATCAAATGTTTTAAATCTGAAATATGATACATTTTTTCTAATCGTGACGTTGTCATTTTTAAAGAAAAATCCTTAAATCTATATACTCTTTTGATATTTTTATCTTTTGTTTGGGGATTATAACTCACTAACCTTTTCGACAATTCTAAAAATTCTTGATCTCCAAAAATTTTTTGGCGTATTATGGGGATGTTTTCTTCTACATTAGTCTCTAATTGATAGAGGCTATCAAGATAATTTTTTAGTTTTTTTTCGTGCAAAAGATGATACAATTTTTTCCAGTATTCTGAAGAAAGTTTATTTTCCAACATATAAGTTCTTAAAACATACTATTTTTTTTTAGAAAAATTGCAATAAAAAACTTGATAGATGATAAAAAAGAATTATTTTATCGTTAATGAGCATAATTTATTTATTTATCGATGGCGTAGGCATTGGAGAAAATAATGCTGAAAAAAATCCCTTTACAAGATATGCCCAATATATTATGCAAATCTACTCAGGCAAATTTCATTTAAATAATGGACTACATACGAAAATTAAAGTATATCCGTTAGATGCAAGTATGGGAATAGATGGGATTCCCCAGTCTGCTACTGGACAAACTAGTTTATGGACTGGTGTTAATGCTCCTAAAATCATTGGTCATCATATAACTGGTTTCCCTGGTCCAAAGCTTAAAAATATTATTTATGATCATTCAATCATAAAAAAATTTGTAGATAATGGTTATAAGGCAACTCTTCTAAACGCTTATACACCGAAATTTTTAAAAAAATTAGAAAAACTTCCACGTTTTGCTAGTGCTTCTACCCATGTCCAAAGAGCTTCGGGGCAAGAATTATTCATCGTAGATGATATCTTACAAAAAAAGGCAATATACATGGACATTACCCATCAAATTATGCATGAATACTATCCAGAATTAAAAGAACGTTTTCCTATTATGGATCCCGAACAAAGAGGAAAAGACCTGGTAGAAATAGCCCATAATTATGATTTAGTAATTTTTGAGTATTTTCTTTCTGATAAAGCTGGACACAGTCAATCCTTCGAAGCTGCAAGATTTATTATAGAAACATTAGAAAAATTTATAAAAGGAATTATAGAATCATTAGAAGAAAATGATACATTAATCATCATTTCTGATCATGGAAATTTAGAAGATTTATCTACTAAAATGCATACAACCAATTTGGTTCCTCTAATCGTTTTAGGAAATTTAAAAAAAGAATTCCATCATTTAAACTACCTATCAGACGTGCCTATAAGAATCTATGAAATTTTTGGTATACAACCACGAATTGACGACAAAAAATACCAATCCGAACCAACCTCCCTCGAAGAAGAAATTATTCTTCCTAATGATACTATTTATTAATCCGACATATTTTTTAATATTTTTTCTGTTTCTCTTAACCACTCCATTGCTTTTGCGGTGTATTTACCATTCGGAGATATTTCCACTGCGCGGTTAAATAGACTATACGCTTCTTTGTATTTTTCTTGTTCGAAAGAAATAATTCCTTTTTTTATCAACGCTGCTTGATCCAAATCTGGTGATGGATTAGATAAAACCTTATCGTAATAAACCTTTGCAAGTTCATTATTTTTTTGTTTTTCTACAACTTCTCCTAATCGATAATAGATAATTTCCAATAAAGAATACAAATCATTTTTTTCTTTTTCTTTAATATTTTCCATCAAGAGTTGGTTTACTCTTTTTTCTAAGTTTATTAATTGATTGTTTGCATTGAGTAAATCATTCTGATGATAAAAAGAAATAGCTAAAGAAACTTCTCTTTTTATTTTTTCTATTTCTTCAGAAATATCTAATTTATGAATTTCTATTTCTTTATCTTTATGTTTGTCCTTTTGTTTTTTAGTAGATTCCTTTTCTTTTGAACTTGCTTCTTTTTTTTGTAGGGTTTTTTTCGAAAGCTGTTGATTGTAATAATCATGTTCGAAAGGAATTAGTTCTTTATTCTTATCTAGATTTTCTTTGATGATTTCTGCATGTAAATTATCTGGATTATATTCTAAAGCAATTTGATAACTTTTTTTAGCTTTTTTAAACTCTTTTTTTAATTGATAGTAGTCTCCGAATGTTGCATGTATTCTAGATTTTAAATCCTTGGAGGTTGTTTTTGCTAATAAATTTTGTAAAATAGCTCTACCTTCGTCATCATGTCCTCTTAATAATAAGATTCTACCTAAAAGATAATCCACTTCTTCTTCTAAAATTGGATCAAAAATCTTCTCTGCTTTTAGTTCTTTTAAGTGTAATAATGATCTATTATCATCGTTCAATCTATAAAGCGAATAAGCAAGACCATATTTAGCTAACTGTTTAATCTTTACATCTTTTGCAAAAGATAAAATTCTATTATAAATATCTAATGCCTTTCTTATAGATTCGTAAGAATTTTGTCTTAAGTATTCTTCTGCCATATAAAGATCACTTTTTAATTTTTCTTCTGTGTAGGGAAAGGGTTCACTTTCGTTTACTTCTGTTGGAGATAATGTTCTAGAAAAATTTAAATATAATTTTTTATAATTTTCTTTAAATTTTTGGTAATCCATTGCAATTAAGATTACACCTGAACCAATAAAGATGATACCTAACAATAATATCGTTATTAAGTTTTTTCGTTCCATCATCATTCCCTTTCTATAATTCTTTTATACCAAAAGTTAGCTCTTTCCCTGTCATATTGATGAACATCATCGTCTATAAAATATCTTTTTGCTTCATTATAGCGATTTAATTTATATAACAAATAACCATATTCAAATTTAATTTTCCCTCTTTGATTCAGGTTTAA
>Ga0197142_1001165_pt1 | contig 24326 bp, 24 predicted proteins | sample GBS60_MetaG_FD_148614 | JGI IMG/M metagenome (GOLD analysis project Ga0197142, IMG submission 148614) | Sediment microbial communities from Great Boiling Springs, Gerlach, Nevada, United States - GBS 60_MetaG | ecosystem: Environmental > Aquatic > Thermal springs > Hot (42-90C) > Sediment... | reverse complement strand
CCAACGTTCAACCTTCAACCTTCAACCTTCAACCCTCACAGCCGCACCGGCACGCCTCGTTCTGCCAGATACTGCTTGACGTCCCGGATAGTATAGGCGCCGAAGTGGAAGATCGACGCCGCCAGCACTGCATCGGCGCGTCCTTCGACCAGACCGGCATACATATGTTCCGGCGAACCGACCCCGCCGGAGGCGATGACGGGAACGTTGACTGCTTCAGTAATAGCCCGGAGGAGATCAATGTCGTACCCGCCGCCAACGCCATCCTCGTCCATACTGTTAATCACGATCTCGCCAGCGCCCAATTCCACACCACGGCGCGCCCATTCGATAGCGTCGAGACCCGTTGGACGCGGATCACGTCCGGTATGGGTAAACACCTGCCAGCGGGGCGGTTCGTCCGGGGCGTTGACCCGTCGCGCGTCGATCGAAAGGACGATACACTGACTTCCGAAGCGACGTGCGCCATCCTCGATCAATTGCGGATTAAGCACGGCTGCGGTGTTGATCGATACCTTATCGGCGCCGGCGCGCAGCATGCGGTACATATCCTCGACGGTGCGCAGCCCGCCGCCGACTGTGAGCGGGATGAACACCTGCGCTGCGGTGCGCTCGACCACATCGACCATAATCGCGCGTTCATCGCTACTGGCTGTAATATCGTAGAACACCAGTTCATCAGCGCCGCCAGCGTCGTAGGCGGCAGCAAGTTCAACCGGATCACCAGCGTCACGATGGTTCAGGAAGGCAACTCCTTTGACGACCCGACCTGCTTTTACATCAAGGCATGGAATGATACGGCGTTTCAGCATCGTAGCTCTCCGAACGATGAGCGTCTCACGGCTCCTGCGGCGCGCGACCACGTTCCACCTGCTCGGCATGGATTTCGTCCGCCTGAGCGCGGAGCGCCGCCAGTAATGTTTCGATCAGGCGCACATCCCGACGTTCCAGATCAACGAGATACGCCAGACTTTCGCGTTGAACATGTTCAACATGGCTGGCTGTGCGATTCTGGCGTTGTTCCAGTTCACGCAACCAGGCGTCAATGCGATCAAGCCAGGTGTGCAACTGACGCAGATGCTGCTCTTCGGTTTCCGCGAGCGACGCGATCTTTTCGTCCTGCTGCTGTCGTATCTCTTCCAATCGTTCCTGATTCATCAGGAACCGTTCGGTCGAGATGCGTTCAACACGCTTGATCTCGCCAGTTATCTCGTTGATCCGCTCATTGAGCGCCGTTATCTGGGGCGGTAACTGTTCGGCAAACAGATCGATATGCTGACGAATCTCATCGAGGCGGTTGAGACGACTGGCATGCGCTTCGAGGGTGGGATGAATATCCGCGATCAATTGCTGCGCTTCGACTGCCTGACGACGCAGACTCTGCTTTTCGATCTGAAGATCCTCGCTCAACCGCCGCATCTCGTCGCGCAGCGCCTCATCGGCGGCAGTGGCGTCGTTCAGGCGAGCCTGGAGGGTGCGATGCCGCTCTTCGGCTTCTTTGATCTGCGCATTCCAGGATGCAATCCGTTGCTCCAGTTCATCGATGCGCGGGAAAAGCGGCGCAATCGCGTCGCGGTCCTGGCGTCGCGCCTCGCCAAGTTGCTGAATCTGCGACTGCATCTCGCGCATGGGGCGCAACCCTTCGTCAATTTTGACCAGCGCACCGGCTACCTCTTTCCGCAGCGCCGTGATGTCGCGCCGGTAACTGTCGAGCGTCTGCGCCATTTCCTGACGCTGGCGGTCGAGCAGTCCCTCTATTTGGGAGACGCTTGCTTCAACTCTGCGGATCTGCTCCATCGCCCAGGCGTATTTGTTTGACTGCTCTTTCAGCAGGCGGCGCAGTTCGTCTATCTGCCCCTGAAGGTAGACGAACTGTGATTGTTCGGCGGCGCGGAGGCGCTCTTCTTCGTATTTGCTGGTCGGTTGAGCTGGCTTGCCGGGGTTGGTCATACAGACTCCTTCACTGCACTGCGGCGAGCGCATCGCTCAGCGAGAGGTCGCCGGTGTAGAGCGCACGCCCGACAATTGCGCCCTCGACGCCAACCTCCGCCAGACGACGCAGGTGGTCGATCGTGCTGATCCCGCCTGATGCGATAATGGCAGGACCGCCGGGACGAACAAGCGCGCGGGTTGTTGCGATATTGGGTTCCGAGAGTGTGCCATCACGTGCGATGTCGGTGTAGATCACGCGCCGGACTCCCAGCGCTGCCATCCGTTCGACCAGATCGATGGCGCTGATAGCGGTGGTTTCGGTCCACCCGGTGGTGGCTGCCATATCGTTGCGAGCATCGACGGCGATAGCAATCGCATCGCCGAACTGCTGCACCAGTTGCCTGATGAGTTCCGGGTCGTGAACGGCGGCTGTGCCGAGAATGACACGCTGGACGCCGAGTTCCAGCGCGCGTTCGACCGCTGCGATGCTGCGCAGTCCGCCGCCAAGCTGCACCGGCGCATCGACCGATTGCACGATCGCGCGGATGATGTCGGTGTGGACTGGATGACCGCTGCGGGCGCCATCGAGATCGACGAGATGCAGGCGTGGCGCGCCCTGTGCGACCCAGCGATGCGCAACCGCGACTGGATCATCATCGTACACGGTAACGCGCTGAAAATCGCCCTGGTACAGGCGCACACATCGCCCGCCTTGCATATCGATGGCAGGAATGATTTCCATCACAAAACCCCTGCCCATGCGACAAAGTTCGTCAGCAATTGCAATCCGCAGCGACCGCTCTTTTCGGGATGGAACTGCACTGCTGCCAGATTGTTGCGAATGAGCGCACTCGGAAAAGAGACGCCGTACTCTGTCATCGCAGCCGCATCGCGTTCATCCGTCAGATCGCAGTAGTATGAATGGACAAAATAAAAGTCGCTGCCGTCGTCGATGCCGGTGAACAGCGGATGCTGCGCTGCGTGAGGCGTATAGTGCACCTGATTCCATCCAATCTGCGGCGCCTTGAGTCCGGCTGGCAGGCGTCGCACCACCCCGCCAACAATGCCGAGGCAGGAATGCAATCCGAACTCCTCGCTCTGTTCGCAGAGCACCTGCATTCCCACACAGATGCCGAGGAACGGCGTCCCCCGTGCAATAACGTCACGAATAGCGGCGACAAGTCCCAGGCGTTCCAGGTTCTGCATGGTATCGCGGGTTGCCCCAACCCCGGGCAGAATAACCGCCGGCGCGTCGATCACAACATCCGGGTTGCTGGTAACTTCGAGCGGTGCGCCAATCCGCTGGAGCGCCCGCATGACGCTGCGCAGGTTACCGGCGCCATAATCAATAACGGCAATGCTCATAGGAGTACAATGTTCCGATTATCCGGCAAGCAGCGGGTGATTCTGATGCATACGCGCGATCAGCGCCGAAATATCCGGCTCCGGCTCATTTGACGGTCCGAACAGGTCAACAACAGTATCATCGTTTGCCAGAACTTCCAGGCATGCCAGAACGCTTGCCGCCAGCGCTTTCAGGTTGTAGCCGCCCTCGAGCACCAGCGCGATACGCCCGTTACAGACCTCTTCAGCCGTTTCCTTCAGGCGGCGCGTCAGTGCAGCATACCCGGCGACCGACAGCGTCAATGGTCCAAGTGGATCAGCCCAATGGGCATCATAACCGGCGGACACCAGGATCAGGTCTGGACGATAACGCCGCAGCGCCGGAATGACGACATCATCGAACAGGCGGGCAAACCCGGCGTCGCCGACGCCGTGAGGGAGCGGAAGATTCATCGTCGTGCCGCGTCCTCTGCCCGAACCGATCTCACGTTCGGCGCCGGTGCCCGGGTAGAGCGGCGAAGCGTGCGTCGAACAGAAGAAGACCCGATCATCATCGTAGAAGATATCCTGCGTTCCGTTTCCGTGATGCACATCAAAATCAACGATTGCCACCCGTGTGACTCCCAGATGGTCGATAGCGTGGCGCGCAGCAATGGCAACGTTGTTGAACAGGCAAAACCCCATGGATTCGGCTCGGGTCGCGTGATGACCGGGTGGACGAACCAGCGCAAACCCATTCCGCGCCGACCCGCTGACGACTGCGTCAACGACTGCCAGGGTCGTGCCAGCAGCCATAAGCGCCGCATCCCAACTCGCCGATGTAGTGTATGTGTCGTGATCGATCCACGATCGCGGGCGTGTCGCCGACCAGCGCACCAGTTCAATCATCTGTTCGGTGTGAACAGCGCGCAGTTGCGCCTCAGTCGCCGGACGCGCCGGAACTTCGAGCAGCGCCGAACGCAAACCACTGGCGTTCAGGGCAGCAGTAATCGCATGCAGACGCGCCGCCTGCTCAACGTGCCGTGGCTCGTCGTGGGCGGCGTGGCGCGGGTTGATGGCAATGGCTGTTCTCATGGCTCTGCATTATAGCACAGGTGCTGCGCCGCTTATGGCGCAACCCCTGCCTGTCAAGACGTGCACGCTCCTGTGTCCATCGTCGGCGCCTTCACTCCTCCGGGAGTCGCACCCCGTTGCCATGCCACACGACTAATCCATCTCGCTCCAATCCGTTGAGGAGAGCTACGAGCCAGGCTTCATCATTCGGAGTATAATCGGGGCGCACTTGTGGTCCGAGTTCTGCCAGATCAAGGGTTGTGCCGGGGGGCGATGCGCGGAGCGCGGCAATAGCGCGCCCGCGGAAGTAGCGATTCGATCCGACGAACGGACGTTCACGACGTTCAGCAATGCGTTTGCGCACCGGCGTCGCTTCAAGATGCCCGTCCAACGCGCGGCGCGCGGCATAGTCGCAGCACAGATCGCGCAGGGGACAGCGCCAGCATGCTGGCGAGTCGGCAGTGCAGATCAGCGACCCCAGTTCCATCAACGCCTGGTTCCACATCCAGCTGCGCCCGGTTGGGAGCGCTGCCTGCGCCAGCGCCAGCAAATCTCGTTCGTTGACCGTTGCCGCAGGATCGGTCAATGCGCGGCGAAGAACGCGCCGGATGTTGGTGTCCATGAATGCCACATCCTGCTCGAAGGCAAAACAGGCGATCGCGCCAGCGGTGTAGGGTCCGATGCCCGGAAGCGTCAGCAGCACAGCGACATCGCGCGGAAAAACGCCGTCGAAGCGTTCGACGATTTCACGCGCTGCGCGTTGCAGATTGACCGCCCGGCGATTGTAGCCAAGCCCCGACCACAGACGGATGACCTCTGCGGTCGGTGCGTCTGCCAGCGCCTGAAGCGTCGGGAAGCATGTAAGGAACGCTTCGTACTTCGGCAACACGCGATCCACCTGCGTTTGCTGGAGCATCACTTCTGCAACCATGATGCAGTATGGATCGCGGGTGCGGCGCCAGGGGAGGTCGCGCGCCGCCTCACTGAACCAGTTCATCAGTGCCTGATGGAAACTGGTAAACGCCGGTAAACTTTCGTTCTTTTGGATGATACTCTTACGTATTGTCATAGCGTTATCTTCATAGTACAGGCTACGATGAAAAACTTTTGAACTTCCAATGCATCCATTTCCTGCCGACCCGTCTTCCGTTTCCGACGCCAGCCAACCGACTTCGCGGTGGGTCGTTGCGGGGTGGATGGCGATTGTTCTCGTGGTTCCGTTCGCTCTGGCGCTTGAGCGCATATTCCCCGCTCTTGATCGTCTGTATCCTGTAGCGTCGCCGCTCTACTTTGCAGGGATTGCAAGCACTGCGGCGATCATCGGAACGTTGGCGCTGGTCATCGTCATCACAGCGTGGCAGGCGCTCGACAATCGCATGCTGGCGGTTGGTCTGGGATTGCTGGGAGGTGCTGCAACGGCTCTGGTGCATGCGCTGTGGGCGGCATCACAGCCCGATGCAACGCCTGAATGTCCCATCATCAGCCTCGCTATCGTCGGCATCTGGATTGTGATCAGCACATTCGAGGCATCGCCTGTCGCCCAGGATCGGCGGCAGCGTGCGTGGCGATATGTAGCGCCTTTTACCATGCTCCTCGCCTTCAGTATCGGATGGCTGTTCGTCCCTGTGGCACCGGAGATCGAAGCGCTCATCCGTCTGGTGACCGTGATCGCCTGTGGTTTTGCGCTCTGGCAGTACATTCAATTATACCGTCGATCATCGATCCGTCTCTCGCCTGCGTTCCTGGCTGCTCTTGCATTGTTGGGAGAAGCAACGACAATCCAGCAGATCGCCGCGCCGGTGTACGATCTCTCGTTCTGGTTGTCCCACGCTGCAGGCATTGCCGCGCTTGCATTGATGGCATACGCTGCATTTTTTGAGGTACGTGACCGAAGGCAGCGTGGTCTTATTGATCGCGCCGCCTTCGAACTGGTGCGTCCGGCAATGGTGGAAGCCATAGATGCGTTGATTGAGGCGCTGGAGCGTCGTGAGCCGCTTTCGGTGGAACTGCGCACCCGGCTCCAGCGCGATGCCAGCCTGTCTCCTCTCCAGATCGACGCGCTGGAGAACCTTGCCATCACTGCCGCGCGTGAGCAACGTCAGCGTGAAGAGTTGGAACAACTCGACGCAATGCGCCAGCAGAGCGAACGCAACGTCACATTACTGGCACAGATGGTCATCCACGATCTCAAGAATCCGTTGACGGCGTTGATCGGATTTCTTGAGTTGTTGAGCACGGGCGAGTTGAACGACCCGCAACGTGCGCTGATCGAGAGTGCGCTGCGCACCGGACGCAACCTGGCGGGATTGGTCGATGATCTACTCGATCTGGCGCGTTACAACGAAGGTCGTCTGCGCCTGCGTCTGAGTGATGTATCACTTCCCGATCTCTGCGCTGAGTGCGCCATCGAACTCTCTGGATGGCTGGCATACGAGTCGAAAACCCTGATCCTCGATGTGCCGCAGACACTCCCGACAATACGCGCTGATAGTCGTTTGCTGCGCCGGGTTTTGCTGAATCTGCTCTCGAACGCGCTCAAACACACCCCCTACGGAACGACGATTATGCTGCGCGCCTGGCGTGAGCCGCATCCCGACGGCGGCGAGCAGACGGTTATCGAGGTCGCCGATACCGGTCCAGGCATCCCTCCTGATCAGATCGAACGGATATTCGAGCCATTCGTCGGGGCAGGTGAGAGTCGCCCTGCTCGTCAGAGCAGCACCGGTCTGGGGCTTGCCTTCTGTAAAATGGCGGTTGACGCCCACGGCGGAACCATCGAGGTCAGCAGTTTCCCCGGCGATGGCGCAACGTTCCGCATCAGGCTGCCTGATCGCTGACCACTTGTGACACTGTGACGGATCGGGTACAATGCCAGTAATGTTGCCGGATTTCTCAGGAGAAGGGAGGCACAGGCGCTCGTGCTGGACGCCTGTGTTTGTATCTGCTGTGCGTTGCGCCGGGCAGGTCATAGCGCCTGTGCGTCACAGGGTGAGAAATGAACCCTCCAGGCTTGTATCTTCCCGTTCGGATGGAGTGACCGATCTGTGGGATCAAGTGTCGATGCTGTGCGCGGTATGCGCGATATCCTGCCGTCGGAAGTGACGGTGCAGAGAGCAACAGCTGCAGCAATCGAGCGCGTGCTGGGTGCGTATGGCTACGAACCTATCGATCTGCCGATCATCGAACAGCGCGACCTCTACCTGCGCAAGCTGGGTGAAGAACTGGTCGGCAAGGTCTATGAGTTCACGTTCAACGGGCGTGATCTGGCGTTGCGACCGGAGTGGACGGCTTCGGTCCTGCGCGCTTATGTTGCGCGTATGCAGGATCAACCGCTGCCTCTGCGCCTGCGTTATGCCGGTCCGGTCTTTCGGAATGAGCGACCACAGCGCGCCACCTATCGTCAGTTCACGCAGATCGGCGTTGAGTTGATCGGCGGCGCGGCGCCGCGTGCCGATGCCGAGTGTCTGGCGCTGGCGTGCGAGGGGTTGGTCGCGGCAGGCGTGACGCGCTTTACAGTGCGCATTGGTCATATCGGTCTGATTCGCTCGCTGCTTGCATCGCTGGGGTTGAGTGAACGAACCCAGGGCAGGCTGGCGTGGCGACTGGAACGCCTTCGTGAGCACGGGGTCGCAGCAGTGCGCGCAGAACTGGACGCGCACCCCGCTTCATTCCCTGTTGATCCTGCGCTTCTCGATGGGATCGACGATCAGCGCGCCGAGGCATTGCTGCTGCACGCGCTGCGTGAGATCGGAGTCAACCTGCGTTTCGGCACTCGACCGCCAGAAGCGATCGTTGGTCGCCTGGTACGCAAACTGCGACGCAGCGAGTCGTCCGAGCAGATTGACCAGGCGCTCGAATTGCTTGACCGGTTGTGCCGGATCGAAGGCGGACCCGACGAGGCGCTGGAACGTGCCGGAGCGTTGCTGCGCGATTATCCTGTGACCGGTCTCGAGGAGTTGCATGCGATCCTGCGCCTGACTACAGCGCACGGCGTGGCGCCGGAGTGTCTGAAGCTCGATTTTGGGTTGGGTCGTGGGTTGCACTATTACACCGGTATGATCTTCGAGATCTACTCGGACGACGGCTTGCAGTTGTGTGGCGGCGGGCGCTACGATGATCTGGTGAATGCGCTGGGCGGGCGTCAATCGACACCGGCGGTCGGTTTTGCCTACGGGTTGGAACGGGTCGTGGCTGCGGCATCGCCTGCTGCCGCTCTTCCCTGTCCGCCGGTTGTGATGGTGGTTGCAACCGACGATGGCAGTTATCCGTATGCGCTGGAAGTGGCGCGCCTCCTGCGGGCGCACGGCTATACGGCGATGACCGATGTGCGTATGCGCGGTGTGAGTAGCAACCTGCGCGACGCTGATCGTCGGGGTGTGCGTTTCGTTGCCGTGGTCGGCGCCGATGAGCGTGCGCAGCGGTGCATGTCCTGGCGTGATCTGGAGCGACACGAAGAGATGCTCATTGCTCTGACGGATATCCCGCCGATCAAAAGGTGATCTATGTCACAGCATATACGGCGGCGTCTTACAGGGTGGCTGGTCGTCTTGCTTGGTGCGCTGATCGTGCTGGCTGCCGGATTGCCGTCGGTGATTCTGGAAGCGGGCAAGCCATTTCCCTACGACCTCTTTGCGCCGCCTGTGCCAGCGCGCGCCGCTGCAACCGGCGAACCGGTCGGAATGGGATGGCTGGGCGTCGTGTTGCTGACCCTGGGATTGTTCATTGTGGTTATGACCGTCTTCTCGCCTGATTTTCGACGCTGGCTGGTGCGGAATCTTCCTGTGTATCTGCTCATCATGCTGACCGTCTACCTCCTCATGGCAAATCTGCGACCGCCGACATTCGAGCCGCCCAGTGCACCGGCGCAGACGATCGGTTCATCCGGTCAGGACCTCGAATCGACAGATATCGTCGTTCCTCCCGAACTGGTGACCAATCCGCCGGTGTGGCTGGTTACACTGATCAGTCTGGCGCTTGCATCGGGTCTGACGGCGGTTGCCTGGTGGATGCTGCGCAGGTTGCCGCGGAAGTCGGCATTCGATGATCTGGGGAGCGCCATTGCTGCTGAGGCGCAGGCGGCGTTGCGCGATCTGGAGGCGGGCGTCGATGTGCATGACGCCGTCACACGCTGCTATGTCGAGATGGTGCGTGTTCTGCGCGCCGAACGAGGGATTGTGCGCGCTCCGGATATGACGGCGCGTGAGTTTGAGCAACGCCTGGCGCGCACCGGTCTCGCCGAAACACATATTCGTCGCCTGACGCGCCTGTTTGAACTGGTGCGCTACAGTCCACGCACGCCAGGTCCGCGTGAGGCGCGTGAAGCGGAGGAGTGCCTGCGCGCCATTGTCGAAGCCTATCAGTCGCGTGATGGAAAACGCTGATAACGCTCCGTTCGTGCGGCGTGACACGGCGAAGGCAAAGTGAGGTGAAAGACACGCATATGTGGCGACGACGCCTGATCCTGATCCTGACGGTGATTGCAGCAGTTGAGATTGTCGCTCTGGGGATTCGCGGCTTCCTGGCGGAGACGCTGATCACGCCGCTGCTCTACCTGGTCTGGGGAGCAGTGCGGATCTTCGAGAGCATACCGCAGGGAATCATCTGGCTCACTTTTGTGCTGGCAGCCAGCATTGTCGCGCTGGTGAGCGTGTGGGGCGGACGTCGCAATGACGCTCAACACGCCGATGCCGATGCTCCTCGCGGGCGCGTCTATGAGTGGCAGCGTCTGGTAGCGCTTGCACAGCGGCACGACTACTCGCGCTGGCGGATGGCGCAGCGCCTGATGCTCCTGCTGGCTGAAACGATGGCTGCACGCGAGCGCGTCGAACTGCGTGTCGCTCGCCAGCGTATTGCAACCGGCATGATCGACGCGCCGCAGGATGTCATCAATTTTCTTCGCGCTGGCGCCGATTCGTACCGCCCGCGTCGCAGCATCTTCCTGCAACGCGGCGAGTCAGCACTCGATGTCGATCTGGATCAGGTCATTGCCGCCGTTGAGCGCCTCGCACGCGGCGAGAATCGTGAGTGAACCGTATGCCAGAACAGTATGCCGATGTCGCTCTTCTCGGTCAACGTGTGATCGAACAGGTTGAACGCGTCATTGTCGGCAAGCGGGCTGTCCTTGAGCAGATTATGGCAGCGACGCTCGCTGGCGGACATGTGTTGCTCGAAGATTACCCCGGTCTGGCAAAGACGCTGATCGCACGCAGTTTTGCAGCGGCGCTGGGGCTTGAGTTCCGGCGCATTCAGTTCACGCCGGATCTCCTGCCAGGCGACATAACCGGCGGCTATGTCTACAACCGTGCTGCCGATCGCTTTGAGTTGCGGCGAGGACCGGTGTTTGCCAACATTGTTCTGGCGGACGAGATCAACCGCGCCTCGCCGAAGACCCAATCAGCGCTGCTGGAGGCGATGCAGGAGCGCCAGGTGACGCTCGAAGGCGAGACGATGCCGCTGCCGGAACCGTTTCTGGTGCTGGCGACGCAAAACCCTATCGAGTATGAAGGAACCTTTCCTCTGCCTGAAGCGCAACTTGATCGCTTTTTGATGAAACTTTCGATTGGATACCCTTCGCCAGAAGAAGAGCGCGAGATCCTGCGGCGGCGGCGTGAGCGTCGGCGCGATGATGCTGTGATCGAGCAGGTGACCAACGCGGAAGAGTTGCTGGCGATGCGCGATGCTATCGAAGATGTGTATGTCGATGCCGACATCGAGGAGTACATTGTGCGGTTGGTGGCAGCCACGCGCAGTGATGCGCGTGTGGCGGTCGGCGCCAGTCCACGCGGGTCGCTGGCGCTGCTCAAACTGGCGCGGGTGCGCGCCGCGCTCGACGGACGCGATTTCGTCATTCCCGATGATGTCAAAGTTTTTGTTCGTCCGGCGCTGGCGCATCGTCTCATCCTGACGCCCGATCTCTGGATGCAGCGTCGCGCCGCAGAGGAAATCCTGTCCGCGGTGCTTCAGGCGATTCCGGCGCCGGTTATGCGATGAGAGCGACATTCGACCACCGTAACCTGATCGCACTGGGTGCGCTGGTATTCGGGCTGGTGCTGTCTGGACTTGCCACGCTCAACAGTGCGTTGATCGTACTGGCGATCCCGCCGGTCATCTTCATTGGCGCGGCACTGCTCGATATGCCGGACGTGGTGCAATTGCAGGCGACGCGTACATTGAGCACCGAACGCGCATCGCCGGGCGCGACAATCAATGTGAGCGTCACGGTTACAAACGATGGGACGCGCACTGTACCTGTCGCAGTCGAAGATGTACTGCCCGCAGGATTGGAACTGATTGCAGGGCATCCCACAGGTATAGCGCTGCTCACGCCGGGGTCGTCGGTGACAGTTGCGTACACCGTTCGTGGCGCACGCGGGTTTCACCACTTCAGCAGCGTGCAGGCGGTAGTGAGCGATCATCTTGGGTTAAACCGCCGCCGGATCGAGGTCGCAGCGCCGGGCAAGATCCTGATTGTGCCGGAGGTCGTGCGGTTGACCCGTCTCGGCATTCGCCCTCGGCGCACGCGCATCTACTCCGGAACGATCCCGGCACGCCAGGGCGGGGCAGGCGTCGAGTTCTTCGGAGTGCGCGAGTATCAGGCGGGTGACCCGGTGCGCTGGATCAACAACCGTGCCAGTGCGCGTTTCCCCGGGTCGCTCTATGTCAATGAATTCGAACAGGAGCGCGTTGCAGACATCGGTATTATTCTTGACGCACGGCGCGGCAGCGATGTGCAGGGCAACCGTCACACACTGTTCGAGTATGGTGTGCAGGCTGCTGTCGCGCTGGCAGATGCTCTGATAGGGCAAGGCAACCGGGTCGGGTTGCTGATCTACGGGCATGCCATCGAGTGGACGTTTCCCGGCTACGGCAAAATTCAGCGTGAAAAGGTGTTGCGCGCGCTGGCGCAGGCACGTACCGGCGACCGCGCCGCCCTCGCCAGCCTCGCCGATATTCCAACACGCCTCTTTCCGGCGCGCTCACAGATCATCCTGATCAGTCCGCTGCAACCGGGCGATGCTATGCCCATTCTGCATATGCGCGCGCACGGCTACGAGGTGCTGGTTATCAGTCCCGATCCGGTTGCCTTCGAAGCGAACGTTTTCGGACCCCGGGCGGCTCTCGCCGTGCGGATCGCACGTATCGAACGTCAGGCTCTGCTGCAACGTCTTTATCTGGCTGGGGTGCGTGTTGTCGACTGGAATGTGGAGACGCCACTGGCGCAGGCGCTGGCGCGTATGCAGCGCTGATGAATGTCGCAATTCTGTGCTATACTGTGGCTCCTGTGATAGTGAGTTCGGTTGAGCAGCAAACCGTGCAGCGGTGCGACAGTTGCGGGCGACAGTGGGAACGAAATGACGAGAGGCAGCGTGACGCTGGAGCATACGCTCACGCCACACGCGGGAAAGGGGGACAATGATGAGCGCCGTGATACCCACAGCGAAGCCAGCGATCATCTACCCGGAAAGCGATGGACAGCCGATGGCGGACAACACGCTGCAATTTCGCTGGATTACGGTAGTGCAGGGCAATCTGGCGGCGCTGTTCGCCGACCGCCCGGATGTGTTCGTGGCGGGCGACCTGTTGTGGTATCCGGTGGAAGGGCGCCCCGACATTCGCCGCGCGCCGGATGTGATGGTCGCCATCGGCCGCCCGAAGGGAGATCGCGGCGCGTATCTCCAGTGGGAGGAAGGGGGACAGCCGCCGCAGGTGGTCTTCGAGATATGGTCGCCGGGCAACACTGTGGACGAAATGGAGCGCAAGCACGAGTTCTATGAGCGGTACGGGGTGAGCGAGTACTACCTGATCGACCCGCAGCGCGGCGATGCGACCGGATGGGTGCGGCAGGGGGATCAGTTGCACGCGATTGACGAGCTGAACGGGTGGGTCAGTCCGCTGTTAGGGGTGCGGTTCGCGGTGACGGAGGAGGGCGTGCGCCTGTTCTACCCGGACGGTCGGCCGTTTCTGACGTTCGAGGAACTGGCGCGGGCGCGGGTGGAAGCGGAGGAGCGGGCGCAACGCGAAGCGGCGGCGCGGGCCGAGGCGGAGGAGCGGCTCCGTGCCCTGCGCGAGCGTCTACGGGCGCTGGGGATCGACCCGGACAATGCATGATGCGTCAGCAACTTTTCATCGATGAGGGTAATCGCGTTGAACGGAAAACACACGGATGGAGGGAGAACTGCGTCGCCTGCATTGCAGCAGGGGACTGTACATCCAGCGCGTTCCGGCGGATCGCTGGCAGTTGTTAGCGCGATTGTCCTGGCAGCTGCATTGCTCGCGGGTGGACTGATTGCAGCAAGTGAGACGCTCTTTGCGCTGGCGCCAGCTGCCCTTGGCGGTGTGTGGGTAACCGGTGCGATCCTTCAGCGTGAATGGACGCGCACGATTGCCATGCCCGGTTTGATCGTCGTTGCTGCTGGTGCGACATTTACTCAGGTCGCGCCACTTGTTCCGCTTGCTGGTCTGGTTATGACGCTGGTTGCCTGGCGTCTCGCCGATCTTGATCGGCGTCTGGCGCTGACCGATATGATTGTTGATGAACGATCACTGCGACGTGTCCATTTCATTCGTTTACTGATTGTTGCAGGGGTGGCGTTTGTGGCCGGCAGCCTGGCGACTGTTGTGCGTGTCGAGATCGGTTCAATGGGAGCGTTGATCGCTGGCGTGCTGGCGGTGGTCGGTCTCAGTCGTCTTGTTGTACTCCTGCGTCGTATCATGCGCGACGCCTAGCATGGCGGGATGGCCGGTTTCGGAGAGATGGCAATTCTTCAGAGAAGCGATATGACGTTGCGTTTTGCCATACCATCGAAGGGCAGTTTGTACGATGGTACGATCGCCTTTCTTGAGAGCGCCGGATTGCGCGTGGCGCGCCCGAATCCACGCCGTTACACGGCTTCCATTCGCGCACTTCCCGGAGCAGACGTGCTGCTTCATCGACCGACAGACATCGTCGAAAAAGTGGCGGCAGGCGAAATCGATCTCGGGATTAGCGGTCTTGATCTGGTGGAAGAACTGCGCGGCGACCGTGATGATCTGATCGTTTTGTTTGATGATCTTGGCTATGGCGCTGCCGAACTGGTCGTCGCCGTCCCGGAGACCTGGATCGATGTGACGTCCTGGCATGATCTGGCGGATCTGGCAGTCGAGTTGCACAGTCAGGGCCGTCCGTTGCGTATTGCGACCAAATACCCGTCGTTGACCCGCCGTTTCTGCTATGCGAATGGCATTAACTACTTCCGTCTTGTTGAGTCGCAAGGGGCGACTGAAGCAGCGCCGGGGCTTGGGTACGCCGACATCATCGTGGATATTACAGAAACCGGCGTGACGCTGCGCGATAACCAGTTGAAGATCGTTGGCGAGCCGATTCTCCGTACCCAGGCATGTCTGATCGCGAGTCGTCGCTGTTTGCGCGCCAATCCTGCGGCGCTGGCAGCAACCCGTACCGTGCTGGAACTGGTCGAGGCGCGGCGGCGCGCGCGTCGTTTCGTGCAGGTGACGGCGAATATCGCCGGTGAGTCGGTGGAAGATGTGGGACGTCGTGTGGCAGTCCGCTCTGACCTTGCCGGTGTGCAGGGACCGACAATAGCGCCGGTCTGGCCCAGCACGTCGCGCGCTGCGGGTGCACCCGGATGGTACATGGTCACGCTGCTTATACCACAGGATCGGGTGCTCGATCTGACGGCGCATCTCCGTCAACTCGGCGGTGACACCATCACGGTTGTACCGGCGCAGTATGTGTTCGATGCAACCTGCAGCAGTTATCATCGTTTGCTGGAGTTGCTCGAGGAACAGACGCCATGACTATTCCTGTCTTCGAAGATCTTTCCATTGCCCGTCGCACTATTCTGCGGCGTGTTCCCTTCGATGAGATCGATGTTCCTGTATCGCTGCTGAATGCTATCGAGGAGCGCTTTGGCGCACGGTTGACTCCTGCCGAAGCGGTTGATCGGATCCTGCGTGATGTGCGCGAACGCGGTGATGATGCATTGTGTGATTGGGCGCAGCGCCTCGATAATTACGCCGGTCCGCTGGAGATTGCGCCGGAACATTGCGCTGCGGCGCTGGATGCGCTCGATCCTGCACTGCGGGAAGCGATCAATCTGGCAATTGCCAGGCTCACACGCTTCCATCAACGTCAGGTACGCACCTCGTGGATCGAGTTCGACGCTGAAGGAGCGCTCGGGCAGATCATCACACCGTTGCGACGGGTCGGCATCTATGTTCCGGGTGGCGCTGCGCCGCTTCCATCGTCCCTTCTGCATGCCGCAGTTCCGGCGCGCGTCGCCGGTGTTGAGGAGATCATCGTCTGTACACCGCCGCAGCGCAACGGCGAGATCGATCCGACCGTGCTTGCTGCCGCAGCTGCCGTGGGAGTTTCACGGGTGTTCGCCATTGGCGGCGCGCAGGCGATTGGAGCAATGGCGTATGGCACGGCAAGCGTGCCGCGTGTCGATAAGATCGTCGGTCCTGGCAATCTCTTCGTGGTGCTGGCAAAGCGTGCGGTCTACGGTGTCGTCGGGATCGAGTCGCTCCCTGGTCCTACCGAGACGCTGGTCATCGCCGATGCGCACGCCAATCCGCGCCTGGTCGCCGCCGATCTGCTGGCGCAGGCGGAACATGTGCTTGCGTCCGCGATTCTGATCACGCCTGATCGGGCGCTTGCCACGCAGGTTCAGGCGGAAGTTGCGCGGCAACTCGAACTGCTTCCGACACAGAACGCCGCCGCCGCTGCTGCTGCCATGACCGGGCGTGGCGGTGTCGTGCTGGTTCCCGATCTCGATACCGCCTTTGAGATCGCCAATGAATACGCGCCGGAACATCTCTGTCTGTTGATCGATGATCCCTGGCGCCATGTCGGAAAGGTGCGTAACGCGGGCGGTGTGTTCCTTGGCGAACGTTCCTTCGAGGTGCTTGGCGACTATGTGGCCGGACCATCGCATATCATGCCGACCGGCGGAACCGCCCGCTTTGCTTCCCCGGTCAATGTGGACGATTTTCGTAAAATGATCTCGCTTGTGGCGCTGAACGATGCAGCACTGCGCCGGATCGGACCGGCTGCGGCGCGTCTGGCGGATGCCGAAGGTCTGGCGGCGCATGCGGCTGCGGTGCGGGCAAGATTGGAAGGTTAAGGGTAAGGTCTGGTATAATGCTGGTGTTCTGAACAGATGCTGCGTGAGGAGGCGGGCAGGTATGCCGTCGAGTTTTATCGAAAGTTTCATCTTTCTCCTGATAGAAGTGTTGTCGCTGGCAATTCTTTTTCGCGTGCTGCTCTCATGGGTCGATCCGCTGGGCAATATGCGGATCACGCAGATGCTTCGCGATCTGACGGAACCGATCCTGGCGCCGATCCGCAGCATCCTGCCACAAACGATGATGTTCGACTTTTCGCCGATTATTGCAATGTTATTGCTACAGGCTATCAGCATGCTGATCCGCTCCGCATTGTGATGATCATTGCCTGATCGGGCAGGATACGCTGGCAGAGGAGCAGGTTGTTTTCGAGCCGGTCAGGACTGATTCCCTGGAAAGTCTGGTCAATGAACCAGGAGGTCATCGTCACATCGTCAGAAATCTCTCGGACGACGTCCCATTCTGCACGTGTGTTGCTCAGCACCGTCTTCCTGTGCGGTGTCGGCACGTTGGGCGTCGAGATGATCGCCTCACGCCTGCTTGCCCCCTATTTCGGCACGTCGCAGCCGATCTGGGCTGCAATCATCGGTCTGACGCTGGTCTACCTGGCAGTCGGGTATCACTTCGGCGGGCGCCTGGCTGACCGTCATCCTGACGAGCGGGTCCTGTACCGTATTGTTCTGCTATCGGGAGTTGCGACGGCGCTGATCCCGCTCCTTGCCGCCCCCATTCTCGGTTTCGCGCAACGAGCCGTCGCCGAACTCGCGGTTGGCGGCTTCATCGGCGCGCTGTTTGGCGTGCTGGCGTTGTTCGCTGTGCCGGTCACGTTGCTGGCAATGGTCGGACCATTTGCAGTGCGTTTGCAGTTGCACCGCGCGGCAGCCGGCGTGCAGGTTGCCGGCGCTGCCGCCGGAACGGTCTCTGCCATCTCGACCATTGGCTCAATCGTGGGGACATTCCTCACCGTTCTGGTGCTTATTCCCGCAATCGGCACCACAGCCACGACGTATGTCTACGCTGGTTTGTTGACCGTACTCGGCGCGGTTGGTGTGCGCAACTGGAAGGCGCTGGCGGCGCTGGCGCTCACAGCAGCGCTCTCAGGGTATGTGCTTTTCACGGCGGGACCGGTGAAGGAAGCCGGATGCGCCGGATGCACCCTGATCGCTGAATACGAATCGCCCTACAATTACATTCAGGTTGCGACGCGCCGCGACCCGGAGTATGGGCAGCAGGTCGTGCTGCTGCTGAACGAAGGTCTGGCGATCCATTCGATCTACAACACCGCCTACGATGGCGATCCGCTTGATACACTCACCGGCGGCGGACCATGGGACTACTTTGCGATTGCGCCGTTTGTTGTACCGGGGCGTGATCCGACGACGGTGCGTAGCCTGGCAATGCTTGGCTCAGCGGCGGGAACGACGCCAGCGCAGTTTCTGGCGATCTACGGACCTGAGACGCGCATCGATGCAGTCGAGATCGATCCCAAAATCATCGAAGTGGGACGACGCTTCTTCAACATGCGCGATGCCTCAACCGGTCCAGAGCATCCGAATTACCACGTCTACGCCGAAGACGCGCGCTTCTGGCTGGCGACGCAGGGCGGCGTCTATGATGTCATCGGCATGGATGCCTATCACCAACCCTACATCCCCTTCCATCTGACGACGGTCGAGTTTTTTCAGTTGGTGCAACACCATCTTGCTCCCGATGGCGTGGCAGTCGTCAATGCCGGGCTGGGTCCCAATGGCGACGACCGTCTGAGTCAGGCGATTGTTGCGACCATGGAGCAGGTTTTTCCTCAGGTTTTCGTGATCGAAACGGCGCGTCTCAGCAATCAGATCATCATTGGCGTGAATCGCAACGTCGGCGATGGATACGCCAATCTGCTCGATGCATATGAGCGTCTCGAACATCCGGCATTGCGGCGCACCCTTGAACGGGTGTATATTCCAACGCGCCAGTCTACGGCAACCTTCGCGCCTTTCACCGATGATCGCGCACCGGTTGAGCGTCTGGTCGATCTCCTGATTTTTGATACGTTGATACGTTAGTCATCTTTCCATCTCGATGATGGACGATGGGGTGCGTTTGCGCCCTGCGGGGAATTGTTTTGTGCATTGCACCGCCGATGGATGGGTTGCATGTTCATCGTTTCGGCTTTCATTGAAGTCCTCCTCCCGGTGACGGTGGTCGTGGTGTGCGGATATGCGCTGCGACGCCGCTTCGAACTGGATCTCCCATCACTCAATCGCTTAAGCATGTATGTTCTTGGTCCTGCATTGATCTTCACCACGATTGTGCGGATCGATGTGACCGGCGATGAGGCGGTGCGCATCATTGCCGCGTCTGTGGCACTGTGTCTGGGAATCGGGGTCGTTGGGCTGATTGTCGGTGCGCTTATGCGCCTGGATCGCAGCAGCCTGATGGCATTGCTGCTCTGCGTGATGTTCATGAACTCGGGCAACTACGGTTTGCCGACAACACGCTTTGCGTTCGGTGAAGCCGGTTTTCAGCGCGCACTCCTCTACTTCATCGCGCAGACAATCCTGGCGCAGACGCTGGCAGTACCGATCGCCAGCGCCGGACGCGGCGATCTCAAAAGCGCAGTGCGGCAGATGTTCGCCATGCCGCAGATCTATGCGGTCGCAGCGGGTTTGCTGGCGCGCTTCAGCGGCATCGATCTGCCGCATCGCGGTGATGCACTGGGCAGTGCGTTTCGCGGCGTGGCGCTGATGGCTGATGCCGCATTGCCGCTCCTGCTGCTTTTGCTGGGCATGCAACTGGCAAATGGAACCACGGTGGAAGACGTTCGCCTGACCATGGTGGTTGCCGGGTTGCGGTTGGGGGTTTCACCGCTCATGGCGTATGGTCTGGCGCGCGCGCTGGCGCTCGATGACCTGGCGCTGCGGGTGGTGGTGCTCGAAGCCAGTATGCCCACAGCCGTCAATATGGTGCTCTACTCGCTCGAATTCAACGCCCGTCCGCGATTCGTCGCAGGGGTGGTGGTCGTCACGACGCTGATGAGCCTGGTGACTCTAACGCTGCTCCTGAGCGTATTGCGGTAGAAGAGGCGAGAGGGTTGGGGGGTGTTGAACGTTCAACCTTTTTCAACCTTCAACGCCCCAACCTTCAACCTTCAACGCCCCAACCTTCAACCTTCAACGTCCCAACCTTCAACCTTACAACCTTCAACCTTCAACCCTTCTCTACCCCCGCACCACCAGATACCCGATGAGGAGAATCAATTGAAAGACAACCGGGATCAACCCCCCGCCGATGAGTTGTCCGCCGCGCCATTCGTACAGCGCGCTCCACAACCCTGCCGCCAGCCAGAATGACCACCCGATTGCGCCCAGCCACAGGAGCGCCGCAAGCGGTTGAGCGCCGACAAGAAGCGCAACCAGCGCTGCCAGCATAAGGAACAGGCGTGGTTGCTGAACCCGTGGATAGAGGTACAGCGGACGCGCTCCCTCCTCACCGCCGCCGCTCATCTCGTCGAGCGCAGCTGTGGCAAGCGATACCAGGGGCCATTCAAGGAGCGCCAGGAGGGTCATAATGAATGAAGCGACAATCAGGCGTCCGTCTGGAAGGATATGCTGAACGAGTGAGCGATCGGCGAGCAACATCAGTGCAGGAAATACTGCGACTCCGAGCGCAGCCGGCAGCGTGTGCAGCAGTCGTCCGACGACGATCTGCTGAGTTGTGGGGTCGGCGCGGCTCTCCTCGACAAGGCGGGTGGCGGCTGCGGTCGACTGAACGCTCAGCAGCAGGAGATCTGATCGCGCATCACTCTGGAACGGAGGCGCCTGCGTATCGCCGGTTTCCTCGTGATGCCGCATAACCTCCAGCACAATGCGTTGGAGTAACGCATCGGCGTTGCTGATAGCTGTGGTGATTATGATGCCGGGGGAGAGCGAACCATCGTAGAGAAAACTTACGATCCGCGCATCGACTGGCAATCCGTGTGTGACCTGGATCAGCACGACCTGACTGTTTTCGGAGAATTCGGTCACCTTCATAACGCGCAGGCGTGACCAGGGGAGCATGTATGTACGCCGCAGGCGGCGGATGGCCAATCCCTTACTGTGCGCTTCAAGCGCCGGCAGAAGATGGTATACGAATGATGCAACGCCGAGCAGGAAGAGCAGGACGATATGCGCTTCGACCAGCAGCCACCACGGCGCCGGAAGAAGTCGCAGGTCAAGTTGATTGAAGACCGGCAGCCGACGTACTGCAGGAAATGTTATCGCCAGATAGGTCATGATCAGCGTCAGATACCGCAGGATCGCAACCGCCGCAATGATCGCCGCCGTCCACGTCAGGGTGGCGCGGATGCGTCGCGGATACTCGCCAGCTACAACATCGCCGGAGAGGGCGACCGCAGGCGGCGCACCGTCATGCTGGGACGAGCGTTGCGCAAAAAATGACAATGGGCTGAGCAACAGGCGGAACAACGGTGAACTCGCCCCCTCCTGCAACTCGACCTGTCGTCCGGTCGCCATGGTGCGCGCTACACGGTCAGCTTCGCTGAGGAGCGTCTTGACCAGGTCATCGAACTCACTGATCTGTGATGTGATCAGAAACGCGGGGCGGAAACCCAGGCGATAGATAAAGCTGTACCAGCGATGCCATCCGGTCAGCCAGCCACGGTCGGTTTCGACCAGCAACACATAGCGATCACCGGCTTCGGTGACTTTGATGGCGCGGATATTTTCCCAGGGCACGGGCAACCAGTCGTTGACAAATGCCACCAGCATGCCGCGTGCGCTGGTGCGCACCATCGGCAGACTGTTACGCAGCAGAAGCGCCGCCAGTAACGCCAGCGCCAGCCAGAGCAGTGCGGGCAAGAGATCCGCCAGTATGGTCGGCGCTGGCGTATCGGCAGTGTTGATCGCCTGCACCAGATCGTCGAGCCAGGGAAGTTGAGCGAACAGCGTTGTATCGACTGAATAGATCGACCAGAGCAGGCGCAGCACATCACGCCCCAGACGCACCGACGCCAGGGTGACAGCAACCGCCGACAGGAGTTCTATGGCAACGATCACACGGAGGGGGTAGCGATGAACTTTTTCGATATTCACACGTCCGCCTCCGCAGCGGCAGGCGACTGATCTCCCATCAGAGTGCGCACGCGCAGCGCTGCCTGATCGAGCAGGCGTTGACACGCTTCGGCAGTTGCGACGCCTTCTTCGTAGAGCGCCAGCGCCCGCGCAAGCGGGAGATCGCCGGTCTCAAGCTGCTCGACAATCTGTTGCAGACGGATGTACAGCGTCTCGTATTCTTCACCCGGAACAGGTTCATTTGTGGTCATGGCATTTGATGCGGGATTATCAGGCGATTCTATCTCTACATGAACGATGAGCGGAACAGGAATCGCATACGGGTGAGAGATGCACTATTCGACACGGGCACGGAAACTGCCACGGCGTACTGTGACCTCGATCCAATCATCAGGTGCAACCAGAGACGCATCGGTGATCAACGCTCCGGTTGTTGATTGCACCACAGCATAGCCACGGTCAAGCGTCGCCAGGGGGCTGAGCGCCTGGAGGCGACCGCGCACGCCATCGAGATGGGCGCGCGCCAGCGTGATACGTCGTTCGAGCATGATGGCTGCGCGGCGAATCAGGTCATCGATGTGCTGGCGGTCGCGTCGGATCCGGCGTTCAGGCGAACAGAGGGCCAGGCGCCGGTTCAGATGGGATACTCCATCGCGTGCGGTTGTCAATCGCTGTGTCACCGCTGCGTCCAGGCGGTTGCGCAACTGGCGAATATCGTCGAGCAGTTCGGTCATATCAGGAGATGCCATCTCGGCGGCTGCGGAGGGGGTCGGTGCGCGCACATCGGCAACAAAATCGATCAGCGTGGTATCGGTTTCGTGCCCGACGCCGCTGACGACCGGAACCGGACTGGCAAACACAGCGCGCGCCAGTCGTTCGTCGTTGAACGTCCAGAGATCTTCAGCGGCGCCGCCGCCGCGCGCCACGATGATAACATCGACATCAGCCTCGTAGAGGGCACAGAGCGCCTCGATAATTGTATCGACAGCGCCGGCGCCCTGCACCTGGCAGGGGGCGAAGAGCACTTCGGCGAGCGGATAGCGACGCCGCAGAATATTGAGCATATCCTGAAGCGCCGCACCCGTCGGCGATGTGACGATGCCAATCCGGTGCGGCAGCGGCGGCAACGGGCGCTTCCGCGACTGATCGAACAGTCCTTCCGCAGCAAGACGCTCCTTCAGGCGTTCGAACTGCGCCTGGAGCACGCCGATGCCTGCCGGTCGCAACGTATCGACATACAGTTGCACCTGACCGCGCACCTCATAGAACGCCACCCGCCCATGGGCGAGCACGGCGTCACCGTTGGCGGGCAGCGTCGCCATACGTGCCGCGACCGACTTCCACATCACCGCGCCAATCTGCGCGTCGCCCTCTTTCAACGTGAAGTAACAATGACCGGAAAAGTGACGATTAAAACTCGAAACCTCCCCCTCGACCCACACATCGCTCAACAGATCATCGGCGTCGAGCAAGTCGCGCAGGTATGTGTTGAGTTGCGAGACGGTCAACAACTGCATGGCAATGAACTGACGGGCGTTCCTATCGACGTGTGTTGAGGGATAGCACGTTCGTTACAGCGGCTCGATAACCATCAATGGCTGCCCATACTCCACCGGTTGCGCATTCTGCACCAGAATACGCACGACCCGACCGGCAAACTCGCTCTCGATCTCGTTCATCATCTTCATCGCCTCGATAATGCCGACCCGATCACCGACATTAATGATGTCGCCTTCCTGCACGTAGGGCGGATCCTTCGGCGACGGCGCGGCATAGAATGTTCCGACCATTGGCGCAGCGATGATTTTGCCCGGCGGGAGGGCGTCCGGCTCTGGAGCGGGTGTTACCGGCGGCGGCGTCTGCACCGGCGCCTGAACGATACCGATCGGCGGCGCCGAAGATTGCACGTTTGCGGCAATCGATGGTGTGACGAACATCGGCGCCGGCGTATGGGGATGCAGCGACGGACCTCGCTTGATATGCAGGCGTGTCGTGCCGCGCTCAATCGAGATCTCATTCACATCCGTGTCACTGATCATGCGCAGTAGTTCGCGCACTGCGCTCAAGCCGAACTCGTCCTCGATCGACTGCACAGTGTGATCGCGCTCACCTTCGCTCATAGTGCTGCTCACTTCCTGCTCTGGCGGTGCATATGAGAGACTTTTCACAACGCATTATAACACGCAGCAGGTACGATGTGACGCACGCATCATCTCTCCAGGTTTTGCGGTACACTCATGATGAGGGTGCACGCAGAACGGCAGGCGCCGATTGTCAAAGAACCTTTTTCATCGATGACTTCGCTGCAAAAACGCACCGCTGAGACGCCGAGGGCGCAAAGAACCCAAAAACGAATCGCGACGGATGCATGGCGAAGCGTGCGGGGGCATGACGCGCTATGGAATCCGTCTCTGCGAACACTGCGCCTCTGCGGTGACATCCCTTTTTGCAGTGGATTCAACTATCTATCCGGGGAGGACAGTTCATGAGCGTCGACAGGTATCTTGCTTCGCTGGCTGAAACGCTTGCAGCCGTTCCCCGTGAGCCGCTGCGCGCGATCGAAGAGACATTGTGGCAAACGTATCTCCGCGACGGGACGATTATTATCTGTGGAAATGGCGGCAGTGCTGCAACCGCGTCGCATTTTGCGTGCGACCTGGCGAAGTGGACGATTTCCGACGGGCGCCGCCGTTTGCGCGCGCTTGCGCTGACCGACAATGTGCCGGTGATGACGGCATGGTCGAACGACACGGCGTATGAGCGCGTGTTTGTCGAGCAGGTCATGTCGCTCTACCGTCCTGGCGATAC
>Ga0197142_1001164_pt1 | contig 24341 bp, 23 predicted proteins | sample GBS60_MetaG_FD_148614 | JGI IMG/M metagenome (GOLD analysis project Ga0197142, IMG submission 148614) | Sediment microbial communities from Great Boiling Springs, Gerlach, Nevada, United States - GBS 60_MetaG | ecosystem: Environmental > Aquatic > Thermal springs > Hot (42-90C) > Sediment... | reverse complement strand
TTCAAGCTGAGCCCGGGCCTGGCGGCCGAAGCGGTCGCCGACGCCGATCGAGTATTTGGCGAGCGCAAGTGGCGGGCGCATCTCTGTTGATTGTATCGGGTGCAGGAGGGACCGAGGCCGGCCGGCGCGGCGAAGAGCGGGCTGGAGCTGTATTAGACTAAGGCCAATGACACGACGTGAGCTGCTGGGTTTGCTGGGTGCAGCGTCGCTTGGGGGCAAGCCGGAGGCGCCGACCGCTCCGGTCGCCGTCGCGCGCTGCCGCTCCTATGACGAAGATCTGACGGCGTTGCTGGGCCGAATGTTTGATCAGATCGGCGGACTCGGGCGCCTGGTGAAGAATAAGACGGTCACCGTGAAGTTGAACCTGACCGGCTCGCCCGGGTTACGGGTGAGGGGTCTGCCGCTCGGCGTCACGCATTACTCTCATCCGAAGATGGTGGGTTCGGTGGTGCACCTGTTGGGGGCGGCAGGCGCGCGCCGCGTCCGATTGGTCGAAAGCGGCTACGGCACGGCGGCGCCGCTCGAGGAATACCTGCTCGATTCGGGTTGGAACGTCCGGGCGCTGGCCACGGCGGCGCCTCGCGTGGAGTTCGAAAATACGAACGCCCTTGGGCTGGGACGGCGTTACGTGCGGCTGGAAGTCCCCGGCGGCGGGCAGATCTTCCCGGCCTACGATCTGAATCACTCCTACGCCGACACCGACGTCTTCATCACGATGGCGAAGCTGAAGGAGCACGCCACCTGTGGGGTGACCTTGGCGCTCAAGAACAGCTTCGGCATCACGCCGGCCTCCATCTACGGCGACGATGCGGGCGCCGAGGAGCCGAATGAGCAGCCGACAAAAGGCCGGGTTGACGTGTGCCACCTGGGCAAACGGGGGCCCTCGGCCAGCGCCCCGCAGGAGCTCGACCCTCACTCCAGCCGGGAACCGGGCTACCGCGTGCCGCGCATTACGGTGGAGCTGGTGGCGGTACGGCCGATCCACCTGGCGATCATCGACGGCATCGAGACGATTGCCGGCGGGGAAGGTCCGTGGATTGCCGGGGTACGGCACATCCGTCCGGGTGTGGTGGTGGTGGGAACGAATCCGGTGACGACGGATGCGGTGGCGACGGCGATCATGGGGTTCAATCCCCGAGCCCGACGGGGCGAAGTCCCGTTCAGCGACTGCGACAACACCTTGTTGCTGGCGGAGGCCCGAGGGATCGGCACGGCGGACCTGGCCAGGATCGAGGTGATCGGCGTGCCGGTGGCCGAGGCGCGGTTTCCCTTCCGGGGCTGAGCCGGGCTGCGGCCAGGTTGGCTCGAAACAAGCCGAGCTGGTGGTGTTTTTCGCCCTCGTGGGGTACAATCAGGGTGAAGCATCGGGCATTCGGCGCAACCAAAGGGTATGATCTGGCCGGCGGGAACTTACCGGGATCTGTTTTCCGCCGCAAGCCTGTTTTCGATCCTCGACATACTGGCCGTCGCCTTTCTGCTGTATCAGTTTTTCCTCATCATTCACGGCCGCCGGGCATTTCACATCATCAGCGGACTCGGGATTCTGATGCTCGTCTACCTGGTGTCCGTCGCCGCCCGGTTGCAGCTTCTGCGGACGCTGCTCGAGACGCTGGCGCCCTACTCGGTCTTCGCGCTGATCGTGATTTTCCAGTCCGAGATTCGGCGGTTTCTGGCGCGGATCGGCCGGCGCCGCTGGGTCTTTGCGGGAGAGGGCTCCAGCCGGCACGAGGTGGCCGAGGAGATCGCGCTCACCGTTCGGGATCTGGCCGCGGGCAAGATCGGCGCCATCCTGGTCCTGGAACGCGACATCGGTCTGAGAACGTTCATTGAAAGCGGGGTGCGCATCGACGGCCTGCTGTCGCGCAATCTCCTGCTTTCCATCTTCCAGCCTAACGGCGCCTTGCACGACGGGGCCGTCATCATCCAGGGGAATCGCATTGCGGCGGCCGCCTGCTTCCTGCCCCTGAGCGTCAACCCGCGGCTGCCGGCGCCGCTTGGTACGCGGCACCGTGCGGCCGTCGGCATCACCGAGGAGTCCGACTGCCTGGCGGTCGTGGTCTCCGAGGAGACGGGGGCGATCTCGGTGGCGGTGGCCGGCGAGATTATTTCGCGCCTGACCCCGGAGGATGTCGAGCAGCGGATCGTCCGGCACTTCCGGCGCCGGGAGGCGGCCGAGCCGACGGAGCGGGCCCAGACGGTGCTGGAGGAAGCCGGTCGTTGATCTGGAACCTCCTCAGGAAAAATCTGGCCTGGAAGATCCTTTCGCTGCTGATTGCGGTGATGCTGTGGTACATCATCGTCCGCGATCCGGATCTGGCGACCTCGGTCACGGTGCCGGTGCTGTTTCGGGGAATGCCGCACGAGTTGGAGATCAGCTCGGATCTGCCGGATCGGGTTCAGCTCGAAGTCCGGGGACCGTCGAAGCAGTTGGCTCCGGAGAGCCTGGCGACCGCGGCGGTAATTTTGGATCTGGGCAGTGTGCATGAGCCCGGCGAGCGAACCTACACCATCACCCCGGAGAACGTTTCGCTGCCCAACGGCGTGCAACTGGCTCGCGCCATTCCCTCGCAAGTGCGTCTGAACTTTGAGCACCGGCTGGCGCGCGACGTCCCGGTACGGATCCGAATTTCCAAGGAACCGCCGCCGGGCTATCAAGTGGTCCGGCAGGAGGCGGTGCCGGACAAGCTGCGCATTGTCGGCCCGGAGACCAACGTCAGACAGGTGAGCGTCGTCGAGACCGACGCGATCGACTTGAGTTCGGTGGTGGCGGCGGCGGAGTTTCGCGTGCAGGCTTTTGTCGGGGATCCCTGGGTACGGTTTGAATCCTCGCCGGTGGTCCAGGTGAAGGTCTGGGTCGAGAAAGCCCGCTGAGCGCGGCGACTAACTTCGAGGGAGCCCTATGGCGAGACGGTTGTTCGGCACGGACGGGATTCGCGGCGTGGCGGGCCAGTATCCGCTCGATCCGGCGACCACGTTCGCCGTCGGAGGCGCGCTCGGCGAGTGGGCCCGGCGCCGACAGGAAAGGCCGGAGGTGGTCATCGGCATGGATACCCGCGAATCCAGTCCCCGACTGGCCGCCCTGGTGGCGGGCGGCCTCGCGCAGTCGGGGGTACGCAGCCGTTTTGCCGGCGTGATCACCACGCCGGGCATCGCCTATCTGGCCCGGACCGGACCGTACGTCGCCGGGGTCATGATCTCGGCCTCGCACAATCCCTACCAGGACAACGGCATCAAGATTTTTGACCATTCCGGTTTCAAGCTTGCCGATGAGCTCGAGCAGCAGCTCGAAGACCAGATCCTGCGGTTGCGCGAGTCGAAGGGCGAGGCGTGCGAGGCAGGATTAACGCCGGAGCCGCGTCTGGCGCGCGAGTATCTGGAGGCGCTGGCGCAGGCAAGCGGCCGGCTGGAAGGGTTGACCTTGGTGGTGGACTGCGCCCACGGCGCGGCTTACGAGCTGGGGCCGAGGCTGTTTGGCGGGCTCGGAGCAAATGTCCACACGATTGGCTGCGCTCCGGACGGCCGGAACATCAACCTCGGCTGCGGGGCGCTCTATCCGGAGGCGCTCTCGCGGGAGGTGGTGACCCGCGGGGCCGATCTGGGCGTGGCCTTCGACGGGGATGCCGACCGTGCGATTTTCGTTTCGCGCTCCGGCAAGGTCATTGACGGCGATCTGGTGCTGTTTCTCTGCGGGCGCTCGCTGGCCGCCAAAGGGCAGCTCGGCGGCGACCACCGCCGCCCGGTGGTGGTAGCGACGGTGATGTCGAACCTGGGCCTGGAGGAGGCGGTGCGAAGCTGGGGCGCGGAGCTGGTGCGCACGCCGGTGGGCGACAAGTATGTGCTCGAGGAGATGTTGCGGCGCGACGCGCTGCTCGGGGGCGAGCAGAGCGGGCATATCATTTTCCGCCGGTACGCCACCACCGGCGACGGCCTGCTGACGGCGCTGCGCGTCCTGGAGGTGATGCGCGAAACCGGCCAGGATCTTGACGAGTTAACGGCGGCCTTTCCACGTTATCCCCAGCGGCTGGAGAATGTCCCGGTGGCTGTCAAGCGGCCGATCGAGGAGCTGGCCGCCGTCCAGCAGGAGATCGAGGAGGCGCGGCGGAGGTTCGGCCCTCGCGGCCGCGTGCTGGTGCGCTTCTCGGGTACCGAGCCGCTGGCCCGGGTGATGGTGGAGGGGCCGGACGCCGCCCTTGTGGCCGAGCATGCGGAACGGATCGCCGCGGCGCTGCGCCGCGAGCTCGGCTCCGCCGCCCTATAGCCGGCGCCTTGCGTTACCATTTTTTTCCAATGGAACCTGTATTGGAGTTGCGGCAGGTCTCCAAGCGCTATCCGGGGCATGAAGCCGTCCGCGAGCTGTCGCTTCAGGTCCCGCGCGGGGCGCTGTTCTCGCTGCTCGGCCCGTCGGGCTGCGGCAAGACCACGACGCTGAGGCTGGTGGCCGGCTTCGAGCAGCCTACGACCGGCGACATCTATCTGAACGGCGTACGCATCAATTCGCTCAAGCCCTACGAACGCAATGTCTCGACCGTTTTTCAGAACTACGCGCTCTTTCCTCATCTGACGGTGCGCGGCAACATCGAGTTCGGTCTGAGGCGCCGAACAGCGGAAGCGGAGCGCCGCGTCCGGGAGCTCATCGAGCTGATGCATCTCGAGGGCAAAGAGGACCGGCGCATTTCGGAGATTTCCGGAGGCGAGCGGCAGCGGGTGGCTCTGGCGCGGTCGCTGGCGGTGGCGCCGGAGGTGTTGCTGCTGGACGAGCCGCTCTCGGCTCTCGACCCGAAATTGCGCAAACAGGTGCGCGCGGAGCTGCGCAGCTTGCAGCGGCGCGTGGGCGTCACCTTCGTGCTGGTGACTCACGATCAGGAGGAGGCGCTTTCCATCTCCGACCTGATCGGCGTCATGAACCAGGGGCGGCTCGAACAGGTCGGCGAGCCGCGGGAGGTCTATCAGCGGCCGCGCACCAGGTTCGTCGCTTCTTTTCTCGGCGCAGTGAACTGGGTGGACGGTGTGGGCGTCCGCCCGGAGGCCACCCGCATCAGCTCCACACCGCCGACGGCCGATGTCGGCTCGATCCCGGCGACGGTGCGCGAGACGATCTTTCTCGGCAATTGCATTCACGTGGAGGCGGAGCTCGAAGACGGCGAGGTCGTGGTGGCCGAGGTCGGCTGGCAGGACGGCCGGTTTGCGCGGGGCGACCGGGTGTATCTCTGGTGGGATCGCGCCGACGAGCTCCGATTCACCGAATGAGCCCCCTTCGGAGATGGATGTTGGCGCCGGCGGCGGTCTGGATGGCCGTTTTCGTCGCGGCGCCGCTCGGGGTAGTGGCCGCCTACAGCTTCCTCACACGCGGGCCCTATGGCGGCCTGTCGGAGCCGTGGACGCTCGAGAACTATGTGAGACTGGCCGATCCGCTGTATTTGCGGATCGTGGCGCGCTCCTTCCGGATCGCCGCCGTGACCACCGCGCTGTGCCTGCTTCTTGGGTTTCCCCTGGCGCTGTTTCTGGCGCGCTCGGGCAGGAGGAAACACCTGTTGCTGGCGCTGGTGATTCTCCCGTTCTGGACCAGCTATCTGGTGCGCACCTACGCCTGGATGTTTCTGCTTCGCGACACCGGGCTGGTGAACACGCTGCTTGTGGAGGCCGGGCTGATCGAGCAGCCACTGCCGCTCCTGTACAACGAGGGGGCGGTGATCCTGGGGCTGGTCTACGGCCACCTGCCGTTTATGGTTTTGCCGCTTTTCGCCGCCCTGGAGCGGCTTGACCGGAGTCTGATCGAGGCGGCGGCGGACCTGGGGGCCCGGCCGCTCCAGACGCTTTTCCGCGTGGTGCTGCCCCTGGCGCGCCCCGGCCTCGTTGCCGGCGCCTTGCTGGTCTTCATTCCCTGCCTGGGAGCCTATCTGACGCCCGATCTGCTGGGCGGCGGCAAGACCGTCATGGTCGGCAATCTGATTCAGAATCAGTTCACCGCGGCGCGGGACTGGCCGTTTGGGGCGGCGGTCTCTCTGGCGCTGATGGCGCTGGTGATGCTCGGCCTGGCCGTCTTTCTGCGGCGTGGAGGGGAGCGATTCCTGTGAGCCGCCTGCTCGCTGTCTATGCCACGGCAATCTACGCCTTCCTGCACCTGCCTCTGCTCATTCTGGCCATCTTCAGTTTCAATGCCTCGCGTTTCACCGTCTGGGAAGGCTTCTCGTTGCGGTGGTACCGAGCGGCGCTCGAAAATTCCCAGCTCGTTGAGGCGTGCCGGAACAGCCTGGTGATCGCCGCGGCGGCGACCCTCGTGTCGACCTGTCTGGGCACTCTTTGCGCCTACGGCCTGTGGAAGCGGCGATCGGCGCCGATCACGGCGGGCTTGTATGTCTCGCTGGTGACGCCGGAGGTGGTGATGGGCATCTCGCTTTTGGCCTTCTACCAGTGGCTGTTCCGCTACCTTGACGTGCGCCTGGGTCTGCACACGGTGGTGGCGGCGCATGTGACCTTCTGCCTGGCCTATGTGGTCCTGGTGGTGCTGGCGCGGCTGCGCACGCTCGAGCCGGCGCTCGAGGAGGCGGCGATGGACCTCGGCGCCACCGAGTGGCAGGCCTTCCGGCGCGTGACGCTGCCGCTGCTCGGACCCGGGGTCGCCGCCGGCGCGATGCTCTGTTTTGCCCTCTCGTTCGACGATTACGTCATCACCAGCCTGGTGGCGGGCGTCGATTCCGAGACGCTTCCCATGGTCATTTACGCCATGGCGCGACGGGGTGTCAGTCCGGTGGTGAACGCGGTCTCGACGATTATCGTTTTTGGGCTGGGGATACTTGTGCTGGTGGCGGAGAGGCTGCGGCAGTCGTGAGGCGGAGGGATTTCACGGTCGCGCTGGCCGGGCTGGCCGCCTGCCGGACGGGCCCGCCGCGGCTGAACGTGTTCAACTGGTCGGACTACGTCGCCCCGGAGACGATCCCGGCCTTCGAGGCCGAGTTCGGCGTGCGCGTGCGCTATGCGACCTACGAAAGCGGCGAGGAGATGCTGGCCAAGGTCCTCTCGGGCAATTCCGGCTGGGACGTGGTCTTTCCGTCGAACTCGCTGGTGGAGCCGATGCGGGAGCAAGGGCTGCTGGCGCCGCTGCGCCACGCCTGGTTGGCCAACCTCGACAATCTCGACGAGGAGTTTCGCCGGCCGAGCTGGGATCCGAATCTCGACTGGTGCGTGCCCTACATGTGGGGCGGCACGGGGATCGCCTACCGCCGCGAGGTGACGCCGCCGCCGACGGGTTGGGCGAGCTTGTGGGAAGAGCGCCTGCGCGGTCGCCTGACAATGCTTGACGATCCGGCGGAGGTGCTCGGCGCCTGCCTGAAGAAGCTGGGTTGGTCGGTGAACTCCGTCGATCCGGTCGAGCTGCGGCGCGCCGGCCAGGAGGCGCGCGCGCAGAAGGCGCTGCTCCGGGCGTACGTCAACGCCGAGGTGCGCGACCAGCTGGTGGCCGGCGACGTGCTTGCGGCGCAACTTTGGGCGACCACCTCGCTTCAGGCGATCGAGGAGAGCGCGGCGCTCGCCTTCGTCTGGCCGGAGGAGGGCTTTGCGCTCTACGCCGACAACGCCGCGATCCTGCGCGAGAGCGAGCGAGTCGAGCTGGCGCACCGATTTGTCGATTATCTGCTGCGACCGGAGGTGGCGGCCGCGGCGGCGAAGGCCACCAAGACCGCGACGACCAACGCGAAGGCCAGGGCGCTGTTGCCGGAGTCGTTCCGGTGGAATGCGACGCTCTACCCGCCGCCTGAGGTGCTCCGCCGCGGGGAATGGTTCGCCGCGTTGCCTGCGGCGGCGCAGCGCTTGCGGGACCGCATCTGGACCGAGATCCGCTCGGCTTGAGGCCGGCCGGGCGAGCTTGTCAGGCTGAGGTCGAGGGCAGCGGAGCGGGCTCGAAGCGCTCTCCGCTCGCGATGCGCTGTCCGGCGAGGAAGGCCTCCGCGGGCAGCCGCTTGCGGCCTTCAAGCTGCAATTCGACAAGCTCGAGCGCTGTGGCGTCGCCGCAGGCGACGAGCAGTCGGCGCCGCTGCGGATGGAGCGTCCCTGGCGGCCCGGACACCGTCTCGGGGGCGAGCCGGGTCCTCCATAGATGGAGCAAGCGGCCGCGGAACAGGCAGTAAGCCCCGGGCCAGGGCTGGAAGCCCCGCACGCGATTGTGGATCATGACCGCCGGCCAGCTCCAATCGATTCGGCCGTCCTCCTTCTTGAGCATCGGCGCGTAGGTGGCGCGGGAGTGGTCCTGCGGGCGGGGCGTCAAAGCGCCCGCCCGGAGCCGCTCGAGAGTTTCCAGGGCCAGCTCCGCGCCCATCGACGCCAGGCGCCGGGTGAGCTCCTCGGCCGTCTCCTCGGGACCGATCTCGGTCTCGCGGGCGAGCAGGATGTCGCCGGTGTCCAATCCTGCGTCGATGCGCATGGTCGTCACGCCGGTGCGGGTCTCGCCGTTGGCGATGGCCCACTGCACGGGCGCCGCGCCGCGATAGGACGGAAGCAACGAGAAATGGACGTTGATGATGCCGAGTGGCGGGATGTCGATGATCGCCTGCGGGATGATTTTGCCGTAGGCCACGACGACCATCGCGTCCGGACGCAGCCCGCGCAGGCTTTCGATGAACTCGGCTTGCCTGATCCTGGCGGGCTCCTCGACGGCGAGGCCGCGCGCACGAGCGGCCACTTTGACCGGGGAAGGCGACGGTTCCTGCCCGCGCCCTTTCGGACGGTCCGGCTGCGTGATGACGAGCGCGACGTCAAAGCCGGCATCAGCCAGTCGCTCAAGCGTCGGAACGGCCGCTGCCGGCGTGCCGAAAAATACCAGCCTCAGGCCCACTCGCCCGCCTTGATCAACTTTCGCACCTTGCGGCGGATCAGATCGCGCTTCAAGGCGCTGATATGACTGAGATAGAGCTTGCCGTTCAGATGATCGGTTTCGTGGCAGAGCGCGCGCGCCAGCAGGTCCTCGCCGGTGATCTCGAACGTCCGGCCCGAGGAGTCCTGGGCCCGCACCGTCACGCGCTTGGGACGAGTGACCGGCTCACGGAAGCCCGGCAGACTCAGACATCCCTCCTCATCGCGCTGGCGGCCCTCGGTGCGAATGATCTCCGGATTGATCAACACCAGCCTGGAGTTCGGGTCCTGGCCGGCGGAGACGTCGATGACGGCGATGCGTTTGCCGATGCCAATTTGAGGGGCCGCCAGGCCGACCCCTTTGGCCGCATACATGGACTCGAACATGTCGGCGATGAGCCGCTCGAGCTCGTCGGTGCCGAATTCGGTGATCTCCTGGGCGCGCTCTTCGAGGACAGGGTGGCCGTACTTGACGATGTCGTAGATCATCAGAATTCGCGTAGCTGCTTCATGTAGGATTCAAAGTTCCGCCGGGTCTCGCCGAGCGAGTCGCCGCCGAACTTTTCCAGAAAGGCCTGAGCCAGCACCAGGGCGACCATCGCTTCGCCGATGACGCCCGCCGCGGGGAGCACGCAGACGTCGCTGCGCTCGTAGGCAGCGGCCGAAGGCTGGCGCGTGATGAGATCGACCGACTCGAGCGGCCGGCGAAGCGTTGAAATGGGCTTAAGAAGCCCGCGCACGATGACGTCCTCTCCATTGGTGATGCCGCCCTCGAGCCCCCCGGCCCGGTTGGAGCCGCGCGTGAAGCGCCGGGCGGTTGCGTCATAGTGGATCGTATCCTGCACCTGGGAGCCGAAGGAGGCGGCCGCCTGGTCGGCGTCTCCGATGAGCACGCCCTTGACCGCCTGGATGGAGACGATGGCCTGCGCCAGCCGGGCGTCGAGGCGCCGGTCCCAGGCGATATGCGAGCCCAGGCCGGGCGGTACGCCGTGGGCGACCACTTCGAAGACGCCGCCAACCGTGTCTCCGGAGCGAAACGCCTGGTCGACCACGGCTTTCATGCGGGCCTCGGCTTCCTCATCCACGCAGCCAAGCAGGATCTCCTCCCTCCGGCTCAGGGCCACGATCTCCTCCCAGGAGGCGCGACGCTCGAGCCGTTCCGGCCCGACCGCGACGACATGGCTGAGCACCTCGATGCCGAACTGGCGCAAGAAGGCTTTGGCAAGAGCGCCGAGGGCGACACGGGCGGCCGTTTCCCGGGCGCTGGCGCGTTCGAGGATATAGCGGGCGTCATGGAAGTCGTACTTCAAAGCGCCGGCGAGGTCGGCATGCCCCGGACGCGGGCGCGTGAGAGGCCGCTTGCGCTGTTCGCTGTCCGGAGCAGCCTCGACGGGCAGCGCCTCGGCCCAGTTCACCCAATCCCGGTTGTCGATGATCAGGGCGATGGGCGCGCCGATGGTCTGCGAATGGCGCACCCCGGCGAGAATGCGCACGGTATCGGTCTCGATCTTCATGCGCCCGCCGCGGCCGTATCCAAGCTGGCGCCGGCGCAGTTCGCGGTTGATATCCGCGATGGAGACGGGCACACCCGCCGGCAAGCCCACCAGGGTAGCCACCAGCCCCTCGCCGTGCGACTCGCCCGCCGTCTCGAAACGAAGCATCTTCGAAACGTTCATGCTAACAGAGCCGGTTCCGGGCCGAGGGCCCGAGGCGCCCGCGGCCGGATAGAATAGGGCCTATGGTGCGGCTCGAATGGTTTCTGTCTGCCTGGCAGTTGGCCCGCGCCGATGCGGCCCAGGCGGTCGAGGACATGCCGGGCGACGAGCTCGACTTCCGTCCCCAACCGGATTTGATGAGCTTCCGCGACATCGCCGAACACATCTTGCAAGTCGGACGGGGATTCACCGGGATGTTGCTCGACGGGGAGACGGATTTCAGCCGGCCTGATTTGCGCGAAAAACTGGCCCGGTACGCAGTGGCGGTGGGGCGGGGAGCCCCCGGCACGGCGCTCGCTTCGCTGCTGCGCCAGACGCTGGAGGAGGACTGCCGGCGGCTGGCCGGACAGCCGCCGGAGTTTTTCTCGGAGCTGATCACCAAGTTTGACGGCAGCAGGCTGACGCGGCTGGAGATGCTCGCCTTCCTCAAAGAGCACGAGCTGGCGCACCGGGCGCAGCTTTTCCTGTACTTGCGCCTTAAAGGCGTGGTGCCGCCCACCACGCGACGCAAGCTGGCGCAGGCCGGATAACCGGGCCGGCGCCGGCTGTCTGGGCGGCAGTTGAAATTGCCGTGCGGTTCTGTATAACAGAAAGTGCGCACACATCAAGGAGGTCTTTCAATGGTCGAATGTCCGCTGTGCGATTCCCCGCTCGGGGTGGAAGAAGACGAACTGGACGAGGGCGACACGCTCGTTTGCGAGGAGTGCGGCGCCAATCTGCGAGTGGTGAGCGTCGACCCCCTGGAGCTGGAGGAAGTCGAGGAGGATTACGAAGAGGAGGATGAGGATTACGAAGAAGACGAGGACGATCCATGGAGGAGTTCTCGCCGCTACTGAGCTTTCCGCATCGAATTGACCGCGGGCGCTCGAGGGTGTGGCTGGCCGTGGCGGCCGCGCTGCTGGTCGCCGCGGCGCCGGTAGAAGCCCAGAGGCGAAAGCAGCCGCCGCCGTATGCCGTCATTGCGGGAACGGTATTCGAGGAGACCGGCAGGAGCTTGCCGGGAGCGCGAATCACCGTCACGGGCGTCGAGCCCGGAAGCGAGCGGAGAGAAACGAAACCGGCAATCGGTACGTCGAATGCGCAAGGAGAGTTCGCCATTCGGGTTCCCGCCGGCGCCATGCGATATAATGTCAAAGTCGAAGCGAGGGGCTTCGAGCCCGCAGAGAAACAGGTCCAAGTGACATGGGACGAGCGGGTGGAAGTGTTCTTCCGGCTAAAGGCCGTTCAAGGAGCGGAGAAGCAGGAATGAGGAGCTATCCTGTCCTTCCGACTTTGCTCTTGATTTTGCCGGCTGTCCTCGCCCAGGATCCGATGGCTCCGCGCGAGCCGGGCAAGCCGGGCGGCTATCGGGTCTACGAGAAGAGAGAGAAGGCGCCCGAAGGCAGCCGCTCTGTTCACGGCAAAGTCTTCGACGTCTCCGATGAGGCGGTCGCGGGCGCCGTCGTTCAGCTCAAGGATGTCAAGACCTTGCGCGTGCGCTCTTTCATCACGCTGGAAGATGGCTCTTATCAATTCCACGGGCTGAGTCCGGACACGGACTACGAGCTCAAGGCCACGCACGAGGGGCGGGAAAGCAAAACCCGCCGCTTGAGCAGTTACGATTCGCGCAAGAAAGCGACGATCGATCTGAGACTAGAACCGAAGGGGTAACCGGTTTTCCGACCGGTCCGGGAAGGAGAGGAAAACATGACGAGAGTGATCGCGATGACGGTTTCTTTGGCGCTGCTCATGGCCGCCGGTCTGGCAGCGGCAGGATTGAAGGTCGGCTCGACGGTGGAGAATTTCACCCTGAAGACGGTGGACGGCAAGGATGTGCAGTACGCCGAATTGGCGGGCAACATTACGGTGGTGACCTTTATCGCCACGCAGTGCCCGATTTCGAACGATTACAACGAGCGGATGAAGGCGATTTACGCCGACTACCACCCCAAGGGAGTGAAGTTCGTTTTCATCAACTCCAACCACACCGAGCCGGCGGCCGAAGTCAAGCAGCATGCGGCGAGCAACGGCTTCCAGTTCCAGGTCTACAAGGATCCGGGTAACGTTGTCGCCGACATGTTCGGCGCCCAGTTCACCCCCGAGGTCTATGTGATCAAGGGCGGCAAGGTCGCCTATCACGGGCGCATCGACGACGCGCGCAAGGGTGAGATCAAAGACCACAGCTTGAGGAATGCGCTGGACGCCCTCCTGGCGGGCAAGGCGCCGGCGGTGGCCGAGACCAAGGCGTTCGGCTGCACCATCAAGCGCGTGAAGGCTTCGTGAGGCGGCTGACCGCGCTGCTCGTGCTGGCGGGCGCCGGCGGCTGGAGCGCGCCCGACCAGCTCTTGCCCTACGACGAGAAAACTCATCAGAAGCTGATCTCCGACAGCAAGGGCAAGGTTCTGTTGATTGATTTCTGGGCCACCTGGTGTGCGCCGTGCCTTGAGGAGCTGCCGCAGCTGGTTGCGCTCGAGCGTAAATACGTTGCGAAGGGACTCAAGCTGATCACCGTCTCCGTCGACGATGAGGAGGACAGAGAGGCGGCGCTCAAGTTCCTTCGCAAGCATCGAGTGAGCCCTCCGGCTTACCTCAAGAAAGTGGCCGACGATGACCGCTTCATCACGTTCGTCGACAAGAACTGGAGCGGAGCCGTTCCGGCGCTGTTTCTCTTCGACCGCAACGGAAAGCTGGTACGAAGTTTCATTGGCGAAGCGGACCTGAAGGCGGTCGAGAAGGCGATTCTGTCGCTGCTTTAGCCGGGCAGATCCTCACCAACCGCGGCGGACGCCGAAGGCGGTCGCGGCGGCCACGACCACGCCGAAGACAATCTGCGTCCAGCCCACCACCTTGGCCGGGACCGGAGGCCGGCGGAAGGTGAACAGGGCGAGCGGCACGAGTAAAGCGACGGAGCCGGCCCCGAGCCACGGCGCCCATCCGGCCCAAGAGGCCAGGAGCAAGGTCAACACAGAAAGGGTTATCGCCAGCCACGCCGGCCCGAGCCGAGGGGCCTCGCCTTTGCCCCGCGCGCGCCGCACCTGGACGCGGGCGTAAAAGATAGCGGCCACGGCGCGCGCGGCCAGAACAAGCCAAAGGCCGTAAGCGATTTTGGGCGCCACGCCCGCCGCCAGGGCAATGGCGGGCGCCAGCGCGCCCATAGTCACGGCCCCGGCGAGCTCGGCCGGCAGGGTTCTCGCCTGATCCCGGATCTCGAAGGCGAACTGGAGCAGGGCGAGCGGCAGTGCAAGCAGCAGCGGCGTCCAAAAGGCGCCCTTGGCGGTGTGGACGGCAAGCGCGAGGGCCGCCAGGGCCGCTCCGCCATAGAGCAGCGCGAATCGCTGGGCGTAAGTTGTCCTCGGGTAGCGGCGGCGAGCCGCGACGTCTGCGAGCCACAGCTTCAGCGGATGACGCGTCAGAAATGCGGCCACCGCGAAGACGCCGAGCGCGACCCCGGCGCCGCTTGGCGCCACCAGCATGCCGAGCAACACGGGCTCGAGCGTAAAGCCCCAGCCGCCGTGCTCCACCGGCAGGGCGACGACTCTCCAACGCGGCCTGGCCGGCCCCGAGCCCGTAGCGGTTGAGAATGCCGACGACAAGCTTCACACCTCACTCAGGGGACGAGCGCATCCCAAAGGGCAGCCTGTTCTTGATGCCGGACTGCCGGGAGCGCTGAGGCCGCCTCACGGGGATGCGGACGTGGCGCGAAGCGGCTGCGCCTGGCGAAGCGAGACTTGGCCCTTGCGAATGATGTCGAGCGCCTGCGTGAGCACGCGCAGCATCTCACCGGGAGCGTGGAAGCCAATGGAGTTTTCCGCCTCGACCAGGTCGATGAAGAACTGGGCCTTGCGCTGCGCCTGGCGGGCCGGAGCAAGTTGAGCGTCCGCCAGCCCGAGCGCGCGCGCCCGGGAGAGCTCCTCGATCAGGTCGACGAGGGCGTCCAGGGCGATATTGCGCGCTTCGATGAACCGGCTCTGAATCTCCTCGACGCGATCCTTGATCTCCTGTTCGGAGAAGCGGTGGCAGCTCTGGCAGGCTCGGTTGATGTTGAGCAGAGGACTGCGGACGTGATGATCGCTCACCTTCATGCCGCCCTCGCGCTTGTAGGGCATGTGACAGTCGGCGCAGGCAACGCCCGAGCGGGCATGGATGCCCTGGCTGAACATCTCGAACTCCGGGTGCTGCGCCTTGAGCAAGGGCGCTCCGGTCTCGGCATGAACCCAGTCTTTATGAGCAGCCTCCTCGTAGTGAGCGAACATCTGCTCGGCGCGCAGCCCTTTTGACCAGGGGTAGACCAGCCGCTTTTGCGGACCCAGAAAGTAATACTCGACGTGGCACTGCGCGCAAACGAAGGTGCGCATCTCCTGAGCCGAGGCCATGGCGTTCGGGTCGTAATTCGGCACGCCCTGGGCGGCCTTAAGCGCGCGGATGCCCTCAAGGAAGGCCGGTCGGGTGATGCGCAAACGCATGGTTTGGGGATCGTGACAATCGACGCAGGCGACCGGGTGGGTGGCGTACTTGACGGCTTCGGCAAAGGACATGGCGTTCAGCGCCTCGAAGCCCTTGAAGATGTCGCCCCCGCCGAGGCGCCGATACAGCACGGCGGTGGAGGCATGGCAGTTCAGACAGGTGCCGGGCTGGTTGAATTCGAGAACCCGCTTCGTGTAACGCGCGTCGATCAGCATGTAGGCGTGGCCCCGATCTTCTCGGTGATCGACCGAGAAGGGATAGCCGAGCCACATCCGCTTCAGACGCGGATCCTCCTCGATCTTCTCCTGCGAGACGCGCTCGCGCGGATCAGCCGCCGTGGGATTGCGCGGCATGGCCTCCGAGCCGCCGTAGCGCGTCCGCACCATATCGACGGTTCGCTTCCACGAGTCGTATTGCAGGGGAAAATTGCGGCCCCAAACGGCAGGGTCTTCGGTGTCCTCGTCGATCTCGGCCACCCGAAAGAAGGTGTGACGCGCCTCCTGTTTGCGCTCGATGATGCTGACCAGCAGCGCCGTCAACGCCAGGGTCAGGATGGCCGCGACGGCTGCCGTCCACACAATCCGGCGATCAAGTTTCATGGCGCCTTCGCTCCAGAAAAGGTTCTACTGCGCATGTCCGACGATGGCATGGCAAGCGACGCAGGAGAAGCTCTCGTCGTCGGCCTGATGCGGGGCGCGGATGGCGGCGGTGATCTCTTCATGGCACCGAAGACAGGCCTGCTCGGCGAGACGACGATTCCGGTCTTTGATCCGAATTTGATCGGGAAAACGACCGGTGGTGAAGGCGGCGGAATGGTTGAACCCGTTGACCGCCTTGGTGAGGTACTTCGGCGCCAGGGCGTGGGGGGTGTGACAATCGTTGCACGCCGCGGCCTTGCGGTGACTGGATCGCAGCCAACTGTCGTAGTATTGCTGCATCACGTGGCAGTTGGTGCAGACTTCGGGTTCGTCCAACAGATACGAGTATCCGCGGGCGTAACCGAACGTGTAAAGGCCCACGCCGAGCAACACTCCCAACGGCACGCCGATGAGCGCCGTCCCCAGAGCTCCGGCACCCTGCATCTGCGGGTGGATTCTAACACGCCGGAGACGACGGCGGCAACCAGCTGCGGCTTACTTAACGGTTACCCAGATCGGGGAGCTCCAGGCCATCTGGTCGTCGACCTGGATCAGGCGGACGTAGTAGTAGTTGTCGATCTGCTCCTCGGCCCGGGCGTCGGAAAAGGTCAACTCCACCTCCTGGCGCAGCGGATGACTGGTGTGGACGAAGGTGTTGTTCTTGATGATGTCAAGCTGGCGGATCGGGGCCGTGCCGACCGCTTTGATCCAGAGAGTGAAGCCGGCTCGGGTGCGGAGAATGTCGCCCTGTAAATATTCGGCGCCGTCATGGGTTCGGAGCCGGTAGTCCAGGATGATGTTATCGGTGGCGCCGTAGGAATGCCGCTTCTTCATCGCCGCGAGCAGCCCCGCCCGAGTGAACTCTTCGGCGAGGGTGCAGGCGTAGGAGATATGAGTCGACAGATGATCCGAGCTGGCCTGCACGCCGAGCTTGTAGCCTTTGGCCCAAGCATTCCAGACGTAGCCGGCGGGGCGGTAGCCTCCGGGCGCTCCGGTCAGCTTGCCGCCCCAGGCAGCCCTCGGGGCGCCCTCGTACTCGGCCGAGACGCGGTCCCCCTGGTAGATCTCGACGAGCGGCTCGCGCTCGGGATCGTTGTCGCGCCAGTCCGTGCCCATGTTGGTGGCCGAGGTGTGCGAGATGGCGATGCCGTCGTATTTGCGCAGGTAATCGTAGAGAGCCTGGGCGCCCGTTGTTGCCTTCATCTCTTCGGGCGGAATCGGCAGCGTGGGAATGCCGCGGCGAGCGAAGACCACGTTGCGGTGGCCGTTGGGGTAGGGAACGCTGCGTTCATAGCCGACGAGCGGCACGAACTTGCCCGGAATCAAGAGCACGTCGGCCATCTGTTGGAGCAGCCAGTTAATGTATTCGACATCCGGCCCGCCAAAATTGTTGTGATCGCTCACCATCAGGAAGTCCAGGCCGGCGGCGTCGAGCGCGTAGCGGTAGGTGTCGATCAGGCTGCCGTCGTTGTGGCCGTCCATGGAGAACTCCGTGTGGCGGTGCGTGTCGCCGCGGTAGATCCGGTAGGCCTTGCCGCCGGAGCGGATCTGATAGCTGCGGATGCGGGCCAGATCCTCGGACTCGTTCGGGTGAAGGGGGAACGTGGGGATCTCCTCAACCGCTCTGGGTCGGAGGCGGGGCTCGCGGGAGGCTTCGCGGGGTGAGGGGATGCGCCCGACGTAGACATCGGCCTGCACAAAGAGGAACTCGGCGTAGTCGCGGTTGTCCATGGGCCAGGCGGCGTAGAGGCGCCCTGCGCCGTCGGAGGCGAAGCCGGCTCGCATGTCGGTGCGGCCCTGGCTGAAGGGCACGGCGATCGGCTCCAGCCACCGCTCGCCGTCGAGCGTCGTGGCGAAGATCTCCCAGGCGGCCCGATGCATGGGAGTATCGCTCGGGGTGTCGAGAATGCGCGGGAGGCGGTGGCGGAACAGCAGCCAGACCTGGCCCTTGCCGTCGGCGGCCACGAGCGGCAGGTCGTTGTAGCCGCGCAACTCGGGCGGAAGCGAAGCTTCCAGCCGGGCGGCGGGTTCCTTCCAGGCGCCGTCGAAGACAGCCAGGGCGATCCAGCGTCCCTGATAGAGCCGCGTGCCCTGCCGGTTGAGCAGAAAGCCGGTGTCCTTGCCCCACTGCGTGCCGCTCTCGTTCCAGGCGGCCCAGAGCCGGTCCCGGCCGTCGCACGCCAGGCTGACGTGCGCCTCGAATTTGGGCGTGGCGGCTACCGGCATCAGCTCAGACCACCGGCCGGCCTCGCGCCGCCGAGCCACGACGTCATAGTTGCCCTGGTCGTAGGTGTCCCAGGCGACCCAGAGGCGGCCCAGGCGGTCGGCGGCGACCGCCGGCTCCCAGTCGTTGGCCGGTGATTCGGAGATCTTCTCCTCAGCGGACCAGGCGGCGCCGTCATGAAAGCGAGCGAAGATGTCGGAGGCGCCGTCGCGAAAGCCCTGCCAGACCAACCACAGGTGGCCGCGCGCATCGAGCGCCAGGGCGGGGAAGATATCCGGCTGCGGGCTTGTTGTGAGGCGTTCGACCGCCGACCAGGAGGCGCCTTCGCGCCGCCGGGCGTAGAGGTCCCAATTGCCGTCCACCTGCGCCGACCATACGAACCAGACGCGGCCTTTGGCGTCGCGCGCCGCCTTCACCAGGAAGATGTCATCGTGCGTGTCGGAGACTTTGAGCGGATCCTCCCAAGCCGAACCCGTCCAGCGCCGAGCCATCACCTGGTTCTTCCAGTCGGCATAGGCGACCCAGGCGACCCAGAGTTCGCCGTTCGGTCCGGCAACCAGGGTGGCGAAGTCGTTCTGCCGGTCTCGGGTTGAGATCATCTGGGCGGTCGGAACCCGGTCGGCGACAACGGCCCCGCCCAGGAAGCTTTGCGGGGAGCCGGGCGCCAGCTCGAAGGGCCGGAACTCGAAGTCGCCCTGCGCGGTCCGGACCCGGACCCGGGTTCCGGCCGAACCTTTGACGTCGGCGACGATGCCGGTTGGAAGAATGTAGGGCTGCGGGCCGGCGGGCTCCTCGGCTTCCCAGGGGCGTTTCTGGAAATTCACGCCCTGGCGGCTGACGGCCTGCCAGCGACTTGTTCCTTCGATTCGATCGCCCGGGCGAGGCCGCCAGAGGCGAAGGTTGACCACCTCTCCGCCCGAAACCTCAAGGCCGCCGTCCCAACGCCGGGGCTCGGTATCGGTCAGGCCGAGGCGCAGCCGGAACGAGACCACCGAATCGTCGCTGGGGGACAGTGCCGGGGAGGATGGTTCGAGCAGAACAGGCTTCGTGGGCGCCAGCAGGGCAACTGCCGTTACCGCCACGGCGCCGAGGCTGCCGAGAGCGAGTCGGGACCGGCGTCTGGGCATTGCCGCACCTCCGCGGGCAATATACACTGCTCGGAGGCGCGGGTCAAGTCGGGCGGCGGCTTGCGAGGCCGCCGCCCGCGGCGCGCTTTGCGGTTACCACATCAGCCGCAGCGTCAACTGCAACTCACGCGGGGCGAGGTCGGAAACCCGGGTGCTGACGATGCCGTTGCCTCCCACCGAGCCGGGTGTGCCGGGCCGGTTGAAGACGTTGAAGAAGTCGGCGTTCAAGCGCAGCTGCACCCGCTCGGTGATGGGGATCGTCTTGAACAGAGCGGCGTCGAGCACCCACTGGCCGGGCGCCGGGAAGTACTGCTGGCGCCAGGGGTGGAGGCCGTTGTTGAACGTGGTGCGCTGCACGGTGCCGTCCTTGAGCGTCACCCAGACGGTGTTCGTTCCATAGAAGGGGAACATCGGATCGGCGGAGTTCGGCTCTTTCGGCCAGGGGATGAGCGGCTCGCCGGCGGGTTTGTAATCCGCCGGCACGCCCATGATGCCGTTCGGTCTCCCCGTGGCCGGGTTGACGCTATTGATGCGGTGAGCAGGAATGTAGCCGTTCCACCAGAGATAGCCGGGGTAGCAGACCCCGCTCGAGCAGTCCTCGATCTTGTACTTGGTTCCGTAGATCTCGATCTTGTTTCCGTTGGGATAGACACCGGTCGGCAGAGCGAAGTACCGGGTGCGCCAGGAGCCGATCCCGGCCACCTGCCAGCCGCCGACGACCCGGTTGAGGAAGCCGCCGGCGTTTCCGGCGATCGGCTTGCCGCGCCCGAACGGAAGATCGACGATCCAGTTCCAGCGCAGGCGGTGCTTGGGAACGCTGGTGTCTCGCTGGTAGTTGAGCAGCCGGTTCCGGGCTTTGATGTCGGCGGGCACCAGGCCGGGCAAGAACTGATTCAGCTCCGGAATCACCGAAGTGCCGCTCCACTGTTGCCCGCCCGCCGCCAGGTTGTTGCCCATGACGTAGAAGAACTGGAAGGCGTAGCCCTTGCTGTAGCGGCGCTCGATTTCAAGCTGCACGCCGTTGAAGTTACCCCAGCCGGTCATGCGGTACTCCTCCACGTTGCCCCAGACGACTTTGTCGTAGGGGCGCCGCGCCACACCCGCATACTCGCCCGTGGGCAAACGCTCGCCGGTAGTGACAAACCAGATGTAATCCGGCGTGGGTAAGTTGTATTGGTAGAACTGCTCGAGGTGGCTGGAATGGTTGCCCACATAGGAGGCCCGCACGAGCGTGTTCTCCATGATCTCTCGCTCGATCGTGAAGTTCCAGTCCTGGACGCGAGCGTCGGGCTGGTTGGGAGCGAAGTAGCTGGCGTTGGGTGAACCGCGCGTGAGGCCGCTGGCCATGGCGAGGCTTACCGCGTTGCGGCTGTTCTGGCCGGCGATGATCGTCGGCACGGATCGCATGCCGTAATTGGGAAGACCGTCGGGCGCCAGGGCCGGGTCGGTCAGGCTGTTGTTGAAGCGCGCCGTCAGCGGGGCGTTCAACCGCATCCGCGCCACCCAGGGGCGGGCCGGAATGTGGAAGTAGGAGATGCGGTAGCCGCCGCGCAGCACGAAGGAGCGCGCGCCGTCACCCATTCGATAGGCGAAGCCGAGGCGCGGGCCGAAGTTCCTCTTGGGGCTGCGCATCAGGTTCTGCGGCAGGCCGGCCTGGTCCCAGGTGATGAACTTGGCGCCAAGAAACTCGAGCCGGTTCACGATCGCAGGCAGTGTGGCGCCGAGCTGATACATCTCTTCGAGCGAGGTTCCGAGCACGGCGGCCCGCTGGTTAGGATCAAAGCTGGTCATCACGTTGCGCTTCTCGCGAAAAGCAGGCCAGTACTCCCAGCGCACGCCCAGGTTCAGCGTCAGGCGAGGCGAGACTTTCCAGTTGTCCTGGAAGTAGAGCGCGTACTCGCGGCCGCGAGCATAGAAGTAACCGCGCACGAACTGGTTGGAATAGTTCATGATTCCGAGGAACGTATTCGCCGCATTGTGGCCGGTGAACGGAGTGGCCAGGGGGTTGGTGCGCGACGTCCTCGTATCGTAGAGAGCCGTGGCCAGGGTATTGCCCTGAATGAGGCCCTGATTCTGCTGCTGGTCGGGTAGCAGGTTCAACTGGTCGTAGCGGTAGTGGTAACCGAACTGAAACTCATGGCGGCCGGCGATCTTGGTGGCGTTGTTATCGATGATTAAGTAAGTGTTCGCCGACGCCTGCGTGTTGTCGGAGACGTAGTTGGTGAAGCCGGTGTCGTAGATGGCGGGCCAGCCGACGACGTCGAAGGGATTGGGCAGACCGAGCCGGTCGGTGTACTTGACGCCGGGTTCGCCGGTTCCCTTCCACCAGAACTCGCGCGCGCCGCTCACCAGGAGCTCGTTGAAGAAGGTCGGCGAGAAGGTTCGCACATAGGAGACGGCCAGCGTCTTGTTCGGAGACTGGCGCCGCACGCTGCCCGCCACCAGGTCCAGCATGGGCAGGTTCCAGTCCTGCGAAAAGATGCGCTGGTCGCCCTGGCCGTAGCGGACGTAGACGCGGTCGTTGTCGGAGAAGCTGTGGTCGAAGCGCGCCGTGATGGTCCACTCATTGCGCCGGTAGGGCGCCGTGCCCCACCAGTTGGCTTCGACCAGGGGGTTAACCTGCGGATGGGTAGGCAGCGGGGTCACCGAGTAGAGATGTTTGGCGAGAGGGCTGATCCGGGACGGGTCGATGACGTTGAGTTCGCCCCGGTAGGCAAACGGCTGGCGGGTCCAGGTCTGCGGATTGGTCGACCAGGGGTCGTAGAGGACGAACTGGCGTCCGTTGGCGTCGACCAGGCCGCGGAAGTCGCCGTTGCGCATGGCCTCGGTGGGCACCGAGCCACTCCAGTTGGTCCGGCTCACCTGACGGTAGCCCTCGTAGGCGAAGAACCAGAAGGTGCGGTCCTTGCCGTTGTATAACTTCGGGATGAACACGGGTCCGCCGGCCGAGGCGCCGAACTCGTTGCGAATCAACTGGGGCGCCTTGGCGAAGTAATCCTGTCGGCGGCGCGCGACGCCGAGGGAGTTATTACGGTGGGTTTCAAACAGCGCCCCGTGGAGCTGGTTGGTGCCGCTGCGGGTGGACATGAGCACCGTCGTCGGGCGGTTGAACTTGGCCGAGGAGTTGTTGTTTTCGACTTTGAACTCCTGGATGGTGTCCAGGCCGGGCATACGGCGCATGGCGCCGCCCCACAGCCGGTCGCTCATGGCGGCGCCGTCCAGCACCACCTCATGCGAGCCTTCGCGCAGCCCATAGGCGCGCGTTCCCTCCATGCCAGGGACGGTTTGCAGCAGGGTGAGCACGTTGCGGCCGTTGATGGGCAACTGTTCGATCCGCTGGCGTTCCAGCACCCGGCCGAGCGTGGGGTTGTCCGTGGTCACCAAAGGCGTGACGTCACGCACCGAGATCTCGGTGACCGTCTGGCCGACCTCGAGCACGGGGTCGACCACGACGCTCTGGCCGACTTGTACGTTCAGCTCGCCCTCCCACTTCTGCATTCCCGGGGACTCCACGGTGAGGCGGTACGTGCCGGGAATGACGCCGGGAAAGAGAAAGAATCCGGCCTCATTGCTGACCGACCGCTGAGAGACGTTCGTGGCGGTGTTGGTCAAGGTGACCGTCGCCTGAGGGATCACCGCGGCGGTCTGATCGCGGACGGTGCCGCTTACCCGAGCCGTGCTGGCTTGGGGCCAGAGCGGCAGCGCGAGGGCGACCGCGAGGACAGCCGCCAGGAAGCCGTTGCCGCGAAAAGCAGAATTTGACATTGAAACCTCCAGCAATCGTCGATGGGTTTCCCAGGAGGCCTGTTTATGACTCGATCGACCCCATCGCGTGTCGCTAGGACACCCGCAGGCTCTCGCTCGGAGGCGGCGCCATCCGGTCAGATCAATTCCCACAGACTCCCTACCCCAAAGTCTACACGCGCAGGGGAGCCTGAGCAAGAGTTTTTTGCAGTCTGAATGAAACAATTTGGCCAAGACAAGCCGGCCCGCCTGGCCGGTGCGCCCGTATAATCTTGGGGAGGGGCTGACGATGTCACACTCTACCCGACGCGACTTTTTGAAGAGCACAATGGCCGTAGCCGGGGCGCTTGTCCCGGGCGGTGCGCTCCGGCCCGCCCACGCGGCGAAGCGTTCCGCCACGGACTGGGTCCCGCTCGGCAAATCCGGGGTAAAGGTCACACGGCTGGCCTTCGGCACCGGAACGTTCGGAGGCAAGGTGCAGCGCGAGCTGGGCCAGGCGGAGTTCACCCGGCTGGTCCGCCACGCCTATGATCGCGGCATCCGGTTCTTTGAGTCGGCTGACTCTTACCGGGGCATGCACCAGATGCTGGCCGAGGCGCTCAAGGGGCTGCCGCGCGACTCCTACCGGCTGATGACCAAGTTCCGCCTGCGGGAGACGGCCGATCCGATGGAGACGATCGACCGGTTCCGCCGCGAGCTCAACTCGGAGTACTTCGACATCCTGCTGCTGCACTGTGTGCGAACGCCGAACTGGCCGGAGCAGTACGCTCGGCTGCGTGACGTCTTCTCGGAGGCCAAGCACAAGAAGATTGTGCTGGCGCACGGCGCCTCCTGCCACGGCCTGCTGCCGCTGCGCGCCTTCCCCGGCAACGAGTGGGTGGACGTGGCTCTCCTGCGCATCAACCACGACGGCACGCGCATGGACGATCTGCGCGGAAGCGAAGGCGAGGAAAAGGGCGACGTGGAGGAGGTGGTGTCGCACATCCGCAAGATCCACGCGCAGGGGGCGGGCGTCATCGGCATGAAGTTGATGGGAGAGGGGCGGTTCCGCGACCCCGAGCAGCGTGACGCCTCGCTCAGATTCGTCATGAAGCTGGGCGCGGTCGACTCGGTGACGATCGGCTACAAGTCGACGGCGGAGATCGACGAGGCCATCGAGCGGATCAACCGCCACCTGAACTCCTAGGGTCTCAGTCGGCCGCCAGCCAGCCGTTGGTGCGGAGCCACTGCTCGCACAGCCGCGGCCAGCCGGAGACCGGATCAGCCGAGGGGCGGAGTCCGTAGCCGTGCCCGCCGCGCTGGAAGACGTGGAGTTCGGCCGGAACCCCCTTCTTCTTGAGCTCCACCAAAAGCAGAGCGGCCTGCGCGCCCCGATTCTCGTCGTCGTGGGTGACGGCCAGGAACATGGGCGGCGTCCGCTCGCTCACGCGCACCAGGGCGTTCAGCTTCATCGGGTCCTGCGGGTCGCCCAAGTAGGCGGCGTAGACGGGAATCAGGAAATCGGGCCGGGCGCTCAGCCGGTCCGCCTCATCGACCGGCTCGTAGGTTTGGATGTCGAAATGGGTGCCGGCGAGGATGGCGAGGTGGCCTCCGGCGGAAAAGCCCA
>Ga0197142_1001163_pt1 | contig 24349 bp, 32 predicted proteins | sample GBS60_MetaG_FD_148614 | JGI IMG/M metagenome (GOLD analysis project Ga0197142, IMG submission 148614) | Sediment microbial communities from Great Boiling Springs, Gerlach, Nevada, United States - GBS 60_MetaG | ecosystem: Environmental > Aquatic > Thermal springs > Hot (42-90C) > Sediment... | reverse complement strand
TTAATTAGCATTTTTATTAAACCTTAGGTTCTATTTATAATTCTTGCTTTTGGTACAAATTTTAATTCTAAAATTTTGCAAGCACAAACCCCTAATTCTTTAATTTGTCTTTCTTCTGTAAAACCAATACCAGCAAGCTCTGGATCAGTAAAAATTGTATAAGGAACTAAATTGTAATCAATTTTTATTTTAGCCTGAGTGAAAGCATTCAAAACAGCAATTGTTCCTTCTCTGGCTGCAGTGGTTTCAAGCCTTAGAGGCTTATCATTGACATCACCAACAGCAAAAATTTTAGGGTTGCTTGTTTGTAAAAATTCATTAGTAATAATTACTTTCTTTTCACTAACTTTGACATTTGCCTTTTCTAAATCAAGCTCAGCTGTATTTGGAGTTTTCCCAGCAGCCAGTAAAATTTCATCAACAGCAATCTCTTCCTCTCTGCCTTCAACTAAAAATTTAACTATCTTTTTATTATTTTCTTTTCTTGCTGACTTTATCTCAACATTTAATCTAATCTCAATTCCTTCTTTTTCTAAAATTTCTTTTAATCTTTGAGTAAGCTCTTTTTCTCCTGGAGGAAAAATAGAATTTCCTCTTTGTAAAATAATTACTTTGGAACCAAAGCGAGAATAAATTTGAGAAAATTCTAAGCCAAGCGGGCCAGCACCAATGATAGCAATGCTTGAAGGCAAATTTTTGTTTGATAAAGAACTAACATGAGTCAAATAGCCAACTTCTTTTATTCCTTCAATTTCTGGAACATTAGCAGTAGAACCAGTAGCAATAATAAATTTTTCTCCTTGAAATTTTTGACCATTAACCTCTATTTCATTTTCATTCACAAATTTTGCCTTGCCTTCAATAAATTCAACATTTTCTAAACTTTTTAAAACTTCTTCGTATTTTTCTCTTCTTAATTCTTTAACTAAATCAAGTTCTTTTTCTATTGCTTGGGAAAAATCAAAATTTTTGTTTTTAGCAAAATGAATCAAAGTTTTTGAAGGCACGCAACCAACATTAACGCATGTTCCTCCAACTGGCAGGCTTGAATTTAAAAGCAAAGTTTTTAAACCAAGTTCATTAGCTTGAATAGCACTCGCAAAACCTCCTGAACCTCCACCAATAATAATTAAATCATATTTCATAGATAATTTTTGATTAATTTTGATAACTTTTCATCTTTCAATTTATAAAAAGAATATCTCCAATCTTTCCAAAAACTAACAACTCCCTTTTCTTTTAATTTTCCTAAAGCATGGGAAACTCTGGAAACTGGCATATCTAAAATTTCTGCAATTTGACTGACTGTAAGTTCAGGATAATAACACAAAAGATAGCAAATTTTCATTTTTGTTAAATCTCCCAAAAGTCCAAATTTTTCCGCACATTCCTTAATTAACTTTTCATTCTTTAATTCTTTTTTGATTTTTCTTATTTGAATCATTATTCAAATTATAATATAAAAAATTTTAAAAACCAAGAAGCAAGCTAGCAATTAAACTCCCCCAGAAATGACAAAAGTTGCATCTGGTCGGGCTGCCGGGATTTGAACCCGGACTAAATCCTCCCGAAGGACTCGTGCTACCGTTACACTACAGCCCGATTTTAACTAACCCAATATTTTCTTTTTGTCATCTGATCTTTTTTTGTCTCAATTGTCTCAATTTCTTCTTTGGCTTTCTGAGCCAAATTCTTTAGTTCTTCTTCAGATAACTTCCCCAATTCTTTAATCTTTTCTTTTAAAATTTCGCTTTTGTTGATTTCAGGGTTTTTAATTGTTTCATTAAGCAGAATTGTTAAAACTTGACCCACTTTGGGACCGGGGTTAATTTTCAAAATATCCATCACATCATTACCCGAAACCTTCAAACTTTTTGGCGAAATCGGATCCCGCGAAACCTTTTCAATCATATATTTCAAGTGCCGCAGTTTATAAGGTTCGGCTTTGGGCACGCCGGAACCAATTCTATCTGCCTGACGAAGTTGTAATAATTCTTCCATATTTTCAAGACCAACATTTCTTACTAAACGTCTTACTGAAGATTCGCCAACTTCATTAACATTGTAATAAAAAAGATGATATCTCACCAATTTTGTAATTTTCTCAATATCTTTAACTGGAAATTTCAGGCGCCAAAGAATTTTCTGCGTCATTTTGGCTCCGACAATTTCATGATTATAAAAAGTAGCGTCAGGACCTTCGCCTTTCTTAACTCTGGGTTTAGCAATATCATGAAAAAGGGCGGCTAAACGAACGGCTAAACTAAAATTTTTTTTGGCGGCAAAATCCAAAGACCGCAACGCATGCTCATAACAATCAAAAATATGGTGTTTATTTTGACTAACACCATATCCTTCCAAAAGCTCTGGTAAAATGAATTTAAGCAAATCTACTTCCCTCAACAAATCAATGCCCTGAGCCGCTCTTTCTGACATTATAATTTTGATTAATTCGTCTCTGATTCTTTCCTGAGAAATATATTTTAAAAGAGCGGCTTTCTTTCTAATGGCTAATCTTGTCCTTTCTTCAATTCGCCAACCTTCGCCCAAAGTTGTTGCAAAACGAACCCCCCTCATTAATCTTAAAGCATCTTCTTCAAATCTTTCTTCGGGATTGCCAACAGCCCTAATAATTTTCGCTTTTAAATCTTCAACACCGGAAAAAGGATCAATAATTTCTGTTTTAAAAGTTCTTTTATTTGTTTTTTTCAAACCCAAAGCAATGGCATTAATGGTAAAATCCCTTCTTGCTAAATCATCTTCAATTTTTTCTACCCACTTTACTTCATCGGGGTGACGCTTATCGCTGTAGCCAGACTCAGCTCTAAATGGTGTAATTTCAATTGTTTTAAGGTTTGGTTTCTCAGAACGAGTGAAAACCGTAACTGTGCCAAATTTGTTATCGCTAAAACTTTTAGGAAAAATTTCTCTTATTTGTTCGGGTTTGGCATTAGTAGTCACATCCCAATCAGTCGGTTCCCGTTTCAAAAACAAATCCCGGACGCAACCTCCAACAATATAGGCGGAAAAACCTTTTTGCTGAAGCTCCTCTAAAACTTCCCGAACTTCTTTAGGAATTTGAAGCTTCATTTATTTTTATGACTAAAAATTTAATTTCTAAGTTATTCTAAGCGAAATTGCTTGATTTTTCAAACATTTTAAGGTAGGATTTATTAAGAATTTTAAATCTTGCCTCTGTGGTGAAATGGATATCACGACAGGCTTCGAACCTGTTGTTGGGGGTTCGAATCCCTCCAGAGGCATAGTGAAAACCTTGAAAAATCTTGATAAAAAGGAAAAAAGGGTGTATTTTTAAAAAAAAGTAAAAAAGGTCGAGAAAAATATAAATTTTATTTTAAAACATGTCCAAACAAGACTTAGTTGAAATCTTGGCAAAAAACACCGGTCTTTCAAAAAATGCTGCCACCGAAGCTTTGAATTCTCTCTTGAAGGCTATCTCAGATTCATTAAAAAAGAGAAAAGATGTTGTATTGACGGGTTTTGGCACTTTTAAGGTCGTCAGCCGAAAAGCACGAACTGGCAGAAATCCAAAAACAGGAGAGATGATTAAAATACCGGCAAGAAAAGTTGTCAGATTCAAGGCGGGTGCTGAATTAAGAAAAGCTGTTAAATAAGCAGCTTTTTATTTGAAAAACTACAAAAACCGCCTTTAAAGGCGGTTTTTGTAGTTTGTAAGCGGGTAACGGGAGTCGAACCCGTATCAACAGGTTGGAAACCTGTGGTAATGCCGTTATACGATACCCGCGTTTAATTACCCTGCTCTAAAAAATTTAAAATTTTCAATTTTAATAATAACATTTTTTCTCCGATAAATCAATATAAGTTAAAATCCATAAAGGAAGAATTGAGAGGAAAGAAAAGGACAATAAAATTTTTGTCAGAGACCAGAGAAACCCAAGGAAATTAAGTTTTTTTGTAAGTGATAGAAATCATTAAAAACTTTTGATTTCCTAAGGTTAAACTTATTTAACCCAAACTCTTGACAAGAATTTTTGCTTAGATTAAACTTTCTATTAAAAATAGAAAAGAAGAGAATTGGAAAATTTATTTATCAAACTCTAATGAAAAGTTATCGCCATAAAAATTATAAAGAAAGCATCTTCCTTAAGGCTAAAATTTTAGTTTCCTGGTTAGAACATTTAATGTTCTGCCTTTTTTATATTTTTACCCTTATGATTATTAAACCGCCACGGGAGGTGCTTTGTGTAGGAAAAATTAAAGAATAAAAAATCTTGTAGCTGAGAAACAAAACAAAGAGCCTCCCGTAAAAACGGGAGGTTCTTATTTTCAAAGCCTGAAAATTGTTCGTCAAAATAAAATTAACGGATAATTTCCAGGTTTTGAAAAAACCTGGCAGCACATTAAAAAAAGGGGGTGAAAACCTTTAAAGAATTTTAAGACCAAACACTCTATAATAAAAGGAGGGAAAAAATATGCATCTCTGTTTGTCTTGTCTCATGTCTCTCTCTTACAAAGAGAGAGTAATTAAATGTGCCGGAAAAGGATGCGATAACAATCCGAGAAAAGAAGGACAGATTAGGCCCCTTTTTAATCTCTCTCACGAAGAGATACAAAAGGGGATTGATTTGGTAGGATCAGTAAGAGAGTTGGTTGCTGGGTTCATCAAATATGTTCCGGGGACGACTATCCGAACATTAGTAATCTCTTCCAGACGAGAACTGGAAGAGACGATATTAACCGCCTTAGTGTGTCCTCCACTTGACGATAAAATCTCCAAAATCGCAAAGGTTTTGGAGAAAAAATGCTTGGAGTGTCTAGCGGCAGAAAGAGTTAGTTGGAAAACTTTTCTCTGCCGGATCTGCCGGAGTTACGGCACGATGGACGATCTTGAAAGTGTGAAAAACGCTTTCAAGAAAAGCTTCTTGGAAGCAGGATCTCCAAGAGTAGCGGAGAAGGTAGCAACTATCGCGACGGTCGCTCTTCTCTCGATGTTTCTAGGAGAAGAACCCTTCAGAAAGGAGGTGATAATTAATGGCAGCAATTCGCTGGCCCGACTGGGACTGCTTGGCTGGACCTCCAGTTGTCCTACCACCGTTTGACGAAGCGATTTGGAAACCAGGATTGGTAGAAGAGTCAAGCGCAGGCAACACAAACAGTTGGGACTTTGGCTCAAATAATGAGTGGTTCTCAAGAGCAAACGCCACTCTTGTGGACGAAAGCCAAAGCCAGAGCTTCGATATCTACCACTGAAAGGAGGCAAAATGTGTCAATATGATCCCGGCTACATCGAATATAATCCCCTCGTTCTTCAAAACCAAGGAGTGGATCCTTGGACGGGAAAAGAGTGGAAGGACGACCCACTGAAAGTAATGGCTAAAAGGAGGCTTTACAATAATTATAGCCTCCTCCAAGGTATTCTGGGAAAAAATATCCCAGATGAGTTGGTGGATCAGATAGCGGAGGTGATAGCGAAATATCGCCGAAATCACCCCCTTTAGCAGAGAAGGAGGGGGCGCTTAGCAAATCCTTAAGCCCCCTCCCTCCCCTTTTTTATTATGAAGAAAAAGAAATTTTTTTCAATTCAAATTTTTTTCTTTTATTATAAAATTCATACTAATAAACTTTTATGAAATTATCTTCATCAATTCTTAAAACTCTGGAAGATTTTTTGGGATTAAAAAAAGGAGAAAACATTGGTATTATCGTTGATAAAACCTACAAAAAACTGGGAGAAGATTTATTTGAAATGTTGAATGAAGCAGGTTATGAAACCAATCTTTTAAGGATTCCCGAACTAAAACAAAATGGCCAACCTTTAAGCCAATCGATTTATAAATTTATGTTAGCTCATAATGCTATTTTGGCTCCTACTAAATATTCCATTACCCATTCACCCCAATCAGTGAAAGCTGCGCAACAAGGGGTTAAAATAGTTACTATGCCAAGAATTCCTTTAATCTCTTTTCAAAAAGGCGCAATGACCGCTAATTTTAAAAAAGTTAAAGAAAGAACAAAAAAATTAAAAGAAATAATAGAAAGTTTTAAAAGTTTTATTATTCAATACAAGAATTTGGAACTTGAGGTTGTGAGAGATTCTCGGCCAATACTTGGAGTGCAGGGAGATAAATACCCGGCAAATTTACCAGACGGCGAGGTTTTCTTTGCTCCAGTTGAAGGAAAATCAAAAGGTGAATTTTTTGCAGAATTTTTTGGCGAATTTGGCAGAAATGTTTATTTCAAAATTGAAAAAGGAAAATTAATTTCCTGCAAAAATGTTTCCCGCGATTTTTTAAGAGTTATTAAACAAAACCCTTTGGCTGCCAATTTGGCTGAAATGGGGATTGGTACCAATGATAAAGCTTTAAAAATCAATAATATTTTGGAAGCAGAAAAAATTTTGGGGACAGTTCACATTGCTTTTGGCACTAATGCTTCAATGGGAGGAAAAATTAACGCAGGTTTTCACAATGATGCTGTTATCTTAAAACCAACTTTATTTGGTATTAAAGATAACGGAGAAAGAGTGAAAATCATTGAAGAAGGCCACCATTTATATATATAAACCAAAACTCCTTTTTGAGAAGGTTTGTTTTAGTTTGTAAAAAAAATAATACGAGCTAAAACAAACCCTCTTAAAGAGGGAAATCAAAAAGGAGGTGGGTCTAAATGACCCGAAAATTTACGGTCCAAGAAGCCTTGAGTCTTGTGGGGGAGTTATTAAAAATAACTCCAAGACAAGTTGTTGAAATAGCTTCTGCGATTAACTATCTCAGAAGCTACAAGCTAGATGATTCAATCGATAGAATACTCGCTAAAAATTCTATCGATGAATCAACACGGGCAGGTCTCGAATTCTTAAAACAAAAGAGCATAGAATCAAGACAAAAATATCCAAAAGGAGGCGAAGAAAGCGACTTGACACTGAACCTGCAACCAGAGAAGATAAGAAAACTTAGAAAAGTGACAATCCAACAAATTTCCTCTCTTGACAAGGAAATAAGGGAGATATGCAAAAAAAGAGGTTTAAATCCCTCTTTAACAGCAGAGAGCGCGTTCAGAGTGATGCCAAACGAAGAAAAAAGAAAGAAACTCATCAATCTCTTGGACCTGATTGAATAGAGTCCGTATCAATAGCGATCGGACTCTTTTTTTATTATTTAAGTATAATTTAAGTATATTATCGGGGTACCCAGATTCGAACTGGGACTAAGTGCTCCCAAAGCACTCGTGCTAACCATTACACTATACCCCGCTTCTCTTTTCAAATTAAAGTATATATTCATCATTACCAATAATTTAAAAGAATGGCAAGATTAAAAAGATTTTCTAAAAAGAAAAAACTGTCAAAAGTTTTTTAAAATCTTTTTTCTCTTGCAAAGATTAACAATTTTTTTTATTGTGCTAAAATGATTTTCTGATAATCTAAAAAATTAAAAAATGTTTCTCCCTTTTCCTAAAAAAGAAAAAAAACCGGAAAATTTAGAAGATTTAATTAATTTTTGTCAAAAGCAAGCTAAAGAATTAGAGAAACTAAGAAATGAGTTGCAAGATTTTAGAAAAGAGAGTGAATTATTTTTCCAAAGATTTGCCGTTTTAAGATTTAATCCTTTTCCGGACCAAGGTGGTGACCAAAGTTTTTCAATTGCTCTTTTGAACGGCAATAATAATGGCTTCATTATTACCTCCCTCTATAACAAAGGAGATTGCAAAATTTATGCCAAACCGGTAAAAGAAGGAAAAGCGACAAGACCTCTTTCAAAAGAAGAAGCAGAAGTTCTAAAAAGAGCTCTGGAAACCGAAAATTAAAATTTCAAAAAATGACCCAAAAATCTTCTAAAAATCAAACTGAATCAAAAAAATTCAAACCGCCCGTGGTGGTTATTTTGGGTCATGTAGATCACGGAAAAACCACCCTTCTTGATTTTATTAGGAAAAGTCATATTGCTGAAAAAGAAGCTGGCGGCATTACCCAACATATTGGCGCCTACCAAATTGAACATTCTGGCAAAAAAATAACTTTTATCGACACCCCGGGCCATGAAGCCTTCACCACGATGCGTTCCCGAGGCGCGAAAGTTGCAGATATCGCTGTTTTAATAATTGACGCCACCCAAGGCGTTCAAAATCAAACAAAAGAAGCAATTCAAATAATCAAAGAGACTCAAATTCCTTTCATTGTCGCCTTAAATAAAACCGATTTGCCGGCTGCACAACCCGAATGGTTAAAAGACGAACTTTTAAAATACGGAGTAATTTGCGAAGATCGCGGCGGTAATACCCCCTGTCTTTCAATTTCAGCTAAAACCGGAAAGGGCGTTAACGATCTTTTAGAGTTAATTCTTTTAATAGCCGAAATGGAAAAATTAGAAGCTGATTATTCAAAACCGGCCACTGGGGTAGTTATTGAAGCGAAACTTGATTCAAAAAGAGGACCAATAGCAACTTTAGTAATTGAAGAAGGTTGCCTCAAAATTGGCGATATTGTCGGCACACCCTCTGCTGTTGGCAAGATTCGCTTAATGGAAGATTCCCAAAAAAAGATTGTTGATAAAGCTTTTGCTGGCGACGCGGTTTTGGTAATCGGTTTTGAGAAGGTTCCTTCGGTAGGTCAAGAATTTTTAGTTTACCCTGATTTAGACACAGCTCAAAAGAATGTTAAAATTCAGCAGACTTTTGAAATCTCAGGCGAATTTTCTAAAGAGAAAGAAAGCCCAACAAAACCCATTCTTAACCTTATTATTAAAGCAGATTTTATTGGATCTTTAGAAGCAATTCAAAAAGTTATCTCTCAAATTCCCCAGGATAAGGTTTCCTTAAAAATAGTTTTTGGAGGAATCGGCGACATCACGGAAAACGATATCAAAATGGCAAATGTTAGTCGCTCTAAAATCATCGGGTTTCGAGTAAAAACTAACGCCTCTGTTAAAAAAATGGCGGAGAATTTCAATGTTGATATTAAAATTTGTGATATAATATACGAATTAGCCCAAGAAATAAGGAATCTAATGGAAAGAATTCTGAAACCCGAATTGATTAAAAAAACTGCGGGAAAAATAAAATTGTTGGCAATTTTTAAAATCCAAAAAAAACGTCAAATTGTTGGCGGTAAAGTAATTGAAGGAGAAATTGTTAATAACCTAAACGTCGAAGTTTTCAGGGGCGAAGAAAAATTCGGCGAGGGAAAAATTTTAAATATTCAAAAAAACAAGCAAGAAATTAAAAAAGGATTAAAGGGGGATGAAATTGGCATTTTGTATGAAGGCGAAGGAGAATTGAAGGAAGGAGATATTCTGATAGCTTTTAAAACAGAAAAGGTAAAAACAACGCTTTAAAAATAAACAAAAAAATGGGTTTTCGACTGGATCGTTTAAACGAATTATTTAAAAAAGAATTGGGGCAATTATTTTTGCGGGAACTTGATTTTCCTCCTGATATTTTGGTAACTATTACTAAGGTAGAAACAAGAAACGATTTGGTGGTCACTTATATCTTTGTAAGTGTTTGGCCCCTTACAAAATGGCCGCTTGTTGAGAAAATCTTGCGTTCCAATGTTTATCATATTCAGAAAAAAATAGACAAAAGATTGAAAATGAAACCGGTCCCCAAAATTATTTTCAAGAAAGACCAAGCACAGATGAAAGCCGCTCGGATTGACGAAATTCTAAATCAAATTAATAAAGAGGGGCTTTAAAAAAATAATTTCGCCCGGGTGGCGGAATTGGTATACGCAAAGGACTTAAAATCCTTGGCTCTTTTCAGAGCTTGTGGGTTCGAGTCCCACCCCGGGCATAAAAATTAAAACAAATAAAATTTTATCTAATTTTATCCTCGTTTTTTAAAATAAAAGAGGCAAACGGAGCTAAATCGTTTGCCTCTGAATCCCCAGATTGATTATTTAATTTTTACTCAATAATCACTCTTCCTGTTGCTTTTTGAACACCGGAAAGTGGCCAATAAGAACTAAAGTTAAATGATTCGTCGGCTATAAATTCAACGGTAACTTTTTCGCCACTTTTAACGGGACTGGTTTTAAATTTAGGGCTCCTAAAATCAAGCCCGCCGTAATAAACATTTGAAGCTCTTGTTTTAAAAGTCATTTTCACGCTAACACCTTTGGGCACCTTAATTTCGGCTTGAGGATAAAAACCAAAATCATCTGCTTCTAAAATGAATTCATAAACCGCTGAGGAAGGTGTTTTTCTTTCAATACTTTGGGGTTGAAAAGGTTGTTTTAACGTCGGTGATTGCAAAATTTCTTTCGGAGATGATTGACATTCACCTTCATGCTTTACCCCAACTCCTGCCGCTCTTGCCATGCAAGGATTTGAATAAGTTTTTCCATCCTCGCCGCAGACTGGATTCCACTCTTGAGTGCAGAAAATCGGCTCTCTTGGTTTAATTTCACCGGTTTTGGGAGGTTCAACCGTCTTAGGAGACTCACCTAGCTTCGGTTCTATTTGCCTTGGTTCTATGGATTTAGTTGGTTCACAAATATCTTGCCATCTGCCCTCTTTACACACTCTTTCACAACCTTCTTTTGTGGGATAAAGGGGCATTGGCCCGCATTGTTCAATTTGTTTTGGTGGTTCTGTTGGAACTACTGGAAAAGAAGCTTGCGAAATTAAAATTATCCTTAACCCATTTTCAGCTAAAGATTGAGCAGAAACTGCCAAACCAAAAACTTCTCCGTATTTTCCTTCTTCAAAAGCTTTTTGGGCTCTTTGTAAATGTTCTTTGGCTTGATTTAAAAGTGTCTGCACAACAGTTTGATTTACTTCTACTTGATTAGTCCTAAATGGCTTATCTTTATCCCTTGGAGGCAAAATAGAAAATTGATTTAAATAATCCTCTAGCTTTCTTATCGCTTCTTCCGCTTTTTTAATTTGTTCTTCTGCTTTTTGTTTAATATCTTCTTTAGAGGAAACTTCTTCAATTAAAGCTTCTTTTGCTGATGATATTAATTCTGGTTTGGCAATTACCATTCCTCTTCTTATATCTTTTTTCTCTATACCTCTTAAAGCAGCATCTTGTTCTAATTCTTCCAAAACCATTAAGTGTTTAGTGGGGTCTCCTGGAAGATTTTTTATTGTTTTTTGTAATTCTTCTTTAATAATATCTTTTTCGCCCCCCTCAATTTTATTTTCTAAGTCTTTAACCAATTTTTCTTTATACTCTTCCCTAATTTGAATTAAATTTCCTGCTATTTCTGGTTCTAAACCTTCTGATAATTTATCAATAATTTCAATTGCTCTTAAAGATTTTAAATCTTCTTGTGGTAACTCTTCAATCGCTGATTTTACAGTTTGAATAATTCTTTCAGAGGTGTTTTGAGATGCCATTCTTTTCAAAAGCGTAACATGTCCTTTAATACCTCCTCCCGATTTTGATTTCTCAGATGCGCTTTCCATTCTTTTTAAAAGAGTTATATGTCCTGTTTTTATTTTATCTTTATCTCCTATTCTTTGACTTATCTCATCAAAAACCTCAATGTGTTTTACTTCTTGTCCGAAAATTTTATCAATTAGTTTATCTATATTAGGATTTTCTGAAGTAAAATCTAACGAATTTAATCTTTGCGCTAATCTTTCCCTTGATTTCTCATAATTTGCTAAAGCTTTCTCTATTGCTTTTTCTTTTTGAGGTTCTTTTTGAATTACTGCCTCCAGTTCTTTTAATTTTTCATCAGAAATTTGTGATAGTAAATCAACTTTCTTTATGGGGTCGAAAGTGAAAAATAACTTAATACCTCTCCCCCATTCTTTCAAAAAATAAAAAGGACTTGTTGGCAATATTCTTATTTGAGATATTTGAGGATATTGATTAAGAGGATTTGAGTATTTACTTTCTGAATCTTGAGCAGAAATTAACTGGAAATTAATTATTAATATCGCAATTGATAATATAATTAAAAAATATTTTTTCTTCATTTTTTTGTTATTAATTTAGACCTTGATAATTAAATCATAGTATAATTTAGTAAAAATTTCAAATCTTCAAACAAAAAATTAATTGAGTCTTATTTTTTCTAAACTTTGCTTTAAATTTATTTTGACAAATTTTAAAAAATTATAGATTACCAGTTAATTTTATTTAATCTAATTCAACTTATTCTAAAAATTTGTTGGCAAAAATGGCCCAAAATAAGTTTCTCTCTTTATCATTAAAAAAATAAGGCTAAAAAAGAAGCCAATTAAAGTGAAAATGATAATTAGTAAAATAATAAATAAAATTTTTAGGAAAGATTTTTTCTTTTTCCTAAAAAGACTCAAAAACAATAAAAAGGCAACAAGATAAAAAATTGCTGCCCCTCCTCCAAATATTAATAAACCAACTTCCTTAGTTGTATTCATTATAAAAATTACTCCAAAATTCCGATTTCAAATCTTTTTAGAATATTTTCTGGTTTTTCTTTTCCTCCGTGAACTTTTTCAAAAATTTCTGTTCCGTCTTTTCCGCAAATATTTAAAATCTTATCTGGACCAGCGGGGTGTTTGTCTATCCATTGAGTTAAATCATAGACTTTTCCTCTAATAACTGCCCAACAGTTTTCTTTTAAATTATGTTTTGCCACTTCTTCTATTGAATAAGTTTTTTTATCTTCTGTTGAAGTTTCTGATGATTGCTCTTGATTTTGGAATTCTATGTTTTTCTCTTCTGGCAAAACTACAACTTGATCTTTATTGACTTCAATGTCAACTGGAGATAACATTTCTTTCTGTCTGTTTAGAAAAATTCCCGAAACTATTAAAATTAAAACAATGATACTTATTAAAATAAATTTTTTGTTTGTTAAAAGCATATAATTAAATTTTTAAAAAAATAGAATCCAAAATAACTACTTGGAGCATTAAAAAGAGATGCGTTACCTAATAACATAATTATAAAGAACAAAATATGCTCAGTCAATAGAAGGAATTAAAGCTATGACATAAAAAAGTAGAATCCAAAAGTAACCCTCTAAATTTTTAATACCTGATTCAAAGCCTGAAGAAAATTTTATTTGAAGATTTATCTTCAAAAAGAAAAAATAAGCCAAAGTTATTTTATTAAAAAGTTTTTATTATTTCAAAAACTTTTTTGGCCTCTTCTCCTTCTCTTAGAATTTTAATTTTTTTTTCTTTTAAATCAATCAAAGTTGAGGGTTGGGAAATTAGAGTCCCCCTATCTAAATAAAAAACTTTATTTTTAAAATATTTCCTCGCTTCTCCTATATTTTTTGCTGGTTGATATCCTTCCCAATTTGCTGAAGGTGCAATTAAAGAGCCTGAAATTTTGAGGATTTTTAAAATTAATTTATTTTTAGGCAATCTAAAAGCCAAAGAATTGGCGCCACGATGAAGGTAATAAAAATTTTTAGAGGGACAAGGTAAAATAACGCTTATTTTTGAGGGCCAGATTTTTTTTAAAGTTTTTCTCTGCCAAGATTTTAATTTAATCTTAAATTTTTTTAAATCATTAAAACTTGAAATTAAAATTATAAAGGGCTTATTGGGGTTTCTTCTTCTTAGTTTATAGATAATTTCTACCGATTTTTTATTAAAAGCTGAAGTACAAATTCCATAAAGAGTGTCAGTCGGGATAACGCCAATGGCTCCTTCTTTTAAAAGAAACCCTGCCTTAAGCCAGTCTAAATCTTCTTTTCCTAAATAACCGCCAACTAAATTATTCCGCCTAATTACTCTATGGCAAGGAATATTGAGGGGGCTATTTTTTAAAATATTGCCTACCGCCCTGGCAGCTCTTTTATTTCCTGCTTTTTCTGCCACTTCTTGATAGGTCAAGAAACTGCCGGCTTTAATCTGGTTAACAACCTTAAAAACTTTTTCTCTAAAGCTCATTAGAAAACCTTTTAAAATCAAATCTTAAAAATTGAAGGAAAATATCCTTTAAAAGAAAATTTTCAATTTTTATTTTTCGTTTTTTACTGAACAGCAGAGAAAGCATTCACTAACCCCCACCCATAAAGATTGTCAAAACCTGAAGAGCCAAGGTCAATTGCCGTATCTTGTAATTTCTTTTTAAGCTCATCGGGATCCCATTTACCGTTCGCATTCGCATCATAAGAACCAACTGGGGTATTTAAAACAAGAGCAGCAGAACCAGCAACGTGGGGAGCTGCCATAGAAGTACCCGAAAGGGTCGCATAACCTTTACCTTTATAAGTGGAATAAATGCTCACACCCGGCGCCGCTAAATCAACTTCAGGGCCGCGGCTAGACCATGAAGCGATTACATTATCTTGGTCAATGGCGGAAACCGCAATCACTTCAGGATAAGCCGCAGGATAATTAACTGCTGCGCCTGAATTCCCTGCTGCCGCCACCACTATAATCCCCGCTTCTTTAGCCCTAATCACCGCCTCATGAAACGATTGAATATCAGAAGTAGTGCCCAAACTCATATTAATAACCTGCATATTGTTGGCAATCGCCCAATCTATTCCTTCAATCACATCTGAAAGATACCCTGAACCATTAGAGCCTAATGCTTTAATGGCATAAAGATCAATTTGGGGACCTGCGCCGATTACACCAATATCATTATCAAGAGCAGCAATAATGCCGGCAACATGAGAACCATGGCCGTTATCATCGTTCCAGCTTTTAAAAGGATTAATAGTATTAACGCCGCCTTTTATGTTGGCAAAAAGATCCGGGTGTTTATTGGAAATTCCGGTATCAATAACGCCAACCTTAATAGAATTGGCAGTATTGCCCAATGGCCAAACTTTTTCTGCATCAATACGGTCAATTCCCCAAGGTAAGGTTTCAGCAGGTTGAGAAGTTCTCTTTAAAATTTTTAGGCGTTCTTCTTTGAAAAGAGCTTCCACTACAACATCATCATCCACCCGCAAAACATAGGGATTATTTTTAAAAGCTTGCTCGCTTTCTTTATCCGGCAAAACAATAACTGTCGCATTTATTAAAGGAAGGCTTTTAACCTTTCGCCCTCTGGCGACTTTAATGTTTTTCTCCTTGTCAAAATCTTTGGCATTATTTTTCCAAACAACAATTTTTCGATAGCCGTTATTCCCAGTATTTGTTTTGGCTGAAACTTGAATCTTTATTAAAGCAAAGCCAAAAACAATAAAAATTATCGCCAAACCTAATAAAATAATTTTTTTCATAATCTAATTTATTTATTTATTTATTAATTTAAGACCTTTTAAATCACTGACCATTTTTTAGAGTACTAAAAACATTTATTTAAGCACAATCTTGCTGGTTATATTTTAATTACTAAAGCCCGAGTTCACCTTCTTGTCTGCTTTTTTGTTTTTATTGATAAACCAATTTAACGCTTCTGGGGGAAAAGTTTCAATTATTAAAGCAAAAGTCGCTGCTAGTAATCCAATATTTCTTACTGTGATGTTAGTAATGCCACTAAAAGAAAGGACAATAATTAAATGAAGCGAAGCGATTAAGGAGATTGGCAAAGTTAAAAAATCGATAAGTAAAAAGGCGCCAATTACTATATCTAAAATTGCCGTACCAATCATCGCTTGTTTTAAAGGAAATGGTAGCAATCCCACTGCCCATGGCTGTAAATATCCGCCCCAACCTTCCGGATCTCTAAAAATCAAAATACCAATCCATAAGAAAGTGATAGCTAACCCGACTCTTAAAATATGGAAAGAAACCTTTTTCATAAAAAGAAGTTATTTTAATTGAATTATAATATCCCAACTCCCAATAGTAAAGAAAGAAAACTAAAATAATCAAAAATAAATCCCCTTTAAATTAAGAAATTCTATATCTCTCCATCTTTTAATTCAATTATTTTTGAAAAAAAATGGCAGCTTTTTCGTTATGAGTCACTGTCAGAAAAAGGTACATTTTAATATCTTCTCCGTCAATGATAACTTGTCATCTTGTTGGTTTATCTAAAAATCCAATTATTAATATTTATTTAAAAGCTTAGTTTTGCTGCCTCCTCAAAAGCCATAAATGCTAAACGATCCACCCTCTTCCAAATCAAAAATTAATATTTCCCAAAGCCAAGACAGCTACTTTATTCTGATATATTTTGGTTACATTTTTATCCTCACTTTGTAGCCTCTAGTCAAACAAAATACAAATATGAATTAATCGCCAAAGAAGATTTTTTAAAATTTCTAAACCTTAAAGGTTGGAAGGTGATTTTTATGCCTTTTAGTTTTGCCTTCTAAAACTTTTTTTGCCAAAAGTCCTTCTCGCCACAAAGCCACTAAACCAATTAGATCCAAATATTTCGGATGAATTGACCATAATCTCATTACAATTTTTTAACATTTCAGAATTTAAAACAAAGTATAAAAAAAACAAACTTACTCTAAAGTAAAGTTGTAGCAAAAAATTATGATTAGCCAAAATTATTTAAATAAAATTATCAATTAAAATTATTATAGCCATTAGCCAAATTGTGAAAGCAGACATTAAACACCAAAAGCACCAGGCTTTTATAACTTTCCATTGCAAATAAGTAAAAAATAAAGACATTATTGCTCCTAAAACAACGGTTAACTTCATCAGTAAATCCCATAAAATAACAGGCTCTACTCCGATTACCAAAAAAGCTGTCAAAAAAGAAGTAAAAACATAAAACAAAAGCCCCATAACATCATTGGGAATAATAAAAATTCGGCTATATTTGCTTGAAAAAACCAAAGCGCAATCGTCACCAATTACGCAAAAAGGTTTTTCAGCAAGCAATCTTTTTTTGATAAGATAAGCAGTTTCGCTGATGCCAATGGCTGAAAGCGTAAATAAAAGAGCGTAAACTGTCATTTAATATTTTTTATTGTCTAATATTCAAGAGTTCTGATAATAACTCCTTGTTAAAACCGACAACAATTTGACCCTCAATATCAATCACGGGTACTCCCATTTGACCCGATTTTTCAACCATTTCTCGGGCTGCGGCTTCATCTTCCAAAACGTTTTTTTCTTCATAGGCCACATTATTTTCCTTAAAAAAATCTTTGGCCATTTTGCAATAAACACAAGTTGGTGTTGTGTAGATAGTGACTTTTGCCATAATTTTTATTTTTTTAATTATTAATTATTAGTAAATTAATACTAACATCCTTCCATTTCGTAAATAAAATAACCTTTTTCTTTAATTGACTTTAACCAATCTTTTTGAATTATTTCCGAATGACAAAAATTACATTTTGACGCTTCAATTTTGCCGTCAATTTTCCTTGATCTTAAATATTCATTGCCAAATTCAAAGACTTTTTCCTTAGCGGTTCCGCTTGGCACGATAATATCAAAATGCATTAATTCTCCGCTTTCTTTATTAACATAAGTATCCCAAACATCAACTTTTTTGACTTCCATATTTTTTCTATTTTATTTTTAAATTTTTAGAAAGTTTAATTTTTATCGACCTTTTTAATTAAATTTATTAAATTTTTAATAATTAAATCTTGTTTATTTAATTCATAGCAGACTTTCTGCCCCATTCTCGTTCGTTTTATAAAAGCCATCCTTTCTAAAATTCGTAACTGTTGGCAGGCTGCCGAAGCTGTAATCTCTAAAATATTGGCAATATCACTAACGCATAAACCTTTGTATTTCATCAACAATTTAAAAATCCTAAACCGTCCTTCATCAGCCAGAACATCAAAAAAATATGGAAGCTGATTTTTTTGATTTGCCAATTCTTTTTTTATTTTATTTAAGTTTTTTTTAGTTAACATCTTTAAGTAATTGCTCAATTATTTAAAATAATAATTAACAAACTCAAAATGTCAAGTCCTCCTTTATTATTTGCTGTTATTGGTTTTTGATATAATATTATATAAAGAACTAATTTAGATTAGATGAAAAAAGTTCTTTTTGTCTGCGTTAACAATGCACGAAGAAGTCAAATGGCGACTATTATTTTCAACCATTTTGCCAAAAAAGCAAAAGCTGAAAGCGCCGGTCTTTTGCCGGCTTCTGAAGTTGATAAAAGAGTAATAACGGTGCTTCAAGAAATTAAAATTAAACCATCTCAGGAATTATTACCTCGCCAATTTACTGAAGAAATGATAAAAGAAGCCGATTTAGTTATCTCCTTTGGTTGCTTAGACCAAAAATTAATTCCGCCAGCAAAATTTAGAGAGTGGCAGATTGAACCCCCTTTAAACCTTGATGATTTCCGTCAATTAAGAGACAGATTAATTAAAAAAGTAAAAGAATTAATTGCCGAAAATAATTTTTAAGAGATATGCTTATTAAAACAAAAAACAGAAAAGAAATTGTTGATATTACAGAAAAAATCAATACCGACTTAAGAAAATTAAATGCCGACAACGGTCTTTGTTTTATCTTCTTAAAACACACCACCGCGGCTTTAACCACGGCAGATTTAGACCCCGGCGGCACTGATTTAGATTATCTGGAAGCTTTTGAAAAAATTGTTCCCAAACTAAAATATCGCCACCCCCATAATCCCGCTCATATGCCAGACCATATTCTTTCTTCGCTTATTGGTACCTCTCTATTTTTGCCGGTAAAAAATGGTTTCCTAGAATTAGGAACATGGCAACGCGTTGTTTTGGTTGAGTTTGACGGACCGAGAACAAGGGAAATTTTCCTTTCTTTTATTAAAAATTAATCAGCTAAGATTGCTTTGAAAAAATGATTTTGTAAAAAGTTGAAGAATAAAAAAGATTTTTCTTATCTTAATCCGCCGTTAAAGTGGCGGGATTTCACTCAATACAACAATCAATCATTTTTCTTACCAGTTCTCCCAATTTTCCCATAAATCCCTTTTTCTCTTTATCCTCTTTATTAAGAGCGTTATCCTCAATTTTTTTGATATCTTCGGTTTTAATTAATTTGAGGTTTATTCCCCAAAAGAGAGAATAAAGATTGTAGGATTTCTCAAACAAATCATAAGCCTCTTCTTTTTTGCCTTCGGACAATTTTTTGGTTCCAACTTCCATTAATCTCATTGAGGCGGCTAATAAATGTTTCATAATACAATGTTCTTCATAACTTGGAGCTCTCTCTATTTTTTTCATTAAGTCAATACGCATCTTCCTCGTTTCAGTCAAAAGATTAAAATACTTCTCGTCTTTGCTTTTAGCACCAGAAAAGAAAAAGTGTTCTTCCAGGGAAATTAAATTCATCAGAGCCAGCGACAAATCTTCATCAGCCGATAAATCAAACTTTTCCTTCTTTTTTAATTCCAGCATTTTTTCAATAAATTGATCTAAATTTTTAATAGGGTTTTGAGTATTTTCAGCCATCATAAAAATTTTTATTTAGTTAAAAAATAATAAATAAAACTTAAAATTATTAAAGGTAAAAGAGGCATCACCACTTTTTGAAAAGGAAAATAAGCTTTGCCTTGATTTTTTTCTTTTAAATAATAATACCAGCTCGCTCCGCACCAAAAGGCAATGCTGCCGCTAATAATACCAAAAAGCAGTTTATCAATATTTAAATTGCCAAAATAAAAAAGTTTATTCCGGGGATGACCAATCAACCCATAATAATAAAGAGGAATAATTAACAGGGCGTAATAGACAAAAGCATTAATAAAAACCCTGCCTTTGAAACGGATATTTTTCTTTTCCAGCCAGTTTTCAGTCCAAGAAATAAGAGAAACAATTAAACCCCCAAGCCAAAGGCCGCTAATAGTATCATCGATACCTAACCAACGAGAAAAACCTACCCCCATAGTAACCCCTACACTGCAAAGAGGACAAACAGCCAAAACCTTTTTAACAAAAAGAAAACTAATAACAAAAAAAGATAGAAAATAAAAAGATTTTCTTTTCATACTAATTTCCGCCGATTTTTTCCTTAAAAAATTCTATTATCTCCCGATCGCCAAGATAACATTTTTCACCGTCCCAAAGAAAAGGTACTCCAACGACACCGCTAGCTAATCCGCAAACCTTTGCCATTTTTTCTAATTCTTTGGCATTACTTTGATTGTAGTAAACCTCTTTTTGAGTAAAAGAAATTTTGTCTTGAATTTTATTTTCTTCAATATATTTCTCAACCACAGCGCAATGGGGACAACCTTGGCCATAGAAAAGGATAATTTGGTTGCCGTCTTGATTTTTATTTTTTCCCTGCAAAAGAATAAACAAGAAAAAAATCAGAACCATACCAAATAAAAAAGTGGGAATAATAACTTTGTTTCTCATTGTAATTAAAATCAGAACTTATTTTACGCCTTATTTCTTATATCTTCAACTGGGACATGTTTAAAACCTAGCCTAGAATAAATTCTCCTACTGAGTTTGATTGCTTTCTTTTAAAAGAAGCGGTAGGCAAAAATCTCTTTTTCTAATTGGTGCTGTGTATTTGAAAAAATCCGAACCGATTTCATTAACGGACGAGGGGCGCGTAATTTCCCTCGAACCCCCCTTCCGCCTGCGCTTGCCAAAAAGCGGAAGCGGAAAGGAAGATTTTCCGCCAAAGGCGGATCTGCCTCAGGCATGACAAGTTTTTCTGATCCCGCTCTGCGGGGCTGCAAGGCTGTGCCTCGCTTGACGGTATTTTAAGATTCTTTTTCCTCCGGACCATGCCATTTAAAGGCCCGTCTAAAACCTAAATCTTCAGCTTCTTGAACGGTTTGAACATAACATTCATTTCTTTCTTCTTCTACTAAAGTTTTATCATATTGTTGATCGAATGGTAAATGATAAATTTTAGTACCATCTTTTCTTGAAACATTACACTTTATCGAGGGATATGGTTTCAGTGGAAAATTTTCTACTGGTTCTATATTCAATGCCTCAGCAAATTTTCGTGCCGTCTCTGATAATTGAGTTGAAGTATAAAATTTACCATAAACTTTCTTCTCTGGATTTTCGATTTCATATTTTAAAATTGTACCCTTAAATTGGCAAATGTGTTTTTCGTGAATAGTTTTTTCTTTTGACCAATATTTACATTGAATAACGCAAACTTCTTTACCCTTCGTAGCAATTAAATCACGCCCTAAATCTGCTAATCCTTCTACAATTCCCTGATAATAAACACCAAACCCTTCTTTTTCAAATAAATACCCGACATATCTCTCATAATCCCTTCCAATTTCCCATTTTGTTTTTTTCTTGCTCCAATATCGCTCTAAAGCGAGTTGAAATTTTTCTATCCGTGGAAGTTTTTGATATTCTGCTGGTGTTAACCATTCCTTTACCGGATCATGGCCCTCAACTTCAAATTCTCCTTCTGTTTTAGGTTTCTCTAGAATATATTTTATTAAATCATCAAGGTCTTCTCCTCTAAAATCAACGAGCCATGGAAACAAATTTTCATAATACTGTAATAAGTATTTTGCAACTCTTAACTCACGCTCGCTTTGCCTCCTACTTTTTGCAATTTCTCTTACTCGCTCAGCCGCTTTCTGGGCAGGATAACTCTTTTTCTCTAGATAATTCGCTATTTCTAAATCTCGTAAGTATAAATAATCTGAAAAGGCTTTAGCCAACCAAGGAAACCCTAGAGATTTTTCTTTTGCCAACTGTTCTATGGCTTCTAAATCTTTTTTCTTTAATTGTTCAAAAAATTTACGCTCATTATCTAACTTTTGTTTATTTCTGGCAATATCTCTTTCAATTCTTTGAAGCTCTGCTTTTTCTTTGTTAAATAATTCCTCTAGTATGTTTTGACTATTTCTAACATTTCTACTCACACGAAGTTCTAAATTTTTAATAGCATTCTTAACATCATCAATCTCTTTTGCCTTTTTAAGAAAAAGGTCCTCTTTCTCTTTAAATTCTTTTATATTTGATATTGTCATAATAAATATTTAATTCAGATTTAAAAATGAAGATGGTAAAATGTGCCTTCTTTTATATCTTTTACTTTTTTTAAGTAATGACATTCCGGATAATTTGGGCAACCCAAAATTCTCCCATACCAATTAACTGTTCTTACGGTTAAAGTATCGCCGCATTTCGGGCAGATATTGATTATTTCATCATTTTCATTCTTGATGATAATTTTATTTTTTTCAAAAAGTTCTTTTAATTCCTTTACCTTCTTGTTAATAAAATTCATGTCTATGGCTAAAGTTTCTAATTCCGAAAGTCCCTTTTCAAGAGCTGGACCAACATTTTTTATTATTTCTTCATCATATCTTTTCTGTTTAATATAATTGATAATACCAGAAATAATTTCCCACACTATAAATATCAAAATTATTATTCCAATTATTTCCATATTTATTTTATTAACTCTTCAATGGTTGTGTTTAACGCTTTGGCAATTTTCGCAATCACAAAAACTGATGGCTTTTTTATTACTCCTGTTTCAATTTTGGTAAGCGTAGTATAGGGAATATCTGCCTTTCTTGCGAACTCGTCTTGCGAAAGTTGAAGTTTAAGACGCAATGCTTTTATTCTTTTTCCTAATTTATTTCCTTGATTATTTTCCATAATTTGCTAACATTAAATTGTTTTGCTATAATTCTATACAAATATATGATAACAAATAAAAACAAAACAATCAAGAAAAATAAAAGCCCGCATCTGGCCAAAATAAAGTTCGAGCCGACATTTTTTCCGATTCTTTGGCGGTTTGTCTTTCCGCTTCCGCTTTTTGGCAAGGCGGGCGGAAGGGGTTTTGGGGGGAATTCTGCGCCCCTCGTCCGTTAATAAAATCGGTTCGGATTTTTTCAAATACACACCGCCAGTTGGAAAAAGAAAGGTTTGGTCGCCCTCGCAGAGGACAAAGTAGTCCCAGAATTTCCCAACTGGCGGTGGGAGAGGGATTCGAACCCCCGATACCCTTTCGGGTATACCGCATTTCGAGTGCGGCCCGTTCAACCACTCCGGCATCCCACCATTAAAAACTTTTTATATTTTATTTTATAAATCTAAAAAAGAAAATTTATTAGGATGAGAAATTACCTCTTGATAAAGAGGTGAATCAAATTTATGAAAGAAACCAAAGGATCTTTCGCCTTTGCTGATTTCGGGTACTGGATGTTTAGAATAACAAGGATTAGGAGTGATGAGATATTCTTTATTATTTTTATTTTTATTGGGATTATACAAGACATAATAAACAGCGCCCTGATTTTGACGATAAAAAGAGTAGTCAGAAATTGTAAAAAGATTTTGAAGATTGGCTAAAACCAGAAAATCATTACCAATATTGACCGTGGTATGACCAAATAAAAAATTCTCTTGGCGGGGAATCACTACTTTATCTCCCTGAGTAGCTTCAATAAGCCAAAACTTTTCAACTTCTTTGGTCTGATAATTAATTTTCTGAATTAAAAAAAGTGCCTTTCCAAAAATCACCTCATAAACTTCTGGATAACTCAAATTCTTTCCTTCGGCAAAATTGTGAAAATGACCGATTGTTTTATTAAATTCATCGCCTATTAAACCGGGCAAAATTACCGTCAGGTCGTAACGCCAATTTCTCTTTTTAAAAAAATCAAGATCACTCTTTTTAGCAACTCCGCGGTACATATAATAAAGAATCTCGCCTTTGCTAAAATTCGCTTTTTTGTCTCTAAAAAAATCCCGAACTTCTGAAAAAAATCTTAATTGGGGAGAAACTTTTAATAGTTTTTCGCCAAAATCTAATTCGCCATTATCTTTTAAAAAAATATTCAATCCTGATTCTAAAGAAAGATTGGTCATATAATTTAGTTTTGCTTAGTTTTGCGCGGCAAAAATTGGCTCAAACTTCAAAAACCGCTTACTTTTCAACATTAAGAACTCAAAAAAAATTTAACACTTCTAAGAGAGTGGACCCGACCGGATTTGAACCGGTGGCCTCTGCTATGCCATAGCAGCGCTCTGCCAACTGAGCTACGGGCCCTTGAGGTTATATTTAACAAAAAACCTTCAAGAACTCAAGAAAAAGTTTTTTTCAAGTGCCCCCACTCCGAATCGAACGGAGATCTGCGGCTTAGGAGTCCGCGGCTCTATCCATTTGAGCTATGGGGGCAAAAATTGGGTGCCTGACCGGATTCGAACCGGCACTCTCCTCGGCCACAGCGAGGCGCTTTAACCAATTAAGCTACAGGCACCATTTTGAAGTTAATTTTTAAATTCCTCTTTTCTCTTTATAAATCCTGACATCTTAGAAATCAAGGAAAGTTCACGAATAATTTAACTCTTATTTTCCAAGAAGGGATGATTTGGATTTTTATCCTATTATTTCAATCTTGGTAATCTTTATAATCTTGGATTTTTAAGTTAAACTCTCTATTTTCTATTTTGTGCCCCGGCAGGACTCGAACCTTTTTCAAATCACCCCGACCCCCAGCTTAAGAAACCTTCGGTTTCTTACGTCGCCAGAAGACTGGCTCCTATTTTTCCACCACGGGGTGATTTGAGGTTCTCGTCCTGTTTTTTAATCTTGGTGATTAATCTTATCTTGGATTTCTAAGTTGCTTTGTCATTTTTGTGCCC
>Ga0197142_1001161_pt1 | contig 24373 bp, 19 predicted proteins | sample GBS60_MetaG_FD_148614 | JGI IMG/M metagenome (GOLD analysis project Ga0197142, IMG submission 148614) | Sediment microbial communities from Great Boiling Springs, Gerlach, Nevada, United States - GBS 60_MetaG | ecosystem: Environmental > Aquatic > Thermal springs > Hot (42-90C) > Sediment... | reverse complement strand
GCGGCGTTGTAAAGCCGCTCGCCGGCGCGTTCGGGCAGTCCCGCCACTACGTAAAGGCCGGCCTCGCGCGCAGCTTGGCAAATGACCTCACTGAATTCGCCGGGAATCGGCTTCGCCAGCTCGCGCTCGCCCGCGAACGTCCAGCCCACATCGAGGCATTCCGGCAGCACCACGATGCGGCAGCCGCGCTGCGCCGCCTGCCGGATCATGGCGAGTGCGCGGCGAAGGTTCCCCTCGGCATCGCCGCCTTCCACCAGCATTTGCCCCATCGCGAGGCGGAACTCCCTCGTCGCCGCGTCCGCGTTCACGTCATGAGTCTAACGCGGCCTGCCCTCAAGGCGCTGGACGCTGAAGGCCGGCCTCTTGTACGCTGGGGCGTTAGGAGTTTCGTTCCCCGTCATGTCGCGACGCAAGCTGGAACGTGTAGCATTTCAAGGTGAGCTGGGGGCCTTCAGCCAGGAAGCCGCGTACAAGTTACTGGGCGAGAAGATCGAGGTAGTTCCCCTGCCCAGTTTCCACGAGGTCTTTCAGAGCCTGAAACGCAAACAGGTGGACGCCGCGGTCATCCCCATCGAAAACTCCCTGGCGGGTTCCGTCCACGAGAACTACGACCATCTACTGAATTTCGATTTCCGGATCGTGGGCGAGATCAACGTCCGCATCAACCACAACCTGATCGCGCTGCCCGGAGTCAGTTTTCGGCAGATTCGTCGCGTGTACTCGCATCCGGTGGCGCTGGGTCAGTGCCTGCGCTTTTTTGCGCGCTATCCGCGACTGGAAAAAGTGCCGTTCTACGACACGGCGGGCAGCGTCAAGATGATCGTGGCGCAGCAACTGACCGACGCCGCAGCCATCGCCTCGGCCGTGGCGGCAAAAATTTACGGAGCCCGCATCCTGAGGCGTTCCATCGAGGACGACCGGCGCAACTACACGCGTTTCTTCCTGCTGCGCCGCGCCGAGGATGTGCGCGCGACGCGGCCGCCGGCCGCGGGGTCCGATCGCTGGAAGACTTCGCTGGTCTTCACCACGCGCAACATACCCGGAGCGTTGTTTCGGGCGCTGGGGGCCTTCGCGCTGCGCGACGTCAACCTCACCAAGATCGAATCCCGGCCGCTGCGCGGCAAGCCGTGGGAGTATCTTTTCTACCTGGATCTGATCGGGCACGTCGAGGAGCCGCGGGTGCGCAACGCGCTCACTCATCTGGCCGAGCTGGCCGATTTTCTGCGCGTGCTGGGTTGCTACCCGCGCGGTGATTGAGTGCGGGAGCCGGCGTCGGCCGGCCCCCGCGAAGTCGTCAGAATTGCAGTTGCAGCGAGAACTGCCAGGAGCGCGGCGGCTCCTGCGCAGTCACGGTGCCGAAGGCCGTGCTGGTCGGCGTCGTGTTCGGGCTCCGAAGCACCACTTCGTTCAGGGCGTTGAAGGTGTCCGCCCGGAAGATCATCGAAGCCTTCTCCTGGATGCGGAAGGTCTTGCGAGCCGAGAAGTCCCAGCGGCGCTGCGAATCGGTCCGGATGTTGGAGTACCGCAGCGGGGCGGTTCGCACGTTCCAGGCCAACTGCTGGCGGCTGTCGCGGTTGAACACGTCGGTGTTGAACCAGCGGTCGGTGTTACGCTTGTCCTTCGGCAACCGGATTTGCCGGGTGTCGCCGATGAACAGCGCCTGGCCGAAGCCCAGCGGCGCGCCGCTCTGGCGCTGGTAAACGCCGCTCAACTGCCAGCCGCCGAGGAAGAAGTTGAGCGCCGGATGCCAGTTGGCGCCCCATTTGCGCCCTTTGCCGAAGGGCAGCTCCCAGATGCCGCTGCCGGTCAGGCGATGAGCGCGGTCAATGCTCGCGAGCGATTCGTAAGGCATGGGATCGAATGCGTTGAGGAATTCGACCGCCTCCATCGCCTTGGACCACGTGTAGGAGACCTGAAGCGTGTACCCGCGGGAGAAGCGCTTCTCCATGCGCGTTTGCAACGAGTGATACCACGAGTAGCCCGCCGGGTCGTTGTACTGCACGTTGCTGAAGTGGGGATAATGCGTGAGCAACTGCGCCCGCGTAATCGTGGTGCTGGTGAATTGCGGGTGCAGCCCGTAGAACGGGCTGGGGAAGTTGGCGCTCAGGAAATCAATCGTGGCCTGATCGCGATAAGGCAGCGTGCTGTAATACTGCTTTGGCGTGAAGCTCAGGTTGCGCGTCACGCCCGCCCGCGTCGTGCGATTGCCGACGTAGGACGCCTCGAGCACGTGCCCCGCGGGCAGCTCGCGCTGAAAACCGAGCGACCAGCGTTGCGCGTACGGCGCTTTGCGGTTCTTGGCGAAGAACGTGGTGCCCTGGCCGAGTGTGGTCTCCAGGCCGCCCGCCGCGCCGAGCACGGGCAGCAAGCCGTTGGGCAACGGATTGTCCAGGGTGGCGACCCAGGTCAGGCCGTTGTCATTGGAAGCCACGATGGGTGTGGTGCGGCTGAAGCCGGCAAGAATCGAGTTGGTGCGCAGGATGCCGATCGAGCTGTAGAAGATGCCGTAGCCGCCGCGGAAGACCGTCTTGGGATTGATCTGATAAGCGACGCCCACGCGCGGCATCCACAGCAGCGCCTGGCTGCTCCAGTACTCGCGTGGATTGCCGCCCACGCCGGCGAAAGTCACGCCGCCCTTGACCTTGAACTGCTCGACCGGCAGCTCAGGGATGGGCCTCTGCGCATAGCGCGCCACGGCAGCGGGCTCGATAGGGTTCGGACTGACCGCGTCGAATTGGGTCACCGAGCGGTTGAAGCGTTCCGTGATGGGCGATTCGTGCTCCCAACGCAGGCCGAGATTGAGCGTAAGCTTGCGCGAGACCTTCCAGTCATCCTGGAGATAGAAGGCGTAATACTTGTCCTGCTCGGCGTAGCTGCCCGTCAGCGACATGCTGCCGCCGGGAATGCCGGCCAGCAAAGCGATCATTTCGGCGCCCACGGGCGGGGCAGGGCTGTTATCCAGCGGGCCGCGAGCCCAGTAGTTGCTGAAACTCAGGTCCGGCGATACGGCGGTCGGATAGCGGTTGCGGAACTCGCGGAACACCGTGACTTCAGGACCGAAACGAACGTTGTGATCGCCCTTCAACCAGGTGAAGTTTGCGACCGCGCTGTGGCTGATCGAAGCGGTGACGCCGTCACCCGACTCCCAGTTGCTGATCGTGGAGAGCGAGCCCACCCTGATGCGCGGGATGGTGGCGAGCCGGCGATCCACCAGATTGGCCAGATTCTGCGAGAATCCCAGCGAGGTCAGGTCAAAGCCGCGACTGACGCGTCGTTCGGGGAACTCCTGCTGCGCGACCCCGTAGCGGAAATTGAGCACGAGGCCGGGCGAGAACATGTGCACGTCGTCCAGCGCGATGCCGCGATTGATCCGGTTCAGGACGATGCCCGCCACGTCGTTGCCGAACAGGCGGTTCTTGTCCTCTTCCCAGAAATCGCGATGGAACCGGACGAACATGCGATTCTTTTCGCTGAAAGCGTGATCGAGGCGCCCGATCGTGGTCCAGTAATCTTCCTTGGCAGGCCGGGAGAAGAAGAAATTGTTGCGTCCGTCGGCCGTGCCGGGCTGGTTGGGAAGCGGGTACAGCGCCAGGATCTTCTTCGCTACAGGATGAATCCGACTGGCCGGGAAGATGTTGCCCGGCAGCGGCTGCCGCCTGTAGCGCCCGCCCGGAGCAACGGCGATTGTGGCAGGGTCATAAAGCTGGTAGTTGGCGCCGAGCTTGAGCAGGTCCGAGAAATCGCCGTTGCGCCAGTTCTCGCGCGGCACGGTCGAGGTCATGGAACCGCCGACGTTGGGGTCGCCGAATTTATTGGCCTCCCAGGTGAAGAACCAGAACGTCCGGTTCTTTCCGTTATAAAGTTTGGGCAAATAGACCGGGCCGCCGCCGGCCAGCCCGTAACGGTTATCCGTATAAGGCGGGACTCCCTTGCCGGAGCGGTTCTGGTAGATGGTCGGGCAGTCAAAGGCGGAATTGCGCAGCCACCACCAGGCCTGCCCGTGCAGCGTATTGGTTCCGCCTTTGGTGCTGACGTTCACCAGCGAACCCAGCGTGCGGCCCACCGAGGCGTCAAAGGAGGAGGTTTGCACCTTGAACTCGGACAGGGAAGCAGTGGGCGGCGAGAACGCCACGCGCGGGCTGGTGCCGTCGGAATAGACGTTCGGCACGCCGTCAATGGTGAAGAAGTTGCCGTAGTTGCCGCTGCCGTCGGTGGAAAACTGCGACGGTGCGTTGTTGAACGGCGCCTTGCGCAGGCGCATGTCGGTGCCGTTGACGGTGCCCGGCGCCAGGTGCACCAGGTCCATGGCGTTGCCTGCGAACAGCGGCAGTTCCGTGATCCTGCGCTCGTCCACCACCTGGCCGAGCGAGGCTTCCGCGGTCTGGAGCAGCGGTGTTTCAGCGGTGACTTGCACGGCCTCGCTGACGTCGCCCAGCGCCATCTGGATGTTCAACTCCACGCTGTCGTTGACGCGGATCTGCACGTTTTCGCGCACGAACTTCTTGAAGCCGGCCTGTTCGGCGGTCACGGTATAGACGCCGGGAACCAGAAACGGCAGAGCGTAGTTCCCTGATTCGTTGGTTCGGGTGGACGCCACCACTCCCGTGGCGACGTTGGTGGCGCGGATTTCAGCGCCGGGCACGACGGCGCCGCTCGGATCGGTCACGCGGCCCACCAGCGCGCCGCGGGCATCCGCCGTTTGCGCCATCGCCATCGGCGCCAGGAGTGCAAGGACGAGGAGAACGCTCATCGTAATACGAACGGACATGACGACCCTGTTCCTTTCGACTGGATTTCCGGCTGCGATAACCGGATGCCGCTATTATACTTCGGAACCGGCCCATTACCGGCCCGGAAGGGCAACGTCGCGAATCAAGTCAAGGGCGCCGCATTCTGACATATGCGTCGCCTACCGCGGCTGGATCACGATGGCTCTGCACAAGACCGGGCTCTCGCCGCTGCACGGCGCGCGTGGACAACAGGAGCAGGTTGACCGTGCGCTCGCTCCGATTTACAAATGAAGAACGGCCAGGCCGGCCGTTGCGCGTGCAGAAAACCGGTTCAGCTCTGCCGGGTTCCCCGGATGACCCCCTGGCTGTTGGGTCCCTTCCAGGTGCCTTCCAGCTTGTTGCCTTCGATCCGGGCTTCCACCGTGTAAACGTCGCCCTCGATCCTCACCTTGAAGGTGAAGACGCCGTTTTCAAAGCGAGGATCTTCCATCATGTATTCGCCGGGGGCGCCGCTGATGGTCCCGCTGAGCTTGCCGCCTTCTTCTTTCACCACGACAGCCCAACTGTACTGAGCCCCGTCGGGGCTGTCCGAGATGCATTGCCAGGAGCCCACCACCGGCTTGTCCGCCGCAACGAGCAAAGCGGCTCCCAGAAGAGTCAGAAGCAGAGCTACGGGGATTCGCATAAGGCAGTACCTCGATTCAACAATGGAAGGACTCTGTTGTATGATAGCATCCCGTCGGGCAGCGACGGAGGCCAACATGCGATCCCTGACTCTGAGCGTAGCGTTGCTGCTGGCCGCGGGGATCCTCCTCGCGCAGCGGCAAAGGTTCACCATCAACACGGAGACGCCGGAAGGGCAGTTGCTTCAGCAGATCGGCGAGCAGGAAGACCCGGCGCAGAAGCTGGCCCTGCTCGAGAAGTTTGCCGCCGCCTATCCCAAACACGAAGCCATCCCTTGGGCCTACGCGCATATGGTGAGGGTGGCAGCCAAGGCCAACCAGTTGGACAAGGCGCTGGAGGCTGGCGAGAAGGCTCTCAGCCTGGACCCCGAGGACCTGGAGACGGCCCACGAAGCCCTGAAAGCCGCCGAAGCCAAGAAAGATCCGGCCACGCTGATCGCCTGGGCGGGCAAAGTCTCGGCCGCGGCCCGCAAGGTGGCCGCCAAGCCGAAGCCCAAGGAAGAGGATGAAGTTGAAGACTGGAAAGCGGCAGTGGACTTCGCCAAGCAACTTGACGTTTACACTGAGTACTCGCTTTACGCCCTGGCTCTCCAAACGACGGATGCACAACAACGCATTCTGCTGACCGAGGCGCTGGAAAAGCAGAATCCCGACAGCCAGTACCTGCCGCAGATCGCCAACCTTCGCTTCGTTGCTTACTTGCAAGCGGGGCAAACGGACAAGGCCGTGGCGCTGGCCGAGAAAGTTCTGGAAAAGGACCAGAGCAACGAAGACATGCTGCTGGCGGTGGCGGACAGCTACCGCCACCAGAAAAAAGACCCCGACAAGGTTCTGGCCTACTGCGCCAAGGCGCGCGAGCTGGTCGCCACCAAGCCCAAACCCGAAGGCGTTACCGACCAGGCCTGGGAGACGCGCAAGCGGCAGATCACCGGGCGCGCCCATTACCTGGCGGGCCTGACGCAGATCGCCCGAAATAACTGGGCAGAGGCGGACAAAGAGCTGCGCGCCGCTCTGCCGGGAATCGCCGACAACCCGACGATGAACGCTGAGGCGCTTTTCTACCTCGGACTGGCGAACTTCCGGCTGGGTGAGAAAGACTGCGAACCGCGACGTATCGTGGATGCCGTGAACTTCACCAAGCAGTCGGCCGCAATCAAGAGCCCTTACCAGGCGCCGGCGCGACAGAACCTGAGGGCTTTCCAGGCCAAATGCCTCGTACGATGAATATCCTCGTTCCCAACCTCGGTTCCACCTCGTTGAAGTATCAGATCCTGGAAATGCCCGGCGAGCGCGTGCTGGCCCGCGGGCGCTTCGAACGCGTCAGCGATTACCGCGAAGCCATCGCGCAAATTCCGACGTCCGAGCCCAAGGTGGACGCGGTGGCGTTCAAGACCGTCCTGGCAGGCCCGCGCTATCGCGGCACGTTCCTGATTGACGGCGACGTCATCGCCGCCATGGAGGAATACCTGCCGGCGGCGCCGGCGCACAACGCGATTTATCTGGCGGCCATCCGCGCCTTCCGGCAAGCCATGCCGGGCGTGCCGCTGGTGGCGGCCTTCGAAACCGAATTCCACGTAACCATGCCGGAGTACGCTGCGCGCTACGGCGTTCCGGCCGAGTGGCGCGAAGCCTACGGGATCCGCCGCTACGGCTTCCACGGCGCTTCGCATCAGTACGTCAGCGAGCGCGTGCCGGAACTGCTGGGACGCCCGCGCGACTCGCTGCGGCTGGTGAGTTGCCATCTGGGCGGCAGTTCCTCGATCTGCGCGATCGAGAACGGCCGGTCGGTGGACACCACGATGGGCTTCTCGCCGCAATCGGGCCTGGAGAACGCCACGCGGCACGGCGAGCTGGACGTGTTTGCGGTGCTCTACATGATGGAACGACGCGGCTGGTCCGTCGCCGAGGTGCGGCAACAGCTCGCGCGCAACGGAGGCCTGGCGGGCCTTTCGGGAATCCCGGGCGGCGACGTGCGCGACCTGGAGGCCGCCGCCGCGCAAGGCAATCAGGACGCTGCCCTCGCGCTGGAGGTCTTCGCCTATCAGGTGCGCAAGACCATCGGTGCGTACGCGGCCGCGATGGGAGGGCTCGACGCCGTGGCCTTCACCGGCGGCATCGGCGAAAACTCGTCCCGCCTGCGCGCGCGCTGCTGCGAGGGGCTGGAGTTTCTCGGCATCCGGCTCGATCCGGCGCGCAACGAGCAGGGCTCGGGCGATCGTCTCGTGTCGGCGGACGATTCCCGCGTGGCGGTCGTGGCGCTGGCCACCAACGAAGAGCTGATCGTCGCGCGCCGGGCGTATCGTTTGCTGGCGGCGCAACACGGAACGCAAAACCTGGCGGAGCAGGCATGATTCACTTCGTCGTTCACGGCCGCTCGGACACGGTGGGCGTCATCGTGACCGAGCAGGTGGCGCCGGGTGAGCGTCTTTCCGGATGGAACCTGGAGACAGGCGAGTCTCTGGAAGCTGTCGCTGCGCAAGCCATCCCGCTCGGTCACAAGATCGCCTTGCGACGGATCGCGCCCGGAGAAGCCGTGCTCAAGTACAACATGCCGATCGGCAAGGCCACGCGCGAAATCGCGCCCGGCGAGCACGTCCACACGCACAACCTGCGCAGCGCGAGGTGGTGAATCATGCGAGCGGAAACCTTTCGTGGCTACCGGCGGGCGGACGGGCGCGTGGGCGTGCGCAATCACGTGGTCATCCTGCCCGTGGATGACATCTCGAACGCCGCGGCGGAAGCGGTGGCGCGCGTGATTCATGGCGTGCTGCCGCTGCCGCATGCTTACGGGCGCCTGCAATTCGGCGAGGATCTGGAGCTGTTTTTCCGCACCATGATCGGCACCGGCGCCAATCCCAACGTGGCCGCCTGCGTTGTCATCGGCATCGAGCCGAACTGGACACAGCGCATCGCGGAAGGCATTGCGCGGACGGGCAAGCCGGTCGAGGCGTTCTGGATCGAGGGTCACGGCGATCTGCGAACCATCGAACGCGCCGGCCGCGCGGCCCAGCGATTGCTCCAGCAAGCCAGCGAGCTCGTCCGCGAACCGTGCCACGTCCGCGAGCTGTACGTTTCGGCCAAGTGCGGCGAATCCGACACCACCACAGGGCTGGCCTCCTGCCCGGCCGTGGGTGAGGTCTTCGATCATCTGGACTCGCTGGGCGCCACCATGAGTTTCGGCGAAACCTCGGAACTGACCGGGGCCGAGGAAATCTGCGCAAGCCGCGCCGCCACGCCCGAGGTGGCGCAAGAGTTCCTGCGCATCTTCCGCGCCTACAACGACTTCATCCTTTCGCACGGCGTGAACCTGCTCGGATCGCAGCCGACAGAAGGCAATATCCGCGGCGGTCTGACGACCATCGAAGAGAAGGCGCTGGGCAACCTGCAAAAGATCGGGCGGCGCTGCCGCTTGGTGGGCTGTCTGAAGCCGGCGGAATCCCCGCGCGGGCCGGGCTTGTGGTTCATGGATACTTCCTCGGCCGCGGCCGAGGCGGTGACGCTGTGGGCGGCCTCGGGCGCTGTGGTTCACCTGTTTCCGACCGGTCAGGGCAACACAATCGGCAATCCCATAGTCCCGGTGATCAAGATCACGGGCAACCCCGCGACGGCGCGCAGTATGAGCGAACACATAGACGTGGACGTCTCGGGCCTGCTTCAGCGAGAGTACACGCTGGAAGAGGCGGGCGACCGCGTCTGGGAGATGATGATACGCGTGTGCGACGGTCGTCTGACGTGCGCGGAAACCCTCGGCCATCGCGAGTTCGTGTTGACCCGGCTATATCCGAGCGCCTGATGACGGCCCGTGAAGCGCAACGCCCTCGCGTTGTAGGATAAAAACACTGCATCTGCGGCCAGGTGACGGCGCCATGGATCTTTACGAAGCCATCCGGGCCTTGCACGAGGAGAAGAAACGGATTGACCGCCTGATCGCGGTGCTGGAAGAACTGGAGCGCGCCGGCGATCGGCAACCCACCGGCAGCAGGAAGCGCCGCGGACGCAAGACCATGACCGCGGAGGAGCGCCGCCAGGTGTCCGAACGCATGAAGCGGTATTGGGCGCAGCGCAAGCAAGGCGAGCAGGCCGGCGTCGCGGATCCTGCGGCCTCCGCTCCTCAGCCGGATCCGGCAACCGGCTGAGGCTCGCCGGTTTTGAAGAACCACAGCCAGAAGTACTGCTGGCCGGCGCCGTGCCGGTAGCGCGGCTCGAAACCGCAGCGCAGCGCCATCTCAATGGCTTCCTGTTCGGAGAAAGGCACGCCGATCCAGGTGTCGTCCGGCGTGCTCCGGACCCGCGTGTCGCCCTGAACCTGGAACTTGAACAGCGCCCCCGGGCGCAGCACGCGGTTGACCTCGCGCACGTAGCTCTCGATGATTTCGCGGCTGGGGATGTGCTGGAAGACGATCGAGGAGAACGCAAAATCGAAGATCAAACCCGGCGGCAGCACGGAAAGATCCATGCCGTTGTTCTGGTAGACGAAGGCGTTGGGGAAATCGCGCAGCGCCTCGCGCGCCAGGGCCACCATCTCCCCGCTGACGTCCACGCCGTGCACTTCGCCGAACAGCTTCGCCAGCGCGCGCGTGACCCGTCCGGCGCCGCAGCCGATTTCGAGCACGCGCATTTCCTTGGGATCCTTGCCCTGGCAGATGTTGATCATGTCGGTGAGGATTTCTTCGGCGACGGTCTGCTCGCCCGAGCGGAAGAACTCCTCGTCGGTCCAGTCCGCGCGCGCGGTATTCACGAAGTAGCGGGCGTTGATGCGCGCCCGCTGGTCCCAATCCTCTTGCATTTTCTTGAGCAATTCCGGATCCACCATCCCTGGCGTTATTGTAGCGCCTCAAGGCAGGATGCGCTCGGTTTCGCAAGAGCGCAGGCGGCGCACGAAGCAATCTTAGCGGAACGAAGGCCGGGCCGCCAGCGGATCTTCCGGCCAGTCGTGACGCGGATACCGCCGACTCAGCTCGCGGCGCAGCTCAGGATAGAGCCTGCGCCAGAAACCCTCCAGGTCGGTCGTGGTTTGCACGGGACGGTTGTTGGGCGCCAGCAGGTGCAAAGTGACAGGGACCTTGCCCGCGGCCAGCCGGGGCGTTTCTTTCTGACCGAAGAATTCCTGGATCTTGCCTGCGATCCACGGCGCCTTGCCCCGTGCGTAATTGACGCGCACCTGGCGCCCGCTCGGCAGGCGCAAACGCTCGGGCGCGATCTGCTCCAGCGCGCGTCGCGCGTGTTCCGGCAGGCGGGTTTCCAGGGCTCGCAGCAAGCCATTGCCTCGGGCCGCGGCCTCCAGTTCGGCGAAGCTGCTCAAACCGCGGCACAGCAAGGCCAGCGCCGCGGTTACGTCCTGCTCACTGAGGGTCGGCACTTCCGCGTGAGCCGCGGCAAACTCGAGGCGCGCCAGGAACGACTCGATCGCCTCGGAATCCGCGAACCTCGCCAGTCCCGCTTCGCGCGCCCGTTCGAACAGTAACCGCTCGGCCTGTTCGCCGCGCGCGGGACCGCGGCTTTCCTCGATAACGAGCTGCTCGTACAGCAAGGCGCCGGCGCGCTCGACGCGTTCGGTTTCCCGGTTCCACTCGATCCGTTCGCACTCGCGAATGCGGCCCGGAAAGAGATCGAGCAGCCACTCCGGCCGGATGGCGCTGGCGAGCCGAACCAGCGGCAGCCCTTGCTCGCGGCGCTCTTCGGCATCCACCGCGACCAGGAATTCGGCGTCGCGCACCACGCTGGCGGCGGAAAGGATGGCGGCGCCGCCGCCCGAAAGCAGCAGCTCACGATCGCGCCTTCGTCGCGCCACGCGGTCCGGGAAAGCCGCGAGCACAGCCATCAACAGGGCCTCGTCCGCAGCCGAGTCGCCGGTCTGTACCCTGGCCTCGCGGCGGATCTGTTCGTAGAGGCGGCGAGTGCGCGAGCTCCAGGGCTGTTCGAGGAGCCACAGCAGGTCGGATGGGCCGGTTTGTGCGGTCGCTTCGGACATGCGCTCGCCGGCGCTCAACAACGCCGCCAGTGCACAGCCCTGATCCCCGGCGCCGCGACGTTCCGCCTCGACCACGAGACGCGCCAGCCGCGGCTCCAGAGGCAGCCGCGCCATCGTCTGGCCGATTTCCGTCAACGCGCCGGAAGGATCCACGGCGCCGAGGCGAAGCAGCAAATTCTGGGCTGCCTGCCATGCCTCGGCGGGCGGCGGATCGAGCCATTCCAGCTCCTCGGGGGCCACGCCGCAGGCCCGCAGCATCAGAGACGCGCCGCTCAGATCCTCGCGCAGGATCTCTGGCACGTCCTGCTCCGGGCGCCGGGCGAAATCTTCCAGTGGATAGAGGCGGACGACGCGCCCGGGAGCGGTGCGGCCCGCGCGTCCGGCGCGCTGCTCGGCCGACGCCTTGCTCACGCGGCGCACTTCCAGCCGCGGCAGGCCGGACCATCGGGAGTGCAAAGCCACTCGCGCCAGGCCGCTGTCTATCACGGCCGTGACGCCTTCGATGGTGAGCGAGCTTTCGGCCACGTTGGTGGAGAAGACGACCTTGGGCCGATCCGCGGGGGCCAGCGCCCGCTCCTGCTCTTCCAGTGGCAGGTCGCCGTGCAAGGGAAGCAGCAGCAAGCCGGCGCGCCCGGCGATGGGCTCGCAGGCCCGCATCGCACGGCGGATTTCGCGCGCCCCAGGCAGGAAGATGAGCACGTCACCATCGAGGCCTTCGCGCACGAGCGATTCGAGCGCTTCGGCCACCCGCTGCTCGAGCGGCGCCGCCGAAAGGGGCGTGTACCGGATCGTCAGCGGGAAAAAGCGGCCCTCGGCCCGCACCACGGGACAACCGCCCAGAAAGGCAGCGACCGGCGCGGCCTGCAATGTGGCCGACATGACGACGAGACGCAAGTCAGGGCGCGCGCTTCGTTGAAGACGTCTCAGAAGCGCCAGGGCGAGATCGCCTTCCAGGTGTCGCTCGTGAAACTCGTCCAACACGACGCACGAGACGCCTTCGAGCGACGGATCCCGCAGCAAGCGCCGCGTGAGCACGCCTTCGGTCATGTAGATCAAGCGGGTTCGCGGCCCGATCGCTTCCTCGAACCGCACCTGATAGCCGACGGTTTCTCCCACACGCTCCCCGCGCTCGCTGGCGGCTCGCCGGGCTGCCAGCCGCGCCGCCAGTCGCCTCGGTTCGAGCACGAGAACCTTGCCGCCCAGCTCGAGCAGGGCGGGAGGCACGCGGGTGGTTTTGCCCGCGCCCGGCGGCGCTTCGACGACGAGATTTGCTCCCTCGCGGAGACGCGCCAGAATTTCCGGCGCCCGCTCGTCAATGGGGAGTGGCGGTAGGAAGGCGGTTGACTTTGCGTTCACCTGTTTCTCAGACTAGCGGGTTATGGGACTTGGAATCGGACCGCTCAATCCTCCGAAACGCCTGCTGATGGGACCCGGGCCTGTGATGGTGGAGCCGCGCGTCTACGAGGCGATGCGGCAGCCCATCGTCAGTCACGTGGATCCGTACTTCTTCCAGGTTTTCGAAGACATTCGCGCCCTGCTGGGGCCGGTATTCGGCACGCAGAACCCCTTCCGCATGGTGATCTCAGGCACAGGCACCTCCGGCATGGAGACCGCGATCGTGAACTTCGTCGAGCCGGGCATGAAATTCGCCGTGTTCGCCAACGGCTATTTCTGCGACCGCATCAGCAACATCGCCGAGCGCCAGGGTGCGCACGTGGTTAGGCTCGAGAAAGCCTGGGGTGAAACCTTCACGGAGGAAGAGACGTTCGAGTTCGTGCGTCGCGAGAAGCCGCACGTGGTGGCCTTCGTGCAGGCGGAAACCTCGACCGGCGTCTACACGCCCGGCAAGACGATCGCGGCCGCGGCGCGCGAAGTGGATGCGCTGGTCATCGGCGACTGCGTGACGTCGCTGGGAGGCATGCCCGTCAACGTGGACGAAAACGGCATTGACGTGGCCTATAGTTGCTCGCAAAAAGGCTTGAGTTGCCCGCCCGGCCTGGCGCCCATCACTTGTTCGCCTCGCGCCATGGAGCGGTTGCGCGAGCGCAAGCGCCCGATACCCTCCTTTTACTTCGACCTCAAGCTGATTGACGATTACTACGAAGGCCAGCACCGCTACCACCACACCGCGCCCATTTCGATGTTCTACGCGTTGCGCGAGGCCCTGCGCATCGTGGACGAGGAGGGACTGGAAAATCGCTTCCGGCGTCATCGCCATAATCACCTTGCCTTTGTCGCGGGCGTCGAGGCCATGGGACTCCGGATGCATGTGCGCGAGCCCGCGCAGCGCCTGTGGACGCTGAACACGCCGCGCGTCCCGGAAGGCCTCTCGGATGTGACCTTGCGTCGCCGCCTGCTCGACGAACACGGCATTGACGTGCTGGGCGGCTTCGGTCCGCTGGCGGGCAAGGTTTTGCGAGTCGGCTTGATGGGCGCGACCTCGACGCGCGAGAACGTGCTTCTGCTGCTGGAGGCATTGGAGAGCGCACTCCGCGCCGAGGGCTTCCCGGTCCAAGCTTCGGGCCGGGAGGCCGCCGAGCGTTGCTACGGGGAAATGGGAGGGCCGCAATAGGATCGGAGCGCTTCAGTACGCCCAGCGCCAGAGGCTGGCGCCGACCGTGAATCCGGCGCCCACCGCGGCGAACAGGACGAGGTCGCCTTTCTTCAGGCGTCCGGCTTCCACCGCGTCCTGCGTGGCCAGGGGGATGGTGCCCGAGGTGGTGTTGCCGTAACGATCAATGTTGAGCACCACCTGTTCCGGCTTCAGTCCCAGCCGCTCCGCGGTCGCGTAGATGATGCGCGCGTTGGCCTGGTGCGGGATGAGAAGGCCGATGTCGCGCGCGGTCAGGCCGTTTCGCTGCATCAGGTCCCGGCAGACCTCGTACATGCGCCGGACCGCGAACTTGAACACCTGCTGGCCATCCTGGTAGACGTAGTGCAACCGTTTTTCGACGGTTTCATGGGAGGCGGGCAGCCGGCTGCCGCCGGCGGGCATTTTCAGGAACTCGCCGCCGGAGCCGTCAATTTCGTTGAGGAAATCCACGAACCCCAGGGAGTCGTCCTCGCTGGGCTCGACCAGCATGGCGCCCGCCCCGTCACCGAACAGCACACAGGTGGCGCGATCCGTGTAATCCACGATGCGCGACATGGTGTCGGCGCCGATGACCAGGACCTTGCGGTGGGAGCCGGCGGCTACCAGATGAGCGGCCGTGGTCAGACCGTACAGGAAACTCGAGCAGGCCGCCACCAGATCGAAACCCCAAGCCCCTTTGGCGCCGATGCGATCCTGCACGATGCAGGCGGTGGATGGAAACATCATGTCGGGCGTCACCGTGCAAACCAGGATGGCGTCCAGTTCCGAAGCCTCGATGCCGCGTCGGGCAAGCGCAGCGCGGGCCGCCTCCACGGCCATGTCCGAGGTGGCCATGTCCGGATCCGCAATGTGTCTCTCCCGGATTCCGGTCCTCTCCAGGATCCACTCGTTGCTGGTGTCCACCATTTTTTCCAGGTCGAAATTGGTGAGCACCCGGGGCGGAACGTAGCAACCCAGCGCGCTGATCTTGGCTCTGTGCAACGAAACTTTCCTCCTGTGGCCCGGCGAGGCCTTGCAGCCGCAATCGCGAGCCCAAAACTTCTATGTTAGATTCAACGGAAGATGCATGTCGAGAGCAGGCCGCCGGCGCCGCCCGAGGCCCTATGCGCCGAGGTTTTCCGGCAGCTCAGGCCGTGCGCCGCCGTACCCGAGATTCGCGTGCGGTTTCTGCCCTATGCCAATGCCCACAGCTCGGTCTGCTGGCAGGATGGCCGGCTCGAGCTGCGCATCAGCGATCTGTTGCAGGCCGCTCCGCCGGAGGTGCTCGAAGCGCTCATGTTCATCCTGCTGGGCAAGCTGCTGCGACGCCCGATCCCGCGGGCCTGCCTGCACCGCTACCGGTCGTACCTGAATCGCCGCGACGTGCAACGCACGATCGAATTGATTCGGCGGGTGCGCGGGCGCAAGCAGCTTCGGGAACCCCAAGGCCGGCATCACAACCTGGAGGAGATCTTCGAGGAGCTGAATGCGCGGTTTTTCGGCGGCCTCATGATTCGCCCGCGTCTGGGCTGGAGCCTCAAGCCGTCGCGCACCACGTTGGGGCATTGGGATCCGGCCCATCAGGCCATCGTCATCAGCAGCTTTTTGGATCGCCCGAACACTCCGCGACTGGCGGTGGAATACGTGCTCTACCACGAGATGCTGCATTTGCGTTACCCGACGCTCGCTCGCGGCAGCCGCAGGCAGATTCACACTCGCGAATTCCGCGCAGCGGAGCGGCAGTTTCCCCGACTGAAGGAAGCCCAGCAGTTGCTGAAGCGGTTGGTTCAGAGCTGAGCCGTTCGCCGGAGGACAGCCAGCCCGGCCACGGTGAGCAGGCCCGCACCCGCCGCCAGCGACAGCGCCGCCAGACCTACACGCAGGCTGGAGGGCGATCCGGGCGTAGCCACGAGGACCGCCCGCAGGGCCAGACCCAGCAAATACAACGCCATCGCCGCCAACAGGATCAGGCGTCCGCGCTCCCACGCGCCTTCCGGCCAGCGTCGCTGCCTTTGACCGGAGCGCCATTGACGGTATAGGCGAACCCAAAGCGCGCCCAGGCCTCCGAAGGCGCCCACGCTGAGTGCGCCAAACACCATTGCCCAGTTGTCCGCCACCTGGAACCACTGCGGCCGCTCGGCCACGGGCGCCGAGCCGTACAGAACACAACGTGCAACGCCGCGCGCGATCGCCATGGCCCGCTGCACGCCGGCATTGGTCAGCACGGCCACGCCCAGGCGCCGCCCCGGAACCCACAGGATCGCCGAGTTGGCGCCCCAAGTATCGCCGGAGTGTTCGAGCAGGAGCAGGCCGTCTTCGCGACGAACGAACCAGCCTGCGTCATACGGAGGAACGAGACTGCCGGGTCGCTCGATGCCATCCACCCGGCCTTCGAGAGCTGCGCGGAGGAAAGCCGCCATATCTGGCGCGGTGGATTTCACCAGCGATGCGCCCAGCCAGCCTGCGTCCCCAACCCGCCGCCGGACCACGCGATTCAAGCTTCGTTCGTGCGGCGCCGCGAGGCCCCAGGCCCGGGCCCGTTGCTCGTTCACCGTGGTGCGCGTCATCCCCAACGGGAGGAACACTTCCCGTTCCATGAAGTCCTCGAAAGGGACGCCGGAAACCCGTTCGATCAGCGCGGCGAGCATGACGTAGTTCGAGTTGGCGTAGGTAAATCGGCCCCTTGACCATCGGGCCGGGCGCACGCCGCGCAGGCTGTGCAGGGCAACCGTCAGATCCCGATCGCCGGGTCGGCCGCAACATGGCACGAGCCAGTCATCGCGCCGGCGCAAACCGCTGGCGTGCCGAACGAGGTCACGGGCGGTGACGCGGCCCAGCGCCCCGTCTTGCAGTTCGGGCAACCAGTCCGAGACCGGACGATCCATCACGAGTTTGCCCTCCCGAACCAGACGGGCGACGCCCACTGCCGTCAGCGGCTTGCTTACCGAGGCCAGCTCGACCGGCGTGTCCACCGTCATCGGCTCGTTGCTTTCCAGATCCCTGACGCCGTAAGCGCGCAACTCGGTGTTATCCCGGTAAACCAGGGCCATAGCCAGGCCCGGAATCCGGTTGAGCGCCATCTCGGCTTGCAAGTACCGTTCGATCTCGGAGAGACGGCGAGCCGGGATGGCATCCGCGCAGGACGCAATCGTGCTTCCCAGACAAATCAGCGCCGCGGCGCGCACGCACTGGATTATAACGGCCCGGGCGCCGGCGCGGCTAGAATGTGAGCTTATGCAGCCGGTGAGAGTGGGAATTGTAGGTGTGGGCAATGTCGGCGGCGGCACGCTCACCATTCTGGCCGAGAACGCCGAGGCCATCGCGTTGAAGCTGGGTTTCCCCTTGCAGGTTCGTCTGGTCTGCGATGTGAAGATCGCCGAGAAAAGGTTGCCCGCAGCGCTGGAGCAGGTCGAGCGCGCCACCGACTGGCGGGCCGTGGTCTCGCATCCCGAGGTGGACATCGTGGCGGAACTGGTGGGAGGCACGACTGTGGCCGAGCAGATCATTCTGGGGGCGATCGAGCACGGCAAGTCGGTCGTTACGGCCAACAAGGAATTGATGGCGTTGCGCGGCGCCGAGATCTGGGAGCGCGCCATCGCCGCGGGCATCAACCTGGCGATGGAAGCCAGCGTGGCGGGCGGCATCCCGATCCACGCTGTGCTGCGCGAGGGAATCGCCAGCGACCGCATCGTCGCGCTTTACGGCATTCTCAACGGGACCAGCAACTACATCCTGACCGAGATCGAGCGCCGCGGCGCCGCTTTCGAGGAGGTGCTGGCGGAAGCCCAGCGACTGGGCTACGCGGAAGCCGATCCCAGCGCCGACGTGGACGGCTACGATGCCCGCTCCAAACTCGCGATCCTCGCGGCGCTGGCGTTCGGGCTGAAGATCACGCCTTCGGATATTTACACCGAAGGCATCCGGCGTATTTCGCCCATTGATTTCCAGTACGCGCACACGCTGGGACATACCATCCGTCTGATCGCGATGGCGCGGCAGACCAGCGAGGGCCTGCTCTTGTCGGTCCGTCCGGCGCTGATCCCGCAGACGGCGATTCTGGCCGGCGTTCGCTCGGCCTACAACGCGGTGTGGGTGAAGGGCGTCTACGGCGAGGACACGTTTTACTACGGCCGCGGCGCAGGGCCGCGCCCCACGGGCGTCGCGGTGGTGAGCGATCTGATGCGCGTGGCGCGCGAGATCCGCTACGGCAGTCCCGAGCGCGTTTCCCCGTTCGCTCACGAACGCCTGGGCGAGTACCAGCCGATTCCCATCACGCAGCAAAAGCGCGCGTATTACCTGCGCTTCCGCGTGGAGGATCGCCCGGGAATTATCGCCGCTCTGGCCGGCATCCTGGCCGCCAAGCGCATCTCGATCGAGGCGGTCTTGCAACTGCCGTGCGAGACCAAGCACGACCTGCCCTTCGTCATCACGCTGGAGCCCACTACCGAGCGGGCGGTGCGCGAGGCCGTCGAGGAGATGTCGCGGCTGGAATTTCTGCGCGAGCCGCCCCTGGCCTTGCCCATGGAGCCGGGCTTGTAAGCAGGGCTCAGCGCGGTTCTGCCTCCCAGACCGGCACGCCCAGTTCGAGGAAGCGGGCGGCGCCGGTCAGGAAGTGCGCGGTAATCCAGAAGACCGTCCAGTGCTCGTTGTAGTCGCCGCGCAGGCGGCTGAAATCCACCGTGCGGCGCCGCTGCGTATAGTTGGTCTGTTCGAGCTGTTCGCCCTGGCTGCCGTAGGGATCTATCATCTGGCCGCAGCTTCGATACATGACGAACGAGAGCCGTTTCAGATCATCCCGGCCGAGTAATTCTGCGAGCCGGTACACGTCCGGCGCGACCAGCACGCCCCAGACATCCAGGTGCTGGTTCTGGGGCGAGACCGAAGTCCAGCCGCGCGTGCGCAAGCGGTGACTGGCCAGCCGGCCGGGTGGCAGCGGCACGTCCCAGACGTAGGTGTAGGTGAGCATTACGTCGCAAGCGTGCGCGGCCCACTCCAGATGGCGCGGGTCGCGCGTCGTCTGGTACAGCTCGAGGAACGCCTGGAACGCCAGGGCCGCTCCTTCCTTGTCTTCCGAGCGGGCATCCAGCGTGCCGCCCCAGTAAGGCTCCCGCATGGTCAGGTGGCGTTGGGCGTAATGTTCAGCGGCTTTCACCGCGGCGCGGCGGTATTTGTCTTCGCCGAACAGTTGCGAAGCGATGAGCAGGGGCGGAACGAAGGCAGCCTCGGCAGTGGAGACGGGACGCCAGTCTGCGGCGAGAATTCGGGTGGCGTGAACGTCGCACGCCTTGCGCAGGAACGTTTCCCAGCGCGAAGTCTCAAGACCTTGCCGCCGGCCGATCCGGATGGCGCGGGCAAAGGCCAGCATGGCTTGTCCCTGATTGAGCAGTTCGGCCCCGTGCCAGCGTCCGGTGTCCAGGTCGTACCAGTTGTGGAAGCCGCCTTCGTAGAAAGCCGCTCCGGAAAGGAAATCGAGGGACTTCCGGGCCATCGCCACGGCCTCGGGATCGTTGAGCTTTTCGGCCAGCACGAGCAGGGCGTAGCCGGGGGCTTCGGCCTGCCCCGTCCAGCCCATGACGGCCTGCCGCCGGTCCGGGTATTTCTGGAAGACCGCGTAGCGATCCGTCTCGCGCCAGCGCGTCTTTGCGTAACGGTACTTGTCAAGCACGATTTCGGCGACAGCCGGGAAGTCCTCTGCGTAGTAAGGCCGGAAGATGTCCAGCGAGGTGCGAACCGCCTGCCGGAAGGCCGAGCCTTCGCGGGAAACGGGGAACGTTTCCACGAAAAATGTTTTTTCGATCACGCCTCCGGGCGGCGCTTGCAACCACGTCTCATCGTAAGGCACGAAGCCGCTCTGCAAGGCTTTGATCACGCTGCGCTGCCCGTTGGAGGCGCAGGGGCCGCTCCAGAGCGCCAGCTCCGCGCCTCCTTCGCGGTACACCACGCCCAGAGACCACCACTGGTCGGGACGATTGCCGAAAGGCACGGGCGAGGGGACGGTGTGCAGCGCCGCGCCCCACATCCGCCGACCGCGACGCAGTTCCAGCGAGGCGAAGGGCATCGGATAGCGGTGCTCCTCGAACAGAAGCTCTTCGCCCGGAGTGCCCCTTGCAACCGGCACGCGCCCGCTGCGCGCGCCGGAGGGATTGCCGTAGTAAAGAATGCCGGGCAACAGCGCCTGCGCGCTGTCGGCCGGGGCCCACAACCGGATTGCGATCGTCACCGGCTCGGCAGGCCGGGATCCCTGCCAGGTCAGGCGCCGCAGCACGCGAATGCGATCGCCCTCGGGACGCCACGCATCCTCGGCGCTCCAGACGCCTCCGCACGCCTCGAGCTTGCCGCGGAGAATCGTCCAGGGGCCTTCGCGCAGCACTTCGGCGGGCGCGGCGTGGCGCCAGCCCGTGGGCCAGCTATCGCGCCATTCACAGGCGACGGACCACAATCCTTCGGACGGCGAGGCCAGCACGACTTCGCCCTGCGAGAGAATTTCGACACGGTTTTCGCGGACGCGAAACTCGCCGGCCGCGGAGCAGAGCGCGAGAGCCAGCAGGACGGCGGGAATCGAGCGAGCCTTCACGCTGCCTAATTTAGCCGTCCCTGACCGGGCGGCGGAAAGCCGGCGGCAGCGTCGTCCAGCACCAGCACCCAGTCGTTGCCCGGGCGGGGTTCTCCGGGCGGATCGAACCGGCGCTCGCCACGGTTGGGGAAGATACCCGCCGGCGTGGCCGCTCCCGTGCGCGGATCGTACCACCACGCTTTCACGCGATCGCCCAGGATCCTGCCCATTCGCAGCCGGAAGGAGCGGCCGGTGTATGTGTAAGCCAACAGGTAACGCTTGCCTCTGGCTACGATGACAAACTCGTACCGCTGACCGTTGTCCACAACGGCTTCATCGTCAAAGACACGCTCGTGATAGGGCCGCGAGAGAACCAGGCGCTTCAGGTGCTGCATCTGGCCTGCGCCGGGATCGTTCAAGGCTTCATACCAGTACTTGCGAACTCCGTAGGAACCCTTGCCGACGCCCGGCTTGTGCATCTGCATGACGGCGTTGTGCCCGTAAGTGTGGCCACAGGCGCCGGCCAGTACGGACCAGTACGCGTAGCGGCGGCAGTCATCGGCGGTCCAGTAGGGTTGGGAGGGGTCGTGCAATCCCTGGGGGATATCCTCGTAGGAAGGTTCGCCATCCAGCGTTGGCTTGGGCGGTTGCCGGCTATAGTCTTCCCGCACGTAACGCCAGTTGTCCTCGCCTTTGGCGCCCGGGCTGGTGTCCTGATCGTAGCGCCGATGGCCGGACTGGAACATGTTCAGATCCAGCCACGGTTCGTTGTGAAACCAGGTCGAGGACTGGGTGCGGCCGAAGGGGTGAAACGTGAGGAGATGCTTGGGGTCCTCCTGTTTGAGCGTCCGGCCCAGAGCCCGCCAGACCTCTGTGTGACGATCGCCCCGCGTATCGCCGCCGTTGATCCAGATCACGTTGGGACGATCGCGATAACGGCGAGCAAGGAAGCGTGCGTAAGCTTCGACGTTGCCCGCGTGAAGGTGGCCGCCGTTGACCATCGAGCCCCATGCGGCGACCAGGCCGAGATAGATGCCGCGCGTCGCTGCGTGTTCCAGCACCCAATCCAGATGGTCCCAGTAGTCGTATTCACCGGGCCGGGCGGGATCGCTGCCTGGCGTCAGGTTCGGCCGCGCAGGATCCCCGTCAACCAGCGCGGGTACGCCGTAGGCGTTGCTGTCGCGCGGCGTGCGCAGCACCATGACCTGCACCACGTTGAACCCTTTGGCGGCGCGATCGCTCAGGTAACGCTCGGTTTCCTCGCGGTCCAGCCGCTGGAGCAGCAGCCAGGCGGTGTCTCCCAGCCAGAAAAACGGCGCGCCTTCGGAATACTGGAGAAACCGGCCGTCGGGGGAGACCTTGAGGGTCCCGACGCGTGGCGGTTCGGCAGCCAGACCCAACGCGGCCACGAGCAGAGCCGGCAAAACCGCAGCCAAGTTCATGCTGCTATTGCCGCACATCGGGGAGTCTGGCTGTCAAGCGCCCCAGACTCTGCCGCCGGCCAATTTCGACTGCGTCCGCGTAGACCCGCAGTCCGGGTCCGCGGCCGAACCGGCGTCCGGTGCGGTCCCAGACGATGGCAAGGAGGCGGCCATGATAGGGGATATCCTCCAGACAGAACCAATCCCAGGTTCCCTCGGGCAGCAAGGGATGGATTTCGACGACGGAATCCGCGCGGGGCACGAGCCCGATCACGCCGGTGATCAGCAAATCGGCGTACCCCGAGTGATTGTAGTGATCCCCGCGCCCGTAGAATGTGCCCTTGCGGATTTTCATGGAGCGCGCCTGCCACTCCCCGGTAAAGGGATTCAGATTTTCGTCTATCCACGGAATGACGCGGCCGTCCGGTAGCTTGAGCCGATGGCTGCGCGCGTAAATCAGGAAGGTTTCGAAGTAATCCTTGGCAGTAACCCACCGCTGGGGATAGTTCCGGAGCACGTTGGCCAGGGCCTTGAGAGTAATTGTCGTGGAAAACGGCCAGCTCGGCCCGTTCCACTGGCAATCGTCGCCCTGATCGGCGATCCGGAATTCGGGGTGGCGCTGCTCGGCGGTGGTGGGACCATAAGGAGCGTAAAATCCACGCGGGTCCATGAGCTGCCGCCAGGCTTCTTCATAGCCTCGCCCGGGCTCGGGCAAATGGAAATACCAGGGGGTATAACCGATGAGCTCGCGCACGTCCGCCAGAGTCCCGCCCTCGAGCAGAGACTTGAAAAATCGGGCTTCCCGATCCCAGAGTTTTTCCTGAACCAGCCGGCGCAACCGGGAAGCTTTCGCGTCGTAAGCCGCGGCCAGATCGGCGCGGCCGGCAAGTCTCGCGATGGCAGCCAGGGCCCGGGCATTGCCGTACATATAGCTGTTGATGGTGGGGCGCGCGTTCTTGTGCTTGCGCGAGCCGCTGATGGACTCCTCCATGCCGTCGCGCACGTCGTACTGCCAGAAGAGTCCGTCCGGGCGACCTCGCTCGCGTTCCCACGCCTCGTAATCTTCGAGGAGTGAATCGAGGAGCGCAAGCAGAAAGTCCGTGCGCCCGTCCGCCAGCCAGCGGTGGTAAACCGCCCACGCCGTCCAGCCGCTGTAGCGGTGTAACTCGGGGTGAATGCCTCCGCCCTCGCCCGATCGCAGCCAGAAGTTCAGATACTCGTCGAGATAGTGCGGGGCACGCAGCCACCTGGCTTCGGCGATGTGATGACCGAGCGCGCAACTTATTGCGTTGTACTGGCCGCCGTGTTTTACGGGCTTGAGAAATTCGGTGATGATGAATCCTGCGGGAGTTTGCTTGATGTGCTTTCGGAACGCCCACCAGCGGTAATAGTAAGTCCGTTCGACGTCGGGATCCGGACATGCAAAGCGGGGTATGTTGTCCCTCATCCACTCCCAGGCGCGCGCGTCCGGGATAAAGTTGACCACGCTTTCCTCGGTCATGGCATTGAAGGATTCCACATAGGCGCGGAAATGCTCCGGCGCCACGAGCGGGGACGCCGCGCGCGCCAGGACCTCAGGGCAAAGGCAGCTTCCAAGAAGACACAGAGCAACCAGAAAGCGAGGATCGAATGGGCTCGGGACTTTCACTACAGGTCCGACCCGCCGGAAAGAAAACTGCCCAGATAGGCGCCGACCAGCACCGGCAAGGCGTACATGAGATAGGACGGCATTTGAAGGCTCAAATGACGGACCACGTGAGCAACATCGAGGGCCGTGAACTGGGGATTGCGCAAGAGCCAGGCCACGTCGGCCGGGGGCAGCAGCAGGATGCTGGCAAGGGCCCAACGCCAGGGGCGATCGGGACGGAAGAAGCCCAAGGCGACGCCGCCGATGAACAAGCCGCCCAGCACGAAGTAGCGTTGGAGCTTGGGATCCACCCAGGGCCGCAGCAGATCGGGGCTCCACAAGGTCCACAAACCGAGCATGGCGGCCAGAAACCACCAAAGGTAATCACGCCTCAGGCCCCGGCTGGCGGCGCCCATCGCGCGTTTGCCTCCTCGCTGTGCTAACAGGACCCGGTTTCGAGGTCCGTGGCGGCGTGTGTCGGCACGCCCGCCGCCCTCGCTTTTCTGCGACCTACCCCGAGTATAAGCCGGAAGCGTCCCGCGCGCTAGGGGCTTGAAGTACCAGTACCTTCACCGCCTGCCATCCTCCAACGGTACTCCTGGGAGCCACCGCCATTCAGCCTCCCCGGCCAGCCATGCGACGCTGCCATAATGCGATCATGCGCGTCAGCATCACTGGCGGGACCGGTCTGATCGGCCGGGCGCTGGCGCGCCGGCTGCTCGAGCTGGGGCATGAAGTGCGCCTTACCGGGCGCAGACAGCCCTCCGATCTGGAACCGGGTGTTTCGTTCACCGCGTGGGATGCGTTGAGCGGTCC
>Ga0197142_1001160_pt1 | contig 24382 bp, 23 predicted proteins | sample GBS60_MetaG_FD_148614 | JGI IMG/M metagenome (GOLD analysis project Ga0197142, IMG submission 148614) | Sediment microbial communities from Great Boiling Springs, Gerlach, Nevada, United States - GBS 60_MetaG | ecosystem: Environmental > Aquatic > Thermal springs > Hot (42-90C) > Sediment... | reverse complement strand
ATTCAGCGACGATTGACCCGGGAATGGGAAAAAGAGTTGCATGCCATGCAAACCTGGCTCAAACGGGAAGAACGCCGCGCTGCCTGATCCTTCCCCCTTCTTGCACGGCCACTTCACAAGGGTTCAACTCGATGAATGACGCATCCCTGCTGATGGTCATTCGCGTCCGATCCACCTCCCACATTGTGTAACACTGGGATTGCACGTACAATGCAATGTGTCTGAGGGCAGCCCACTACTCGACTAATTCTGGTGAAACTCGATGTTCCCAAACGACCTGGCTTACTACGAGGCAGTGCAAAACCCACGCTTCTGTTTCAGCGATCCTGATCTGGTAGCAGGTCAAGTAGTGACCAATGCTCGAGGCCTGCCATTAGCCTGTTCGGGCAACTTTGCCGTTGTTTTTCGTGTCAAAACTTCAAAGGGGGATTGGGCGGTCAAGTGTTTCACTCGTCCTATTTCTAATCTCCAGCTGCGTTACCAGGCGTTATCTGAGCATCTGAGGGTTCACAATTCCCACTTCCTTGTGCCTTTCGACTATCAACAACAAGGTATACGCATTCAAGGAAACTGGTATCCCATCATTAAGTTGCAATGGGTCAATGGTTTGACACTTCGGGATTTTATAGAGCATTCCTTGTTCAAGGAACGATACCTCGATAGTATCATGTACTCTCTATATGTAGCCAGTATCAGTCTAATGAAAAAGTATATAGCCCATGGAGATCTTCAACATGGTAATATTATGATTGCTGAACGTCAGGACACAGGCAAAACAGCTTATGTTCTCCGCCTGGTCGATTATGACGGGATGTGGGTGCCAGGCTTGAAAGATGTGCCCCCCTCGGAGTACGGTCACCGGAATTACCAGCATCCAGGTCGCCCCAGTTACTATGGTCCTTTGGCCGATCGTTTTTCCTGGCTCCTGATCTACACAGGCTTGTGTGCCATCCGATGGAATCCAGAACTGTGGCAGAAGTATAACAATGGTGACAACATCCTCTTTTGCGAGAAGGATTTCCAAAATCCTGAACAATCATCTGTATTACAACAACTTTGGTATAGCTCATACGAAAATCTTCGACATCTCGTCGGCCATTTGATTTTATCGTTATATGTACACATTGAGCAAATATTGCCTATCTCCAAAATCGTTCACTATGCCAAACCGTTGGCGGACCCGGAAGTCTTACCGCTGGCGCCTCACCAGGTTCGTCTCATCGAACGGGTATTTCAGCAGTCGGAAAAGACGGTTGTTCGAACAGCTCACAGGACAGAAGTTGCGGTGGAGGCGCCTCCCACCTCACCCTCGGTTGCTTATCACTTGAGCCCCTCCGTTCCTTCCTTGCATTTACCTCCACCATCCAGCGTCACACCGAATACAACTTCAGGTTCGCTTCAATACCCTGTCATGCCCTCTGCAGTTTGGAATCCCCAGGGAACGGGGTCCAGCAACGCTGCTGGGAGAATTGCCGTTGCTCCCGCGATTACAAGTAGTCCAGTACGGACTCTGAAGTGTCATCCCGGTGCGTTCCATTCGGTTGTTTTCCATCCGACGGACTCCACGTTGGTGTACATAGGCCCTGATGCGGCCATTCACATCTGGAATCCCGTAAGCGGGCAGTTGCTTCATACTCTGTCTACTCCGCCGGACCGGGCAGCATCCAGCCTGACGTTCAGCTGTGACGGATTGCAACTGGCGAGCGGCAGTCAGGATGGTACCATCCGGGTTTGGAATGCGCTGGACTGGAATTGCATCGTGGAATTCAAAGCCCATCCTGGTTGTGTCGATTGCGTGTCATTTCTAGCTAGGGGTCGGTGGCTGGCCTCTAACGGTCCTGACGACATGATCAAAGTGTGGGATAGTGTCAGGGGTCAGTTGGTATCGCGATTGAACAAACACCATGGCAAAATCTGCGGTATTTCTGGCAGTTGGGAAGATCAATATCTCGTGTCGGGCGGCGATGATCAAACTGTACGTGTCTGGAATGCCCGAACGCAACAACAGACTCAACTGCTACAAGGCCATACCGGTTGGGTGAGGGACGTCGCCCTTAGTTCTGATGGGCGATGGATTGTATCAGGTAGTTGGGATGAAACGGTTCGCATCTGGGACATCACCAGCGGTCAACAAGTTGGCGGGATGGGCAATGATGTCGGCCGAGTTTCCACTGTTGCTATCAGCCATGATGGTCGATGGCTCATTTATGGAGGTGAGCGAGGTAAGATTGCGGTGTGGGATATCTACTCTCGAACTCGTTTTTTCCTCATTACGAATTTGCCCGCACCTGTCCAATGCGTTGCTCTCAGCCCAGATAAGCGCTGGATCGCCGCAGCTTTGCGTGATGGCCATCTTCTAGTTTGGGAGTGCTGCTTCAAGTAGAGGCACGGTTGACACCCATCAGGGCAACATCGGTTTCCGTGAGGTTCTTCTTTAGGGCGCGACGGTATGGAATAACTCTTGGGTTCAACAATGCATCTGCGAGGGTTCTGGCCCTGCTGATGTGAGGGTTTAGGTGGACCAACATGCTGACCTTTCCGATTGGTTTCCCCTTGAGTCGTGCCGTTCTGCCAGTAGAGGGAGGGCTATTAGCAGTCACGGCAAGCAACAACGCATGTTACCTATAATGGATTAGGGATGAGGAGATAGCAATACGATGGGGATCAAGAGGTAAGCCACCCCGGATTACGAATCAGAGAAGTATCCATGGGACGATTTCAGTATTCGCTATTAGAACAGGCGGCACGCGTTCCAGGTAAACCCCGTCACAAAACGCGGGAGGTGCGGATCGGCACGGTGGTGATCGGTGGTAACAACCCCATTGCCGTGCAATCGATGACGACAACCGATACGCATGATGTGGAGGCGACCGTTCGGCAGATCCACGCCTTGGAAGCGGCAGGCTGCGAATTGGTGCGTGTCACCGTACCCAAGCCAGAAGATGCTCATGCATTGACACGGATCCGTGAGCGGATCGGTATTCCCCTCATTTGCGACATCCATTTCGACTACAAAATGGCGTTGGCCGCCCTGGACCATCCTATAGATAAGATTCGCATCAATCCTGGAAATATCGGGGGGCCAGAACGATTCCGTCAGGTGGTGCGTAAGGCCAAGTCCCGCGGAATCCCAATGCGTATTGGCGTGAATGCAGGAAGTCTGGAGCGGGATTTATGCGAAAAGTACGGCTTTCCCTGCCCACCTGCCATGGTGGAGAGCGCCCTCCGTCATATCGAGATAGCCGAGGAGGAAGGATATCACGATATTGTGGTCTCGTTGAAGTCCAGCGACGTATTGGTGGCAGTGGAAGCTTATCGGCTTTATGCCCAGCTGGCCGATTATCCCACCCACATCGGTATCACTGAGGCGGGGAAGCCTCCCTATGCCGTGACCAAATCCGCAGTAGGTTTGGCTCCCTTGCTCCTCGATGGAATCGGCGACACCATTCGGGTGTCTTTGCTGGGCGACCCTGTACCGGAGATTGCCGCTGCGTTCGACATCCTGCAAGCGACCCAGCGGCGTGTCCGACGGCCCGAGTTGATCGCCTGCCCTACGTGTGGTCGATTAGCGATTGATTTGGAGAAGATCGTTGCGGAACTGGAACAGCGTCTGGCAGGCAAACGATTACCCATCAAAATCAGTGTGCTGGGATGCGTGGTCAATGGCCCTGGCGAAGCACGCGAAGCCGACATCGGGATCGCAGCGGGAAATGGCAAAGGAATGATCTTCCGTAATGGAGAAATCATTCGCCGCGTGGAAGAAGCGGAAATTGTTGACGCCTTGATGGAAGAAATCGCCCGTTGGGAGCAAGAAAACCAGCACCGTTTACCTCAACAGAGAGATGTGGAAGGGCTGGGTCGACGTCGCTTGCCGTTGATCTCCTCTTGATGACTATGCCCTTACCCCGATCCAACCTACGATGTTCTGAACGCAAACCGCCCAAGACAAGACGTGGCACCACCTCAGCGTGGACTGGCCGCTGAAGAGATGGCTTGCGACGGTCATCTCCCGATTCGATGGTCCTCCGGCAACAAGGTCTGGACGCGGTACAGTTCAGGTACTTTCGCCGCCAAAAACCTGTCTGATTCAGGTTCTGAAGATCGTCTGTCCTGGTCCTCCCAGATAATCCCGTGATTCTCATATTCCCCTCATGAGGGATGGATTATCGTGAACAGTAACGGAAAAAAACGAAAGACACGTCCGGAGAGGGTCGAGCCGTGCGCATCTTGCTTGTGGAGGATAGCCCGCACATTGTCAAGGCAGTCCGGCAAGGTCTGGAAGAGGAAGGGTTTGCCGTAGATGTGGCGATGGACGGCGAGGAGGGGGACATCAAATGCCGTACTACGCCTTACGATGTGGTCATTCTGGATATCATGCTGCCCAAGATAGACGGTTTGACGTTATTGAAACGCTGGCGGTCTGCAGGTATCGATGCCCACGTCCTGCTTTTGACCGCTAAAACGACGACGCATGACAAGGTGACGGGGTTGGATACTGGAGCAGATGATTATCTGACCAAACCGTTCGAGTTTGCTGAATTACTCGCACGGGTTCGGGCTTTGATCCGCCGCCGTCATCAACAGAAGGATCCCATACTGCGTTGCTATGATCTGGAAATCGACACTGCTTCACGGACGGTCCGTCGTGCGGGTAAATCCATCCATCTGACGCCACGGGAATATGCCCTGTTGGAGTTCCTCGCCTACCACAAAGGTAAGGTGGTGACGCGGAGTATGATCTGGGAGCATCTTTACGATGAATATGATGAGAATACCTCGAACGTGGTGGATGTATACATTCGCTATTTACGTAACAAAATCGACAAAGGTTTCGATCCCCCACTGATCCTGACGCGTTGGGGCGAAGGGTACATGCTTCGAGGTGAAGAGCCTCAGGAAGGAGGGGGATCAGCAGCGCCGGCATCCCATCCGGCCACGCGATGAGGCGATAGAAATAAAGGCTAGCGATTACAGGTAGCCAAAGTGATGCGTTCGATCCGCCGCTCTCTCACGCTGTACCTGCTGCTTCTGGTTGCCTTCATGTTAGGGGGGGTGTGGTTTGTCATCGATCAGGCAGCCATGCGGGCCTTTGCAGCCCGGGAAGAAGCAGGCCGGCATCTGATCCTTGCACGCTACGAGGAAAATGTCCGCAAAGAACAAGCGCAAATCGATCAGGTGCTTTTCGACAAAGCGCGGGAACTGGCGAACGTCATGCAATTGCACTATGGTCAGAGCTATGAGACTGAAGCGATCAAGTTTCCTACCGTCACCGCGGTTAGCCCGCTGATGTTCCTCACCACCCAACCCGGCTTGTGGGCAGTCCCTACAGCGGGCAGCGTGTCGGTATTGCCGGTAGCTCCTAGTGGAGGTTCCACTCCTTCCTTCCTGGGGAGCGGGGCAGGGAGCGGTAGCAGCTTGCCATCCCCAGGGGGAAATCCCCTTTTGTTGACCTTCCGTCGCCCTTTACCGCACCACTTCACGTGGGTTCAGTTTTATTTCGGCAATCTGCCGTTGCCTGAAGCTTTTATCCAGCATTTTGATGATGACAAAGGCAGTAGTGATTACTTCCAGATCAATACCACAGGGGGACGAGAATGGCGTTCTCGTTCCTTGGGAAGCCGAAAACTACCCTTTGACCCCTGGGAATTCGAGAATCGAGGCTCGGCAGGTGGCGATACTCAGCGTCCGGGAGATGCAGAAAATCTGATCGACTGGACGTTTGCAACAGTGGAGCTTCAACCGGATGGTGAAAAGGTACGACGCGTGGTGTATAAAGTCCCCTATTTTCTCCGTTCCCCACCCCGCCGGCGGGACTGGCCGCAACGTTCGCTGTTGGGAGCTTGGGGGGTGTGGGCTGCCGCGGGGGGCATCGGCTTACCACCCGCCGCATCAGGAACGGCCGGCTTGCCTCGTATCTATGTTCAATGTGCCCGTCCGGACCGAGAAATCCAAGAGCGCCTGCAGCGACTGGCTCAGGAACGGGACAATGAACTGGCCGAGTTGACGGCGGATATCCAGGCGGTACGCCACCAATTACGTCAACGGATCGCTATTGTGGGGCTGGTCGCTTTCCTGGCCGTAGCTATCGGTGGTCCTGTGCTAGTCGGAAGCGGATTGCGTCCCTTGGGCAAGCTCTCCGAGGCTGTCAGTCGGGTGTCAGAGAAAGATTTCAAACTTCCTCACGATGGCTCGGAGCTACCCGCGGAACTGGTTCCGATCCACGCCCGACTGACCCAGACGTTGGACCTTTTGCGTCGCGCATTTGCCCGGGAAAAGCAAGCGGTGGCCGACATCTCGCATGAATTACGGACCCCGATCGCTGCCTTACTGGCCACGATGGATGTCGCCCTGATGAAACCCCGTGATCCGGAGCAATACCGGACATGCCTGCAAGAATGTCGTCTCATTGCCCGACAGTTGGGTCAGTTGGTCGAGCGGATCATGACCCTGGCCACCCTCGATGCCGGAAATGAGCGTTTGGATATTACTTCGGTGCAGGTTTACGAGTTGGCCACGGCCTGCGTAGCCGTGATCCGACCGTTGGCCTCCGCCAACCAGATCACCATCGACTGCGATGTACCCCAGGACCTGACGATGGAAACCGACGCTAGCAAACTCCGCGAAGTGCTCACCAATCTGCTGCACAATGCCGTGGAATATAACCGCCCAGGTGGACTCGTGGAATTGTCGATCTGGCCCGATCAACAGGAGGTGATCATTCAGGTCCGTGATACTGGCATCGGAATGACCCCGGAAGTCATGGACAAGATCTTTGAGCGCTTCTACCGTGCCGATTCTTCCCGCCATGCCGCAGGAGTCCATGCAGGGCTGGGATTAGCCATCGTCAAGGAGTATGTGGAACGTTTGGGTGGAAACATTCGGGTAGAAAGTCAGCCGGGTATTGGCAGCACATTTCAGGTGCGCTTGCCACGCCGTTGGAGTTCTCAGGCGAAAACGGCCATTTGATCCTTTCAGGGTCCTAATCGCCGCCTCTCTATTCTCACATCCCGCCTTAGTTTAAGGAAGATGGTGATTGAGATGGCTGGTCCGAAACGGACCGAAGATCCCATATGTGGGACTTCAGGTCATACCTCTCGTGATCCCTAAGCGGGAACCATATGATGTACCTTAGTGGAGAGATCTATAAGCAGGAAATATTTGCACAGGAGGAGTCGAGGGAGAGTCTCTGGCCTGAGGGGGAGAATTGGGAATGCCCAAGGTTATATTCGTACAGGGAGGTGGTGCCGGTTACGATCAGGAGCAAGCTTTACGTCGCTTGTTAGGGGCGGCAGGTGCTGATTTGGATTGGGAGACCCACTATGCGGGTCGGGCCGCTCTAGAACGTGGTTTGCCTCCGTTGCCTGAAGAGACCCTCGAAGCGGTGCGTAAAAACGGGTTGGCGCTCAAGACCAAATTGTTGCCTCCTCCGCCAACCCAGGCAACCTCACCCGATGGGGCTATCCCCTTGCATTGCTCCATCGGGCACGGGAATTACAACGTAGCCTTCCGTCGCGCCTTGGAATTGTTCGCTTCGGTGCGACTCATCCGAAACTTGCCGGGGATACCAGCCCGTTTTGAGAACGTGGATATTCTGCTGGTGCGGGAGATCACCGAGGATTTGTATGCTACGACAGAACACGAAATCATACCCGGCGTAGTCCAAAGCTTCAAGATCGTCACTGTGGCCGCTTGTCGTCGATTTTTCCGATTCACCTTCGAGTTGGCCCGGCAGCGGGGACGCCGTACTGTCCATTGCATCCATAAGGCGAATATCTTGAAATTGGCCGACGGTCTCTTCCTCGATTGTTTTCGCCAGATCGCTTTGGAATATCCTGATCTGGTTCATCGAGATTTGATTGTGGACAACGCATGTATGCAGCTTGTCAGCCGCCCTCATCGCTTTGATGTTCTTGCGGTGGGCAACCTACACGGGGATCTGCTTTCCGATCTGGGTGCAGGATTGATTGGTGGCATCAGCGGGACGGCAGCCATTAACTATGGAACGGATTTACGGGTATACGAAACTGTCTATGGAGCCGGATACGAAGATGTTCCTCCGGATACTGCCAATCCTTTGCCACTTGTCATGCCGGCTTTGGAGTTGCTCCAGGATGTGGGTCAAGCGGCCACTGCCGAACGCTTACGCCAGGCTATCGTTGCCGTTTTGAAGGAAGGGAAAGTCCGCACCCCCGACCTGGGCGGCAATGCCTCGACGACACAATTCACAGATGCAATTCTAGACAAATTATCCTGAATTTGAATAACAAGTGAACTATAGTATTTTCATGTGGCAATATATATTTCAATTCATATTATTGTCAACAAGTTTATTTATACGTACAATCTAATATATAGTTTGAAATGAATTATGAGGCAATATACTCAGCGTTCAGGCTGCTGTTGAACACGGTAGAGGAAGGCCAGGACGGCGGCCACGGCCTGATACAACTGCGGTGGAATCTCCTGATCCAGCCGTAGATGACTGAGGACCCGTACCAGTTGGGGATCGTGGTGAATAGGGATATAGTGTTGCCGGGCTGTGCGGAGGATCTGTTCGGCCCATCGTCCTTGGCCCTTAGCCACAACTTTAGGAGCAGCATCCCGTTGCGGGTCGTAACGTAAGGCCACAGCCTGCGGACGCGGCGCTTGGGCCATGCTTTAGACCTCCCAATCTACCAGATGCAATGAAGGCGGACGACCTTGACGCATCGCTTCCGTATGCTGGCGATGACGCGTGGGCAAATCCTTAGCACTACGAAATTCGATACCAATCTGGGTAAACTCTGATGCTTGAAGCATCTGATGTAACTCTTCTTGCATAACTAAAGCCTGTTGTAGCGTTCGTTCATGATCAAAATACAAAACTGCATGGAGCCGATCACCTTGAAGGGTCATATCAATCCATGTATTGCCTATGGTATCAAGGGGTGCATGGATCAGAATGTGGAAACGTTGAGAACTGAGGGATGAAGAGGACCGATCCTTGGCGGATGAGTCGCCGAGGAAAACCGAGAAGTCGGGTTGCACGGCCATGTATAACGTACGCCAGCCCGATCCGTCGGGGAAGGGCACTTGTAACCAGTACGGCATACCCTGGTTGCTCGCGAGAACATTCACTGCCTGTAAGATTGTGATGTTGTGCAAGGCGGGGACAGCGGCGGCCTGAAGTGCCGGTTCGGATTTTCCACTCAGCGACTGAACCAGTCGAAGTAAGCTCCCTTTGAGATCGTTGGGAATTTCCGTGTCTTTGGGCGTAACATTCCACGGGGTATGGGTCTGCGAAGAGTCGGGTGGGGCAGGCTTGGGAGCCGTCCAGGAATTTGGGTCGGACGCAACCACAAGTCGAGCCTCGTACATCAAGCCGCCGTTTTCCACGAAATGCCGCAGTTGTTGGGCTGTTAGTGGCTGGGGTTTGGAGGGCCAGAATGATTCCAGAACGGCTTGGGTCTCTCTCAGGATGCGTTGGAGGACTGCCATCTCTCCCGATCCCGCATGTTGGTTCCCCAGTGTTTTAGGGTCGGAGGTACTGTTTCCGGGAAAGGTCCACTCGGCAAGAGTTTGATGGAGATCGGCGAGGGCCGGTGCCAGATCGGCAGGGGGAAGATGGCGTAATAATGCAGCCGCTAGCAAAGACGGAGTGTGGGCGTTTTCGACGGGTCGGGTCAGCCACAATCCGTCGGGGCGTAATTGCAATTGCACCAGATGGTGTTGTTGTGGGGTCAGCGTCTGTTCGCTACGAGCTACCACCGTCTGCCCCAACCACTGAATGCGATATGTTTGAGGAGCTACCTCTTCCTGCACCTCGACAAGCAGAGTACGTCCCGGAAGGAATGCGAGCAGCGTCGCCTCAGGGACAGGCAGAGTTGATGTGGTCCCATGAGGTGGGGTAAGAGTAGCAGGCATCGTGCTACTCTTGCTCACCGAGGTAAGGGACCCGGTCGAGGGCTCTGAAGCCGTCGAGAAGACCCGATCGGCAGAGGGGGCGAAATATTCCACGGGATGGTGGAGTTCCGGGGAAGGACGCCGCACAAGCCAGACTGTGCCGGGTTTCATAGGGTGAGAAGGTCGAATGATCAACTCCCGCCCTTGAACTAATAAAGTGGCCGACCCCGGTTCGACACGTACCACCACAGCACGAAGCAGTTCTCCAACGGGCAAAGCAGTCAAGTCCCCCGCTTCGACACGGGCCGATAACGCCCCGGGGGGTAAGGGTGGAAGCTGGGGTGAAGACCATTCTGGTGCTGGTACTTGCATATGTTCACTTTAGCACATCGGGAGTCGGAAGACACATTCCACACGATTTCCCTGGATTGGGCGAACTATCAGGAAAAGTTTCACGAGTCGTTGCAACTGATAAAGTTGATTCAGCTTCATGCCGATACGGGGAATATGACGCCTGCAGCCTTTGGAGTGGATTTGTTGGCCCGAGTTCTGGATGGAGCAGCCTTTCGACATCAGGTGATAGCCCAGAATGTGGCCAATGTGAACACCCCCGGTTACCGAAGGCGAGCCGTGGTCTTTGAAGAAGCCTTAGCTCATGCCTTGGAACAACCAGGTGTGGACTTGCGGCGTGTTCAGCCGCGGATCGTGATCGATGATGGCCCTATGCGTGTGGATGGAAACACGGTGGACATCGAGCGGGAGATGAATGATTTGAATCGAAACGCTTTGTTGTACCAGGCTGCCGCTCAGGTGCTTGCAAGCCGCATAGCATCGCTGCGAGCGGCTGTGTCAGGACGCTGAGCTGATCGGGATGTGCCGGGATACTGCTCTTGCAGAAGAGAGAAGAGCAGCTGGGGTCCACCTGGAAAGCTTAGAGCAACCGTTTCCCCTGAGAGGGTTGTTGAGAGGAGAAGAACATGGCGTTTTACGATATGTTCCAGGCCAGCAGTATCAGCGCTTCCGGCATGGCTGCGGAGCGCTTCCGTATGGAGGTCATCGCCAACAATATTGCTAATACCCACACAACCCGCACCCTTCAAGGCGGACCCTATCGACGGCTCGATGTAGTGTTTGAGGAAGTCCTCCGTCCTCCGCAACGTGTCGGGGAAGCTCCTGCTTTAGGTGGGGTTCGTGCCGCGGAATTGGTCGAGGATCCTAGCGAACCGGTGCGGGTTTACCTGCCGGGTCATCCCGATGCCGATGAAAACGGTTATGTCGCTTTTCCCAACGTGCAGTTACCGATTGAGATGGTCAATCTGTTGACCGCGGCGCGGGCTTATGAGGCCAATTTTCGGACGGCCCAAGTGTTCCGTCAGCTCAATGAACTGGCTTTGACATTACTGCGAGGGTAACCGATGACAGTAGAAGAAGTTACGCCTTTGGCACGATTGTCACCACTGAGTCCTGCACGTGCAGCTGCTACAGATCGGGGAACCTCTCCGTTGGCCGGCAGTGGTTTCGGAATGGTGTTGCAAGGTGTACTAGGTCAGCATCAGCAGGCCCACGTGGCGGCGGACGCGGCAATCCGTGACCTGGCGACCGGACAGGTGCAGGACCTGCACACCGTTGCCCTGGCGGTGGCTCGCGCGGACCTCTCCTTCCGTCTGATTCTGGAACTACGCAACCGCCTGAGTGAGGCCTATCAGGAAATCACACGGATGCAGGTATGATCTGGAGGTTGTCCGGGAACGGCCAGTGAGTACAGGGCCTAGTGCAGGTGCAGCATGGAGACCCTTCGGCGATTCTGGCAACAGCTGCAGCAATACTGGTCGGGGTTGAGTCTGACCCGACGTATTGTGATTGTCACGGTGACGTTGGGTGTTGTCGCGTCGTTGATGCTGCTGATCTATTTCTCGCAAACATCCGCCTATCGTCCCTTGTTTACGGACCTGCCAGCTGAGGAGATTGCAGCCATTCGAGCACGTCTTTCGGCCGCCAACATTCCGCATCGCCTGATCCAAGGGGGCACGGGAATTGAGGTTCCCGAGCACCGTTTTGCTGAAGCTCGTGTGGCTTTGGCGGCAGAGGGATTGCCACGCGGCGGTGGGAAAGGATATGAACTGTTCGACGAGCCTTCGCTGGTAGCGACACCTTTTGTGCAAAGCGTCAATTACCAGAGGGCTCTCCAGGCTGAACTGGCCCGAGCTATCATGCAATTGGAGCCAGTGCGAGCGGCACGTGTGCTTATTGCCCGTCCTGAACCCACACCATTCGTCCGAGAACAACGGCCACCAACCGCTAGCGTGGTCCTTACCCTCAAACCTGGGGCGAGCATCAGCCGGTCCATGGCTCAAAGCATCGTATCGCTCGTGGCCCGCTCGGTCGAGGGCCTCAAGCCGGAAAATGTGACGGTTGTGGATTCCACGGGTCGTCTCCTGTCGGACCCTTACGGAGGAGAACGCGAAGAGTTGCCCACCCCTCAACTGGAATACCGCCGGGAACTCGAGAATTACCTCTCGACCAAAGCCGAGCAATTGTTAGCGCAACATCTGGGGCCAGGGCGGGCGATCGTGCGGGTCAGTGCGGACATCAATTTTCAGAAAATGAAGGAGCGTCGTGAAACTTACTACCCGGACGAACGAGCTGTGGGAGCCGAACGATTGACCACGATCCGCTCGTCTGGGACCACCGCACGAGGTATAGCCGGTGCTACCAGTAACATTGTTCGAGCCGGTGCGCCCCCGACACCACCCGGCGCAGGCGCCGGAACGTCCAGTGAAGAAGTAATCCAAACCGACTACCTGGTCTCCCGTTCGATTCGGGACCTGGAAGACGGACGCGGAGCGATTACCCGCCTGACCGTAGCCGCCTTGGTGGACTTGACTCCTCCTGAGGAAGGGCAGACTGTAATCAGCCTGCAAGATGCAGAGGAGATCATCAAGCAGGCCGTCGGGTTCCGCCCCGGCAGGGACGAGGTTAAACTCACCAACGTTCGCCTGATCACTGGTCCGACAGTACGGGAAGTGGATGAGGAGTTGTTGCAATTGCAGCGCTGGCAGATGTACGTGAGCCTGGCTCGCAACATCAGCCTGGCTCTCGCCATCGTCCTTTCCGTGGCTCTCATACCGCTTCTCCTTTGGCGACGTAAAGCCCCGGCAGCGCCTCCCACGCCCACTCCAGAACAACGCCGTCAGGAAGCTATTCAGCGTCTGACAGAACTGGCGCGGACCAACCCCGAACGTGTGGCGGCAGTACTCCGGTTGCTCCTCGGTTCGACCGCACCACCGTGATAAAGCAGGCTTGGGTGTGTCTATGCCCCACCAGAGGTCCACTCTAAAGAGACGTAGTAGTAAAGCATATTTTCCACTCCCTAAAACGAACTATGAACGATATATTGCGGTGCACCTGGAGTGTCGGATCGGAAAGCATAGGCCACGGAGATGGCAGAGGCAGTGGGCGAGCAAACCGTACTGCTGTTGCTTCGGCTACTACCCAGCGAGACGGCCGAAGCCGTGCTGCAACGCTTGCCTCCCGAAGAGGCAGGACGTTTACGTGCCCACCTGCAAACCGTTACGGGTCAGGCCTCACCCCAGGAACTCGACGACGCACTAACCCAGTTCTTCGATCTGATGCGGATTGCCGAGCGATATCCCGCCTTTTCCCCATCCGCAGGAGGAGCCTCTTCCTCCCCCTCTGCCTCACCCCCTTCCTCTGCGGACACGGCAATGAGCGGCGACGGCGACCCGGTGCAACAATTGCGTTCGATCCCACCAGCTCAACTGGCTCGGGCCATCCAAAACGAATCTGTTGCTGCTATCGCTGTCATTCTGTCGGCATTGGAACCTACGGTGGCGGGTCAGGTTCTTGCTCGACTGCCGGCATCGTTACGCCCCGAAGTGGCTGTGCGGTTGACCAAAGTCGGTGTGCCCAATCCCATCATGCTTCGGCACCTAGTCCGTGTGGTCACCGACAAGTGCCGTCAGATGGCCGATCTGCCGACTCCGCCGACACCGGAAGAGATGATTGCCCAATTGGCCGATATGATCCGGGCACTACCCCGTGCCGAACGCATGCCCGTGGTTCGGAAAATGGAAACCATCGATCCCGATCTGGCGGCCAAAGTACTCGAACGCCTCACCCGCATCGAAGACCTCACCAGGATTCCCGATCGTCAGTTGCAAGGACTTCTCACCAAACTGGATATGAAGACCTTGGCCACGGCGTTGAAAAATGCCCCGGAAGCGGTTCAAGCCAAGATTTCGGCCAACCTTTCCAGTCGTGCACGCCAGGTTCTTCAGGAGGAGATCGAGTTTCTCGGGGACGTGCCTCGCAGTCGCATTCAGGAGGCTCAAGCCAAAATCCTGGCGGTGGTCGTCAAAGCCGAAGAAGCCGGGGAAATTGTCCTGGAGGACTAGACAGCGCCGACGTGCTTTCGGACGATCTGCCATCCCGCCTGATCCCCGCTGTGGTAAAGCGTGCTGATCTGGTGCTGTTTCGACAAGAGTCCGGAGGATTTTGCTCTCACCTGAAAATCGACCTGAATGGGGCAAACTTCCGGCAAAAAAACCGAGAAAATACCTGCACCGGCAGGGAAAATAAGCCATCATGCTGATGTACGCTCCCGCCTGAATCGACTCGGAAAAGTTGCTCAGGGAGCGACGGGACGTGACAAGGATACGGAGTCGCCCAGACTTTGGCGGCCCGTCAAGGTAGGAGTCGAAGTTCGCCCCAGGCGGAGGAGTTGCCCCTATGCCTGCATGGTCGTATGCACTTCCCACTGCTCGGCCCTTATCGGCAGAGTTCCATGTGTATGTTACCCATCCGCCGCGTTCGGTGCGACTCACCCCTGTGCTAACGGAAGGAAATCTCACCCCTGTGTCACCGGCGGGAAATGTCGGGACGAGGCAGCCGTTTCTGGGAGCAACCCCTTCTACTACTTCAGGAACACCGCCAGGGGATGGGGCGGGACCAACCCCACCGTTGAACGTGGGTACAGCACACGCGACAACTTCGTCGTCAGCCACAACAATTCCCCAATCGGCCACGACAACGCTGCCTTCGGCCGCCACCGTGGTATCTGGGTCGCCTGCTCCGCCATCTTCCCGCGAAATCATCCTGCCAGGACGCAAATCCTCACCGGATGAAGAACGGCAACGCCAACAGGAGCGGGAACAAATCGCTCAGATTCTTTCAGCTTTGCGTTCAGCGGTGGCGGAAGTGCGTCGCCAGCAACAGCAGCGTCTCCACGAGTGGCAACGGGCAGCCATCGAATTGGCTATGACGATCGCCTCACGTCTCCTCTATGAACGCATTCAGTCGGGGGAGTTTCCCATTGATGCTCGTGTACGGGAAATGGTGGCTCAGTTGGAAAACGAGCCGGTTGTTGCCATTCGTCTCCATCCCCAGGACCTGAAATTGTTGCAGCAACGCCTCGGAGAACAGCCCCTGCTGCCCGAGGGAGAACAACCCCGTTTCATTGCCGATGCTTCCCTGGCTCGCGGGGAATGTCGCGTGGAGGGACGGGAAACGATCTTGCTTTCCGATATCGTTCGGCAACTGGAAGAAATACGCGATGAATTGTTCAGGAGTTTAGGACATGCTCGGTCTTGATCTGCCACGCTTGAACCGCAGCATCGTACAGACGCCCCTGTACCGCATCTGCGGTCGTCTCAAGAGTGTGACAGGACTGATGACGTGCAATATTCCGGCAGCCGTGGGAGACCATTGCACGATCGTGCCCAAAGAAGGCAAACCTGTCCTGGCTGAAGTTATCGGTTTCGAGAATGATCTGGCCTATCTCGTGCCATTCGACCATGCTGAGCACCTCCAACCTGGTATGCCGGTCATCCGCAACGGGCGGGGAATGCTGGTCCCTATAGGGCCGAACCTCTTAGGACGAGTGATCGATGGCCTCGGACGTCCCTTGGATGATCGTGGGCCTTTGGTGGATTGTCCCTTACGTCCCGTGCATCGTCCCGCTCCACCCGCCCTGGAACGCCAACGGATTCGCGAGCCTTTTGTGACCAACATTCGTGCCATTGATGCTGTCCTGACCTGTGGACGCGGCCAGCGGGTTGGTATCTTCGCGGGTTCAGGTGTTGGGAAGAGTACCTTGCTGGGAGAAATTGCCAAGGGGGCACAGGCTGATGTCAACGTGATTGCTCTGATCGGGGAACGTGGCCGGGAAGTCGGACCGTTTCTGGAAGACTGTTTGGGACCGGAAGGAATGGCTCGCTCGGTGGTCATCGTGGCCACCTGCGAACAAACCCCGCTGATGCGCGTCCGGGCCAGTCAAACCGCCATCGCCATCGCCGACTACTTCCGGGAGCAGGGTGCCGATGTGCTCTTCATGATCGACAGCCTCACCCGCCTGGCCATGGCCCAACGGGAATTAGGATTGATGCTGGGTGAACCCCCAAGTTCCCGCGGCTACACCCCGAGTGTCTTTCAGTTGTTGGCCAACACCGTAGAACGACTGGGCAATGCCGCGGTAGGAAGCATCACGGCCCTCATGACCGTGCTTGTGGAAGGTGGGGACCTCGATGAACCTATTAGCGATGCCGTTCGTTCTTTGGTCGATGGTCACATCGTGCTGGATCGCAAAATTGCAGAGCGGGGTTTTTATCCGGCCATCGACATCAGTCGCAGTGTCAGCCGGGTAGCCCATGAAGTGATCGATCGGGAACATGCGCAGGCAGCCCGGAAGCTCCGAGCCATCCTAGCCACCTACTCTGAGGTTCAGGACCTGATCCGCATTGGCGCCTACGTTCGGGGTTCCAGCCCTCAGGTGGACAAAGCCATCGAATTGATGCCACGGGTCGAACAATTCCTCCGTCAGGATATCGGCGAACGCTCTACCTTCGACCAGACGCGTCAAGCACTTTTGGCGATTGCTGCCCAATGGCCTTTTTAGTGCGATTGCCCGAGATCATCAGACCGAAGACCGGCGGAAGAGGAAAAGTTCAGGGCCATCACCCGGCTTGGCAACGGACATGGATCACAGTAGCGTCCTGTAAGCTTGCGTTGACACAAACCGGCCCATTTGCCATATCTGCTGCAGGAGGAGCAAGACACGGTGCAGAGATTTGAGTTTCCCCTGGAGCGACTGCTGCAGGTCAAACGCCAGCTGGAGCGGCAGGCAGAGTTGGCTCAATGTCAAGCTCGACAGGCGGTTGATGAAGCCCAGACGGAATTAGGACGCCTACGCGACCAACTCCACCGCCTGGCTCAGCAGATGACCGCTCAGGTGGGACAGTTGCTGTCGGGGGAACAATGGGGTGGTACTGTGGAATTGTCCGAGCGTTTGGCGGATGCGATCCAGGCGGCCGAAAAGCGCCTCTTTGAAGCTGAGCAACGCTACCAGCAGGCGGTTCAGCTCCGTAAGCAGTTGGCCACAGAAGTCGAAACTCTGCAAACGCTGCGTCAGCAGCACTGGGACCGGTGGAGACAGCAGGTCCAAAAATTGGAGCAGCACCGCCTCGATGAATTGGGCTTACGACGCTGGTTAGATCAGCGAGGAGTTTCATCGGACTCTTTGGCTCGGCAATCATGAAAAACATCGTCATCCTAGTTCTGACAGCACTGTTACTCTTCGCAATCTCCGCGGCGCTATCTCTCTGGCTTCAGCATTCCTCAGCTACCGCAACAGCTTCCCAGAATGAGAGAGAAAAAGAGAGAGAAAAAAGTGTCAAGAAAAACGGAAGCCCATCGGAGGAGGAACCAACGCGTGTTCCTGCCAGCAAAACCGATCCGCCTCCGGTTCCACCCCCCGCTCCTACCACCGATCTGGCGGCTGCTATGATGGCCCTGCGGGAACGGGAGGCCCAGTTGGAACGACGGGCCCAGCAGGTCCAGATTGTTCTCCAGGATCTACAAGAACAACGCGAACGGTTTGAAGAACTGGTCCGACAGGTCGCCCAGGAAGTGAAAGCAATCAGCAAAAATCTCGATCAACTGACCGCTCTGGAAAACCAAAGGAAAAAGAAACAGGAAACCGAGGAATTTGACCGCAAAAACATCGACCGCCTGGCCGCGATGTTCGACAGCATGGAGGGAGAAGCTGCGGCACCCATTATCAAACAGATGGCGGATTCGGGGCGGTTGGAATTGGCTGCCCGCATTCTCGCTCAAATGAAGGAACGTAACGCGGCTCGTCTGCTGGCCGAATTGAACGACTCGGCTCTGGCAGCCCAGCTTTTGGAACGTGTCCGCTCCCTCAAATTCCCCAACAGTTCCGGTGGTGGGATGCCAGCCGGTGGGACATCCGCACCCCTCCCACGAGACGGGACCGGTGTGACACCCGCCGGAGGTACCGCATCGCAACTCCCTTAGCCGGCCTTGGGCATGCGTCGTGTAGCATATGTGAGCCGAGTGGACCGAGCGATACTATGGCAGAACCGCTGAACACACCAAAGTTGCCACCCGCTTCTCATGGCTCTATTCCCCGCTTTATTACCCCTTGGATCCTCTGGCTGGTGGTGGCCGCGGCGATGATAGCCTTGGGGATGGCTCTACCTCGCTGGTGGCCCACCTTTACCGTACTTCATCGACAACCCCAAACAGAACCCACCCAGACAATGCCCACGTCTGAGGGGACTCATTCATCTGGTTCCTACCGTATGGACATGGCAATAGCAGGTGTAATTGTGATCTGGTTGGTAGTAGCAGGGATCATCGTCTGGTGCAAGAATCTCAGCTACTCTCACGTGCCGGGGGGGGCGACGGATCGCTACCGGTTGGCCCAACTCGTGCTGCCTTGCGGTTGTTGGCTTCAACTGATCCACTTGGGTGATCGACGTCTGGTTGTAGGGCAGGACCGCACAGGTGTCCGGGTATTGCTGGAATTGCCACCTTTTCCGAAGGAATCGAACACCTGCCACGTTAGCGGAGACCCGGAGCGGGTTCCTTTCCCCTCTGAGGCGGATGAGACAAATCCTCGGACCACTTCCATACTCGCCTTGTTTCAGAAGCTGAAAGCCGCTACACAGGCCTCCTCTTGATAGGGTCAGCTGACCCCCTCGGCGTGAGTATGGGTTCAGCAGACCCTGGGGGTGTGAGGGGTTTACCGTGAATGATCTGGCCGACTTGTTTGGGCCACAAGGGCTCAATTTTGCGGGTTTGTCACCACCCGTGCAGATTGCTTTGCTTTTGGGGTTGACCGTTCTTCTACCCGCTTTCGTGGTGACGGCAACATCGTTCACCCGATGCATCATCGTGCTAGCCTTTGTCCGTCAGGCTCTGGCCACACCTAACATTCCCCCGAATTTGATACTCACAGGTTTGTCGCTATTTCTGACCTTGTATATCATGCAGCCTGTTCTTCAGGATATCGATCAGAAAGCATTGCAACCCTATATGCAACAACAGATGTCGGGACCTGAGGCACTACGACAAGGTCTGGATGTCTACAAACGCTTCCTTCTGCGTCATACGCGTAAAAGTGATTTGTCTCTATTCTTACATTTTTCTGGGCTATTAGGACATCCCCAATTGCAAAAACCAGAAGATACACCTTTTTTTGTAGTATTACCAGCCTTCGTCATCAGTGAACTCAAAACGGCATTCCTGATGGGGTTTTGCATCTATCTGCCGTTCCTGATGGTGGACCTGGTTGTGGCAAGTGTCCTGACTTCGATGGGAATGGTCATGATGCCGCCTGTGACGATCTCAGCACCCCTCAAAGTTTTACTCTTTGTCTTAGCAGACGGTTGGCATCTCGTCATTTACGCCTTGACTGCCAGTTTTGGCAGTGGATGAGACAATGTGAACGTTTCGTTTGAGGAGGCAGGTGCCATGACGATGGAACAAATTATATATATGATGCAAGAGCTTTTCCTGGTTGCATTAATTGTGTCATTTCCAGCATTAATTGTTAGTTTAATTGTTGGACTAGTGGTCAGTATATTTCAGACAATCACAAGTATTCAGGATCAGACTCTTAGCTATGTGCCTCGTATCATACTAGTAGGTCTTGCAATTGTATTAACCTTTGGATTCACGCTACAACAGGCTACTGAATTTGCGCGCCGTATGATTCTTAAGGCCACTTCGATGGGTCAATAAATAGGTGAACGACTTGGGAGAGGATGCGAATTATGGTTATCTTGAGAGCAATCAGAATCGGGCAAGTGTTATGAGCATAGCCTGGGCGGTATATGTTGGGTTGCTGTTGGCTCGGATCGGGGCGTGGGTGATGGTTTTGCCTGTGATAATGGGTCGCACCCCACCTCTGATTCGGGTAGGTGTGGTGATAGTGGTGGCGATGTTTTACGTGGGGGGCCAACCGCCGCCTTGGGATGCCCGCTGGGCTGCAGCGGCAGAAAACGGGCACCTGGTCCTTTATCTGTTGGCATTGCTCCGAGAAGTTCTGATTGGAGCAGCCATGGGGGTGTTCTTCGGCTTGTGGCTTATACCGGCCCGTGTGGCTGGGGAGTTTCTCAGCTTCCAGATCGGGTTGAATATCGCTCCGTTGCCTGGTCCGACGGGGGAAGAAGGAGCCGGTGCTCTCACAACGCTGTTAGAGATTCTGGCGGCTTGGGTGTTTTTGAGTCTGGATGGTCACCACATTCTACTTGCGGTCCTGCATGCATCCTGGAGCATCTTGCCGCTCGGGGGAACGACACTCCCACAACTAGCCCCTATGGTCCAGGGGTTGAATACCTCTTACGAACTGGGACTGCTTCTGGCCGGACCGGTGGCGGCTTGCCTGGTGTTATTGGCGATCACTTTGGCAATGTTGGCACGCACCGCTCCCCAACTGAATATCTACTCGGTGGGTTTTACCCTTCAGGTGTCCATCGTGCTTCTGGCCAGTGCTATTCTGCTGCCGGAGATTGTGCAATCCCTTCAGGCAATAGTGCAAGGTTACGGAGAGCAGTTGCCACATCAGCTCAGGGGAGACTGAGCCGTGGCAGAAGAGATTCTCGATCCCGAGTCCCGGACGGAGGAGCCGACACCACGACGGCGTGAAGAAGCGCGTCGGCAGGGGTTGGTTCCCTTTAGTGCCGAATTGACGGGCAGCCTGGTACTGCTGGGTGGCATAATCGGTTTGCGCTACCTCGGTCCGGTAATCGGGGAGGGTTTGTTGGAAATCATCCGTTATGACTTGCATCGGCCAGCGATAGAGGAACAATGGGATTCCGTAGCGGCTCGGACCCTGTTCCTGAGGACCTACATTCGTGCCGTAGGGTTGTTGTTGCCGCTTGTAGGGCTTTTGCTGCTGTTGGGAGTGGCAGCGAGTGTGGCTCAGGTGGGCTTTCAGATCAATACTGAGAAACTGGCTCCGGATTTCGACAAACTGAATCCCGCAAAAGGGGTACAACGATTATTTTCTCTCACAGCGCTCGTCCGTGGCCTGCTAACCCTGGTGAAAGTGGCCGCTTTGGTGGCTATCGCCTATTGGTTGCTTACGAGAGAGTGGGGGGTGATCCGCCATTTGTGGCAATGGCCGTTGGAATGGTCGGTGTCCGAGGTGTGGCGGATTGTACAACGTCTGACCTTGGTTTTGGCCACGGCCATCGCTTTGATCGCAGTGGTGGATTATCTGTATCAACGCTATCGCTTCGAGTTATCCCTGCGGATGACTCGGGAGGAGGTCAAGCGGGAACTGCGGGAGGAAGAGGGTGATCCGCAGATCAAAGCCCGCATGCGGCAGATGCAACGGGAACGTGCCCGACGCCGCATGCTTGCCGAGGTCCCGAAAGCGACGGTGGTCATCACCAATCCTTTACATATTGCCGTGGCTCTGCGGTATGAGCCGGATCGCGACTCGGCCCCAGTCGTGCTCGCTCGCGGACGGGGACAATGGGCCAAGGTCATTCAGGATCTTGCCCGTAGTCATCAAGTGCCAATCTTGTCCCGACCCCCCTTGGCTCGGGCATTGTTTCTCGCTGTCCGGGAAGGGCAAACCATTCCAGTCGCCCTGTTCCATGCCGTGGCGGAAGTGCTGGCCCTCTTGTATCGTTTGCGCGGAATAGTTCCAGGAACACCCCCTTCTTCTGCGAGAAACTCCCAGGTGTCGCCTTGAAAAGGAAAGATTAGTGGCTGTGCTGGTTGCGATTCTGTTCGGATGATACTTTTGCTACTCTGAGCAGAGAGAATAGAGCAGAATTTATGGGAATTGATGAAAAACGGCTACCATTGAGGCTTGGCGCGTACTAAATCATGGTGTCGCCGTAATGCGACAGTCGGCATGAATGGAATCCCATGGCCAACGCAGCACCCCCGACAGCGGCTGGTACTTTACTGCAACGCAGTGAAATGCTGCTCTCCCTCGCCTTGTTGGGACTGCTGGTCATTTTCCTGGTCCCTTTGCCGGCGCTTCTGCTTGATATGCTTCTAGCCCTCAATCTGGGTGCGACGATCTTGCTTTTGCTGGTTACATTGACGGTTCGTCAACCCCTGGAGTTTTCCACATTCCCCTCGTTACTTTTGTTATTGACCCTCTATCGCCTGGCTCTCAACGTTGCTACCACCCGTTTGATCCTGCTGCATGCCTACGCTGGGGAAATCGTGCTGGCATTCGGCCAGTTCGTCGTGGGTGGGAGTCTGGTCGTCGGTCTGGTCATTTTCCTGATTCTGATTGTCATTCAGTTCGTGGTGATCACCAAAGGTGCGGCCCGTGTGTCAGAGGTGGCGGCACGCTTCACATTGGATGCCATGCCGGGTAAGCAAATGGCTATCGATGCGGAGTTGAATGCCGGAATTATTGATGAAGCGGAGGCCCGACGTCGCCGGCAGGCTTTGGTTCGGGAAAGCGAATTTTACGGCACTATGGACGGTGCGAGCCGATTTGTGCGTGGAGATGCAATTGCGGCGATAGTGATCACGGCAGTGAACCTTATCGGTGGCTTGATCATCGGACTGACTCAAGGAATGCCCCTGGCCGAAGCAGTCCGCACCTATTCGATTCTGACCATCGGTGACGGACTGATTACTCAAATCCCCGCTCTGATTACCGCGACGGCGGCGGGCATTCTGGTGACTAAGGCTACAAGCGATAGCAGTTTGGGTCAGGAGATCGGTTCGCAGATTCGCGCCTCGGTGGCTCCGCTACGATTGGGATCGTTTATTCTGCTGGGTCTGTCACTCATGCCCGGTTTGCCCACAATCCCGTTTATCCTTCTGGGAGCCGGGTTGTATTTGCTGTCCCGTCAATGGGCGGCTCCCTCTTCTACTCCTCCTTCTGCGGGTCCTTCTAGCGGGGTGGAATCACAAGCTTCGTCGGCTGTGCCTCCCCGCAACCCCACAGAAGTCTTCGTTGAAGAGTTTTTGCAGACCGATCGGCTTACCCTGGAGATTGGACCAGCACTGATTCCGTTGGTTACAGCCCGACGTGGACCAGGTCTGGTGGAGAGGATCGGCACCCTCCGGCGTGAACTGGCCCGACAAAGCGGGCTGTGGGTCCCCGCGGTCCGACTAAGGGATAATCTCCAACTTCCCCCGACGACTTATCGCATTCTGCTCAACGGTCGTGAGGTGGCGCGAGCAGAACTGCGTCCGGATATGTGGCTGGCGATCGATCCCGGGGGATCATCCAAGCCTGCTTTGCTCGGGGAAGAGGCCCGCGAACCGGTCTTTGGCTTACCCGCCCGCTGGATCAGCGATACGGAACGCCCACGAGCGGAAGCTGCCGGTTATACCGTTGTCGATGCCCCTAGTGTCCTGATCACTCACCTGGGCGAAGTGGTCCGTCGTCACGCAGGAGAACTGCTGAGTCGGGAAGACCTCAAGGCCATGCTGGACAAAGTCCGCGAGAGCAATCCTGCCGTAGTGGATGAATTGATCCCGACCATCCTGACGATGGGTACGGTCCACCGCGTTCTGGTTCTGCTGTTGCAAGAGCGTGTTCCGATCTCGAATTTACCGAGAATCTTGGAGAGTCTGGCAACGCACGCCGTCGTGACCAAAGACGCGATGGAACTGGCGGAACGGGTACGCATCGATATCGGTCGTGCTGTGGTGGATCGCTTTCGGGATAACAACGGCCGGATCCGTGCGCTGATCCTGGATCCGCGTTTGGAAGTGGAATTGCGGCGTGCCTTACAAGGCCAACAGTTGCTGCTGGATCCCCAACGCCTGGAACGCCTGACGATGAAACTGGCGACGGAGTGGCGTCAGGCACTGGCCCGAGGGCAGGAGGTCGCCTTGCTCTGTGACACGAGCTTACGTCGACCCCTGCGCCAGGCCTTGGTTCGGTCTTTGCCGGACCTGGCTGTCATCGCCTACCAGGAAATCCCGACGGATATTCTCATGGAACCTGTGGCGGTCATCCGTCTGGAAGACGTGGGAGCGGGACCCGGCTGAAAAGAAGTCCCGTATCTGTTTACGCTGATGCTTCGGGCCCCAGATAGCCTCAATCTTAGCTCGAGAGTGTTCCAGCCATGACTCACACCCCAGATCGCCCTGCTTGTGGAGAAACCTGTGACACTGCCCCGCATCGCCCTGCTTACGGAGAAATTTTTGAAACAAGGACGGATCGGCCTGCCACCGGAGAGACTTC
>Ga0197142_1001158_pt1 | contig 24392 bp, 19 predicted proteins | sample GBS60_MetaG_FD_148614 | JGI IMG/M metagenome (GOLD analysis project Ga0197142, IMG submission 148614) | Sediment microbial communities from Great Boiling Springs, Gerlach, Nevada, United States - GBS 60_MetaG | ecosystem: Environmental > Aquatic > Thermal springs > Hot (42-90C) > Sediment... | reverse complement strand
CTAGAAGTGCCGTTGTATTCGGTGAACCAACCACCAATTAGGATTTTACCGTCGGGTTGGAGGGCGATGGTTTGAATCCAATCATTAGCTCCACTACCTGGGTCAAAGGAGGTGTCCAAAGAACCATCTGGATTCAGTCGGGCAATACGGTTTCTGAAAGTGCCATTGTATGTGTCGAAATCACCACCAATTAGGATTTTACCGTCGGGTTGGAGGGCGATGGTTTGAATCCAATCATTAGCTCCACTACCTGGGTCAAAGGTGGTGTCTAAAGAACCATCAGAGTTAAGACGGGCAATGCGATTTATAAAGGTGTCATCATATTGGGTAAAACCACCACCAATCAGGATTCGGCCATCGGGTTGGAGGGCAATATCTTCAATATAACCATTAGCCCCACTGCCAGAGTTAAAGGTGGTATCCAAGGAACCATCAGAGTTAAGACGAGCAATATAGTTTCTAGGGGTACCGTTGTATTGGGTGAACCAACCACCAATTAGGATTTTACCGTCGGGTTGGAGGGCGATGGTTTGAATCCAATCATTAGCTCCACTACCTGGGTCAAAGGTGGTGTCTAAAGAACCATCAGAGTTAAGACGGGCAATGCGGTTTCTAGGGGTACCGTTGTATTCAGTGAAACCACCACCAATCAGGATTCGATCATCGGGTTGGAGGGTGATATTTAGAATATTAATATCAGCCCCACTGCCAGGGTCAAAGGTGGTGTCTAAGGAGCCGTCTGAGTTAAGACGGGCAATGCGGTTTCTAGGTGTACCGTTGTATTCAGTGAAACCACCACCAATCAGGATTCGATCATCGGGTTGGAGGGCGATGGTTTGAACCGAATCGTTATCAGCCCCACTGCCAGGGTCAAAGGTGGTGTCTAAAGAACCATCAGAGTTAAGTCGGGCAATGTAGTTTCTAGGTGTACCGTTGTATTCGGTGAACCACCCGCCAATCAGGATTCGGCCATCGGGTTGGAGGGCAATATCTTCAATATAACCATTAGCCCCACTGCCAGGGTCAAAGGTGGTGTCTAAAGAACCATCAGAGTTAAGACGGGCAATGCGGTTTCTGGGGGTACCGTTGTATTCGGTGAACCACCCGCCAATCAGGATTCGATCATCGGGTTGGAGTATAATAGCTCTAACAAAACCATTAGCCCCACTGCCAGGGTCAAAGGTGGTGTCTAAAGAACCATCAGAGTTAAGACGGGCAATGCGGTTTCTAGGGGTACCGTTGTATTCAGTGAAACCACCACCAATCAGGATTCGATCATCGGGTTGGAGGGCAATATCTTCAATATAACCATTAGCCCCACTGTCAGGGTTAAAGGTGGTGTCTAAATTCGCATTATATTGGTTAAAAGGTAAAAAGCCAGTGCCACTAATAGTCACGTTGGTACCACCAGAAGCAGGTCCAGAGTTTGGAGTAATTGAGTCTATTTGTACAGAAGCTTGACCTTGATCGTAAGGAAATAAGAAAGAAGTGGCCAAAAACGCCAAAATTGAGGCCAATATACCAAAGGTAAGCAAATAACTAAAGAACGTTTTTCTTTTTTGACGAACCTTAAAAAAAGGTTTAAGTCTAAACATAAAGATATGTTTATATGTTTGTTTTTGTGTTTCGTTTGGTTGATTATAACCAATTTCAGTTTACTGTAAAAAATTTTTTTTAGCAAATTTAATATTTTCGTGACCTTATGCAAACGATAAATCAAGGTAGTTGAACATTCTAAAATTTCTCTTTTTTCACAATCTGATTTAATTTACATTAACCCTATTCGCTCAGGACCATATTTATGAAATACAGCCTAACCGCAAACATTCTTAACTTTTAAAACTTTTTGTGAAGGTTTTGCAAAATCTGAAAATAATTTTCTTGCTACTTATTTTACTCTAACTTGCCATTGAATTATTGCTGATTCAATTCTCTAAAATACTGAAATGTGTTAACTTTTTTGAATGTGGTTGGGTTTTATTAATCAATATCAATTAGCAAAAACCAATTTCTAGGCCAAGATTTTTTAAATTAAAGACTTCAAAAGTCAATTTGTGGTTCAGTGCCATCAGCTCCTACTGGAGCTTGGTAACCTTTAAGAGTTTCTTGAATAGCCAACCAACTGGCTGGGATTTCTCTAATTACACCCCAAACTGTGGTACTCAAAGAAGAATTTTCGGCGGCTACTGGCACCACTTGCAAACCCATTTGAGTGCAACTATAGGTAGCTCTGGGCAAGTGAAATTTTTGAGTGATTAAATACACTTTTTTAGCTTGAAAAACGTTTTTAGCTCGCCAACAAGTGTCTATAGTACGCCTTCCTCCAAAATCTTCCACCACCGCCCCAACCGGCACTCCCTGCTCGATCAAATATTTTTTCATGACCAAAGGTTCGTTGTAATTAGCCAAACGATTGTCACCGCTAACCAGAATAGTTTTCACTTTACCTTGCTGGTATAAACTTACTGCTTGATCCAAACGCTTTTGTAAAACCGGAGTCGGACGTAAATTATTTGTGTCTACCCCAGCCCCCAAAACCAAGGCAATGGTAAACTCCTCTACATTTACCTCCCTAGGCCAATAGGTAAAAACCGTGAATCCCCACAGAGGTAAGCTACTGGTAATTAACAAAGCCATGCTAAACTTAAACAACCAAACTAAAACCCAAGTTATTAACCGCTTCCAAGTCTTTGTTAATTGTCGGACTTGATGAGCAACGTGTATGAGATAGTTAATTAAAGCATAAACTTTTGGCTTAAAAACAATATCCACCGGACCTAAAAAAGTTTTTAACGAGCCTCCATAACCTTCTTTAAACTGTCCGTAACCAGACCCAGCCTGATAGCCACCCAAATCGTAGCTAGTACAACCTTCTACCGTAGCTAAATACAAAGCACTCAAATGCAGTAAATATTGACCATAACGACGTCTTGATTTATCCAAATTGCCACCATACAAATATACCAAAGACCGATTTAAGCTAATACCTAGCCAAGCCGCTTGAGCCTTTCCTTGAGCATCTCGCAAAATCAACAAACGGCTAAACTCTTGTCTGAGTAAAGTAGCATAGTAATTCTTAGGGTGAGTAGAAAACCCTTGCCGACGACTAGTAGAACGTAAAATTTGCCAAAATTCAGAAAAAGTTTGTGGATTTTTGCGTAAATCAACCGACCAAGATTCAGCTAAACTTTTACGAGTGTATCTCCTGGTAGTTTGGTTAACCGTTGACCAAAAACTTGGGTTTAATTCAAAAAACTTTTTCAAAGTGTCTAGTTCTAAACTCTCACCAATAGATAGCGAGCCAGTTTCTGGCAACTTTAAATTAGTGCAATCAAGAACTAGGCTGTGTACATACTGTAAAGGTTTGGTTTGAAAATTGAGACGTTGATTAGGCCAATAATTTGGCAAAAAAGCCTGCAACGAACTAATGTCTGTAAGTTTTAGTTGCTTAGCCAAATAGTCATCAAAATCTAGTTTTACAAACACCGAACCAAGTTGCTCAGCTAATTTACTTAATTCTTGCACAAAAGCTTGCCACAAAGACCCTATAGACTCTACTGATAACTCACTAGGTTGAGAAGTAACCAGCACCGGACCACGAGGTAAGTATAAAAAGTTTTGTCCAAAATACCAAGGGTAACCATAAACATAAGCTTGCAAACTAACCGTATACTGATCTTTAACTAACTGGCAACTAATTTGGTAAACTGCATGCCCTCGTCCAGTAGCTTGCCGCCAAAAATCAGCCCATTCTTGCGTTTGCCAAAAGTAGCTATAATACCCGCTAGACATTGTTTCTAAAAACCTGAAACCCCAACTTGGGAATAAGTTCAAATTTGGTCAAGCCAGTTCAACTTAGTAAAACTAAAACTTATGTTTGGCCAAGCTTGCCTTTAACTATTTCACTTAACATTCAACTCTGATTTTTATCCAAAAAAACAAAACAGCCCAACTTAGAATTGGAGATAGTTTTTCAGATAACCTAATAAATTGATGTAAGTGGCTGTATACTCAACTCAACAACCACTTGTCCATTATCTCAGTAGCCCAAGTTTTCACTTTAGGATTATCCACCGGATCCTCTTCGAGAGTGTCAATTTTCAAAATTTCGCCTACTCTAGTGCCTCCAAAACTTGCAAAAGTTTGCGCCAATTTCTCTGTCCCCCCACAAAAATACTGATAGCAAGATTCACCCGTACCAAAAACGGCAAACTGCTTCCCATTTAACTGTGGCGGATTTGCTTGTAAATCTTCTAAATAAAAACGAAAATCCAATTGGGTTTGGCCCTCATCCCAAGTGGAAGTACCTAAAAACAAAAAATCATACTCCGCATAATTTAAATTACTTACCTCAGCTACATTAATTAAATCAACTACTAAACCTTTGGACTTAGCTACTTGGGCTACAGTTTTAGCTAGTTCTTCGGTATTACCTGTGGAAGAACCAAATAAAACTAAGACTTTAGTATTATTATTACTCATATTACTTTTAGTTAAGTTAAAAAACCGGGAAAGTTCTCCCGGTATTAGGACAAAAACTATAATCTAGTCAAGAAAAGTTACTATTCAGATTGAACATCTTGCACCCCGCTTGATGAAGTATCAGTCGAATTTTGAGCAGAATAAATTTTTTCACCTAAAGACATTAACTTATCTTGCAATTGTTTAGTTTTGCTTTCTAATTCTTCCTTGGTAACAGTGTCTCTTTTGATCATTTCTTCCAGCTCATTTTTCATCCTAGTTAATTCTTCTTTGTCAGACTCTGACAATTTGTCACCAGCATCATGAATTAACTTACCAGCTTGGTAAGCTAGACTATCGGCATTATTTTTGGCTTCGGCTAACTCTTTTTTCAATCTGTCAGCCTCTTTTTGTCTTTCAGCCTCTTCAATGGCTTTGCGCTTTTCTTCCTCAGACAAAGTTGAAGCGCCAGTGATGGTGATTTTAGCTTCTTTATTAGTAGCTTTGTCAACTGCACGTACAGTCAAAATACCATTGGCATCCAGGTCAAAAGTAACTTCAATTTGAGGTACACCTCGGGGAGCTGGTGGAATACCAGACAAGGTAAATTTACCTAAAGACTTGTTGTCACTAGCTAGCGGCCTTTCGCCCTGAACTATATGAATATCTACAGCTGTCTGGTTATCGGCATAAGTGCTAAAGATTTGGGTTTTACTAGTAGGAATAGTAGTGTTTCTAGGTATCATTGGAGTAGCAATATTCCCAGCTGTCTCAATAGCTAAAGTTAAGGGCGTTACATCCAGTAACAAGATGTCTTTAATATCACCCTTCAAAACGGCTCCTTGAATAGCTGCTCCTAGGGCAACTACCTCGTCTGGATTCACCGACAAATTTGGTTTTTTGCCAAAGAACTCCTCTACCGCTCGTTGTACGGCCGGCATTCTAGTCATTCCACCAACCATAATAATCTCATGAATTTCTTCCTTTTTAACTCCAGCGTCAGCCAAGGCTTTTTTCACCGGATCCATAGTTTTCTCAATCAAATCTTTCACTAATTCTTCAAACTTAGCTCGAGTAATCGTCATCATTAAATGTTGTGGTTGGTTATCCGGACCCATGGTAATAAACGGTAGGTTGATTTGGTGTTCTTGCTGGGTAGATAAATCATGTTTGGCTTTCTCGGCAGCTTCTTTAATTCTTTGTACAGCAGCTTTATCTTTACTTAAGTCAATACCCGTTTCTTTTTTAAACTCACTAATGATATATTCAATCAATCTTTTATCAAAGTCTTTACCACCTAGGTGAGTGTCTCCGTTAGTAGCCAAAACTTCAATAGTTTCGCTGGAAACCTCTAAAACTGTAACGTCAAAAGTACCACCACCCAAATCGTAAACCAAAATTCTTTCATCTTTACCCTTTTCAAAGCCATAAGCTAAAGCGGCAGCGGTAGGTTCGTTAATGATACGCAAGACTTTCAAACCAGCAATCTCACCAGCATCTTTGGTGGCTTGCCTCTGAGCATCGTTAAAGTAGGCTGGAACTGTAATTACGGCTTCAGTAATCGTTTGTCCTAATTTTTCTTCGGCATCAGTCTTTAATTTTCTCAAAACGGCTGCTGAGATTTCTTCGGGCGCATACTCCTTGCCTTCTTTAGTAAGTAGTTTGATTTTTCCGTTTTTTTCTATAACTTTATAGGGTACTAAACTAATATCGTGCTGGACACTTGGATCATCAAAACTGCGCCCAATAAACCTTTTAACTTCGTAGAAAGTGTTTTCTGGGTTTAACACACTATTACGCTTGGCTACTTCGCCAATGACTACACTACCGTCTTTACTGTTATAGTAGAAAACTGAAGGAGTTGTCCGAGCTCCTTCTCGATTTTCAATAATTACTGGCTTACCACCAACTACGTAAGCCATTGCTGAATTAGTGGTTCCTAAATCAATACCTAAGACTACTGACATAAGAAATTTATTTAATTTTAATTACTTAAACTTTGCGGACAGATTTTAATATTAGCAACCAAAGTTGTCAAGTGCTAAATTTAAATTGATTTGTACAAGAGCAACAAATCCCTAATTAATCAGTCTTAAAAGACTGTAAATATCAGCCACAAAACTACTTAACACGATGAAAAAGTCGTCTAACAAACCAAAATTTCCCTTATACACAACCTGGACTAATTCTTGGTTCGTCTACCTAGAAAATAGTCTGTGTTATGGCTTACCCGAACTATCCTAAATTTTTAATTTTAGTTAAATCTAAAAACGCGAACACTACAAACCAACAGTGACCAATATTTAATTAGGCTAACCAGAAACCGGTGGTTTGCTTGACTAAGTGAACAGGTCTATTTCAAGACAAAATAACTACTTGCCTTAGTTAAGGCTTGTTGCGAAAAAATACCAAAGCAACGCAATTCTTTTTTTCTTTAAGTTCACTAATCCATTTACAGCTTGAAATAATCAAGCAAATTTTGTCCTAGCCCTAACTCTAACCACTTTTCATAGGTCAAAAACAACTCTCGCAAGTTTTAACTTTACTAAGTGTTAGCCTATTAACCCGCTAAACCCTCGTCATTGGAGGAATTGGAATTGGAATTGCTAGCACCGGAATCAGTTTCAGCTGGAGTACAATTCGCAGCAATATAACCTTTTCTTAAGTCAGAATTTACAAATCCTTTAGCCTTACTCAAAGTTTGTTGAGTAACACTTTTTAGTGAGTTTAGTTGCACGTTACTTTCGATAGTGGATAAATCTAAAAAATTTGGGCTAGTACTTTTAGATACCATTTTTTGTGAGGTTATATTAGTAGGGTCATAACAATTAACAATTTCTATGGAATCAGCATAACCATCGGCATCTGAGTCCACTACTGCAGGGTGTGTATAATAAATGTATAATTCGTCACCATCGGCTATACCATCATTATCGGTGTCAGGGTTAAGTGGATCTAAGCCGAAATTATATTCCTCAATATTAATCACACCATCACCGTCAGGATCAGCTTGAGGTCCACAATAAGATTCATTAATACAATTACCATTAGCGTCAATATAAAACTGACCTCTAAATTTTTGCGCTACCCAATCTTTAGGTAACTCTGCTAAAGAATATAATCTAGCATTAGTAGCTGGAGTTCTAGATCCGCCAGTTTTGCTAATATCTACTTGCAATTGAGCCGGTGGTTGTGGTTGATTATCGTTATTGCTATTGCTATTGTTATTTAAAGGCGGTTGATTATTTGACTGGTTGTTGGTTCCCGGTTGATTGGTTAAAGTAACATAAGCCACCACTCCACCCGCCACTAACAAAACAACAATAACTCCAATTATAATAAACAAAAGCTTATTATTACCCGCTTTTTTTTCTTGAAACAAATTTGGATCAGTATAAGGATCCGTAGGTATATACTGAGGACTATTTGGATCGTACAACTGATTTAGATCACTAGCCAAAGAATCGTAAGGATTGTTGCCTACCTGAGGTTGAAAAGAGTTAGCAGCATAAGGGTTATCACTACTGGGCTGATTATAAGGGTCTTGAGGAAATTGTTGATTGGGATCGTAAGCTTGTCCTTGTCCGCTAATAAAGTTATTGTAAGAATCGTTTACAGTGGCAGGTTGTCCAAACGGATTGTTGGTGTAAGGATCGCTATTCTGGTTGTAAGCATCGGGCGTAAATTGCTGATTATTTGGATCATAGGGGTTTGTGGAGTAATTTTGAGTTTGGTTTAGAGGCATAGATTAGGTTTTAATGCAAGGCTAAATAAAAGGATGAGGAAAAAAGTCATACTTGTCAAAACTAAATTTTTATCACAAACTACTTAAACTAAGTTAGTAACCCATAAACATCCAACTATTAGTTAATCAGAAAGAATCGGCATGACTACTGATACCAAAAAACAAAACAAATCCACAACCACTAGCCAAAAAGCCAAAGACTCTACTTTAAACTTTTTACAAGTAGCGGAAATTAGAGATCGAGTAATTATCCTTAAAGAAGGTCAAATGCGAGCTGTTTTAGCTTGTTCTTCAACTAATTTTGCTCTAAAAAGTCTTCAGGAACAAGACATAATCATCGGAGCGTTTCAAGGTTTGCTAAACTCCTTGGAGTTTCCCATACAAATACTAATGCAAAGTCGAAAAATTGATCTAAGTAATTACATCAAAAAATTACAACAATTAGAATACACTCAAACCAATGATCTACTTAGAGTAAAAATGCGAGAATATATTGATTATATTCAAATTATGTTAAGAGAAGTGAACATTATGAACAAAGATTTTTACGTCATTGTACCATACGACCCTGTCAAGCTTGACGACACTTTGTTTGGTAGATTTTGGAGAGCTTTAAACCCGGCTGCTGCTATTAAACAAAAAAACGAAGAATTTATTAAAAATCAAAAAATTTTACTTTCCAGAGCTGATCAAGTAGCTATGAAGTTAGCCCAATTAGACCTCAAAGTACAATTATTAACCACCGAACAAATTATTGCCTTACTGTACAATTCCTACAACCCAGATACTTTAGAATCAATCAAACTTAAAGACGTTTCGGCTTTAAATATTTAACACCAAATTACCAAATTAGATAGTCTTAATCTTTTTTATAAGGACTTACCAATTAAACCAAAAGCAATCTTAGAAGTTATTAATATTCAAATTAGCCAACTAGAAAAAACATAACTAGCCAGTTACAAAAAATTGAAAAGATTAGGCGTATGTGGCTGATTCTGAAAAACTTTAGAGAAATTTTAAATTTTATCAACTCGGATAGTTATCCGATAATCATCGGAATTAATATTTTTGTTGACTTCAGGATATGGCTCTACTTTCAAAAGAGAAATTTTATAGACATCTACTTGAGTAGAGTGCCCTTTTGCATCGTTTGTGTCAATTAATTTAAAATTACCTAAATCTTCACCCGATTTGAACACTTTTATCATCACTATCGCTTGGCCAGCTGAAAAACAATTCACTCCTTTAGGACACCTAGAATCTGAAACCACACCCAAAAATTTAACTTCCAAGCTTTCTGAGTCAATAATTAAGGATTGCCTAACCCCTAGACTAACTTCTTTACCTAAAGAAACTGAATTGCCTATTTTCCAAGAAAAAATTTTAGGTGGGTTGAAGGGGGCATCTTCAGTGGCATAAATAAATAAAACTAAAACAAGCAAAATCGAAAGCAACCCAACCAAACACCAACACTTATACTTTTTAAACCAATCAACAATCGAATTAAAAAGTAGTTTTATTTTATCTATAATTTTTTGCATAGGAGTTAACAAACTTTACATTAAACAACCAAAAAAATAAAATTTAACCAGTAACTATAATTATACTTGATTGGTAATTCGGATACTCGGACTAGTACTGGAAGCCAAATGCATACTTAAAATATACTTTTTCTTAACAGCCTCTGGTTTGGCTTTTTCCAAAGCTTCAATAACTGTGCGAATATTAGCTACCAACTTATCTTTATCAAAAGATGGGTTGATTTTACCGCAGACAACATGCACATTGCCAGTTTTATCGTTTCGAAAATCTATCTTACCAGCTCGAATAGTTTGAATCATTTCGGCAATATTGGTTCCCACAGTACCAGTCTTAGGGTTGGGCATTACTTTGGCTATACCCAAAATCTTGGCAATTGGTGCTAACTTTTTCATCACTTCCGGCTCAGCAATGGCCACATCAAAATTAACTTTGCCAGAATTTTTAATTTCCTCTATTAAATCGTCGCAACCAGCTAAATCGGCCCCGGCAGACTTAGCTAGTTCTACATTTTCAGGGTTAACAAAAGCAGCTACTTTAACTTTCTTACCGGTGCCATATGGCAACACTACACTACCACGCACCACTTGATCAGTTTTAGTTGGGTTAATGTTTAACTTAGCGTGAAACTCCACCGTTGGCCCATCTTTATAATTCGGTTGTTGCAGACTTAGTAGCAACTCAACCGCTTCGGAAATGGACAAAGCATTGGTTTTTTTGGCTTCCAAGGTTTGTCGAATTTTATCTAAATTAGCTCGATACTTCTTAGAACCACGGCGTTTGCCTAAAGTAGTTGTAGTAGACATAAATTTTGGTGAATAACGATTTTTACAAATCTCCCAACAAGATAACCAAGTTTCTCTGGAAGTTTTTTGTTTTTGTCAACTAAAGCTTAAAATTACTGGCTAAATTAAGTTAGTCCAAATAGTAATCCAGTTCAAACCTTCATTCAGAAATATATTTACCACTAGATAAGTTACTACAATTTTAACTTGCTGTTTATTGATTTAAATAATTTCTGACTATAACAATCTTCTACGTTAGTGATTCTAATTAGGCTGCTATTTTCAGCCTGTATTATACAAAAACTCAGTCTAGCTAGGGTTTTAGTTAAACACTTATATAAAAAATCTAGAATTACTTAATTTATCAAACAAAAGCCAAACAAATTACCTTGGAAGACTAGACAACTAAAAAAACAAGCACTAAAACTAATATTTAAAATTTGCAATCAAAAAACTCAATTAGTTTCCCAACTAATCAAACCGAATCAAACAATTTTTATAATTAGATGGTGATTATAATTATGTATGTTGGTGGAGATGGGGGGAGTTGCACCCCCGTCCAGAAGGCTTTCAAACCAACTTCTTTTTCAGGCTGGAAACATATTTGGTTTGATTAATTCAAGCTGATAGCAAACCAAAAAACCTCAGCTTAAAGGTTGGTTTTGCATTAAAAAGTACTAAGTTTAGTTCCCCAACCTAGACCTAAACTAGGTGCTTGTGGGTTATGGATAAATTAAGCCAAAGCGACACAGATACAAGCACAACCTGTGATCGTTTGGGAAAAGCCCCGACTTAATTCAACCTAAGACTACAAGGTCATCTTAGGCGGGTTGGGGCACACCTTGTGGATCTAAGTATTTACCATACTTCTCCACAAAGGCAGATAATTGATTGTTGGCATTTATAATTTTTCTTAGTTTAAGGAACACTAAGAACCTTCCAGCAAAGCTGGTTTGTCCACCTCCTGTCAATCTGCCACGACATCCCCAAATTTGATTCATGGCTTATTCTTTTTGACTAAAAACAGAGGTTTTGTCAATATCCTCGTTCAAGGTTAGCTATGAATTACCTACCTAACTTTTTGGTTTTGGTTAACAAATTGTTAATTATCTTTTCAAGGAAATTACAACCTAACTATTAAGATCAATTAAAGCTACGTAAACTCAAGCAGGCCTTTTGATTAAGCCGAGTCTTGTCTCAATTCAACCTAACCAAAATATATTAGCTCATTGTTTGAACAACATAAATCATATGTCTCTAGATCCTTTGTCACTACACCAAAAATACGCTACCAATGGAATGGCCTACCAAATCGTCGTGGCCCACAGTCAAGCCGTTACTAACAAAGCCTTGGAAATCGCCAAAAAATTTTCTCAAATAGATTCTGATTTTATTTACGAAGCTAGTATGCTACACGACATTGGAGTGTATTTTGTACATGCTCCTAAAATTTTTTGCTTTGGTAGCGAACCCTACCTAAAACACACAGTCATTGGAGCCGAAATTCTGCTAAAAGAAGGTTTACCCAAACACGCCAGGGTGGCCGAAACTCATACTGGAGTGGGTATTGACGCGGCAGAAATCGTAGCCAATAACCTACCTTTACCTGTGAAAGATTACCACCCAGAAACTTTGGAAGAAAAAATTATTAGTTATGCTGATCTGTTTTTTTCTAAATCAAAATTTACCGATTCAGATTTGCAAGGTTTGTTTGAGCCAGAAAGTATAACCGAAATCATTCAAGAATTAGCTCGTTATGGACAGAATAAAGTGGCAATTTTTTTATCTTGGCAACAACTTTTTGAACCAGAGCTAGGATCTGGTAACTAGTCCATTAGATCAAATTCAGTGGATAGATATATCTAGAATTAATTGCTTGACAGAAATACCTCCTACTTAACTAGACTGATACAAATTCACTCACCTACAAACCTATAAAACAATTTATCTAGCTTGTTTAAATTGGTTTTGCTACTTAAATCGTTTTTGTATAGCTAGTAGTCAGAAACTAGTTTAGCTATAAAACGCTTTCAACTCAAAAAACATTGTTTGTTATTTAGAGTAACCCGTAATTGCTAATTTTAATTTTTTAGCTAAGACTAATTTTATGGAATTAAAACAAACTGGTTCTGGTAGATATGGATTTTTGGGTAGACAAACCTTAGCTTTTCTACTATTATTTCTATTGGCGTTTAGTTTACCTAGTAGTAATTTTAGAAAAAGCGAATTACTAATTGACCCAAAAACTGTTATTAGTTCAAATTTTCTTTTGAAACAAGTTAAACCAGAAACATTAAACAACTCTCTACCTTTACTTCAAGAAACTAAAGTATCCCTAATTTTAAATCGTCAAGACAAACGGTTCTTGTTTGATGCTAATGGTAATCCAGTGTTCAACAAAACCATTCTTCAAGCTTACAGTAAAAGTTTTATTTACGAAACACCCAACCTTGACTTAAACCTAGAAGCCTTTCGTCAAGCCCAAACCACTAAAGGCCAAAAAATGCGCCAGTTACCCTTAGATGACTTAATTCCACGTCCCAAAAATCCCGACCCTTCTAAAATGAATTTATTAGTTTACCCAAAATACAATATCCGAGCTCCAATAATTTACACTACCGCTGCCGATTTTTACCATACCAATCCAGATGGTAGCATCGATTTCAATCGTCCGATCTACCGACCTGACATGACCCCTTACGAAAAAACCCAAATTCCTATTCAAATCAAATTGAGAGATGGAGTGGTCCACCTAACCGAAGAAGTTTATCCGTATTCAGTGATGCCAGGAGAAATTGGCAACAGTTATATTGTTGGCCATAGTAGTAATTACAGTTGGGTAAAAAGTAATTATAACGAAATTTTTAAGCCCCTGGAAAAACGTAGTCAGGTTGGTGAAGAATTTATCATTTACGACAAATACGGGCGCGAACTAAAATTTAAAGTTTTTGAGACAATCTTAATTGAAGAAACAGACACAGCTACAGCTTTCAAGTTGTTTGAAGGCCGGCGTGTAGTGACTTTACAAACGTCTGTGCTAACTTGGCGGGGAGGGGTCCTAATTCCTACCCACCGTTGGCTGACTAGAGGAGAGTTGATTTTAGATCTCTAGAGAAAAATCTTGGCTGTACTCATAAAACTAGCTTTTGGAACACCTAATAAACTACTCAAATAACTAAGCGGTTTAGAATTAGCCTACATCAGGCAAAAATTAAGGTAATTTTAAAAAATTAAAAATACTTACTAAGCCAACTAGCTAAGTTGAATTACACCAAAAAAATTTGTAAATTTATAAAATAACCCTACTCAAAAAATGACTTGCTTACAAAGTAAAATGTAGTCAACTAAATTGACTGTAAACTTGCTTTACAAAGAAGCGACAAATGGTTTTAGTTAATCAAAAAAAGCGATTGACTAATTAAGTCAGGCAACAACACTCAAGCAACTAATTATCAAAAACCAACTAAACTCAGGCTAAATTCAATTGTTGTATTCGTTCATCTCGGCTAACTACTACCACTTTTCTATTAGCCCAGCCAGACTGCAAGTGCTGATATATTTGCAAAATTTCCTCTCGAGTGACTGCTTGCACTCTGTGACTATAGTCTTCATAATTCTGCACCACTCCAAAAGTTAATAAATTAGACTCAGCAAAGTCTGCCAAAAAACTTGGTTTATCCATGGCTATGTCTTCTCTCTTACGCATTTTATCCTTCATCTGAGCTAGTTTTTCAGGTTTAAAATAACGATCAAAATCACTCAAAACTGATTCAATTTCTTGCAAAATAGTACGTACGTGAGCCAATTCACAGGCTAGTTGAATTTCTAAAGCTTGAGTAGATTTTCTAAATTGCCCATATAGGCTGTACACCAAACCTAATTCATCGCGTAAGCGATCGTACAAAATTCCCCCATAGCGCAGATATAAATTTCTAAATACGTCTTGAGCTGGTTTTAACTCATAAGTTACAGGACAAGGTAAAAAGAGATTAACTTCTACGTGTTGGTGACCCAGAGGGTGAACATAAGGTAAATAAGTAAATTGGTTAAATTTGTTACTAGGTAAAAAATCTATTGGATAGGCAGCGGTTTGATTGAGTAAACCAACATGGTTTAGACTAGAATAGATTTTTTCAGTTGCCAATGCGGGCGTAAAACCACCACTAATCTTAAAAATTAAATGGCTCTCGGTAAGTACTTGCTGATAAATTCTAGCTAAATCTGCCACTGTGGTAGTAGCCACTTCCTCGGCTAAACCTAAAACTTGATTGTTATCTAATGAATCGGGAGTAAAGATTTGTTTTAAAGTATCGTAATACAAAATATAATTGGGATCACCCGAACGTTCACTAATTTCGCGCAAAACAATTTCTTTTTCTCTATCTAAATCTGATTGCAACAGTACCGGTTGTAAAAACAACTCTAACAACAAGTCCAAAATTTTAGCAAAGTCGTCTTTATGGCCGGTGGCTACAACCGCCATAGTCAAACGATCAGTATAAGCATTCAAATTAATTTCCTGAGCAAAACAATAATCTTTCAATTGCTCAAAATTCATATCTTTAGTACTACTAATTAAACAATGTTCCAATAAATGCCTTCTACCTCGATCACCTGGCTTTTCAAACCAACTACCACCGGAAGAATAAGTAAAGTCTAGACTCACTTCGTTACGTTCAGCTGGCTGAAAAATTAAATGGATTGCCTTTCCTAATTGTCGATATTCCATAAATTTATGCTTTTTAAACAAAACTAGTCACTAAACAGAGAAATACTTAAAGTTATTTTAACCTTAAAAGGCTGCGAACTTAAGACTATGTTGAGTAATTTTTAAGCTAGACTAAATACAGAGACAAAATTCTAACTATCACAAAAACCACAATCAAAAATACCGTTAGAAAAACTACCCATCTTTCAATACCTCTTCTAGTAATGTAAATTTGGTTACTACCACCAAACGTACTAGATAAACCAGCTCCCCGATTTTGCAACAAAATTAAACCCGAAGCTAACACCAAACAAACAACCTCTACTACAGTTAACCAGTTAGCCAAATTGTTCATAATTCTTATTTAGTAAAATTATTGAGATATTTAGCCACTTCTGCTTCAGCCTCTTGCTTGCCAAACACTCCTTGTACTTCCACCACTTTATTTTGCAACCGTTTATAATTCTTAAAAAAGTCAATAATTTCCACAATTTTGTGTTGAGGTATTTGAGATATATCTTGAATATCGTTAAATCTAGGATCGCTTACTGGCACTGCCAAAATCATATTATCTTGGTCACCAGAATCAATTTTTTTAATTATACCAATAGCTCTAGCTTTCACTACTGTTAATGGTGGAACTGGATTAGTTAACAAGACAGCCACATCTAAAGCATCACCATCTTCGGCTTTAGTCGAAGGTATAAATCCATAGTTAAAAGGATAAAACTCAGCTGAATAGAGTACTCGGTCAAGCATTAAGGCACCGGTTTCAGGATCTAATTCATACTTGTTTTGGCTACCATAAGGAATTTCGATAACCACATTGAAAGCCTCAACCGTACCCGAAGGTAAAAAGTACAAATTACTAGCTGTGAAAGACATAAAACCTGTGTCCAATCTAAATTAATAGAACTACAGAAAATGTCAAGAGCTTCTACCCCAACCAAATTAATAGCTCACAGAAAAACTAAATCACCAAATACCAAACAATAATAAACCACCAAACCACCAAATTAGTCATTCTCACTTTGACTAAACTAGCCAAAAAACTATCGGCTAACTAAACGTGATATTCCCTATAGTATTGGTTTTCATTAGTGGTTAGCTTGCAGAATTAAAGGAACTAAATATGAGTCAATGGTTAACATAGTTAAACCAATAGATAAATTTCTCAAAATCAGTAAACCTTATCCTAAACATACTAACCTAATTAGATAAGTAAAAATTACCTAGTTAATAAAACCTGGCAAGTTATTACTTAATTTCAGAAGAGAGTGAATAGGATTTTCAACTCCAAATCTAGAAGCAAACAACAATAAAACCGAACAGTTTTGGTATGTAAATGTGTAACCTGTGCCAATCGGTAATTTTGTTAATTATTTTAATCTCGTATTTGTACAAATTTCTGATTGTCTAGGAACTACAGGTCGAGCAATCTCGCTAAAATATATTTAAGAGTGATTTACGTTGGCATTACTCCAACTTAAAAAAATATCTATCTTAGGAAAAATTGCATTAAAATAGTAATTATCTATTTGCTACTAGCACTTCGTCAGTGATCATATCTAAATTAGTTTTAGTTGGTTCTTCTGTTTTTTTGAGAATATCTTGTGGTTTAATTAAGTTAGAACCAGAAACTTTAACGTAGCCTTTAGTGTCTTGATTAACCTCTTCTCTAACTTGTTTGTATACATCTTCTTGCAGACTTTTTTGCTGTAACAACAAGTTTTCTTTACGTTTGTTTAACAAATTCAAAGTAGCTCTTTGGCTAGACAAATAATTAGCAAAAGTAATTGTAAACAAGAAAAACAAAAAAAACACAACCGCAATCACCAAAACCCTATATCTATTGGCAAGCGTAATATTCATAAATACTTAAATACCAAAATAGTTCAGCTTAAATCAATCCAGAAAAATTCACCACCTCCATTAGTCAACCAAAACTACTGACTCAATCTTATTAATCAAAAACCCGGTATTAGTCTCGGTAATATCGGCTTTAAATTTATACTTTTTGCCAACTTGTAAATTAATATTAAAGCTGGAAGAAACCCCAACCAAAGTCATGGGTGCGCCTGGCTTAAGCCATTTAGCATTGGGTAAACCCGACTCTACAATTTTATATTTACTTTCGTTACCATTTACTGACTGTAACAGAGCAATAAATTCGTTATTAGCTAAAGTCTGGTTAGTAGTTGTGGCGGGATTTTGATTAGGTTGCACAAAAGTAACTCCGTTATAGGTACAAGCCTTACTTCCAGAAGGTTGATTAACTACAACTCCACTCATTTTCACACATTCATCAAAATTTTTAGGAGCTACTGGTTGTTGATTAGTCCCACCTTCATCTGATTTACTGCTGGAAGTAGTATTTTGATTATTCCGATTCTGGTTACCTTCATCAGTAGAGACATCCTTGACAAAAGTATTACCATTAAAAGTACATTCCTCTGGCGGTCCGGGAATAATAAAACCACCTACATCTCGACATTCTTGAAAGTTGGTCGGAGCTTTTTTAGGAGGGTTGCTGGCTACATTGGTTTGGGTGGCTGGCTGAAGATCGTTTTTGTTTAAACTTTGGTTCAGTATATAAATGCCCCCAATAATTAGGGAAATTGCTAGTAAAGCAATAATAATACTGGTTTTATTAGCGCCATCTTCCATAGGAATAGCGATTAGCTTAATTTTACTGAATTAAGAAAAATAGTAAAAAAGTCAAGTGATTTTACTCAACTTGGTCCATACAACTTAACTTCAGTCAGCAAACCTTTTCCCACAAAAACAAATCAATGATAAGCTTAATTAAATCAAATATAAGCTAAAATTAGCACTTATCCCACTAGGGTAACTTAAAAAGCATTGCTCAAGTCAGTCAATCAATCAAACATAAATTAAATCTTGATATTCACTACTTAGTTATTAATCTTGACAAAAAACCTCGTATTCAGCAACTACTAGGCAACTTTTTTCGGCATTATTAGCCTAATAACTAGTTAGTTATGTTAAGTTGTGAGTATCTCGTCATTGGAGCTGGGCAAACTGGTTTGACTATCTGTCAGCCACTGGTTAAGACTGGTAAAACGGTAATTTTGGTTGATCAAAACCAATTGGGTGGTAGTTTTTTGTTTACCAAAGAATTTCCAAAATTTCTACTTAGAGAAGAAGCTACCAAATTTGCCCATAGTCTGGAACACTTCAAAAATTCCACAGAAACTTTCCCTATTTTACTTAAACATCGAAAATCGATACATAGTTTAATTAGTCAAGCAATTCAACAAAAAACTCAAGAAATCAAATCTTTTTTTCAAGGCTTTAGTAATTTTCGTTTTCTTCGAGGTGTGGCTGAATTTACCTCCAAATCTTTAGTTGAAGTAAACTCCGAAAGCGAAAAAAACATTGTGAACTTTAAACAATGCGTTTTAGCTGTAGGTAAAGACCAATTGGTTAAGCCAGATATTGCCGGCATTGAAACTATTGATTTTTTGTACCAGGAAAACTGTTTTTTGTTTCAATTAGTTCCCAAGAGAATAGCTTTTACCGAGTTAACTTTGGAAACTTTAGAAGTAGCAGCTATTTATGCAGATTTAGGGGTCAAAGTAGACATTCTAGACAAGCATAAAAACGTTCAAGAAGCTTTACCTAATTTAGACCAAAGCGTAATTAATTTCTTTTTAAAAAAATTAGTAACTCAAGCGGTAGATTTAACTTTCAATTTTGACACCAAAGAGTTTAAATATAATCGCAAAAAAGAGTTAGTACTTAAAGATAAAGAAGGTAAGAAATTAACCTTTCCCCAAGTTTATTTATCCATTCCCACGGCTTTTTCAGGTAAAAGTTTAGGATTAAACAAAATTGACATTAAAGCAGATAAACACGGTATCGTTACCGACCCACTAGGTAAAACTGTGCATGCGCATATTTACGCTTTAGGCGATTGCAGCAACCAAACCACTCCGGAAACCAAAGCCTTTATGATTCAAGAATATATCAAAAACCAAACAGACAGACAACACCTGATGCAAATTTTAGTACCTAAAAAAGTTGGTTTAGCTGGCCAATACTATTTTCTAGATTCTCGATTTCCAATTTGTTCGATTGGTCTGAGTCAGCACATAGCTACTCAAAAATACGGTAATTCTGTTAAAACCTTGATTATTCGAGATAACTACACAGACAGTTTCGTAAAAGTAGTTTATCGAGACATTACTGGCCAGATTTTAGGAGCTTCTAGTGCTGGTAGACTATGTCCATACACCAAGGATCTTTTAATAGAAGCAATACAAAACCAGTGGCGATATCAAGACTTAGTCTTTAAATTAGAAGTTTACACTCGCTTAAGCTAACTTAATAATAAAAACCCATCCACCAGAAATAAACTTTGAAATTAAATTCAATCCACCTAGTTTTACCAATTAAACACTTTTCAATTAAACACTCTTTTAAAGTTGCACTGCTAACTTCAGTTAGTTTTCCTAAATTTGGATAGATTAATTCGTTAAATCGTTTTAACTAAGACTATCCATCTAAACGTGCTCGTTTTTAGCTTTATAAACTATAAAAGTTTTTATCAAGATTCCTTTGTCCTAAACCTAAAACTTAAATAACAATAAAATTAGCTAATGCCATAACCGCCTTTGCACAAAACAGACTTTAACCTGATTTGGTCGAATTTTTATTTATCAAAAAATAGTCTGAAAACCTAAAAACTAGCCTACACATCAGCTTCAACGATCATAAGACAAGTTTAATAAGCCAAAAACCCAATTAACATCAAGCTAAACTAAGTCCCAATTTTTTGGATATTAAAGTAAATTGGAATTCTAAAAATCATGTTCATTTTCAAAACATTCGAGTTTGCCTTAATAAAACTAAGCAACAAAACCAGCTAATATAAAAAATCTAATATAGTCAGCCTCAAAAAGCTATGTCGACCGCAAAAATCGCTAGAACCAACTAATCTAGGCGGTGGTCAGTACTCACCAAACCAACTTATCTCAAACCACTGACTAAATAAATTTGTTTAGACTTCAGGTTTTCTGGCGACAACAAAGCTGGTTTTCCAGGATTGGCCTCCCAAAGCAACTTTTCTGTATCTACAGTAGCAATGTAGTCTAATAAATATTCAGCATTAAATGACTGACTCCAACTTTCTTGACTACCTTCATAGGTCAACATGTTTACTACGCTTTCACTAGCGTACCCATCATTAGTAGTGGTAAGTAATTTTAACTGATTTTGAGTTGGTTCAACTTGAACCGTAACTGATTTGTTAACCGTATTTAATCTAGCTAAATAAAAAACTTGCCTCAACGCCTCTAAAAGCTCCTTAGTATTCACCACAAAACTGCAAGCAAAACTTTGAGGTAAAATCTTTTCGTAGTCAGGATAGGTTCCTTCACCATACTTGATAGCTAATTCTGCTTGGTTTAACTTAACCCACAAGACATCTTCTTCAAAAGAAAACTCCAATTCCGAATTGGGGTCTAGTAGTCCAGCTACAATGTTCAAACTTTTTGGATTCACAAGATAGTTTTTCGAACTAGTTTGTAAAGCTTCAGCAACTACGGAATATTTTGGCGTAAGGGTCGATTTTACCATTCGATGCCTATCGGTAGATACAATGACTAATTGGTTTAAGGCTGGCTTTAAAGTAAAACAAATATGCAAAAATTCTTGTTGATAGACAGTTCTGGGGTTACCCACAGACACTTGAGAAACTTTGTTAGCTTTGAAAAATTCGTTACTATCTATCAATAAACTAGCTTGCACTTTGTTTAATTGACGTTCAGGTTGAACAAAATCAACTAATTCGTCGGTTTTAATTCTTAAAGTGTGTTTACTTGTGGAGCCCTGTATTACCAAAGTTAACTTACTTAAATCTAAATTTAAACCTAAGTTTTCGTCTGTAATTAAGCCTACAGTGCTGGCAAAAAGGTCGGTTTTAATCAAAAACTCAACCGGCTCAGTCAAACCATCGGCTTGTATTGGCACAATAACCGATTGAAAAAAGGTCGAACTATTAAAACAGCTGATTTGCATCTTATCTGTTTGCACTCGCACTTTAGTATAGGTAAAAATGTCCACATCGCTTACCCTAGGGCTAATTTGGCTACAAACAGTTAAAATTTTGCGCAATTCTTTTTGGTTAACAGACAAAAAAGACATAAACTTTAGTCAAACTAATGACGGTTAGTTCATTCAAAAAAACTATAATTGTCAAACTTAATCAAGATGGTGGTTTTTGTCTAAACCTTTTTGGTTAAAAATTAACCCTGAGTGCAATGCAAATATCAAGTTGTACAGCTCTATAAATTTTAGCCCAAAAATTGATTAATTGGAATTGTTTCTACGTTTTTAAAGTAACTAAATTTAGGCTAAAATAAGCCCACTCTGACTAGCCTGTGCAAGACTAAGTATATTAGCAACCGCATTGTTTACTTGACAAATTTTTTTTCTTTCTTTAGTGCTATTCCTAGCACTTGTTTGCTTAGGTTGCTAGCTTTAAGCTTAAAGCTTAAAAAAGTTTCGTCTAAGCAACAAAGTGTTTTCTAAAAAGAATTAAAAATTTTGTTGGCTTATGACTATTAAACCATTAGGTAATCGTTTGGTCGTCCAATTAATCAAGCAAAAAAATACTACTGCTTCCGGAATTATTACTTCCACTAAAGAAGAGCCAGAGCAAGGTATGGGCAAAATTATTGCTATTGGTAAAGGTCAGGGTGATGATGAGAATATTAAAGACTTAGATTTAGAAATTGGTCAAATAGTGCTCTTCCCACGTTATGCTGGTGAAGAAATTAAGGACCAAAACAATCCAGACGTAATATATAAAGTATTGAAAGGTAGTGATGTGATTGCTGTAATTGAAGAATAATTTAGCTATTTATTTTCTGTTTTATTTTTGAATTCTACTTTAACTTTATTCTACAATCTACAAACATTTATACACTTTTAAACTTTTGTGCTTATGGCTAAAAAAATCATTAAGTTTGGAACTGACGCTCGTCGCAGCATCCAAGCTGGGGTTAACTCTGTAGTTAAAGCTGTGCAAACTTCCTACGGGCCTATTGGTCGCACTAGCGTTATTCAAAAATCTTACGGTGCTCCAGATATTACCAACGATGGAGTGACCATTGCCAAAGCTATAGAATTAGATGGCTTTGAGCAACTAGGAGTCAGTTTAATTCAAGAAGCTGCTAATAAAACCAACGAATTAGCTGGAGACGGAACTAGTCTAACTACCATTTTATCTGGTAGCTTAATTAACGAGGGTATTCGGGTAATTGAATCTGGTTCCGATCCGGTAAAAGTTAAACATGGCATGCAAAAAGCTGCCGAATTCGCGGTAAATTATTTAGTTAACAACGCTAAACCCATTGCCAGCCAAGAAGAAATGGCTGATGTAGCTACTATCTCCTGTAGAGATCGCAAGATTGGTGAAATGATTGCCAGGATGATTCACAAAGTTGGCAAAGACGGTGTAGTCACCGTGCAAACTGGCGACACTAATGAGATTGTTGAAGAATTAACTGAGGGGATGCAATTTGATAAGGGCTATAAGTCTCCCTATTTCATTACCGATACTAATCGAATGGAAGCTGTTGCCGAGAAACCCTACATTTTGGTAACTGATGCTAAGATTAGTTCCATTCAAGAAGTTTTGCCAGTAATTGAGTCTTTGGCTCAAATGGGCAAGAAAGAGATGGTAATTATTGCCGATGATATTGATGGAGAAGCTTTAGCTACTTTTGTCTTAAACAAAATCCGAGGTATCTTTAACGTCTTTGCTGTCCAAGCTCCTGCTTTTGGTGATCGTCGTAAAGCGATTTTGGAAGATATTGCCATTTTAACTGGAGCCACCTTTATTTCTGGTGACTTGGGTATGCAACCAAAACATGCCCGAGTGGAAGATTTAGGCATGGCCGAGAGAGTAATCATGACCAAAGACACGACTACTATCGTTGGTGGTAAGGGTGATAAAGACAAGATTCAAGAAAGAATCAATTATATTAGGCAATCCATTGAAAACGCTACTTCCGATTACGATAAAGAAAAACTTCAAGAAAGATTGGCTAAACTGGCCGGTGGTGTAGGCGTCATCAAGGTTGGAGCTGCTACCGAAGTAGAAATGAAAACGTTGAAATATTTAGTTGAAGATGCTCTCAACGCTACCAAAGCTGCTGTCTCTGAGGGTGTAGTGGCCGGTGGAGCCTCGACCTTAATTAGAATTAGCAAAGAATTAGACAACTTAAAAGTAGAAGACGAGGGTGAACAAGTAGGAGTTAATATTTTCAAGAAAGCTCTTCACGGTCCTTTCCGAGCCATGGCTCAAAATAGTGGTGTGTATGACATTTCTTTGTTACTTAACCAAATTGAAAACAGTAAGAACGGTGGGTTTGACTTCAGAGCCATGAAATTTGAAGAAGATATGATTAAGGCTGGTATTATCGACCCAGTACTAGTAATTAAACAGGCTATCTACAACGCCGTTTCGGTAGCTGGTTCAATTATTACCACTGAAGTAGCCATGGTTGAAGAACCCAAGAAAAACGATGGGTCAAACAATAAAATGGCCGATGATATAGATATGATGTAATTCATTGTCTTCAGAAGTCAAACTTTAGTGCTGGTGGCCCCAAGTGGGCCACTTTTTGTTTTAGCAAAGCACTAAAAAATAGTGTAGTCAAATTAATTTTGAAAAACTAGCTGTTGGCTTTTACTACAAGTCAATTTGCTACTGGTAAATACTTAACCCTCAACTTATTGAAAAACCAAAGGTATTCATAACCACCAAACTACCCAAAAAACCTAAATAGACTTCTCTAAAAAAGTTTTCCTTAACTAAAAATTGTTTAATTTAGGAGTCAACAAGCTTCAACTATCAACCCTAAAAAGTTTTACTGATGGCAAGTAACCTTTCTGGCATAAACCAGTCTTTAATAACTCTTTTTTAATTAATCAATTAGTGCTCACTTAATTAACTAAACAAAACTCAGACTAGAACCTATAACAAACTATACTTTAAACCTATAAAATCGCTAATAAATCCTTAACTTAGGTTAAGTAAGTTAAAAACTAGTCAAAAGCTAACTAAGCCAATTTGAATAAGTAATACTTGTTTAAGTAAAAATTAGCCAATTAACCTTACTCA